>Ga0209715_1000092_pt1 | contig 80061 bp, 75 predicted proteins | sample COGITO_mtgs_1205_2_FD_184809 | JGI IMG/M metagenome (GOLD analysis project Ga0209715, IMG submission 184809) | Pelagic marine microbial communities from North Sea - COGITO_mtgs_120503 (SPAdes) (version 2) | ecosystem: Environmental > Aquatic > Marine > Epipelagic ... | reverse complement strand
CTGGTGCAACGGGGCAATTGGTGCAACTGCGCAAAGACCTGCTACAGGTTATCAAGGACCGGCCCGATCTGGGGCCCTTAGATGTGGATCTCAAACACCTGTTCGCCTCCTGGTTCAACCGCGGTTTCTTGGTCTTGCGTCCGATAAATTGGAGCAGCCCCGCAGATATTTTGGAAAAAATCATTGCCTATGAGGCCGTACATGCCATCGACAGTTGGGATGACCTGCGCCGCCGGTTGAAACCTGAAGATCGGCGTTGCTTTGGATTTTTCCACCCATCCATGCCGAATGAACCACTGATTTTTGTGGAAGTTGCGTTGACGAAAGGCATTCCCAATTCTATCCAAGACCTGCTGGCAGATGAACGCGAAGCCATCAGCGCCGGAGACGCTGATACGGCCGTTTTTTATTCCATTTCCAATTGCCAGGCCGGGTTGGCCGGCATTTCCTTTGGCAATTCCTTAATCAAACAAGTGGCCGCCGACTTGGCACAGGATTTGCCGGGGCTATCCACTTTTGTCACCCTATCGCCGATCCCAAGCCTAAACCGCTGGATGAAACAGGCCGACATGCCTGAGGACATCGAAAATCAAAGCGCTTCGCTTGCAGCCTATTTTTTGCTGGAAGCTAAGACCGCGGATGGCAGCCCCTATGACCCTGTAGCACGGTTTCATCTGGGCAATGGCGCGCGCGTTCATGCGGTGCATACAGGTGCCGACACCTCGGCCAATGGCTTGGCACAGTCCAACGGAACAATGGTCAATTATCTTTACGATCTGTCAAAAATTTCTCACAATCACGAACAGTTTGTTAAAGATAAAACTGTGGTGGCCTCTGCACCCGTGCGCACGCTTTGCGCCGCGATGAGGACCAAAATAACAGGGAAATAACATGGCCAATCCACTTTATGACGGTTTATTCGGACGCCACTTGGGGCAGGAAACTGTCTTTTTACAAATGCAAGATGGCACGACGTTCACCCATGGCCAATTTTTGCAGCAAGCGGCACAATATGCCCATGTTTTAACTGATTTTGGACTGCGCCCCGGTAACCGGGTGGCGGTGCAGATCAAAAAATCTCCACAATCCTTGGCAATCTATGCCGCCTGTGTGCAAGCAGGCCTGATATTCTTGCCACTGAACACCGCCTATACCGCCAGCGAACTGTCCTATTTTATTGAAGACAGCGGCGCGCGAGTGATCATTTGTGATCCCAAATCCCAAGAGTCTCTGGCCATGATCGCGCAGGCCACTGGGGCGCGGCTGGAAACCATGGATGCCGCAGGACAGGGCAGTTTTGCGCAGAAGGCGGCGCCACACCCCCTACAGTTTGCAACCGTTCCGCGTGACGCCGAAGATCTGGCTGCCTTCCTCTATACCTCCGGCACAACGGGCCGATCCAAGGGCGCCATGCTGACACAAAACAACCTTTTGTCCAATGCTAAGGTCCTGACCCGCCACTGGGCCTTTAGCGCCAGCGATGTGCTTTTGCATGCTTTGCCGATTTTTCACACGCATGGGCTGTTTGTGGCGACCAATATTGCCCTATTGTCGGGCTGCAAAATCCTCTTTGTGCCAAAATTTGACCAAGAAGCGATGATCGCTTTAATGCCACAAGCAACCTGCATGATGGGGGTGCCAACTTTTTATACCAGATTGCTTGATGATCCACGGTTCGACAGGGCGCTCTCTCAGCACATGCGGCTCTTCATCTCTGGTAGCGCACCGCTTTTGGCAGAGACCCATGAGCTGTTTGAACAACGCAGCGGTCATCGCATCCTTGAGCGCTACGGCATGACAGAAACCAATATGAGCACCTCGAACCCCTATAAGGGCGAGCGCCGCGCGGGCACAGTCGGATTTCCGCTGCCGGGCATTGAGCTGAAAATCACCGACAGCACCACAGGCAAGACACTGGCGCAAGGGGACATCGGTGAGATCGAAGTCCGCGGACCAAATGTGTTCAAAGGCTATTGGAACATGCCCGAGAAAACCGCGGAGGAGCTGCGCGGCGATGGATTTTTCATTACCGGGGATCTGGGCATGGTTGATGCCGATGGTTATGTCCATATTGTCGGACGCAATAAAGATTTGATTATCTCAGGCGGATTTAACATCTACCCCAAAGAAATCGAGACGGTGCTGGACGCGCAAGAGGGCGTTCTGGAAAGCGCCGTGATCGGTGTCCCTCATCCAGATTTTGGCGAAACCGTGCTGGCGCTCCTCGTGCCGAGTTCCGAACGCACGCCCGATCTGGAAGCTATCCAAAGCCATAGCTCAGAACAACTGGCCCGCTTTAAACTTCCCAAGAAACTGATCGTCTTGCCGCAACTGCCGCGTAACACGATGGGAAAAGTTCAAAAAAATGCCCTAAGGGATCAGTTTCGCGATTTGTTCGCCAAATCTTGATCGGCATCTACAAAAAGCGGTTCACCAGATTTTCCAAACGCTCCTGCCGGCCCGATTTTGGCTCTGGATTGATATCATCAGCCACCACCCGTACAGAAATTTGCTCCAAATCGCTGCGCAAAAGCGCCTGACCTGCCGTGCTGTCCCAGCCGGCATAGCGCTCTGTGCGCGCGGCCTCAAGCCGGCCGTCCTCGAGCATGGCCGCTGCTGCCTTTAGCCCCGCCGCGCAAATATCCATCGCACCCACATGAGACAAAATTAAATCTTTGGGATCAATAGATTGGCGTCGCAATTTAGCATCAAAATTGGTGCCACCTGTGGTGAATCCGCCGGCCTTTAACACCTCATAATAAGCCAAAGCGGTTTCTGGCACATTGTTCGGAAATTGATCCGTATCCCAACCCGATTGGTAATCATTGCGGTTCATGTCAATGGAGCCAAAAATCCCCAAAGCGCGCGCCAGAGCCAGTTCATGCTCAAAGGAATGCCCCGCCAGGATCGCATGTCCCTGCTCAATATTTACCTTAACCTCGTGTTCCAGACCAAAGTCCTTCAAAAACCCATAGACCGTAGCAACATCATAATCATATTGGTGCTTCGTTGGCTCTTGCGGCTTGGGCTCTATCAAAATAGCGCCTTTGAAGCCAATTTTATGTTTATACTCGACCGCCATCTGTAGCATGCGCCCAGCCTGTGCTCGCTCACGCGCCAAATCCGTGTTCAGCAAAGTCTCATAGCCCTCACGGCCACCCCAAAGCACATAGTTTTCACCGCCAAGCCGTGCAGTGGCATCCATGCAGCTCTTAATCGTTGCGGCGCTATAGGCAAAAACATCAGGATCCGGGTTCGTCGCCGCCCCAGCCATAAAACGCCTGTGGGAAAACAAATTCGCAGTGCCCCATAGCAAACGGGTTTGCGAAGTCTCTATTTTCAGGGCGAAATACTCCACCATCTCTTCTAGATTACGAGTGTTTTCGGCAAAATTGCTGCCCTCAGGACGCATATCAGCATCATGAAAGCAAAAATATGGTGCACCAAGTATATCAAACATCTCAAAGGCCACATCTGCCTTGAGCTTGGCAAACGCCATCTGTGATCCGAACCAAGGCCGATCAAAGGTGCGTCCACCAAAGGGATCACCGCCCTCCCATGCGAAGGAATGCCAATAGGCCACGGCGAAGCGCAAATGCTCTTTGAGGCTTTTGCCCATGACCATTTCATCGGGGTTGTAATGGCGAAAGGCAAACTCATTGTCCGTCTGCAAGCCTTCATATTGAATTTGAGGAACTCCTTGGAAGAAATCAGTCATCGAACACCTTTTTTAGACAAGTTAATACCCAAGATTGTGCAACAGTTGCATATCTTTAGGTGGACGCAAAGACCCCAATCCTTAGCCAGCCGCAGATCCACCAAGCCCCTTCAAAGCCTGATAGGCCGCGCGGTAGGCGCTCAGACCTGCCATAAACTCATCGGTTAGCCCTGGGACGGGTTCAATCACCCGTGCGATTTTGGGCGCATAGGCCACATCGCTCACTTTGGCGCCTGTCGCCATCATCGCCAGCCGCGCCGCCCCAAAGGCGCCGCCAAAATCGCCCGCGACTGGCAGCTCTATCGGCAACCCCAGAATGGTCGCAATCGCCTGCACCCAATAGTCAGATTTTGAGCCACCCCCTACGGCGAGCAAACGCTCAATCTTTGTTCCCGTTGAGGTCAGCGCGTCAAAACTGTCTCGCACCGCATAGGTGACCCCCTCCATCACCGCCCGCGTCATGGCGATGTGATCCGTGCTGTGGTCAAGGTTTAGAAAACTGGCACGGATCACCGCATCATTATGCGGTGTGCGCTCACCCCCGAGATAGGGCAGGAACAGCGTTGAGGATGGCGCTTGGAGCGGGCCAAGCCCCGAGGTCATATCCGCAGGCGCCGTACCCAGCACGCGGCCAAACCAACTCAAAGCATCAGAGGCCGCCAAGATCACCCCCATTTGGTGCCAAGTCTTCGGCACCGCATGGCAAAAGCTATGGACCGCGCTGGCCGGATCTGGCTGATAGGCATCACTGGCAGCGAATAAGACACCAGAGGTGCCCAAGCTGACAAAAGCCTCACCACCGCGCACCACGCCTACGCCGATTGCGCTGGCCGCATTGTCCCCACCGCCGCCGGCAATGACCACATCGCCCCGCATGCCAAAGCGCGCGGCAAGATCCCGGCGCAGCATTCCAGAAGCCTCAGAACCCTCCACAAGATGCGGCATCTGTGCGCGCTGCAATCCCGTCGCCGCAAGCAGGTCATCGGACCAAGCCCGCGCGCCCACGTCTAGCCAAGAGGTCCCAGCTGCATCGGACATCTCCGCCACATGCTCAGACGACAACCAAAGCCGCAGGTAATCTTTGGGCAAAAGCACTTTGGCCACTTTTGCAAAAATCTCAGGTTCCCACCGCCGCACCCAGGCCAACTTGGGCGCGGTAAAGCCAGGGAAGACGATATTGCCAGTCCGGCGACGAAATATTGGATTGCGATCCATCTCTTCAGCCTCAGCCGCAGCCCGGGTATCGTTCCACAGGATGCACGGGCGTAACACTTTATCTTGCGCATCCAGAAGCGTTGCGCCGTGCATTTGCCCAGATAGGCCAATGGCACGAACGGCGCTCAGATCGGTCTGCGCGGCCAAGGACGAAAAAACCGCCTCCGCGCCCGCAAGCCAGTCTTGCGGCGCCTGCTCTGACCAGCCCGCCTGGGGCCGGTTAACACGCAAGGGCGAAGTGGCTTCGGCACAAATAGTTTGGGCATCGTCAATGACGATGCCCTTTAAACCTGAAGTGCCAAGATCTAACCCGATATACATCAGTTAATGGGACTCTCTCGGATTCTTGCCGAGAATGATCATCGATAAAATGTCATCTTCAGTCACATCTGCAACGCGCTTCGTGCCGACCAATTGTCCATTCTTCATCACGCTGGCCCGGTCGCAGAGCTTCATGACGTTGTGAATGTCATGCTCAATTAAGAAGATGCCCAGACCTTGCTTTTTCAACTCTTGAATAAGCTCCGCCACCATTTCACTCTCTTGCGGGCCAAGCGCCGCCGTGGGCTCATCCATAATCAAGATTTTGGCGTCAAAATATACCGCGCGCGCAATCGCAACCGATTGCCGCTGTCCACCAGATAGGGCGGACACAGGTTCGGCGAATTTGGTGAAATTCGGATTGAGACGGCTCATGATTTTGCGTGTCTCAGCTTCCATCTTGCTGTCGTCCAAAAACCCACCCGGACCGATAATCTCACGCCCCAAAAACAGATTAGACGCCGCATCAAGGTTATCGGCCAAAGCCAGCGTTTGGTAGATAGTTTCAATATTGTGCCCACGCGCGTCACGGGGATTGTTGATCACCACTTTCTTGCCATTGATATATACATCGCCGGCGTCGGCCTTATAGGCGCCGGAGAGGCATTTAATCAAAGTAGATTTGCCGGCGCCATTGTGGCCCAAAAGCCCAACCACCTCACCGGGATAAAGATCAACGCTGACCCGATCTACCGCTTTGATGCCGCCGAATGCGATCGAGATATCCTTCAACTCGACCAGAGGAGTGCCTGAATTGCTCATTATTTGTCTCCTCACTTCACGCGTTTATTGTAGAGAATATCGAGATAGACAGCGAAAACGAGCACCATCCCCACCACGATCCGTTGAATAGCGCTGTCAAATCCGATGAGCACCATTCCTGATTGCAAGCTTTGCATGACCAAAGCCCCCAAAATTGCACCATAGATTTTACCAACCCCACCGGCCAGCGAAGTCCCGCCAATCACCGCGGCGGCAATCACGTAAAGCTCGTCAAGCGTGCCCAATGCGTTGGTTGCGGAATTGAGGCGCGCCGAAGCGATGATCGCTGCAATAGCGGTCAATGTGCCCATCAAGGCGAAAACCTTGAGCGTCACCCAGCGGGTATCAATCCCTGCCAAGGCCGCTGCCTCCGGGTTACCGCCGATGGCAAAAACATAGCGACCAAACCGGGTGCGCGTGACCAAAATTGTCATAGCAACACCAACGGCCATCAGGATCAAAACCGGAATGGCAAAGCCGTGAGAGATAAAGGTGCCTTCGAGGTCTTGCCCGATCTTGGCGCCATATTGGCGCACAATACCCTTGGGCCAGGGATAAGAATTGACCAGCATCACAGCACCGATGATCGTAGCCCATCCGACAAGCGTTAAGAAGGCTTCAGCCCAAAGCGGGCGTAGGCGGAAATTGTGAAGCACCCGCGCCTTGCGGCCCGAATAGATAATATAGGCCACGCCGATACAGGCCAGTATCCCAACAAGCCAACTGCCAGTCGCGCCAACAGCCCCGTAGGGACCACCGCCCAGAAGCGCAAACTTGCTGTCCACCGGCGAGATCGTCCGGCCACCAGCCGATAAAAACGCCATGCCACGCCAGACCATCAAGCCGCCCAGCGTCACGATAAAGGCAGGAATTTCGCGATAGGCGATCAACCACCCATGCAGCGCCCCGATTAACGTGCCAACGATCAGGCCGCAGATCACCGCGATAATCCAGATCGACCAATGACCCAGCCCCACAAGATGCGGCAAAACCTCCACCTGCAGCAGACCCATAGACATCGCGATCACCCCAATCATCGATCCCACCGAGAGGTCAATGTTGCGCGTGACAATCACCAGCACCATGCCGGTGGCCATGATGCCAATGGAAGAGGTTTGCACCGACAAATTCCAAAGGTTGCGCGGCGTCAAAAACGCTCCAAAATTATTGAAGATCACACCATAAAGGTGAAATCCTCCCCAAATCAGCGCCAGTGCGCCCAGCATGCCCAGTAGGCGGGTATCTATCTCAGTGTCGCTCAAAAAGCGCGCAATCAAACCCTGCGGGCTTTTGGTTGCGGCCTTTGATGTCGAAGTGTCAGTCATGGGGGATCCAAAATGGCTATAGGCGCTGGTCTGATCAACATGGAGCCAGCGCGTAGACGACGTCTCACAAGGCTACTCGAACATGTCCAAATCAATTGGCCAAAGAATAAAAGGAGGGGCGCCGACCCAGATTTGGATCGGCGCCTCAGATCTTAGAGCTTAGTTACAGCCGTCTACACCTGGCAAAGCACCGGCACAGGCCTGCTCTTTGCTGATGTGACCGCCATTGATCGCAACGCTAAGGTTATCGCGTGTCAAAGGTGTTGGGTCGAGCAAGATTGCATTGATTGCAATACCTTTTTCGCCACCCGAAAACTTGGTTGCACCTTCGATGGAATCCATGGATGCGCCAGCAGCCAAAGCAGAGGCAATCTCACCGGCCGCTTTACCCAGATCGCGGGCATCTTTCCAAACGGACACAGTTTGCGTGCCGCGTGCAACGCGGTTGATCGCTGCCAAGTCACCGTCTTGACCACCCACTGGGATCACAAGACCCTGCGCGGAAAGCGCTGCGACAACACCGCCGGCCATACCGTCATTTTCTGACAGAACCGCGTCGACGTTATTGTCATTGGCTGTCAGGATCTGCTCCATGTTTTTCTGAGCATTTTCTGGCTTCCACCCGTCAGAGAAAGATTCACCAACGATTTTGATCTTGCCCGCGTCAACATCTGCGCCGATGACTTCCATCATACCTTGCAGCAGGAACAACGCGTTTGGATCGCCTGGATCACCCTTGATGATCGCATAGTTGCCAGTTGGCTGAACAGCTTGCACAGACTTCGCGATGATGCGGCCAACGCCGATATTGTCGAATGTCAGGTAGAAAGTGCGGTCGTCTTCGATCAAACGGTCATAACCGATCACAGGGATGCCTTCGTTTGCAGCCGCTTCAATAGCAGGTGCAATAGCGTCTTTATCCCAAGCGTTGATAACCAAAGCGTCGACGCCCTGTGTGATCAGCGCTTCAATATCGGTCAACTGTTTGGCAGATGATGATTCCGCATCTGCGGAGACATATGTGTTGCCAGCCGCTTCAATGGCTGCAACCATGGCTGCCTCGTCGATTTTCCAACGCTCTTCTTGGAAACTTGCCCAAGACACGCCGATGGCCATTCCGTCTGCCAAAGCAGCGGACCCTGTAAAACCAGCTGCCGCAACTGCGGCTGCGATGATTAGCTTATTCATTGTCGTCCTCCCAAAAATTTAGCCCGACCGAGCGGTCGCCAGATGCGGGCCACTTGGGCATACTGCGCGATTAAATTCAGTTGTCAAATTAAAATTTACTGTTTTTACGGGAGGAAATGTGTAAAATGGCAAATATCAGCTAGGTCAATCGCAAATAAATACAGGTTTTGCGGCATTGCTGAAAGAATTTGGTAGCCTATAGTTCAAAGGGTGAATTTATGTTTGAAGATGGGTTTCACTCAGAAATCGAATCAGCTGCGTTGGCAACCGGCTATGGGCCGATTCTTCGCAACTCGGGGCGCGAAGCGTTCTCACTGCGCCAACAAATCTTTGAACAGGTCCGTGCCAGTGGCCGAATCGCCCGTGCCACCATCGCCCGAAGCCTCAATGTCAGCCCGGGTTCTGTTACTGCACTCACCGCTGAATTGATCGCTGATGGTTTCCTGAGAGAGGTCGAAGGCGCCGCTCGCGAAACCAGCCGGGGCCGTCCCCCGGTCGCGCTGGAAGTGGTGCCCGAAGCGCTGCGCGTGGTTGGAGTGAAACTCTCTGACGAAACCCACACCGCGGTCTTAACCGATCTGGCGGGAAATCTATTGGCCAGCGCCGCCCTCGGCAGCACAACAGACAAAAAAACGGCAACAGACCTCCTGAAAGATACCGAAAACCTTATGGCCCAGCTTTGCACCGCGGCAGAGATCCCCATGGATACGATTTCTGCCATTGGCGTTGGAATTTCTGGGATCGTCGATTTCGAATCCGGCATGGTCGCCTGGTCACCGCTGCTGCAAAACGCCGATGTGCCGCTGGGTCAGATCCTTGCCGATCATTTTGAAACCCCGGTCCGCATCGATAATGACGCCAATGTTTTGACCCTTGCCGAATTATGGTTCGGCGCGGGACGCGCGTTGAGCAACTTCGTGGTGGTCACGGTTGAAAATGGCGTTGGAATGGGCTTTGTCAGCGACAACCAATTGTTTCGCGGCGCCCATGGAATGGGGTTAGAACTTGGCCATATGAAAGTGCAGCTCGATGGCGCACTCTGCCGATGCGGTCAACGCGGATGTTTGGAGGCCTATTTGGCCGACTACGCGCTAGCCCGCGAAGCCTCTACAGTATTTGGATTGTCGCCAGAAACGCCACATAACCTGCCAGATGCGCTCAAATCGCTCTACGAGAAGGCCGCCAGCAGTGATCCGCAAATTCGCACCATTTTCAAACGCGCAGGCCGGTATCTGGCAGTCGCTTTGTCCAATATTATCCATCTGTTCGACCCTGAACTGATTATTTTGTCGGGCCAATTGATGCGCTATGATTTTCTGAATGCCAAAGAGATGCAGGCGGAAATGCGCGCGCTGGCGCTCTATCACAGCCGCCACGAGACACGGGTCGAGGTGCAAACTTGGGGCGATATGGTTTGGGCCCGCGGCGCAACAGCCCTTGCTTTGACCGAATTGACCCGAACTGTCATTGTCGAAGGGCGCCAAAAGCCATGAAATCGCTTTGGATCATTCTATGTCTACTCGCCGGAGTCGGACAGGCCGAGCCGCTGTTTCGCGAGCTCTCGCACCGCTTGCCTGAGCACCGCTATTTGGGGGGGTGGAACCATTTTGTCGGCGGCGGCCTGTCAGTCATGGACTGCAATGATGATGCGCTGCCCGATATCTTTGCGGCCGGCGGCACGGGGCCAGCCGGCCTGTTTATCAATCAAGCCAATTTTACGTTTGCTGCCGGAGCCTTACCCGATATCCACGCCAGTACAGGCGCCTATCCTATAGACATCGATGCCGATGGTTTTATGGATCTATTCGTGCTGCGCATTGGTCAAAATATGATCCTGAAGGGGGGACCAGATTGCAGCTTCACGCAGGCCACAGCCGAATTCGCCCTCCCGCCTGCCGATCAATGGTCGACGGCCTTTAGCGCCTGGTGGGCCGATGACGCCCGCCCGCATATGGCCGTGGGCAATTATGTGGATTTGAAAAACCCCGAGGGTCCGTTTTTCGCATGTGACACCCATGAACTTCTGGCGCCGCACGCCGATGGGTATCACTCTACCCCGCTGGGGCCAGGGTTTTGCAGCCTGTCGATGCTGGCGACCAAAGATGCCACCGGCGCGCTGCGCCTGCGCATCTCAAATGACCGACAATACTATGTGCGTGGCGGATATGAGCAAATGTGGGATCTCGCAGAGCGCCGGTTTCTGGATGCGTCAGACGGGTGGGAAAAAATCTCTATCTGGGGCATGGGCATTGCCAGCCGCGACATCACCGGCGATCAGCGCGAAGAGGTCATGCTCACCTCCATGGGCGACCAGCTGCTGCAAATAGCCCAGCCCGATGGTACCTATACCAACGCGCCCTTTTCCATCGGAACATATGCGCATCGCCCCTATTTTGGCGATGACGGCCGCCCTTCAACCGGCTGGCATGCGCAATTTGGCGATCTGAACAATGACGGGCGCGCCGATTTATTCATCTCCAAAGGCAATGTCGATCAAATGCCGTCCAATGCGATCATGGATCCCAATAATCTTTTGATGCAGCAAGCGGATGGAACCTTCCAAGAGATGGGCCAATCTGCCGGGTTGGCCAGTACAGAACGCGGTCGCGGGGCTGCGCTGGTGGATTTTGACGGTGATGGTCGGCTTGATGTGCTGGTGCTTAACCGCCGCGCGCCCTTGCAAATTTACCGCAACGAAACCCCAGATGCCGGTCATTGGCTGGCGGTCTCACTGATTCAACCTGGGGGCAATCGTCATGCGATCGGCGCCAGTGTCACCGTCAACGGAGACATGCAGCGCGCAATCATCGGTGGGGGACATGTAGGCGGTCAAGCCAGTCCGCTGCATTTCGGCCTCGGCGACGCGACACAGGCAGAGATCACCGTCGAATGGCCGAGCGGGCAAATCACCCATCACACAGCCACGGCCGATCAAATTGTCACGCTAAGCCCATAACAACTTATGACTGCAAGCGATGCGTGAGCGGCAGTGCCGAAGATTTGATCAGCACAAGAGTCAACGAAGCGTCCAATATCTCCATAAAAAATCTCTGTACAACAGAACTTTGGCGCAAACAATCGCTCTATACTGCAATATTTCCTAAGGGCTTGGCACTGGCAAGCCGCTTGGCACCGCTTTGGGCACTCCGAGCCGGCCCGCAGCCATCGCAGGGTCAGTTAAACTGTGCAAAAAGGCTATGATATCAGACACATCTTGCGCCTCAAGCGTCACAGGCTCCACTTCAACCGCGGCTGAGATCGCCGCTACCTCGGACGGATCATCCATGATCCGCCAATCGGCCGCTTCAAATTCTGGCAACACGACGCCGCTGCGATCATAGCTCCGCAGGGCCGCGCGCGGATCCGCATGGGCCGCCACAAAGCGGGCAAGATCCCCAAAGGCTCCGGAATGCCCCCAAGGGCCCGTCAGCGCGACATTGCGCAACGAAGGCGTGCGAAAGGCAAACCGATCGGCTTCCTGCCCAGTCACGCGGAACCGCCCCTCATCGCGTGCGTGACGCTCAAAACGCGCCGCCTTGCCCGGACCAAGCTGCGGTTGGCCCATGGCATGAAAATCAAAATCAGTCAAAAGGGGTCCACTGTGACAGGCCGCGCATCCCGCTGCGCCATAAAACAACTCAAGCCCGCGCACTTGCGCGCCCGAAAAGCTGCCTTCACCCGCCAACAGCCCATCAAAGGGCGCGGTATCTGAGCGCCATTCAAATTCCATAAAGGCTGCAATGGCATTGGATATATCGGTAAAACCAATATCGTCCGGCGCTGTCACATCGGGATAGACCGCCACAAAGCGCGCTGCATAGTCCGGCACGGCGGCCACGCGTTGGGCGATCAAGTCCCACGCTCCGCCCTCGCCCGTAAGCGTGCCGCGCCGCACAGCTTGAGAGATTTCATTTTCCGAGTAATGCCCCGCCATTTCGTCACCTGAAAGCACGGGGAACATGGTTTGCGCTGAAATAATCGACGCAAAGCCGCCCACCATTTCCTCTTCGAGCGGTGTGCGCAGACCCGACGGCCGGGTTGCGTCAACCTCCACCCGCCCATCGTGGAACAATACGGTCATTTGCTCGGCGCCAAGGTTGAATAAGGGCTGCGCATTGCGCGGCACCCGTTGCTCGGGCGGGTTTTTCGGGTCCACCACACGGTTTAGACCAAGCCCCATGCCGCCATCTCCCAAAGACAAAGACAAGCCATCACCCGTTCCAAAGGCGGGATGGTGGCAGGTTGCGCAAGCCACCTCTTTATTGCCAGACAGCAGAGGATCGTAAAACAGGAGCTGTCCCAACTGCGCCTCTTCAAAGCGCACAGGGCGAAAATCCGCGTCCGTAAGGGGCGGCGGTAAATCCGCAGCCCGAGCTCCAGACACCACAACAATGCCCATAGCCATACTCATGGCAAACCTGAAAACCAATCCGCGCATTCCAACCTCTTCCGCTCTTATTGCGGACAATGGAGCAGTCCAAGCAAAATGAAAACCCATCGGTTCATAGATCGGCCAAGATCACAAATGCCGATACTCTGCGCTGTGACGTCGCAAACGATCTTGACGACTCCCATCAAGCAAGCCACAGATGGCTGTGTAAGGTGTTCGTTGGATGCAAAGCATTCGGAACTGAAACGGGAATTTGGTGCGGGTGACCCATATCGGGACCCAAAACCAAAGCCGCCCCCGCGACTGTAAGCGGTTTGGGTCTGTCATATGCCACTGGGAAACCGGGAAGGAGACAGATCATCATGCCGCCAGCCAGGAGACCGGCCTACATGATCAGTAACCTCCTGTCGGGTGTGACAGGATTAGGAGAGACAAAATGACAACACAAAGCAAAGCAATTGCAGCTTCCATGCCGGCCACAGCGGGCATCACTTTGGCCTTTATTACAGGGCTCGCCCTGCTGATGGCTTCTGGCTATGCGCAGGCCAATGCGCTGCATGATGCAGCCCATGACGGGCGTCATGCCATGGCATTTCCCTGCCACTAAGCTAAATTCATGGCAAAAAACCTGTTTGTCAGCGCGATCTTTGCGGGCATCGCTGCTGGGTTATTGGCCTCAGCACTTCAGTTCACATTCGTGATTCCGGTGCTTTTGGAAGGCGAGCTTTATGAGACCGGAGCGCGCGTGCATTTTGGCACGGACGGATCCCCGCAGAGCGATCGCGGTGCGCCAACTTTGGCGGGGGATTGGCTGCGCCACTCCATGACAGTGGCGTTCAACATTGTGACCTACACGGGCTACGGGCTTTTACTGGCTGCGATGATCAGCTTCGCGACTCTCAAGGGCATCACAACCACCGCCAGACAGGGTTTAATCTGGGGGCTATGCGGCTATATCGCAGTGCAGTTGGCGCCGGCGATCGGCCTGCCTCCTGAGCTGCCCGGCACCATTGCAGCTGAGGTGGGACAACGGCAGTTGTGGTGGATCAGCACAATTCTAGCGAGCGCTGCGGGACTTGGCATGATTGCCTTTGGACGCAGCTATCTGCCGCTGGCAGGCGTTGTTTTGATGGCGATTCCACACCTTTTGGGCGCGCCACATCTCGACACGTTCTTCGGTGTGGCACCACCTGAGTTGGCAGCAGAATTTGCAACGCTGAGTTTGGGAGCCGCCGCCGCAGGATGGGTTTTACTCGGATATGCGGTGGCCGCAATATTGCAACGTTTGGAGCGTTAGAGGCAGCGGCTAAAGCCTTGGCACCCGACCTTGCAGGCAAAGGCGCAAGCGCCCTGCGGCCTCCGCTTCGGTAATCCAGCCCTCCGGCGCATCTGCGTATAGTTGGAGCAGGCCCAGCATATCTTGTGTATCCTGCGCAGGATCGGCACCAGAAAAAAGATAGGTGGCCTTCTGCGCCCCTTGCAGCGCAAAGGCCACGGGAGACTGACACATGTTAAGACAAGAACAGGTCACAATCTCGACCTCCAAACCGCTGGCCTGCACCGCTTCGCTCAGCGTTGTAACCCATTTGGCCCCGAGCGCCGTCCCGCCTGGCTCCGCACAGGTATCACATATGGTCACACGATCTTTCAACATCGCCCCTTTTGGCTCACATCTGTTCGGCGTAAAGCACTCCTAACCCGATCACAAGGAATACTGACATGGTTATGAAGATCCCTGCAACTATCATCACTGGCTTTCTTGGCGCAGGCAAAACAACCCTCATTCGTCATATGTTGCAAAATGCACAGGGTCGCAGGATAGCCCTGATCATCAATGAGTTTGGCGATCTGGGTGTCGATGGTGATATCTTGAAAGGCTGTGGGGATGAAACCTGCCGCGAAGAAGATGTGATGGAGCTGTCCAATGGCTGCATCTGCTGCACGGTCGCCGATGACTTCATCCCCACGATGGAAAAGCTTCTGGCCCGGGAAGATAAACCCGACCAGATTGTGATTGAGACCAGCGGGCTGGCGCTGCCGCAACCTCTTGTGCGCGCCTTCAACTGGCCAGGCATCTCGACACAGGTGACGGTCGATGGGGTTGTGACTGTGGTCGATGGCAAGGCCGTGACCGAAGGCAGATTTGCCCATTCGGTTGCTGCGGTCGATGCGCAACGCAAGTTAGATGAAAATCTGGACCATGAAACGCCCTTATCTGAGCTTTTCGAAGATCAAATCGCCTGCGCCGATATGATTGTGGTGAACAAAACTGACCTGCTGGAGGTCTCTGAAGCCGAAGCTTTGGTTGACACTCTGCGCGAGTCCTCGCGCGATGGTGTGCAAGTGGTCACAACTGCCATGGGCAAATTGCCGGTTGATGTGCTTTTGGGACAAGGTATTGGCGCTGAGGGTGATCTTGAGGCCCGCCACGAACTGCACCACCACCATCATGATCACGACGAAGACCATGGAGACGATCATGATCATGACGCCTTTGAAAGCTTTGTTGTCACTCTCGGCGAGATCGCAGACACAAAGGCCTTTTCAGACCAGGTCAGCGCGATCATAGGCGAACATGATATTTTGCGCCTCAAAGGGTTCGCTGCCGTCTCTGGCAAACCGATGCGTCTGACCCTGCAAGCCGTCGGGCCACGGGTGGAGACCTATTTCGACCAGCCCTTCGGAGATATCGAGCGCGCCACACGCTTGGTTGTGATCGGCCAGGCTGGCTTGGATCATGCTGCGATTGAGACGGCGCTGAAATCCTGCGCGGCGGCGCAATAAACCATGATCGTGATCGAGCGCAGCGATCCAAAAGAGCCGCAGGCCACAGCTTTGCTGCAAGCCAGCCACGCGCTGATGCAATCGCTCTTTCCACCTGAGGACAATAGTTTTCTGTCTATCGAGGAGCTCTGCGCCGAAGAAGTCTGTTTCTTTACAGCGCGCAAAGGCACCCAGGTGCTTGCCACCGGCGCACTGGTCGTCAAGACAGGTTATGGCGAGATCAAATCCATGTTCGTAGATCCCAATGCGCGTGGGCAGGGGGTGGGCGATGCAATCGTGCGCGCGTTGCACGATTTGGCCCGCGAAAAGGGCTTGGGGTCATTAAAACTTGAAACCGGCAATTCTTTGCACGCTGCCCTCCGCCTCTACGCGCGGCACGGATTTACGCCCTGCGGTCCATTTGGCGATTACATTGCCAATGACAGCAGCATATTCATGACCAAAACCCTATGATTTTAAGGGGCGTTTTGACGGGCTTTCACAGCCGCCTTCATTCGCGCCAAAAGTTCGGCTTTCCCTTGGCTTTTGCCAAAGGGGTTTTTGCGACTGCCTTTCGCATTATGTTCGCTGTGCCGCGGTTTATTGCTGCCTTTCTTAATGGCGCCGGCGTCTTTATAATCCATGGTCTATCCTTTACATCGGCTCGAGGCCTCAGCGCCGCTGATGCCCCATTCGTAGCCCTTGAGCAAGACGGAACCGATTCATGCATCTATTAGCTGCCACCCCCGGATCTGTAGATGAGGGGCAAGAGCCCGTGGACCTCGGTCAAAGCCCTACGGATGTTGTGTTCATCTCTGCGGCCGATACGGAACTGGCAGCCCTCTCGACCGCCCGCTCGGAAATGACAACCCCACCGGGATTGCGTTTGGCCAGCATGATGCACTTGCAGCATCCGATGTCGGTTGATTTGCATATCGACGCCTGCGCCTCCAAGGCGAAATTGGTGGTGGCTCGGGTGCTGGGCGGGGCAAGCTATTGGAAATATGGCTTCGAACAATATGCCGCCAGACTTGCCGATGCCGGCGTGGCCTTTGCTGCTCTTCCTGGGGACGACAAACCCGATCCAGATCTGCGCTTGTTTTCGACTGTCTCCGATCAAGACTACGATGCGCTTTGGGCCTATTTGGTAGAAGGCGGGCCGAAAAACTCAGTCAACTTACTGAGCTATTGCCAATACATGATTGCCCAAGCCCCCAAGCCACAAGCAGCCGAACCGCTGCTGCGCGCCGGGGTCTATTGGCCAGGTGCCGGCATTTCGGACCTGTCTGCTGCGCAAACCCAGTGGACACAGGGCGCGCCGATCGTTCCGCTGATCTTTTATCGAGCCTTGGTGCAAGGGGCTGGGCTCAATCCAATCAACCGCATGACAAAAGCCTTGCTGCAGGCCGGGCTAAACCCCCTACCGATTTTTGTTGCCTCGCTCAAAGACCCAATTTCTGTGGCCACTTTGGATCAACTCTTCCAAGCGGCTCCGCCCGAGGTGATCTTGAACTGCACCTCATTTGCCGTTGGAAACCCACATGGGGACAGCAGCCCAAATAACCCGCTCACCGCCGCCTCAGCACGCCAAGCGCCTGTGCTGCAAGCCGTGCTGGCGGCCAGCACTGAGGCCAGCTGGGAGGAAGGCCTCAATGGGCTGTCTGCCCGCGACATCGCGATGAACGTGGCCCTGCCTGAAGTGGATGGTCGCATTTTGTCGCGCGCAATCAGTTTTAAGGGCGAGGCCTTTTTCGATGCAGCCACCGAATGCCCAATCGCAACCTATAAAGCGCGCGGAGATCGCGTTAGCTTTGTCGCAGCCCTCGCAGCCAACTGGGCCCAGTTGCGCAGCGCCGCGCCTGCGCAGCGGCAGGTCGCACTCATTCTAGCCAATTACCCCAATAAAGATGGCCGCCTCGCCAATGGGGTGGGGCTAGACACGCCCGCCTCCGCTGTTCATGCACTCGCGCTTATGCAACAGGCCGGTTATGGCGTGGAGAATGCGCCTTTGACAAGCACTGAATTGATGGCGCAAATCATGGCTGGTCCAACCAACTGGTTGACCGATCGCGCCACGCGCACCGGGGGCGTGCTTTTACCAATTGCCGATTACATTGCGCATTATCAGACCCTGCCTTACGAGCTGCGCGCGCGGCTTGAGGAACGTTGGGGCGCACCGGAAAATGATCCGTTTTTCGACCCTGAGGAAGGCGGATACAAGCTCTCAATTCTGCGTTTCGGTAACGTCACTTTAGGCCTGCAACCTGCGCGCGGTTATAATATTGACCCCGTGGAAACCTATCATTCCCCAGATCTTATCCCGCCACACAATTATTTGGCCTTCTATTTTTGGATCCGGCATCACCAAAAGGCACAAGCGATTGTGCATATGGGTAAGCATGGTAATTTGGAATGGCTGCCGGGTAAGGCTTTGGCCATGAGTGAAAACTGTCTGCCCGAGGCAATTTTGGGACCAATGCCGCATGTCTATCCCTTCATCGTCAATGACCCCGGCGAGGGCACCCAAGCCAAGCGGCGTGCGCAGGCGGTGATCATCGATCACCTCACCCCTCCCCTCACCCGCGCAGAAACCTATGGCCCGCTGCGAGACCTCGAAGCTTTGGTCGATGAATATTATGAAGCTGCTGGAATAGATCCGCGGCGGGTCGCACACCTCAGACGCGAGATCTTATCACTCACGGCCACCAGCGGCTTGGACAAAGACATCGGCTTTGAAGGTCACGAAGCCGGAGATCTGGCCAAGCTCGACGCCTATCTGTGCGAGTTAAAAGAGGCGCAAATTCGCGACGGGTTGCATATTTTTGGCCAGACTCCCAAAGGGGAGCAGCGGCGTGATCTGACCATCGCCCTGGCGCGCATTCCCCGCGGGTCCGGGCAGGGTGCGGATGCCTCTTTGCTGCGGGCCATGGCACAGGATCTCGGTTTGGAGTTTGACCCGCTCGATTGTGATCTCGCCGCGCCTTGGCACGGCGACAAGCATAGCCTTCTTTCTGACGTGAGTGCGGATATTTGGCGCACCACTGGCGATACGGTTGAGCGGCTAGAGCTTTTGGCACAGGCTTTGATGGACGGAAGCTGTGACACGCCCGGCAGCCAATCGGCGCAGGTTATGCAACATGTCCGCCAGAGCATCTCTCCCAAGGTGGCAGCTTGTGGCCCGATGGAGACGCAGGGGTTGCTTACAGCGCTTGATGGGAAATTCGTCCCCCCCGCCCCTTCGGGCGCGCCAACCCGCGGACGGCTCGATGTTTTGCCCACCGGGAGAAATTTCTATTCCGTGGACAGCCGCGCCGTGCCAACGCCGACCGCCTGGGCCTTGGGATGGAAATCGGCCAATCTGCTGATCGACAAACACCTGCAAGACCATGGCGACTGGCCGCGCGCCCTATTGCTGACAGCTTGGGGCACGGCCAATATGCGCACCGGCGGTGATGATATCGCACAATGTTTAGCCCTTATGGGAGTAAAACCAAAATGGGACAGTGCCAATCGCAGGGTGACAGGTTTCGAGGTGATCCCAGCAAGCACCCTCGGTCGGCCAAGGGTCGATGTCACGTTGCGCATTTCCGGATTTTTTCGTGATGCTTTTCCCGGCTTGATAGATCTTGTGGACAGCGCCGCGCGGGCGGTTTTGGCTCTCGATGAATCTGAAGCGGTCAATCCGGCCAAAGCCAATGGCGCTGGCGCAAGGGTCTATGGCTCGAAACCCGGTGCCTATGGAGCAGGATTGCAGGCATTGATTGATGAGCGTATTTGGGACAGCCAGGCCGATTTTGGGGAGGCCTATCTGGAATGGGGCAGCTATGCCTATGGTAAAGGTCGCCAAGGCGCGCGCGACCGCGCCAGTTTTGAAACGCGACTGGGTCAAGTGGACGCCATTGTGCAAAACCAAGACAACCGCGAGCATGATCTGCTGGACAGCGATGATTACTATCAATTCGAAGGCGGCGCGGCAGCGGCTGTGCAAAGCCTGCAAGGGCAAGCCCGACCGATTTACCACAATGACCATTCACGCCCCGAACGCCCCCTCATCCGCAGCTTAGATGATGAGATGGCGCGCGTGATCCGTTCACGTGTGCTCAATCCCAAATGGATCAATGGCGTGAAACGCCACGGGTACAAAGGTGCCTTTGAGATCGCCGCGACCGTCGATTACATGTTCGCCTTTGCCGCAACCACCGGTGCTGTAAAATCGCACCATTTCGACGCGGTGGAGGCGGCCTTTCTTGAAGATGACGACACCCGAGACTTCATCGCTGAAGCAAATGGGCCCGCCCTGCGTGAGATTGCCCAGCGCCTGCAAGAGGCGATTGATCGTGACCTCTGGCAGCCGCGGTCAAACTCGGCCCGAGCGCGCATTGCCGGGCTGCTCTAGCCAGACGGCTCCGTGCCACTCGACCATTGATCCAAAACATAGCGCGCGGTCATCAGGTCTAAATGCGCGCCGCCACCGTTCTTAAACACTGTGATGTCATCCGGCCCGGCTTGAAAGCTATTCAAATCATAGTAATCCGCCCGCAGATGACTGCGGTCAATTGCGCCACTGTCTAGAGGAATTTTCAGCTCACCAATATGCCCCAATGTGGTGTCAAAGCTGTCAACGAAAAGCTTCGATTTTTGCAATGCCGCGTCATCGGCTTCACGCATATCGGGCCGATAAGCGCCAATCATGTTCAGATGTTGCCCCGGGCGCAACCAATCGCCGTGAATGATCGGCGCCGTGGTCATGGTGCAAGTTAAAATAATATCGGCGGCCACGACAGCGCTTTGCAAATCCGTTACCACACGGGCACCGGTGTCTTGCGCAAAAACCTCCGCCGCCTGCGGGCTACGGTTCCAGATGCTAAAACGGGCCTGGGGAAACCCGGCGCTGAAGGCCTCCACCAAGGAGCGGCCGACGGTGCCTGCCCCCACTATCAATATCTCCCGCGCCCCTGCCGGAGCCAATGCCAAAGCCGCCATCAAACTGTCGCCTGCAGTTTTCCACTTGGTAATCAGGTGAAAATCAATCACCGCGGCAAGTTCCCCCGTGGCATCATCAAACAACATCACTCCGCCGCCGATCATCGGCTGACCGCTTTCGCGGTTGCCCGGGAAGACTGTCGCGGTTTTGGTCAAGAGGCCCATGCCATCAATCCAAGCGGAACGGCTCAAAAGCGTGTCGCGCCCACGATATAAAAACAGATCCTCGATCTGAGCCTTTGGAGCCTGATGGCCCGCCTGCAAAGCGGTGACCAAATCCAACCAGTCAAGCCGCTCTTGGCCGGCGTCAAAGGGGATCATAGCCGGGGTCACTGGGCCTGCTCCGGAGCCAACAGCCCAGCGGCCAGCAAGCAATCGGCCCACGCTTGCGAATTGACAAAGTGATGCGTTTGCCAACCACGGGTCGCAGCCATCGCAATATTGTCCGCGCGGTCATCTGCAAAGAGCAACCGCTCCGGCGGCACCCCGCAATCTTGCTCTAACATCTGGTAAATCATCGGATCAGGTTTGATAACCCGCATGCGGCCCGAGACATATTCGCGGTCAAATTCACCCAAAAAGTCATAGTGGCTTTGCGCGTAGGCGAAGCTCTCAACTCCGAAATTGGTCAGCGTAAAGACCGGTACGCCTGCAGATTTCAGCGCCCGCAGCAAACGCACGGAATGGTCAATCGGCGGCGCGGCCAGCTTTATCCAATTGTCATGCCAATCGCGGATTTCCGCCCGCCATTCCGGATTGGCCTCTGCTGTGGCATAGATCACATCTTTGAAGCCTTCCCCCAAATCAATACGGTCGTTCATCGCATGCAGGTCTACGGCGGCAAACATGGCTTTGCGGCGCTCAGGGCCGATGGTCCGGTCAAAATAGTGCTCCGGATGCCATTCCAGCAACACATTTCCAATATCAAAAACAACGGCCTCAACGGTCATGACATCTCCTCGCTTTTCATAAGTGCTAGCGTGGTGAATTGGGCGGCGCAACCCTTGGCCTTGCGTTCACGCGTTCACGCCAAACGGTGACCAAACCTGAGATCAAGACCAGACTCATGCCAGACCACTCATACAGATCCGGCCATTCTGCAAACAGCAAATAACCAAGTATAGTCGCGTAAACGAGACTGGTATATTCAAAAGGCGCCACCAGAGCCGCCTCCGCCACCCGGTAAGCTTGGCTAATAGCCGCACCGCCAACGGTGACCCCGATGCCAATAAATACCATGAGAGATAAATCCGCCCAACTGGGCCACTGCCAAGCACGCAGCAAAAATTCGACTGAGCGGTGCCCATCGCCGGCAAAGCCGCCCTGCCCAAGGGTCAAGCCGATCACCGTGGTCACAACCAAAAACACCAGCGGAACATAGAAGGTCAGCGACATAAGTGTCTCCGTCTGACCAATCTTGCGCGTTAAAATATGAAAGGACGCATAGCACAGCGCCGCGAGGGCCGGGAGTATCGAGGTCAAAGTAAACGCATCCGTGCCAGGTCGCACGATGAGCAAGACCCCAATGAGCCCAACTACAACCGCCAACCACCTCCATTTCCCCACGGTCTCCCCAAGAAAAATCACTGAAAAAATCGTGATTAAAAACGGAGCAATAAAGAATATCGCCACGACGATTGCCAAGGGCAAATCTGCCAGCGCCATGTAAAAAAACAAATTGGCTGCTACCACGAACAGCGCTCGGACCAGATGCAGCCCAAGCCTTTGTGTGCGCAACGCTCCATATCCGCCGCTGAAGGGAATAATAACTATGATCAGGAGCAACACGCCTGTCAGCGAGCGCGTAAATACGATTTGATGCAGCGCGTAGCCATCGGACAGAAATTTAATCAGCGTATCGTTGACCGAAAATATCAAAGACGCGAGAAGCGCCCAAAGCGCACCCGTTGGCGTTTTTCTGTGTTCCATTGCTCACCGCTACGCCCAGTTTGACGACAGGTCTGCTCCAAATACGACCCAACCAATGACGCGAAACGCCTGTCAAACTCTCATGCACTCAGCGCCGCAAGGCTTGGTCCAAGGCATTTAAAAACCGAGAGCGATCAGTTTTTGTAAACCCTTTGCCGCCGCCCTGGCGAAAAGGATCAGCGGCTCGCAGATCGTACATGAGATCGCGCGTGGCCAGCGCATTACCAATATTGGCCTGGGTCAATGGCTCGCCATTCGGCTTGAGCACCTGCGCTCCGGCCTCAACCGCTTTGGCAGCGAGTGGGATGTCGGTGGTGATCACGATATCGCCTGGTCCCGCCTGCTCAGCGATCCACATATCAGCAACATCTGGCCCGGCATCGACAACCACCAAGTCGACAAGCGGATTGGCCGAGGGGCGTATTCCACCATTGCAAACAAGCTTCACGCCGACTTTGTGCCGAGTCGCCACCTGCTCCACTTCAGCCTTCACCGGGCATGCATCCGCGTCCACATAAATCACGATGGCTGGCCTGTGGCGACTTTTAACTCTTCAGGAATGGGCATGCGATTAAATGCGTCCAGCCCAGCAATTTTATAGGCCTCCGCCAATGTCGGATAATTGAACGTATTTTGTACGAAATAATCAACCGTACCTTTCAGGTTCAGCACCGCTTGCGCGATATGGATCAGCTCCGTTGCTCCTTCGCCGACAATTTGCACCCCCAGAACCCGGCGGGTTTTTAGTGAAAACAATATCTTTAACATCCCATGTTCCAACCCCATGATATGCCCGCGCGAAGTTTCACGAAACCGCGCAATGCCAACCTCATAAGGAATACCGCGCGATTGGGTTTCCTCTTCGCTCATACCACAGGTCGAGATTTCCGGCACGGAATAGATCCCATACGGAAACCATGGGCTTTCTGGCAGGCTGGGGGTGTCCAGCGCATGACACGCCGCCACGCGTCCCTGCTGCAAGCTGGTTGACGCCAACGAGGGGTGACCAATGACGTCCCCCACCGCATAAATATGCGGCACCTCTGTTTGATAACTCTTACGATCCACACGCAACCGACCGCGGTGGTCTGTCTTGAGACCCGTCGCTTTGAGACCCAAACGCTGCGTTGCGCCCATACGTCCGGCTGCAAAGAGCAGCATTTCTGCGCGCACGTGACGGCCATTTTCAAGCGCAACCTCCACATGGCTGTCGCAATCCTCTATCTTTGCCACCGCTGAGCCAAGCCGCAGATCAACACCGTTCTCGCGGATTTCATGGGTAAATTCCTGTATCAAAGTCTTATCGATAAAGTCCAAGAAAGTTTCCCGCGGCTCAATCAAGGTCACTTTTACATCCAGGGCAGAAAACATTGTGGCATATTCCACACCGATCACCCCGGCACCAACGACAATCAAAGATCGTGGAATTTGCGACATCTCCAAAAATTCATCACTGTCCAAAATGGAGGTGCCATTAAACGGAACAGAGTCAGGCCGATAGGTATAGGTGCCGGTGGCAATCAGAACATGCGCCGCAGAAACAGTGGTGACTTCTCCATTGTCGGCGGTGACTTCCACCTCATGCGGGCTGATGAACCGCGCCAAACCGCTCATGGTATCCACATGATTTCGATTGAACTGATGCTCAAGCACGTCCACCTCATAATCCAGGGTCTTATGCAGGCGTATCTTGAGATCGTCCGCGCCAATCTCATCTTTCACGCGATAGGACCGCCCGTAAAAGCTTCTCTCGCGCCATCCTGAGAGGTTGAGCACCGTCTCGCGCAGGGTTTTGGAGGGGATTGTGCCCGTATGGACCGATACGCCACCAAAACGATCCTTGCGATCGATCACCAAAACCCGCCGCTTGAGTTTGCCCGCCTGTATCGCCGCCGCGCGACCGCCGGGGCCTGAGCCAATAATTACCAAATCATATTGCGTCATAGGTCACTCCGCATAAAGCGCTTCGGCATGAAAAGCGACGTGATCTTCCATAAAGCTCGAAACGAAAAAATAGGAATGATCATAGCCTTTTTGCATCCGAAAATGCCCGTCTTGGCGACGCTTGGCCATGGCAAAGGCGAGGGTTTCAGGTTTGAGTAGCTCCAAAAATTGATCTTGAGTGCCCGTATCAATGAGTACGGGCCCGTCAAAACCCACGTCCAGCATTTGATGACTGGCGTCATGCGGTTTCCATACGTTTTGATCCACGCCCAAGTAACTGGTAAACTGCTTTTGGCCCCAGTCCGAACCGATTGGATTGCAAATGGGGGAAAAGGCCGAAACACTGCGGTATTGACCCGGCCTTCCCATCGCAAGGGTCAGCGCCCCATGCCCGCCCATGGAATGGCCCGTGATGGATTGGCGCTCCAAATCAACAGCGAAGGCGCGCCTCAGCACCGCCGGGAGCTCTTCGGCTATGTAGTCCCACATATGAAAATGCGTGTCCCATGGCTGTTGTGTAGCGTTGACATAAAATCCAGCGCCTTGCCCAAGATCATAGGCCGCGTCATCGGCCACATCCGCGCCGCGCGGAGATGTGTCAGGAAACACCAAGGCAATCCCCTCTTGCGCCGCCCAAGCCTGCGCACCCGCTTTGGTCATGGCATTCTCATGGGTACAGGTCAGACCTGACAAATACCACAGCACGGGCACCGGGCCGCTCTTGGCGTCTTCGGGCAGAAACAAACCGAAGGTCATCTCCCCCCCACAACTGTCCGATGCATGGGCATAGACCCCCTGCGTTCCACCGAAACACGCATTTTCAGATTTGATTTCCATGGAAAACCCCTTAGCAAATGTCACTTGGTGAAAACGCAATTCGCTCCGTTTTGCAAGGGCCAAGCTCCCAGATCACAGCAGAGCCCTGCCAAAGTAGAGGATTAGCTGTAGAGGATGCTGACCCAAGCGATAACTAAAGACACTGTCACCACCGAAGCGACGGTCGACAGAAAGATTGATGCCGACACCCGCTGCGGCGCGACCTCATAATGCGTTGCCAAAATAAAGATATTGCCCGCAACAGGCAAAGCCGTCGCTGCAATCAAAACCGCAGCGGGATAGGCCGCAACCGGAAAAATAAACAGCGCGGCAATCGCCACGGCCGCCGGATGTAAGATCAACTTACAAAATGCCAGCCAACTGGCCACAGAGAGCCGCTCAGCGGATTTTCTGGCCAAGGACGCGCCAATAGCAAACAGCGCACCGGGCGTTGCAGCCGCCCCCAAAATGTCGAAGAATTCTGAGGCGGGCGCCGGCAAGCTGACCCCCGATGACGAACAAAGCAAACCGGAAGCCATCGCCATAATCATCGGATTTTTGATCAGACCAAGTCCGACCGTGCGCAGCACCCCAAAGCTAATACACCCATCGCGTGAGCCAACAATTAAAATCACAATCAAACTGCCAAAAACCAGCTGGTCGATGGCCAGAACCAACATCACCCAAAGCACAGCCTCCGGCCCCATCAACATGGCCAACATCGGAATGCCCAAAAATCCGACATTGCCAATGGTGGCGCATTGCGCCTCCACTGCCGCCTCGGCCACGTTGCGTCGCCGCAGCATCGCCACACCGGTCGCCAGCAGATAGATCAAAAATGAGGCGGAGAGATACGCGGAAATGAAGGGAACATTGATCAAATCCACAAAGGATAGGTTGGCAGAAAACCGGATAATCATCGCCGGCAAGGCAAAATAAAACACAAATTTCGTGAGATAGGCGGTGGCCACCTCCGGAAAAAATGCCGTCCGCGCCGCGCCATAGCCGAGCCCAACGATGGCAAAGAAGGGCAATGTTTTGAGAAGAACGTCAATCATCGAAGGGTACACTTCATGCGAAAAGGGCGCACCGTGCGCCCTTTCACATTAGCCCTAATTTCAACAGGTGAAAGCCCGAAAACCGGCAAGGCGCCTTAAAATTCGACGACAGCGCGGATGGATTTGCCTGCGTGCATCAGATCAAAGCCCTTGTTGATGTCTTCCAAAGGCATGGTGTGGGTAATCATTGGATCTATCTCAATTTTACCGTCCATGTACCAATCCACAATCTTTGGCACATCCGTGCGCCCCCGTGCACCGCCAAACGCCGTGCCGCGCCACACGCGGCCGGTCACCAGCTGGAAAGGACGGGTGCTGATCTCTGCTCCAGCAGGTGCCACACCGATGATCACGCTTTCCCCCCAGCCTTTATGGGCCGATTCCAGAGCTGTGCGCATCACACCCACATTGCCTGTTGCATCAAAGGTATAATCTGCCCCACCACCGGTCAGCGCGACCAAATGCGCGACCAAATCACCGCTCACCTCAGTTGGATTGACAAAATCTGTCATACCAAAGCGGCAGGCCATCTCAATCTTGCCGGGATTGAGATCCACACCGACAATCTGATCTGCCCCAGCCAGTCGCAAGCCTTGAATCACATTCAAGCCAATACCGCCCAGCCCAAAGACAATCGCCGTGCTGCCAATCTCCACCTTTGCCGTATTGATCACCGCCCCAATGCCTGTGGTCACACCACAGCCGATATAACAAATCTTATCAAACGGGGCATCGGGACGCACTTTGGCCAAAGCGATTTCTGGTAAAACAGTATGATTGGCAAAGGTGGAACAGCCCATGTAATGCAAAATCGGCGTGCCATCGAGCATCGAAAACCGGCTCGTGCCGTCTGGCATCAAACCCTGCCCTTGGGTGCTGCGGATGGCTTGGCACAGATTGGTTTTGGGATTGAGGCAATATTCACATGTGCGGCACTCTGGCGTGTAAAGAGGAATGACATGATCGCCAGGTTTCAAGCTGGTGACACCCGGACCACATTCCACCACGACCCCTGCGCCCTCATGGCCCAAAATCGCAGGAAACAGACCCTCGGGATCAGCGCCAGATAGGGTGAATTCATCCGTGTGGCAAATACCCGTAGCTTTGATTTCGACCAAAACCTCGCCGGCCTTTGGTCCTTCGAGATTGACCTCCATGATTTCAAGTGGTTTGCCGGCTTCCATGGCCACCGCAGCACGTGTTCGCATCCTGTAACTCCTCATGTTTTTTCAAACATTAGGGCAGTCGCCCACGGTATGACAACCACTATTATACCCGGTGATAAGGGCCACCGGCCAGGATGGAAGCTGCGCGATAGAGCTGTTCGGACAGCATGACGCGCACCAGCATATGGGGCCAAACCATCTTGCCAAAACTAAGTACCGACTGCGCGCGTTGCAGGACTGCGGGATCCAGACCATCTGCCCCACCGATAACAAAGATCAACTCGCTGGGCGCGGCATCACAAATTTGAGAAAGATGCGCAGCAAAATCTGGAGAGCTCTGCAACTTGCCCCGCTCATCCAGGGCAATCACTGCTGCCCCTTGCGGAATGGCCTTGAGCAACAAAGCCGCTTCAGCCGCCTTGCCGCCGCCTTTTTTGTCTTCCAATTCGGTCAGCTCAACCGGCCCGAGACCCAACGGGCGACCGCTGCGGTTGAACCGAGCGACATAATCTTCAATGAGATCTTTTTCTGGCCCGTTGCGCAGGCGGCCCATGGCGAGAATGCGCAGGCGCATTAGGCCTCAGTCGGGCTTGGCGCTCCAGGCTCGAGCCACATTTGGTCCAACTGATAAAATTCGCGCACTTCCGGGCGGAACACATGAACGATGACATCACCTGTGTCCACAAGCACCCAATCGCCGGTGCCCTTGCCTTCCACTTTAGACAGAATTCCAAGATCATCTTTTAAGCGACTTTTCAGCTTTTCAGAAATGGCAGCGACTTGGCGCGTAGAGCGCCCCGAACAGATCACCATATGATCGCCAATCTCAGAGATGCCTCGCAAATCAATTTGCACGACATCTTCGGCTTTATCATCTTCTAGGGATTTTAAGACGGCGGCCAAAATAGCATCGCTCGTAACACTCGAATGGCCATTGGCCAAATTGAGCGCGGATCCTTCCGCGTCAGACGTCAAAGACAGGACCATGTCCTCCAAAAAAATCGCCGCAACATCCCGGCGCCGGGTTTTTAGTGTTTAGCAGCCTAAATCAGATTCCTCAATCACCTGCTTTAATCGGGCAAAAATGGCTGTGATCCCGCTACAAACTTACGGATGTTTCGCCCAAAGCATCTTGTATGCCGGATCTTGCACCTGCGATGGGCAAACGCAGGCAAATCTCAACCTCGGCCAATCAGGCAAGGCCAAAGGCATGCGATTCGACAGTTTTGGGTGAATTTGTCACGCTTTGGACGGACTGTCAGGCGATGTGCTGGAACTCAAAGAAGCGCCCACCCCGGCCGTTAAATAGCCGTGAACCCGAACATCTGGAGGCTTGTGCCGGACCTTGGGCCGAGGTATTCAGCAGCATGAGCATGAGTATGGTTTTCGATATCGCCGACAGAGCGCGCCTGCCTTGGCGCTTTTTTGGTGTTGCGAAATCCAACCTGCGGCCGCGCCGAAACGGCTAAATCCCTTTGAAAGACACGACAGATTTGACGAACAATAAAAGGAACGCCTCACATGGCCCCTAAAACACTCTACGATAAAATTTGGGACGCACATGTCGCCCATGAAGCCGACGACGGCACCTGCCTGCTCTATATCGACCGCCATTTGGTCCACGAAGTGACCAGCCCCCAGGCCTTTGAAGGGTTGCGGATGAATGGCCGGACGGTGCGCGCGCCAGAAAAAACTATCGCTGTGCCCGATCACAACGTGCCCACAACCTTGGACCGTCTGAAGGGCATAGAAAACGAAGAAAGCCGCATCCAGGTCGAAGCGCTGGACACCAACGCACGTGAGTTCGGGCTTGTCTATTACCCGGTGGATGACGTGCGCCAGGGCATCGTGCATATCATTGGCCCGGAGCAGGGCTGGACCTTGCCAGGAATGACCATTGTCTGCGGCGACAGCCACACCGCCACCCATGGCGCCTTTGGCGCGCTAGCCCATGGCATCGGCACCTCTGAGGTGGAGCATGTTCTCGCCACACAAACTTTGATTCAGAAAAAATCAAAAAATATGAAGGTTGAAATCACCGGCAAATTGAGCCCGGGCGTGACTGCGAAAGATATCACCCTGGCGGTGATTGGCGAGACCGGCACGGCCGGCGGCACAGGCTACGTGATTGAGTATTGTGGCGAGGCCATTCGCAGCCTCTCAATGGAAGGCCGCATGACGGTGTGCAACATGGCCATTGAAGGCGGCGCACGCGCAGGTCTCATCGCGCCAGATCAGACCACATTCGACTATTGCAAAGGCCGCCCCAATGCCCCCACAGGCGAAACATGGGAGGCCGCGCTGGCCTATTGGAAAACACTTCATTCCGACGATGATGCACATTTCGACAAGGTCTTGACCTTGAAGGGTGAAGATATCGCCCCTGTGGTCACTTGGGGCACCAGCCCGGAAGATGTCTTGCCGATCACCGCAAGGGTGCCGGCAGCACAGGATTTCTCCGGCGGCAAAATCGAAGCGGCCCAGCGCAGCCTTGACTATATGGGCCTTACGGCTGGAACAGCCTTGTGTGACATTGAGATTGATACCGTCTTCATCGGATCTTGCACCAATGGGCGGATTGAAGATCTGCGCGCGGCAGCGGAGATTTTGAAGGGTCGCAAGATCAAAGAGGGCATGCGCGCGATGGTCGTGCCGGGCTCAGGTTTGGTGCGTGCCCAGGCGGAAAAAGAGGGGCTGGCGGACATCTTCATAGAAGCCGGTTTCGAATGGCGCCTGGCTGGATGCTCGATGTGTCTGGCGATGAACCCCGACCAATTACAACCGGGCGAACGCTGTGCGGCCACATCAAACCGCAATTTTGAGGGCCGCCAAGGCCGCGGTGGACGTACACATTTGATGAGCCCAGCCATGGCTGCAGCCGCGGCTCTGACTGGAAAATTAGTTGATGTGCGGGAGATGATCTGATGGAAAAATTTGAAAAATTGACCGCAATTGCGGCGCCCATGCCTTTGATCAATATCGATACCGATATGATCATTCCCAAACAATTTTTGAAAACCATCAAACGCTCTGGGCTCGGCGTCAGTGCCTTCCATGAGATGCGCTACAATCTAGATGGCAGCGAAAACCCTGACTTTGTGCTAAACCATGAGGCTTATAAAGGCGTCAATATCCTTGTTGCGGGTGACAATTTCGGTTGCGGATCGTCACGCGAACATGCGCCCTGGGCGTTGCTTGATTTTGGTATTCGCTGCGTGATCTCCACCAGCTTTGCCGATATTTTCTACAACAACTGCTTTAAAAACGGTATTTTGCCTGTGGTTGTCACTGAAGACGAGCTGCAACTGCTGATGAAGGATGCCGAAAAAGGCAGCAATGCACGAATGGTTGTTGATCTGGAAAACCAGCAGATTGAGACCTCTGACGGTGAGGTGATCTCCTTCGATGTGGATCAACACCGCAAGCATTGCTTGATCAATGGCCTCGACGACATCGGCCTATCGATGGAAAAAATTGCATCTATCGATGCCTTCGAAGCGCAAATGGCGCAACGGGCGCCTTGGGTCTAATATCTTTGGCCAGCCAGAAATTGGCTGGCCAAATCAACCCCATCCGCAATCCGAATTTTCAAAAACGTTGCGAAATTCATATAGTCATTGATCCAAAATTAAGAATTTTACGCTCCACTTACGCTCGTTATGAGCCGGACGTTCGACCCAAATGCCATTTTGTTCATCCACCCATCGCATCCGTCTATGCGGCGGCAACGCTATCTGCGGAGGTTTCGGGCCTGGATGCGGGCGCTCACACTCTTAATCGTATTGTGTCTGATCTACCGAACGCCAGCAATCAGCGAAATACTGCGATTGGCCAGCTATACCGCCGCGCTTGAGCGCAATTCACCGGGGTTGTTGTATCGCGACATCATACACGGAAAATCATCTCAAATTCGCGCGGCGCTCCGGCTTATAGCGACAATCCAACCAGATATTTTGGCCTTGCAACGCTTTGATTGGGATGCGGAGCTGCGCGCGGCGCGCGCCTTTCAAGCGGCGCTAAACGCGCAGAGGTGGGAAATGCCGCATCTTTTGGCACCGCGCCCCAACACTGGCGTAGCATCCGGAGTGGATATTGATGGGAATGGGCAAATTGGCGGACCGGGAGATGCGCAAAGCTATGGCACTTTCGCCGGACAAAGAGGGCTATTGCTTTCGTCACGCCTGCCATTCAACGCGCAAGACAGCCAAGATCACAGCCAAGTGCTTTGGGCCAATGTGCCGCAGACGCACAGTACCGACCCACCTGAAATTGCCCGCGTGCAACGCCTGGCCTATGTCGCAATGCTGCAGACCTCCATAACCTGGCGTCAGCATTCTATTTCGCTCCTCACATTTCACGCCAGCCCACCCGTCTTTGACGGGCCAAAAGACCGCAACGGCTGCCGCAATTCCGATGAAATTGCCTATGCCGCGGCGCTGGTAGATCAGCTTCCCAAGCCGCTCGTGCTCTTGGCCAACACCAACCTTGATCCGGTTGATGGCGAGGGGCACAATGAGGTTATGAGCCAGCTTCTAGTACATCCTAAGCTGCAAGATCCGAAGCCGGCCAGCCTGGGTGGGCAAGCGGCTGCCAATACAGGGCATCGCGGTCCGGCGCGGCTGGATACTGTGGATTGGCGTGATCCACGCCCGGACAATCTACGGGTCAATTACATCCTGCCATCTCGGGACTTTGCCTTGCACGATGGCGCGGTGCATTGGCCAGCCAAGGAACTTCCTGATCCCCAGGGCAATTCGCACAGATTGATCTGGCAGGATGTCTCACTTCCTTGACCCCAAAGGCCCATGGGGCTAGTCAGCAAGCTGAGACAAACGAAAGGGCTTTTCATGAGCAACCACTCCCTCCTAATTTTGCCCGGCGACGGGATTGGTCCTGAAGTCATGACCGAAGTGCGCAAAGTCATTGCCTGGCTTGCGGACCATAGGGACATAAATTTTGACCTGTCAGAAGATCTGGTCGGCGGCGCGGCCTATGATGTGCACGGCGTGCCTTTGCATGATGACACTATGGCAAAAGCACAGGCGGCAGATGCGGTATTGCTTGGCGCTGTTGGTGGACCGAAATATGACACTCTTGATTTTTCCTTGAAACCAGAACGCGGCCTGCTGCGCCTGCGCAAGGAGATGGATCTTTTCGCAAACCTCCGTCCCGCTCAATGTTTTGATGCGCTCGCCGATTTTTCCTCGCTCAAACGCGATGTTGTTGCGGGTTTGGATATCGTTATCGTGCGCGAATTGACCTCCGGCAGCTATTTTGGCGAACCACGCGGCATCTTCAAAGAAGGCAATGAGCGCGTAGGCATCAACACGCATCGTTATACTGAATCCGAAATCGAACGCGCCGCGCGCGCAGCCTTTGAGCTGGCCCGCCGCCGCCGCAACCGGGTTTGCTCGATGGAAAAAGCCAATGTGATGGAAGCGGGCGTTTTGTGGCGCGATGTGGTCACCGAAGTGCATCAGGCAGATTACGCCGATGTCGAACTGTCGCATATGTACGCCGATAACGGCGCCATGCAGCTGGTGCGCGCACCGAAGCAATTTGACGTGATCCTCACCGACAATTTGTTTGGCGACATCCTCTCCGATTGTGCGGCGATGCTGACAGGCTCGCTTGGGATGTTGCCCTCTGCCAGCCTCGGCGCGCCGATGGAAAATGGCCACCCCAAAGCTCTCTATGAACCGGTGCATGGCTCGGCACCAGATATCACAGGACAGGGCAAAGCCAATCCAACGGCCTGCATTTTGTCTTTCGCCATGGCGCTGCGCTATTCCTTCGATCTTGGCGCAGAAGCAACGCGTATTGAAAAAGCGGTCGAAAAAGTTCTTGCCGATGGGGTCCGCACGGCGGATCTGTTGCAGGCCGAAGGCGATACCGCCGTTTCCACAACCCAAATGGGCGATGCCATCGTGGCCGCTTTGACCGCCAGCCTTTAGGGCATATTTCGAAAAAAAAATGAAAAACGCTGGGCACGCCTGGCGTTTTTTTTTGACAAAGCCGGTGAAAACCACTGCACTACTCTTATGGATATTATTGACACCCACCGCTACCCGATTGACCAACCTGACAGTGCAGAATTTCGTGCGCTTTGCGCCCGATGTCAGGCGGATCTTGAGTCTCAAGGACTTTTCAACCTGCCAGGTTTCCTGCGCCCTGAGGCCATCGAGCGCACTCTCGATTGGGTGAAACCAGTGATCGCGCAGGATGCTTTTGTGCATAAGCGGGCCCATAACATCTATTTTAAAAAGGAAATTCCCGGCCTCGCGCCCGATCATCCAGCCTTGCGAGAGCTCGAAACCACAAATCATACAATTTGCGCCGATCAAATTGAGGGCAGCCCCGTGACCCAACTTTATGACTGGCCTGCTTTTGCCAGATTTTTGGCCCGTGTCATGAATAAGCCGGCCCTTTACACTATGGATGACCGAATCGCCGGGGCAAATGTCATGACCTATTACCATGGCGAAGCCTTGAACTGGCATTTTGACCGCTCAGAATTCACCACAACACTGCTTTTACAAGCGCCGAAGGCCGGCGGCGAGTTTGAGTATCTTCGAGATCTGCGCACCGCAGAGGATCCCAACTATGCCGGGGTGGCAGAGCTATTGATGGGCAAGCGCCAGACGCAGATCTGCCCGCAAGAGGCGGGAACTCTGAATGTGTTTCGCGGCGTGAACACCGCGCATCGGGTCACGCCCGTGAAGGGCGACCGGCAGAGAATCAATGCAGTTTTAACCTATTACGAAACTCCTGGCCGCCGATTTTCAGAGCAAGAGCATCTCGGATTTTATGGCAGAACATTGGGCTAAAGGCCTATTGTGTCGCAGATAGACATCGGTGGGGTCGTCTTTGTAAATTTATTGTGTGCAACATGTATACAATTCAGGGCAAGGAGCCCCGATGACCCAAAACCGCAAATCCCAATGTTTGGACACCATACGTCAGCAAATCCTATCACTCGCACTCCCCCCGGGCAGTGATTTAGACGAGACCAAACTGGGTGCCGAATTTGGCATATCGCGCACACCGCTGCGCGAGGTTTTGCAAAAACTCGCAGGGGAAGGCTACGTCGATATCACCCAAAACAAGGGGGCCAAAGTCGTCTCAATGGATATGGCGGTGATGCGCAATTTTTTTAAAACGGCGCCGCTGGTCTATGCTAACATCGCGCGGCTGGCCTGTGAAAATCGTAGCCTGCCACAGGTGAAGGCGCTCAAGACCAGCCAGCAACACTTTAAAAAAGCCACCCTCAATCATGACCCCGCACAAGCGGCGATGCACAATCATCAATTTCACCAAATCATCGGGGATATGTCACAAAATTGCTACTTGATTCCAAGCCTCCAGCGGATGCTCATTGATCATACGCGCCTAAGCCAAACCTTCTATCGGCCTGCGTCACCAGCTGAAAGCGCGCTTGTCAGACAAGCCTGCGATCAACATGATGACATGATCGCCGCCATTGAAGACCAGCAGGTTGAGGCTGCTGTGGCCTTAACTTTGCAGCACTGGGCCCTGTCGCAAGACCGAATGGAGCGTTTTGTGCGCCCCGATCCATTGCCGGTTGAACTGACCATCCCGAAGGAGACAGTCCATGCAATTTGAAGGCATCTATACCCCGGTCATTACCCCTTACCACAATGATTTTTCGTTAAATCACGATGCGTTGGAAGCCACTATCAATCGTTTGATTGAGGCTGGGGTTCATGGATTGATCATCGCGGGCACGACCGGCGAGTATTACGCGCAAACCACTGAAGAGCGGATTGAAATGATGTCGATTGCCAAAGAAATAATTGCCGGCAGGCGGCCGATGATTGTCGGCACCGGCGCGATCCGCACCGAGGATTCAATTCTCTATGCCAAGGCGGCTAAAACGGCAGGTGCGGATGCACTTCTAATTGCCACCCCGCCTTATGCCTACCCGACAGGCCGCGAAATTGCCCTACACGCTTTGGCGATCGACCGCGCCGCAGATCTTCCGGCCATGCTTTACAATTATCCTGGCCGGATGTGCGTCAATATGGATGAAGAGACCCTGGATCGTCTGGGACGCAGTTCAAATTTTTGTGCCATTAAGGAAAGCTCGGGTGATCCCAATCGGCTGCATATGCTGGCCCGCGATTATCCTCATATTGCCCTGTCTTGCGGCATGGACGATCAGGCTTTGGAATTCTTCGCTTGGGGCGCGCGCAGCTGGGTCTGCGCCGGGTCCAATTTTGCCCCTGAAGCGCATATTGCGCTCTACCAAACCTGCGTTGTCGAGGGAAATTTCACCAAAGGGCGCGCACTTATGTCGGCAATGCTGCCCTTGATGCGGGTGCTCGAACAAGGTGGAAAATTTGTTCAATGTATCAAATACGGGCTGACGCTACGCGGCATTGACGCGGGACCACCCCGCAAACCGCTGCAACCGCTCAACAAAGACGATAAACGCCAATTGGCTGAGGTCATCACCACAATGGACATCGCCATTGCAAATATCATGGGAGAAGGCGCATGAGCGACTTACTAACAACCGCGGAGTACAAAGCGCTGGCCGCAGATCTCGACCTCCCGCGCACCGCCTTTATTGACGGCAAGTACCGCGCTGGTCATGGCGCTGTTTTTGCGACTTTGAACCCCGCCACCGGGGTGCCGCTTGCCGAAATTTCTGGCTGTAATGCGCAAGATGTAGATCTTGCAGTGTCCAAAGCCCGTGAAGCCTTCGATCAAGGCCATTGGGCCAAACGTGCACCATCGGACCGCAAAGATGTATTGATCCGCCTGTGCAAGTTGATCACACGCAACCGCCGGGAATTGGCCGTGATGGAAAGCCTCGACAGCGGCAAGCCGATCTCAGATTGTGAGACCATCGATATTCCCGAGACCATCGAAACCTTGAAATGGCATGCGGAGTTGATTGACAAAATTTATGACCAAACGGCCCCGGCGCAGGAAGATGCTATTGCCATGATTTTACGCGAACCCATTGGGGTCGTCGCCGCTGTTTTACCGTGGAACTTTCCATTGTTGATGATGGCTTGGAAAATCGGACCCGCTTTGGCTGCCGGCAATTCTGTCATCGTAAAGCCCGCTGAGCAAACCAGCCTCACAGCTCTGCGCCTGGCCGAATTGGCAACACAGGCCGGCCTGCCCCGCGGAGTCTTGCAAGTCCTGCCCGGTGATGGACCGAGTGTGGGCGCGCCGCTCGGCAAGCATATGGATGTGGATATGGTCAGCTTCACAGGCTCAACCGAGACGGGGCGGCATTTCCTGCGCTATGCCGCTGACAGCAATCTAAAGAAGGTTGTCCTGGAATGCGGCGGCAAAAACCCCTGCGTGGTTTTTGATGATGCGGAAAATCTCGATGCTGTCGCCCGTCATGTGGTCAATGCTGCCTTTTGGAATATGGGCGAGAATTGTTCCGCCGCCTCTCGCCTGATTGTCCATCAAGCCGTAAAAGAGCCCCTAATGGAGCGGATCTTAGCGCGGCTGCGAGATTGGAAAACTGGCGATCCGCTCAACCCCGCCCATCACCTGGGTGCACTCATTGATGCGGAGCATTGCGCCAACGTGGCCAGCTATCTCACAGGCACCGCTTTGGCCGGTGGTACCGCCGACGGGCCCTATGTGCAGCCAACGATTTTCGAGGTCAGCGCAAAAGATGCCAGAGCCGTTGATGAAATTTTTGGACCAATTCTGAGCGTGCTCACCGTCGCCAGCAATGATGAGGCCATTGCGCTGGCCAATGACACCCGCTATGGCTTGGCCGCTTCTGTATTCACCGCCAATACCCGCAACGCCATTCGCGCAGCCCGCGACATCAAGGCCGGCACCGTGACCGTCAATACCTATGGCGAAGGGTCCATTGCGACACCCTTCGGTGGCTATAAACAATCGGGCTTCGGCGGGCGCGACAATGGCATTCATGCCCATGACCAATTCACCGAAACCAAAACCATTTGGATTGACCTCACCGACCCGCGCGATGGCGACAATGTGGACTGACAGGCCGCAAGTTTTGCGCCCAAGGAGGAGCATTTATGGCTGATGCAGTTGGAACGACGCGGCGCGGCCGCGGTGCGCGTAAAACCATAAGACAAACCCGCGATGTTGCAATGTTGCCCGCGCTGAAACGCCGCCTGCCCTTAACCGAGCCCATGGATCAAGAGCAGATCGAGAAGATTGATGCAGCCTCCATGAGCATCCTTGAGGATGTCGGCGTGGTATTTCGCGACCCCATTGCCATTGCAGATTGGCGTGCCGCAGGGGCGGATATTCGCGATGGAGACCGGGTGCATTTAGACCGCGGTCTTGTGCGTGAGTTGATCTGCTCTATTCCCTCAAGCTTCACCTATCACGCGCGCAACCCGGCCAATAACCTGCCCTTCGGTCGCGATCATTCTATCTTTGTACCAATGACCGGCGCGCCCTATCTGCGAGATCTCGAGGATGTCCGGCGCAATCCAACTTTGGAAGACTTGGCCAATTTTCACAAATTATCGCATATGCTGCCCGCAATCCACTCTTCAGCTCACCACATTGTAGAGCCTTATGATCACCCAATCAGCCAAAGGCATTTGCGCATCACCTATTCGTCGATGAAACATTCCGACAAGACCTTCATGGGCATGACCACAAGTCCCAAAAATGCCGAAGATGTCATGGAGATGTGTGCGCTGCTCTTTGGTGCGGATTTTATGCAAAGTCACCCCGTCGTCACAGGCAACTGCAATGGTAACAGCCCGCTGGTTTGGGATGAAACGATGCTCGGAGCGCTGCGAGCCTTTGCCAAATACAACCAACCCATCTTGTGCAGCCCCTTCGTTCTCGGCGGCGCCAATACCCCCGCTTCGGTTGCCCCAACCGTGGCGCAGCTCAATGCCGAAGCCCTGAGCTGTCTGGCCTATTCGCAGGTTGTGCGCAAAGGCACCCCCGCAATCTACGGTCATTATTTGGCCACTGTCAGCATGCGGTCCGGCGCACCGATGGCCGGCACGCCTGAAATCAGCTTGATGAATTTCATGATTGGCCAAATGGCTCGCTATTATGACGTGCCCTGGCGGACTTCGAATACTTTGGGCGGAGCAAAAATTCTTGACGCACAGGCCGGATATGAGAGCGCCATGACGTTGAATGCAGTGCTCATGGCGGGGGCGAATTATATCTGGCACAGCGCTGGATGGAATGAGGCCGGCATGCATTGCTCGATGGCGAAATTCGTGGTGGATGCGGAGCTTTGCGCTATGGGGTATCGCATGGCCGAGGGAATACGCTGGGATGATTTCGAAGGGGCCATGCAGGCGGTGCGCGACATTGGACCCGGTGGGCATTACCTGGGCCATTCACACACGCTTGAAAACTTCCAACGCGCGTTCTTCATGCCCGAGATGTTTGACAATAATTCGATTGAGCAATGGCAAGCAGATGGCGCGCTGGATACAAATACCCGCGGGCTGATACGCGCGCGTCAAATGCTCGACGACTATGAGGAACCAAAATTGGACCCCGGCATTGATGAAGCCCTGCGCGACTACATCGCGCGACGCGAACGCGAGATCCCAGCTGCTGACGCGCTGAACCAAGAGTATTGAACATGAAAGTCTCACGCCTGCCTATCGATCCCGGTCCGGCCGCTTGGGCAGATCTGCTGCCGCTCGCCGCACCGCCCCAGAAGCTAGAAGGCGCGCAAACCGCAGATTGGTTGGTGATTGGCGGCGGCTTTGCGGGCCTCTCGGCACTGGCACGTCTCAAGCAGCTGCACCCGGCCGATAAAATTATTCTGCTTGAGGCCAGCCGGATTGCTGACGGACCTGCCGGGCGCAATTCAGGGTTTATGATTGATCTGCCCCATGATCTGGCCTCAGAGGATTATGGGGGGGGCGTCAGCGAAGACCAGCACCAGATCGCAGCCAATCGTGCCGCCATTGCCTTCGCTCGCAAGATGGCAGAGGTATTTGCACTGCCCCGCGAGGCCTTTAACCCCTGCGGCAAATTCAATGCAGCCGCCAGCGCAAAAGGCCATCAGCACAATCAAGACTATGCCCACCATTTGACCCAAATGGGCGAATCTTGGAAGATGTATGATGCGGCGCAAATGGCGGAATTGACTGGAACCAACTATTATCAATCTGGCCTCTACACCCCGGGTACGGTCATGCTGCAACCGGCCATGTATATTCGCGGCATTGCCCGCGGCTTGGCATCCCATAATGCCAAAATCTTCGAAAATTCGCCCGTAACCGCGCTCGATCACAATGGGGATTGGTCAGCCACCACCCCATCGGGCAAAGTGACAGCGCCGCGGGTCATTCTGGCCGTCAACGGCCATGCCAATTCCTTCGGACTTTACCCACAACAGCTTCTTCATGTATTCACCTACGCCAGCATGACCCGCGCCTTGACCGCCCAAGAGGTAAAATCCTTGGGCGGGGCACGCAATTGGGGCGCCACACCTGCCGATCCCTTAGGGACGACCGTGCGGCGCATATCTGGGATTGGGGGCGATCGGATCATTATCCGAAATCGCGCCACGTTTGATCCATCCATGCAGGTCTCACAGCGGCGCATCCGCGCGGTGTCACGCAGTCATGATGCAAGTTTTTCTGCCCGTTTCCCCGTGCTGCGCCATGTCTCAATGCAATATCGTTGGGGCGGGCGCCTGTGCCTTTCGCGCAATAATGTCGCCGCTTTTGGCGAGGTCATGCCCGGGCTCTATTCTGCCTGCTGCCAAAACGGATTGGGCACGGCCAAGGGGACATTACATGGCATGCTGGCCGCTGAGCTGGCCAGTGGGCATGACAGCGCGCTTTTGCAACAGGTCCAAAAACAATCCCCTCCGCACCGACTGCCGCCGCCGCCTCTGGCCTGGATTGGCGCCAATGCGCTGATGAAATGGGGCGAGTGGAAGGCCGGCGTGGAACTTTAAGCCAGCACAGCAGCGATCTGACGACACTCTATCTCGGCGGCAGCCCAACTAAAGCGCGGGAGTCCGTTTCACGCAGGTGAAAATCTTCCCCCGCAAAGGCCGCGCCACCCGGCCCACAAAGATAGGCAATCGCCTGCGCCACATCCGAGGCTGGAATATGATCGGACAGTTGCAATTGGCTGACCGGATTAACCCCACTGGCTTTGATCTCAACCTGCATCTGCGTTGCCACTGTGCCGGGGCTCAACCCCAAACAGCGAAGGCCTTGATCACCATATTCAGCATGCCCAGAACGGGTCAATTGCAGCACGGCGGCCTTTGAGGCGCAGTAATGGCTCCAGCCTTCCAGAACCCCATAAGCGGCACCGGACGAAATATTGAGAATGGTCCCGCCCCCCTGGGCTGTCATGACCGGCAGCGCCGCCTTCATCATGTAAAAGACACCTTTGACATTCACATCTATCACCCGGTCCCAATCGGCGGGTTCGAAATCTACCAACCGATGTACAGGCAAGAGCATGCCGGCATTGTTAATAACGATATCAAGACGACCAAATTGCGCCACGGTTTGATCAACCGCTGCCTGCACATGCTGGAAATCGGCAACATCGCAGGCAATCGCCAACGCTTTTGGCCCAATTTTCTCAGCCAATTTCACCAATTCGCCCTCAGAACGCGCGGTCAATGCCACCTGTGCCCCAAGGGATGCAAAATGTTCAGCGGTCGCGGCTCCAATACCGCGGCTTGCGCCAGTTATCAAAACTGTTTGCCCTGAAAAATCCATTCTTGTCACGCCTTTCGAATTGCCTAACCAAAGGCTAGCTCTCACGGCCAATTGGCACAAGGCATCAGTTCTGGCTTTACCCAGCCCGCAAGCCGTGGCACCACAGCCTCAGAGCGGAGATTGCCATGCGCGCGACATTGATAATTTTGACTTTTGCCTATGTCTTGTCTCAGTTTTATCGGGCATTTCTGGCTGTTTTGGCAGCTCCCTTACAGTCAGATATTGGCGCCACAGCCGCGCAGCTCTCGGCGGCCTCTGGCTATTGGTTTTTAACCTTCGCGGCGATGCAAATACCCGTCGGTTGGGCCTTGGACACTTTGGGCCCGCGGCGGACCAATGCCGCGCTTCTCGCTCTCGGAGCCGGTGGGGGCGCTTTGGTGTTCGCAGCCGCGACCGAACCTTGGCATATCTCGGCCGCGATGACGATGATCGGTATCGGCTGCTCCTCGGTTTTAATGGCCGCATATTATGTGGTCGCCCGCAGTTTTCCTGCGGCAGCCTTCGCCACCATGGCCGCCTTCATCTTGGGGATCGGATCGGTTGGCAATATTGGCGCAGCCTTTCCACTCACACTGCTCGTTGAGATCTTGGGCTGGCGCATGTCTATCTTCATCATCGCGCTCATCACTCTTGTGATTGCCGCCCTGTGCTACGTGATCGTCAAGGATCCGCCAAAGGTTGAGACCGATGAAAAAGGCAGCTTGCTGGATCTGCTCCGCATGCGGGCCATCTGGTTCATCTTGCCTCTTGTTCTGGTCAGCTATGCCCCTTCTGCGGGCTTGCGCGGCCTTTGGGTGGGCCCCTATTTCACCGATGTCTTCGGCGCCTCCACAGCCCAGGTTGGCACAGTGACCACACTGATGGCTTTGGCGATGATTTCCGGCACCTTTTGCTATGGACCGCTTGACCGCCTATTGGGGACGCGCAAATGGGTGATTTTCACAGGCAATCTCATTGGCGGCGTGCTGTGTCTTATCCTTTATCTGCATGGTGACTCTGACTTTTGGAGCACCGCCGTCATCATGGCCGGAATTGGATTTTTCGGTGCGTCATTCCCGATTTTGGTTGCCCATGGGCGCAGTTTTTTTCCAGATCACCTACTGGGGCGCGGCGTGACTTTGATCAACCTCTTTGGAATCGGTGGCGTTGGCATAATGCAAAATGTCACCGCGCAAGTTTTTGATGCCAAGATAACACAGACCCAAGCGCCGATTGTCTCATATAACGCCGTCATTTTGGTATTTTGTGTGACATTACTGCTGGGATTGTTGATTTATATCTTCTCACAGGACAGAACCGACTAGCTACCTCTTTCCATTGGGGACCCGGCGCGATACACGAGCCCGTCTTTGAAATGAGGAAGAGACCTATGTCTTATAAAGTTGTTGTAGTTGGCGCCACTGGCAATGTGGGCCGCGAAATGTTGAACATCTTGGACGAACGTGAATTTCCAATTGCGGAAATCGCTGTCCTTGCGAGCCGTAAATCTCTCGGCACGGAGGTAAGCTTCGGCGACAAAACTTTGAAGACCACAGACTTGGCCACCTTTGATTTCACGGGTTGGGATATGGCACTTTTCGCGGTGGGCTCTGAGGCGACCAAAGAATACGCCCCGAAAGCGGCGGCGGCTGGCTGCATCGTGATCGATAATTCAAGCCTTTATCGCTACAATCCTGAGGTGCCCTTGATCGTGCCAGAAGTGAATGCGGATGCCGTTTTCGAGTGCCACAAAAAGAACATCATTGCCAATCCCAATTGCTCAACCGCACAGATGGTCGTGGCATTGAAACCCTTGCATGATCGCGCGAGAATCAAACGGGTGGTAGTCAGCACCTATCAATCGGTTTCCGGCGCGGGCAAAGAAGGGATTGATGAGCTTTGGGATCAAACCAAATCAATCTACAACCCGGTAGACAACAAACCACCCACCAAGTTTACAAAACAAATTGCGTTTAACGTGATCCCGCATATCGATGTGTTCCTCGACAGCGGAGATACCAAAGAAGAATGGAAAATGGTCGCGGAGACCAAAAAAATTCTTGACCCTGAAATCAAGGTCACCGCCACTTGTGTACGCGTGCCCGTTTTCGTAGGCCATTCCGAATCCGTTAATATCGAGTTTGAAGAGTTCCTTGATGAGGATGAAGCCCGCGAGATCCTGCGCGAAGCGCCGGGCATTATGGTGATCGATAAGCGCGAAGATGGCGGCTATGTCAGCCCGGTGGAATGCGTTGGCGATTACGCCACATTCATCAGCCGCATTCGGCAGGATGTCACGATCGAAAACGGCATCAACCTCTGGTGCGTGTCCGACAATCTGCGCAAAGGTGCAGCGTTGAATGCTGTTCAAATTGCGGAAGTTTTGGGTAATAAAGTCCTGAAAAAGGGCTAAACCCCTGACACTGAGATAAAAAGGCCTCGCTAAAATGCGAGGCCTTTTTTGTTGCATTCAGCGGTTTACGTTCAAATTCGCACGAAATCTTTCAAATTTGAGTCAAATTGCTCCAAGGATCCCTCCGCAATATCCGTCCAAAGACCATGCAAAGTCAGCTCGTTCTTCTCGACTGCGGTTTTAACAAAAGGGAAGCTCATTAGGTTTTCAACTGAGACCAAAACCGCCTCGCGTTCCAATCGCGCCACACGCTCCGCCTCATCCTTGATATCTTTGACCCGCTCGTAGCCCGGACGCAAAATATCCATCCAGCGGCCTACAAAGCTGCTGCTTTTTTCCAAATCCGGGGCGTGCCCTGTGCACATGTCGTGACAGCCCCGCACCCCACCACAGCTGGAATGACCCAAGACGATAATATGCGACACTTTTAATGCCGTGACCGCATATTCCACCGCAGCGGAAGTGCCATGCGGCTCGCCATCCGGAAGGTAGGCCGGCACCAGATTGGCGATATTGCGGTGAATAAAGAATTCCCCCTGCTCTGCACCAAAAATCGCCGTCACATGAACACGACTGTCACAACATGAAATGACCATCGCGCGCGGACGCTGCCCTTCACTGGCTAAGCGGCGATACCACGCATGATTGTCTTCAAACGTCGTCGCTTTCCAACCGTGATAGCGTTGAATTAAATAGTTTGGCAGTGGTTTGACGTAGACCATCGGCCCCCCCTCATACATAAATATTGAATTCAACTTACCAAATAGTTACAAAAAACTCGAGAGGAAATCCTCCTTTCAGCTTAGGGTTTGATAAACTTTTTTGGGCAAAAAGCGGCCATCGGCGGGGGCGCAGTAAATAGATGAGTTCATGGCTCAAATTAGCATGCTTCTGCATGACGAAAATCTTCCCTTTTGCACCAGAAAAATTGACGAAATCTATTGTGAATTTGCCCCCCAGAGGGCGCAAACAATCATCAATGGCGCCTTAGATGAATTCGCCATTCGCCTCTCTGTGCTGGAATGCGCCGGTAAGCAGAACAAACGCGCCGCTATACGCAAGGCTGTAGACGCTTTGATGAGCATCGGGCAGCAAACTGGCCTAGGCAGTTTGACCGATGCCGCCCATAATGTGCGCGCCTTAACTGAATCTTCCGATGATCCAGCGCTTGCCGCCGCAGTGGCACGATTGGTGCAGCTTGGCGACATGTGCCTCGTACCGCTTTGGGCAATACAAGATCAAAAAAATACACGGCTTTAGCCAAAACCGGCGCATTCCCGGCGCCGGCATTTTTGCCCTGCAAAGATCGCGCCGCATTGCAATCACCACAGGGCAATGTTTACCTGTGAAAAAGCCATGCAAGGGATTTGCCATGTCATCGATTTTTGCCGCCCCCACAGCCGGACCCGTGCCCTTGCACCTCATTGCACGTGCGGAGGCGGAAGACTGGCTGACCGCGAGGGGGAGCGAGGTGCAAAACGCCGCCAAAACCCAAAATTGGTCAGGCAAACTGGGCCAGATCTTATGCCTCAGCGAGCAGGGGCTGCCTGTGCGTTTGGCCATTGGTTATGGCGATGCCGCAGAGCGAAAACGCAAACGATTCGGCGCCGTTGCCGGATTGCCGAACATGCCGGACCAGGTGTTTGAGCTGGTTGAGTGCCATCAAGACTGGGCCGAGGAATTCGCTTTAGCCTTTACTTTGAGCAAATATCGATACGATCGCTACGCCACCAACGCCGTCCCAAAAGCCGCCTTAATCTGTCCCGCAGGCGTAGATGCTGAAAAAATTGAGGCGATTGTTTCCGGAGAATTCGTTACCCGAGATTTGATCAACACTCCAGCCAATGACATGGGCCCAGCAGAACTTGAAGCGGCGGCCCGCGATTTGGCCAAAACCTATGCCGCCGATATATCAGTCATAACGGGCGACGAGCTGATTGCGCAAAATTTTCCCCTTATTCACGCGGTGGGCCGCGCCTCCGCACGGGCGCCGCGCCTGATTGATCTCAGCTGGGGCACATCAGGGCCGCGACTCACTTTGGTGGGCAAGGGCGTGTGTTTCGACACAGGCGGCTTAAACCTCAAACCCGGCGGCTCCATGGGATTGATGAAAAAAGATATGGGCGGCGCGGCACATGTTCTGGGACTTGCCAAAATGATCATGGCCAAAAAACTGCCCGTGCAGTTGCGGGTTTTGGTCCCCGCCGTTGAAAATGCGATTGGCGGCTCCGCCTTCCGTCCACAAGACATCTTGAAGAGCCGCAAGGGTCTCACTGTTGAGATCAATAATACCGATGCCGAGGGCCGATTAGTGCTCGCCGATGCCCTCACCTTAGCCGATGAAAGCCCCTGTGATGTGATGATTTGCATGGCCACACTGACCGGTGCTGCACGGGTCGCGGTGGGGCCTGACATCGCGCCCTATTTCACACAGGATGTTGACTTGAGCCATGAGATCGCCACCGCCGCCACCGCCGTTGACGATCCCGTGTGGCAATTGCCTTTACATGCGCCCTATGAGGCCATGATCGAACCGGGCATTGCAGATTTGGACAATGCCCCTGCCGGTGGTTTTGCGGGCGCTATTACGGCTGCTCTGTTCCTACAGCGCTTCGTCAGCGAGACTCAAAAATTTGTTCATTTTGATTGCTATGGCTGGCAGCCCAGCGCGGCCCCTGCCCGCCCAAAAGGCGGCGTGGGTCAAGGCACGCGCGCCTTGTTTCAAGCCTTACCACGCATTTTGAATCTATGAACGGGCAGTCTCAAATCATCCGAAGTCTCAGCGACCTGTGCCGCAAGCCGTGCGGACCACGCGACCGGCAATTGCTATTTGGCGATGGCTTTACGATCTTAGAACGCTCTGGCGACTGGTGTTTTGGGCAGGCGACGAAAGACGGCTATCAAGGCTATATAAAAACAGCAGATTTGGCCCCCTATACGCCCGCAACACATTGGGTGAGCGCCTTATCCAGCCATGCCTATGCCGCACCCAATCTTAAATCACCCGACCAAATCCTCCTGCCCTTCGGGGCGCGGGTAACGGTGAGCGCAGAGCACGGCAATTTTTGCCAAACCCCCGCCGGCTTCATCCCCCGTCAACATTTGCGCGCAACGGGAGATTTTTTTGCCGATCCGCGAGAGGTGGCCAAAATATTCTTGGGCAGCCCCTATTTGTGGGGTGGCAATTCAGCGGCAGGCATTGATTGCTCGGGCCTTGTGCAAGCCGCCTGCCATGCCACGGGGCGCGCTTGTCCGGGAGATTCTGGCCCACAACAAGAATTTTTTCCTGAAACCCAAGGGGATTGGGCACCTGGGCAATTGATCTTCTGGCCCGGCCATGTGGCTTTGACCCTCAGCGCCACCCAGCTGATCCACGCCAATGCGCATGCTATGGAAGTTCGTGTTGAAGCGATCGACAGTGCCATTGCGCGCATAGATGCGGCCGGAGACGGGCCCATACTTCAACGGTCACAGCTGACCTAACGTGCAGGCCTCTAATCAACCGTGCGGATCAACCGCCGCTCCAAGACCCCCAGAACCGATCCAAGATCATGGCCGCGCTTGAGAATCTGCCCCTGCGCTCCGATCAAAGCATACATACCCTGCTTGTTGCGCAGCTTGGGACGTTTCTCGATACGGTAGAGCGGGTTTTCCGCTGTGCGTTTGAAAATTGAAAAGACGGCCACATCACGCAGGCAAGAAATTCCATAGTCGCGCCATTCGCCCGCGGCAACCATACGCCCATATAGCGTAAGAATGGGCGCCAATTCCAACCGGTGGAAGGCAATTTTTTCGGGAATTTTCCGCAGAGACTCAGATCTAATATTTACAACATTCATGGGAATAGAGTTGCGCCGAATTCACCAATAATCAACCCTGTCTTAATCCTGCCCTGAAATGGTCCCGCAACTTTCCATTTCGGGTCATCACATGGCCTTTGTAATTTGCGATCTAAGCGCCAAGCAAACGGGAGCTTGGCTTTAAGTGTCATTCCTGCCCCCACTCGGATACGCGACGCTGATCTTTCGTTTGCTTGCTTCCAAACGTCATAGCTGCTTTGTCCTAAGCAAAGCGGCCCTGACAGAACCACCCGCCCGAGATGGCACCACCATGGGCGAAATAAAGCCAAAACCGGTCTCCGGTTTTGGTGACCACCTGCCAATAATCGCGCGTTCCACTGCGCCAGGCTCTTTCGGCCAGCCACCACTCCGGGGCAATCCGCTCTGGCCCCTGAGCGCTGTGCACCTCATGAAGTTGACCGCGCCATTTAAATGTCAGCGGCACTGTCGCCGCACTATGGGCCTGCAGGGCCTCCGGTGGGAAATGTACCAAAGGCCGCAGACGCGACGGGGCTGGCCAATGTAAATGTGGCGCGGACCAGGCAGCGGCCTGTACCTGCGCGGCCTTCTCGGGGATATGGCTATCACCAGGATATAAGCGGGTCATGGCCTCCAGTCCGATGTGGGCGCCCAATGTGCCAATCAAATCATCCAACTTCGTGTTTTCCAACAAGCGCGCCGCAACCATTTGACTAGCCTCAAGATGCCCTTTGTGTTGATGGGCATGGATTGGCTCCGTTTGCGCCGCAACCAAGCGCAGCACATCAATGCCAAATTCTGCTTTGATATCCCCTAATTTGGCCGCCAAAAGTGGCCGCATTCGTGTAATATCGGCGGAAGGGCGGGCCAACCCCACCTCAAGTGATTGCATGGTTTGATCTGTGCGATAGGCTTCCAGTCGCAAGCGCCGCACACCCCGACCTTTTTCGTTCAAACGCACCGCCAAGCGCGGCAGCAATTTATCCAAAGCAGCCAATAAATCTTCTTCCAAACCAATTGGTTCCGGCAGGCTCAAACGGCAGGCAAAATGTGGTGCTTGTTTCGCCGGGCTAATAGGTTCGGGGGCCACGCCCAGGGCCTGATCCATCCGATAGACCGTCCCTTTGCCAAAACGCCGCGCAAGGGCTGCGCGGGGCTGCCCCATCAAATCTTCCACCCGCCGAAGTCCCAGCCTGTTCAGAGCTGTCGCAACATGCCCCTCCAATCGCAGGGCCGCAACCGGCAAAGGCGCAAGGGCTTGGCGCGTAAAGCCAGGCTGGGCAATACGGCCTGATGCGCCTCGATTACTGCGCAGCTGCGGCGCGGCGCCTCCGCGCTCCCAATTGCGGCGCTTGACGGCCCGAGACCGAGTGGCTGGTGCCTCTTGATCAATTGCATCGCCCGTGCGGTTCACCCCTAAGGGCTGACCGGCATAGCGCGCCAAGGCCCATGCCGCACCTTTTGTATCCGCCATACCAATATGCACAGAAAGGCCGAGATCACAGCAATCTTGCTCCACTTGCTCGATAACCCCTTCCTCACCACCAAACAAATGTGCGCATCCCGTCAAATCAATGACCAAAGACTGCGGCGGTTCTTCCGCCACCCAGGGCGAAAATTTAGAGGCCCAACGGCGCAGACTGTTTAAAAACCGTGCTTCACTTTGCGGATTTTGAAGCCGTGTAATAAGATCTGGGCACATGGCCATAGCGTCGCGCAAAGGCTGATCCAAGCGCAGCCCCCGCTCCTCCGCCATTTGTGACAGGGAGGAAATCACCTGCATCTGCCCACGATCTTGCACCACGGCAAAAGGCAACTCTTGCGTCATACGGGCCTGTCGCAACAGCCGCTCTGCACCCATCCGAGGAAACCATAATGATAAAACACGTCGATGTGACATAACTACAAACTTTGTTCACTATATGTTCTATACGACAGAGCCTATTTTAGAGTCGAGTCTTGCCGAAAAGGGCGCGTGCAAAAACGGTGGAATACCGCCAGCGATCAGGTAAACAGAGGCGCGCAGAAAAGGAGCTTGTCATGACCAAACCCGTGGTACTTTGTATTTTGGATGGATGGGGCTTGAGCGACACCAAGCAAGGCAACGCCCCTGCCCTGGCGCATACGCCTAATTTTGATCGCCTGATGGCGCATTGCCCAAATGCGCATTTAATCACCCATGGCCCTGATGCCGGTCTGCCCAGCGGACAGATGGGCAATTCCGAAGTTGGCCATACCAATATTGGAGCAGGCCGCGTGGTCGCGATGGACTTGGGGCAGATTGATCTTGCGATTGAGGACAAAAGTTTCTTTCAAAACTCGGCTATTTTGGACTTCGCCGCCAAACTCATAGCCAGCGGTGGCGCAGCGCATCTCATGGGGGTCATTTCTGACGGCGGGGTGCATGGGCATCTGAGCCATCTCTTGGCAGCCAGCAATTTACTCTGCGACATGGGTATTCCCGTGCTCATTCATGCCATTGCTGACGGGCGCGATGTCAGCCCCAGCTCAGCCACAGGCTATTTCGCCAACCTCCAAGATCAGCTGCCCCAAGGCGCGCAGATTTGCACAGTCATTGGCCGCTATTACGCTTTGGACCGCGACAACCGTTGGGAGCGGGTGCAAACCGCCTATAGCGCCATAGCCCAGGGCGTCGGCGTCAAAGCCGCCAACGCCCAAGAGGTAATCGCGCGCTCCTATGCGGAGGGGCAAACCGATGAGTTTATCCCCGCCAGCGTGATTGGCGATTACGCAGGAATGCAACCACAAGATGGGTTAATATGCCTAAATTTCCGTGCCGACCGGGCGCGTGAAATTCTGGCCGCCCTCTGCCAACCCGATTTTGACGCATTTGACACAGCACCCCGGGTCACATTAACCGCGCAAATGGGGATGGTGTCTTATTCCGATGACCATGATACCTATCTCACAGCTGCCTTCCCAAAGCGCAATATCCCCAACACGCTGGGCGCATGGGTAGCGCAACATGGCAAGCGCCAATTTCGGCTCGCAGAAACGGAAAAATATCCCCATGTGACATTTTTCATGAATGGTGGCCTGGAAGTGCCGGCAGCCGGCGAGGACCGCTTCATGCCCAGCTCCCCCAAGGTCGCAACCTATGATATGCAACCTGAAATGTCAGCCGCAGAAGTCACAGAGCGCTTTGTGGCCGCCATTGAGAAGGGCTATGATCTGATTATCACCAATTATGCAAATCCTGACATGGTTGGGCACACCGGTGACTTGCAGGCGGCAATCGCGGCTTGCGAAGCGGTGGATCACGGACTTGGCCAAGTGATTGAAGCACTCGAGCGCTGCGGCGGCAAGATGATTGTCACAGCAGATCATGGCAATTGCGAGATGATGATAGATCCCATCACCGGCGGGCCACACACAGCCCATACGACAAATCTGGTGCCGGTCATCGGGGTGGGCTTGCCACGGGAATGCCGATTGCGTGCCGGTCGATTGGCCGATCTTGCGCCCACGGTTCTTGAGCTGATGGATCTGCCCAAACCTGACGAAATGACCGGTCACTCCTTAATCACACGCCAGTGACGGCAAAATCCCGCCCATTCTCACCGATATCGGCCGATAGATGAGCCCAGCCACCGTCTTAGGCCAAGAATAACGGTTTTTAGCCCGCGATCAGCGCAGTAGGGGCTGGAAAGCCAGGGCAAGACAGGCTTTATATAGGCAAAGGCGCAAGTCGGGTAGCGCAGGGTACAGAGCCCCGATGCAAAAAGGATTGTGAAATGAAAAAGTTTTTGATTGCAGCGATGCTCGGCGGGCTTCTGGGGGTGGTGGTCGCCCCACAATTGGCTGGACCTCTTTTGGCCAAGGAAACCGACCAAGCTCAGACCTATAAACAGCTTGAACTTTTTGGTGATATTTTTGATCGTATCCGTGCCCAATATGTCGAGGAAGTGGATGACAAAAGGCTGATTGAAGCCGCAATCAATGGCATGCTGACCTCGTTGGATCCGCATTCAAGCTACCTGTCGCCAGATGATGCCGATGATATGCGCATTCAAACCCGTGGCGCCTTTGGCGGCCTGGGGATTGAGGTGACGCAAGAGGATGGCTTTGTAAAAGTCATAACCCCAATTGATGACACCCCCGCGGCCGAGGCCGGGGTCGAACCTGGCGATTTTATCACCCATGTGGACGGTGAAGGTCTTTTGGGCCTGACATTGGATGAGGCAGTGCAATTGATGCGCGGCCCGGTCGGGTCGGAAATCGTGATCACGGTCGTGCGCGAAAGTGAACCGGAGCCGTTTGACATCAAAATCATCCGCGATACCATCAAATTAACCGCTGTGCGTGACAAGACAATTGGCGAGTCCGTCGTGATGCGGGTCAGCACATTTAATGATCAAACATACCCAAACCTTGAAGATGGCATCGCAAAGCAAATTGAGGCGGCAGGCGGCATTGAAAATATCAACGGCTTCGTCATTGATCTGCGCAACAACCCCGGCGGATTGCTCAGCCAAGCGATCAAAGTTTCGGACGCATTTTTAGAAAAAGGTGAGATCGTTTCAACCCGAGGGCGTGCGCCCGAAGATGGAGACCGTTGGAACGCTCGGGCCGGCGATTTGGCCCAAGGCAAACCGATTGTCGTTTTGATCAACGGCGGATCAGCTTCCGCCTCTGAGATTGTCGCTGGCGCACTCCAAGATCACCGCCGCTCGATTATTGTGGGCACCAAAAGCTTTGGAAAGGGCTCTGTTCAAACCATCATGCCACTGGCGGGCGATGGAGCGATGCGTTTGACCACAGCGCGCTACTACACACCGTCAGGCCGGTCCATCCAAGCTCTTGGGGTCTCGCCCGACATCATAGTCGAACAACCCCGAAAAGACCCCAGCAGCCTTGAGGATGAAGCCGCAGAGGATGCGGGCGCTATGCGCAGTGAGGCTGATTTGCGCGGATCGCTGAACAACGACAGCCTGTCGGAGGCGGACCGCGATCAAATTGAGCAAGAGCGCGCTCGCGCCGAGGAAGCCGCGAAGCTACGCGATGACGATTTCCAACTGTCCTATGCGATTGATCTGCTCAAGGGTCTGTCGGCCATCCAACCGGCACAATAGCAGATGCGACAGTCTGATATTGAACAGCTGCCCTATAGACCCAATGTCGGCGTCATGCTCATCAATCCTGCGGGCTTGGTCTTCGTGGCTCAAAGGCTCGAACACTATTCAGAGGCGTGGCAAATGCCTCAGGGGGGCATTGATCCCGGCGAAGACGCTCGCGTGGCTGCCCTGCGTGAACTGGAGGAAGAAACCGGGGTTCCAGCGCAAAAAGTGCAGATCCTCGCCGAAACCCCCGGCTGGATTCCCTATGAGCTGCCTGCGGATTTGATCCCTCAGCTCTGGGGGGGCAAATACCGTGGTCAGCAACAAAAATGGTTTTTGATGCGTTTTCTAGGTGAAGATTCGGACGTCAATATTGACACAGATGAGCCTGAATTTTCCGATTGGAAATGGATTGCCCCGGCCGAGCTGCCCGAAGCAATTGTCCCTTTCAAGCGCGATGTTTACCGCTCTGTGCTCGCCGCATTTAAGGAGCATCTCTCATAAGGGCATCGCCATTACGCGCAGGCGCCCGCCCGGGCAGGCCCGCATCTTGGTCGAATGCCAAGAGGGGTTTCATGCATAGGTCTGTCATCGTGGCCACAGACCTATGTAGGCTTGGATATTTTGCTCCTGCCCTCCGCAGTCAAAATGCTGCAATTCCGCCCTTCAAAGACCGCAGCCGTAAGCGGATGACCATAGCCAGCACCGCTGTCCAAGTTTATTCTGTTGCCATAATGGCAAGCCTGCTCGACCGGGGAATGGCCATGCACAATAAGTTTTGGATGCCTGCCCATGAACTCCAAAAACTCTTCGCGTATCCACAAAAGATCTTCTTCAGACTGGTCGGATAGCGCAATACCGGGACGGATACCTGCATGGCAAAAGAACAGATCCTCTGTCTCATGGACCAAAGGGCAGCCTTCCAGAAAGTCACGATGCGCTTTTGGAACCCTGCGCAACGCCTCCTCATGCACCGCAGAGAGCCGACGGCGTGTGCTGAAATCCAGCCCGTAAGATCGCAGCGTATCTTGCCCACCCAACCGCTCGTGCAGCCAGCTCAAATCTGTAAAGAGATGCGGATCCGCCCGGCTTGGGGTTTGCAAGAACCACTCAAACATCCGGTCATGATTGCCTTTTAAAAATGTCCAATGTCGCCCGGCAACGCGGCCTTGGATCAAAAAATCCAAAACCCCGCGGCTGTCAGGCCCTCGGTCAATATAGTCACCAAGAAATACGATGGGGGCCTCAGGCCCACCATCCTTTTCAATCCATTCAACGGCTTGGATCAAACCGGCCAATTGACCATGAATATCACCAATCGCGTAGAGGGCGGTCATGAGATATCAAACTCCAAGTGACTGACTTGATTAAATTTCCCAGTCGCCTGCAACTCAGCCAAAACCACATCGGAGACCGGCACATCCACGTAAAGCAAAGCAATCGCCTGCCCACCCTCTGACGCACGACCCAATGTAAAATTCGCGATATTCACGTTATTTTTTCCCATGGTAGAGCCCAATACACCGATGATGCCCGGCACGTCATCATTGGTCGTATACAGCATGTGGCGCCCGATTTCAGCATCTACATTGATGCCTTTGATTTGGATAAAGCGCGGCTTACCATCACTGAACACTGTTCCGGCGACAGAGCGTTCCCGCGTTTCCGTGACCACTGTAACTTTGATGTAAGCGTCAAATACACCAGATTTATTTTGATTGGTGGTGCTGATCTTAATACCACGCTCTTCGGCAATCACCGGAGCGCTGACCATATTCACGTCAGGATTACCCGCTTTCATGATCCCTGCCACGACGCCGCAGTTGAGCGCAGCAAGATTCATCGACGAGACTGTACCATCATATAAAATATTAATCGCCTTAATTGGCTCGGAGGTCATTTGCCCAATAAAGGCGCCCAAATGCCCAGCCAAGGCCAACCATGGCCCCATGATCTTGGCTTCTTCTGCTGTCACCGATGGCATATTCAGCGCATTGGTCACAGCGCCCGTCAGCAGATAGTCAGACATTTGCTCAGCCACTTGCACAGCAACGTTTTCCTGCGCTTCCGTTGTCGCTGCACCCAAGTGCGGGGTGCAAACCACGTTGGGCAGGTTAAACAATGGGCTGTCCGTTGCTGGCTCCACTTCGAACACATCGAAGGCTGCCCCAGCGACATGGCCCGATTTCAGAGCTTCGGCCAAAGCTGCCTCATCAACCAAACCACCGCGGGCGCAGTTTATGACCCGCACACCGGGCTTCATTTTGGGAATCGCTTCTGCGTTCAAAATATTACTGGTCTGCTCAGTTTTCGGTACATGCAGCGTGATGAAATCGGCCCGCGCCAAAAGATCGTCTAAGTCGACTTTTTGCACGCCCAATTTTTCGGCCCGCTCTTCTGACAGGAAGGGGTCATAGGCCACAACTTTCATCTTGAGGCCCAGGGCGCGCTCACAGACGATGCCGCCGATATTGCCAGCCCCTATGACGCCAAGTGTCTTGCCCGTAAGCTCAACACCCATGAAATTGGACTTTTCCCATTTCCCCGCATGGGTCGAGGCACTGGCCTCAGGAATTTGACGCGCCACAGCAAACATCATCGCGATGGCGTGTTCTGCGGTGGTGATCATATTGCCAAAGGGCGTGTTCATCACAATCACACCTTTTTTCGAGGCTGCGGCACGGTCGATATTATCCACCCCAATGCCGGCCCGGCCAATTACCTTGAGATTGGTTGCGGCATTGATAATTTTTTCTGTGGCTTTGGTCGCAGAGCGAATAGCCAAACCATCATATTGATCAATGACAGCGAGCAATTTGTCCTTGTCTTTGCCAATACTTGGATCAAAATCCACGTCGATACCACGATCACGGAAGATTTGAATCGCAGTTTCAGAGAGTTTGTCAGATACGAGTACTTTCGGGGCCATGTCGGCACTCCTTATTTTAAGAGGGAAGAAAGCGGGGCACCCGGCCCCAGCTCAAAATTATTGTGCGTCAAGCTCGCAGCGGTAAGCCCATTCCAGCCAGGGCAACATCGCCAAGATGTCCGCGGTTTCAACCGTGGCACCGCACCACACACGCAGGCCTGCTGGCGCGTCGCGATAGGCGCCAATGTCAAGGGCAGCACCCTCCGCCTCCAGACGTTTCGCGACCGCTTTGGCAAAGCCTGCCAGGTCTTGAATGCGCGGATCGGTGAATTTCAAACAAACCGAGGTGACCGAGCGCGTCGCCGGATCCACCGCCAGATTATCAATCCAATCGCGGGTGTCGCAAAAATCCCAAACCGCTTCAGCATTGGCCTGTGCACGTGCCATCAACCCTGCAAGACCACCAAGGCTTTCAGCCCAGTCCAGTGCAAACAAATAATCCTCAACGCAAAGCATCGAGGGCGTGTTGATCGTTTCACCTCGAAAAATGCCCTCAATCAATTTGCCGCCCTTGGTCAGTCGGAAAATCTTCGGCATGGGCCAAGGCGGCGTGTAACTTTCCAGCCGTTCCACCGCACGCGGTGACAAGATAAGCACCCCATGCGCAGCTTCTCCGCCAAGCACTTTTTGCCAGCTGAAGGTCGTCACATCGAGCTTATCCCAAGGCAGATTTACAGCAAATGCCGCGGAAGTCGCGTCGCACAGTGTCAAACCCGCACGATCGGATGGTATTGCAGACCCATCACGCATGCACACGCCGGAGGTCGTACCGTTCCAAGTGAAACAAACATCATGGTCATAATTCAGCGTCGCCATGTCGAAAATCTCACCATAGGGGGCGATATGTTCGGAGGCGTCGATCTTGAGCTGTTTCACCACGTCGCTGACCCAGCCGGCGCCAAAGCTCTCCCAAGCAACCATTTGCGCCGCGCGTGCACCCAGCAAAGACCACATGGCCATCTCAAAAGCGCCGGTATCAGAGGCCGGCACGATGCCGATTTTGTAGTCTGCCGGAATATTGAGAACGCGGCGGGTTTGCTCAATGGCCTCAGCCAATTTTGCTTTGCCGCCTGCTGCACGATGCGAACGGCCAAGCCACGCGTCGTTCAAAGCAGTCTGGGTCCATGTGGGGGGTTTGGCGCAGGGGCCAGAAGAAAAACGCGGATTTGCCGGCCGCGATGCCGGGTATTCAATAGCCATCAATGCTATCCTCTCAGATATGCGCCCTTCGTTGGGGAAGGGTGTCCCACGCGTCGGCCTATTGTTTTGCGCACCGAGCCACAAGAGCAGAAATGTCGGATTTCACACAAATTGCATCGTAGCCAGGCCACAATCTGAGCCGATCGGAAACTTCGTCATTCAGAACAGAAAACCAGCCCTCGGAAGGCTATCAAGGATAGGCCGCCCGCAGCTGGGCTATTTTTGACTCGGTCACATCCCCCTCGATAAGCACATAGACTTGGCCATCACGGCCCACCAGAGCGGTGTAAATCTCGTCACGACCCTCTATGCCCAGCTGCGTGTTGAAAGCGCGCTGACTCGAATAAATCGTAATTGTCCGAGCGCGCATCGCAGTCGAGGTGATGCCAGAGCGCATGCCATTATCAACGAAACTGCGAAACAGAGCCGCACCGCGACCCACTACGGGCAGTTCAACCCAAGCCGCTCCCCCGCGCTCCTGCAACCCTAAACCTGCCACCCAAGCGTTGATGCTCGGCTGTTGGTTCCGTTTATAGGCAATAAAAACAATCGTGGGGTCTCCAGGAAGATCGTCAGGCAAACTGACGGCCCGCCCGTTCAAATCATCGGCATCAAGCGTAGGAAACTGTCGCTCCGCAATCGCCGCATTGGCCAAAAACACCACGATCAGCGCCACAAAAATTCGCATTAACGTATCCTTTACCCCACATCCGATTCAGACTTCTTTCGCTGGGCAGCTGTCTTTGGATCACTTGCAACTCATCAAACTTCTTGGCACATGACCGCAAAGAAGGAATTTTGCGGATGTTTGTAACCACTTTATTGTGCCAGCCGGGCCAAGCGGCCATAACCCCTTCACTGGCACAATCGCTTTGCAACGCCTGGGGTGGGCGGGACCTGACTTGGTTGGCACCGCGCGAGGCGGTGGAATTTGAATGCCTACAAAACCCCGACACCCTGTGGCAGGTGTGGCAAGACATGCAGGCGCAGCAGATTGATCTTGTCGTGCAGCCCAGCGTCGGGCGATGCAAGAAAATGTTACTGGCCGATATGGACAGCACCATGATCGAGCAAGAGTGTATCGATGAGCTGGCCGTAGAAGCTGGCGTTGGTGAAGAGGTCGCACAGATCACCGCAAGAGCGATGAATGGCGAATTGGATTTCGAACAAGCCTTGCAAGAGCGCACCGGGCTGCTCAAGGGGCTGGCGGTTGAGATTATTGACAAGGTCTATCAAACGCGCATCACCTTTATGCCCGGAGGCGCGCAGCTTTTGGCAACGATGAAAGCGCATGGCGCCTATGCCGATCTTGTGAGCGGCGGTTTTACAGACTTCACAACAAAGGTCGCCCACAAGCTGGGGTTTGATAGCCACCGGGCCAACCGGTTGCTGCAAGCGGATCAATATTTGACGGGTGAGGTGGCTCATCCCATTTTAGGCCAGCAAGCCAAGGTGACCGCACTCAACGAGCTCACCGCCGCACGCGGTCTCAAGGCTCAAGATGTACTGGCCGTTGGAGATGGCGCCAATGATTTGGGCATGTTGCAACTGGCCGGGACCGGCGTGGCGCTTCATGCCAAACCTATCGTTCAAGAGCAGGTGTCGGTGCGCATCAATCACGGGGATTTGACCGCGCTGCTCTACCTGCAAGGCTATTCCTCTTCGCAATTTGTCACGAGCTAACACCTGCTGCGCCAAAGTGAAGGCCGGAGAGGCGGGTTAAATATGCAATGAAGGACCCCTGCATCATTCAAAGACGTCTTGCAGCCTAAGGGTGCCACCGGGTGAAGAATGCCGAGCCAAATGGGCCTTTTGCAAAGGTCTTAGTAGCCGAATGACTTAAAGCGCCACAGAAATTTTCCCGGTCTGTAGCCCATCCCAATTGTGGATCGGACCCAAACGCTTGAGAGTCGCAGGATGATCTGCCTGCAGCACCCCAAGCCGGATCAGCAAAGCCGCGATCAGCGCCTCACTGGCGCGGGTTGCCCCATCCTCGATCTTCACCGCAATCCCGACCCGCAGACGTGGGATAATTGCGACAAACACAGCCTCGGCCCCCGTCTTCAGTGCCACGCCAGGCGCCGCACGCATCAATTCGGTGCAGGCACGGGTCTCGCCCGCCACCAATTCCGGATGCGCCATCATCGCATCACGCAGCTGCGAGGCGGCCGTCCCGATCTTATCACTGCCGTCCGCTGCACAGCGCGCCATGGCTCGGGCCAAACCCGCTATACTACACGCCCAATTGGGCGCCGAGCAGCCGTCAATGCCATAGCCCGAGCTCGCCTCGCCGGTCATCTCCTCAAACGCAGCCCGCACAGCGATTTGAACCGGATGATCCACCTCATGATAATCAGGACCGGCCTTTAAATGTTGCGCCAGTGTCAAGAAACCGCAGTGCTTTCCAGAGCAATTGTTGTGGTAGCGGCAAGCGGATTGATCAGTTTTCACCAAATCATTGCTGGCCAATCGATCCCTGGGCCATTGGGTCCCACAGCGAAAATCTGCATCCGTCTTGCCCAACTGCCCCAGCCATTCCAGCACAAGCTGCGAATGCATTTCCGCCCCCTGATGCGAGGCGCAGGCCAATGCCAAATGTCGTGTGGTCAACCCTTGGGCCGCCGCCGCGCCCGAGCTCACAAGCGGAAGGGCCTGTAATATTTTGCACGACGAACGGGGCAGGATCACATGCTCAGGATCGCCCCAAGCCTCCAAAATTTCGCCTTCGAAATTGCAAATGACCGCATGGCCGCGGTGCTGACTTTCTAAAAATTTGCCCCGCCAGACTTCAATCAAGGGAGTTGCGGTTAACATTTCAGTCTCCAAACAAGCATTTTTTTGCCCAGAGCCTCCTTTGAGGGCTTCCCCCATGGGTCTCTGGTGCGTTAGGTTCCCCATACCAAAGGACGACCTCTACGGCCAGACGAAACCTCTGCGCCTATGGGGCAACCGGCGAACTCAATAAGGGCGTATCTAATGTTAAAGACTGTGATTTCTTCCGTGGCCTGTGTTTTGGCACTTATTTGTTCGGCCGCTTCCGCGCAAGAAACCTCGAACCGGGTGGCGGCAAAATCCGATTGGTCGGTCTTTGTCGAAAGTGACCCAAAAGAATGCTGGGCCGTGACGGCTCCCAAGGAAACTGTCAATACCAAGGGCGGCAAGGTCGTCTCGGTGCGCCGCGGCCAGATCCTTTTGTTTGTATTTTACCGCCCCGGGAATGAGGTGAAAGGGCAAGTGGCCTTCACCGGTGGGTACCCTTTCGCAAAAGATCGCCCGATCACTTTGAACATCGACAGCACTGATTTTGAGCTCTCAGTGGATGGCGAATGGGCCTGGCCACCCAGTCCAAGCGATGACGCTAAAATTGTCGTAGCCATGAAACGCGGCGCAAAAGCTGTGATTACAGCGCAATCAGAGCGCGGCACAGTGACCAAGGACACATTCAGCCTTAAGGGATTTACCGCTGCGGTCACTGATGCTGAAAAACGCTGCGCCGGCTAAAATGGGCCATACGATTGGCAAAAACCCCGGGCCCTGCTAAAGCGGGGCCTTCTTCATATGGATAACGGCCATGACCTCTGCCACCACCCCCATCACCCAAAATTTCGTGACCCTGCCACGCAAGCTGCCAGACGGGCCGATCAATTTGGTTGGCCTGACGCGAGAGGCGCTGAAGGAAGCTTTGATCACAGCGGGCAGCCCTGAAAAGCAAGTGAAGATGCGGCTGGGACAGCTCTGGCAATGGATCTACGAAAAGGGCGTGCGAGATTTTGAGAAGATGACAAATCTGTCTAAAGACTACCGCGCATTTTTGGCAGAACATTTTGTGATCGCCATTCCCGAGGTTGTGTCCAAGCAAGTCTCAACAGATGGCACCCGCAAATATCTGGTGCGCATTGCCGGCGGGCATGAGGTGGAGACGGTCTATATTCCTGAATCAGATCGCGGCACCCTCTGCATCAGCAGTCAAGTCGGCTGTACCCTCACCTGTTCATTTTGCCACACCGGCACGCAAAAATTGGTGCGAAATCTCACCGCAGGGGAAATTATTGGCCAGGTGATGCTGGCGCGCGATGATCTGGGCGAATGGCCCGCACCGGGGCGCAATCCGGCCACCTCCGCAAGGCTTCTGTCGAACATCGTCCTGATGGGCATGGGTGAGCCGCTGTATAATTTTGAAAATGTCCGGGATGCGATGAAAATCGCAATGGACCCTGAGGGCATTCAGCTGTCGCGGCGGCGCATCACCTTGTCGACATCCGGCGTCGTGCCAGAGATTGCCCGAACAGCAACGGAAATTGGCTGCCTTTTGGCAGTCTCCTTTCATGCCACAACAGACGCGGTCCGCGACAAGCTGGTTCCCATCAACAAGCGCTGGAACATCGAAGTACTGCTAGATGCTTTGCGCGACTACCCAAAAGCCAGCAATTCGGAGCGGATCACCTTTGAATATGTCATGCTCAAGGGCATCAATGACAGCGACGCCGATGCGCATCGCTTGGTTGAATTGATTAAGGGGATACCGGCCAAGGTGAACCTCATTCCCTTTAACCCTTGGCCTGGCGCGCCCTATGAACGCTCCTCAAACAATCGCATTAATGCTTTCTCAGAAATCGTCTACCAAGCCGGCTATGCCAGCCCCGTACGCAGGCCGCGCGGCGAAGATATTTTTGCTGCCTGTGGACAGCTGAAGTCGGCCACAGAACGCGCCCGTAAAAGTCGCAAGGACATCGCGGCAGAGACCGGCATTCATTCCATCTAGCAGCGGAGATACACAATGGTGACAGCAAAGGAAGTATCCCACGCTTGGACGCGGATTAAACCGCATGTGCTGCGCACCCCGGTCCTCGAAACCGATGTCTTTGGCATGCCCCTCAGCCTCAAACTCGAACAGATGCAACATACGGGCAGCTTCAAAGCGCGCGGCGCGATGAATTCTTTGCTCTCCATGGACGTCCCCAAAGCAGGTCTCGTCGCCGCCAGCGGCGGCAATCACGGGGCAGCCGTCGCTTGGGCCGCGGCGCGCTTGGGTCATAGGGCGCGCATCTATGTGCCCGAATTGGCCGGTGAGGCTAAAATCAATCTGATCCGAAGCCTGGGCGCTGATTTGATCGTGGTGCCCGGCGTCTATGCCAACGCATTGGAGCAGGCCTTGGCCTATGAGAAAGACAGCGGAGCCGCTCAGATACACGCCTTCGATGCCCCCGGTACAGTGGCTGGGCAGGGCACGGTTATGGCAGAATGGGAAGAGCAAGGCCTCACGGCCGATACCGTTTTGATCGCTGTGGGCGGTGGCGGTTTGATCGGCGGTGCTATGGCCTGGCTTGAGGGGCGACGCAAACTGGTTGGGGTTGAGCCATTTAACGCGCCCACGCTCACCCAGGCATTAGAACACGGGCCGCAAACGACGGTCGAAGTCTCTGGATTGGCCGCCAATGCTTTGGGCGCGAAACAGGCCGGGCGCATCTGCTATGATTTGGCGCGCGTAACCAACACGGGGTGTGTCAATGTCGAAGACGCGGCCATCGCAGAGGCGCAACATCGGCTCTGGAGCGCGCTGCGGCTTGTGGTTGAACCCGCTGGGGCCGCGGCCCTCGCCGCGCTGCTCAGCGGCGCCTATCGGCCACAAAAGGGCGAACGCCTAGCTGTGCTGCTTTGCGGCGCCAACCCGGCCGTCTCGCCCTTTGAACCCGCAAAGCTGCAATAGGCCGTGGACCTGCGCCGCAAGTTTCAGTATGAGGCACTAAAATCACATTAACCGGAGGCCTTTATGTCCAACACACAGCTAGAAATTGCCATCGAGGCCGCGTGGGATGCACGCGACACCATCACGCCCGCCACCACTGGCGAAACACGCGAAGCGATTGAAACAACGCTAAATGCGCTCGACAGCGGCACACTCAGGGTTGCTGAAAGGCAAGAGACGGGCGATTGGCATGTCAATCAATGGGCCAAAAAAGCGGTTCTCTTAGGCTTCCGTCTGAAAGATATGGAGTTACAAGCCGGCAGCGCCCAGGGCGGCAGCTGGTGGGATAAAGTCGACAGCAAGTGGGCTGCTTGGGGCACGGATAATTGGACCACCGCAGGCTTCCGCGCCGTACCCAACTGCGTTGTGCGTAAATCGGCCTATATTGCCCCCGGCGTTGTTTTGATGCCCTCTTTTGTAAACCTGGGCGCTTATGTGGACAGTGGCACCATGGTCGACACTTGGGCCACAGTCGGCAGCTGCGCACAAATTGGCAAGAATGTGCATCTGTCGGGCGGCGTTGGCATCGGCGGAGTTTTGGAGCCGATGCAAGCGGGGCCGACCATTATTGAAGATAATTGCTTCATCGGCGCGCGCTCGGAAGTCGTCGAAGGCTGCATCGTGCGTGAAGGCGCGGTCTTGGGCATGGGGGTCTTTATCGGTAAATCTACCAAGATCGTCGATCGGGACACCGGCGAAGTGATGTATGGCGAAGTGCCGCCTTACTCGGTTGTGGTGGCGGGCTCTATGCCGTCTAAGAACAACGTCAATCTATATTGTGCGGTGATCGTGAAACGGGTGGACGCCCAAACGCGCTCCAAGACCGCCATCAATGAGCTCTTGCGCGATTAAACCGTTCAACAAAATGGCCCTGCCATGCGCGCGGCCATCTGCGGTGAGGATCACGGCAACCCATAAGGCGGCAGGGTCATGACTGAAAAAACGAAGCGCACGCACCATGTTTATACTTTGCTTGTCGAAGTGGGACGCAAAGGAGGCGATGGCCTGCCGGATGCAGCCACGGGCGGCGCATTGATGATCTACGCCAGCGGCGTGGATGAACCTGAAGCCGTGCGCGAAACGGTCGCCATTCTTAAACAAGCCGATCTGGCACCCTTGGATGTGACGGGTTATGGCAGTTTAGAAGAACGGCTCGAAGAGGGCCATGACATAACAGAAGACGAACGCGCTTTGATGCAACGGGCTTTGGATGAAAACAGCGTTGTTGTGGCGCAGGTGACACCCTTTTTCGAAAATGCACCAAAAGGAGCGCATTGATGATTGATCCGGCCGCCCTGACCGCAGATCTTATTCGCTGTGCCAGCGTCACCCCACAAGAGGGCGGCACTCTGCAACTTTTGGACCGACTTTTGACCACTCATGGGTTTCATTGCACACGGGTGGATCGTGGCGATGTGTCCAATCTCTTTGCCCGCTGGGGAAACGGCAAAACCTTTGGCTTCAATGGCCACACCGATGTTGTACCCGTCGGAAACCTCGAGGCTTGGAGCGTCGATCCTTTTGGCGCAGAGATTCGTGATGGATTCCTCTATGGCAGGGGCGCCACTGATATGAAATCTGGAGTTGCAGCTTTTGCCGCCGCTGCAATAGATTTTGTCGAAGAAATGCCACCGGATGGCTCGGTTGTTCTGGCCATTACCGGCGACGAAGAAGGCCCGGCCAAAGATGGCACCGTTGCTCTTCTTGACTGGATGCAGGCACAGGGCGAACGGATGGATCATTGTTTGGTCGGCGAGCCAACCTGCCCTAACGTCATGGGCGAAATGATGAAAATTGGTCGTCGCGGTTCGATGAACGGCTATTTTACCGTGACAGGTGTTCAGGGGCACGCGGCCTATCCGCATCGAGCCAATAACCCGCTCCCGGCGATGGCGCGGTTGTTAGATCAACTCAGCTCGGCCAGTTTGGACGCGGGCACAGAGCATTTTGACGCCTCAACCCTGGCTGTCGTTACCATTGATACCGGCAATCCAGCCACAAATGTCATTCCCGCACAATGCCGCGCCACGGTGAACATTCGGTTCAATGACGCCCATTCCGGCGCCAGCCTGACCGAGTGGCTGCAAGAGCATGCCAACAAGGTGGCACAGGTTTTTGATGTGCATATTGACCTCGACGTCAGCATCTCAGGCGAAAGTTTCATGACACCGCCTGGGGAATTGTCCGACCTTGTTGCGCGTGCGATACAGATCGAAACGAACCGGACCCCGGCGCTCTCAACCAGCGGCGGCACATCTGATGCCCGCTTTGTGCAGCATCATTGCCCCGTGGTGGAGTTTGGCTTGGTCGGTAAGACCATGCATCAAGTCGATGAGCGTGTGGAAATCGCGCAAATCCATCAACTCAAAGCGATCTATACGCGGATCTTGCGTGACTATTTCGCCTAAATACCGACGGCGTTTGGTGGTCATGGTCAAAGAACCACGGCCAGGGTGCGTGAAAACCCGGCTGGGGCGTGACATTGGGATGACCGCAGCGGCATGGTGGTTTCGTCACCAAACCCGCCGTCTGCTGCGCCGCTTGCAAGACCCGCGCTGGGAATTAATTTTAAGCGTCGCGCCCGACCGTGAAGGTCTAAAAAGCCGCGTTTGGCCCACAAATTTGCCACGCATTCCGCAAGGCTCAGGCGATCTTGGCCAGCGGATGAAACAGGTATTTGACAGTCTGCCACCCGGGCCAGTTTGTATCATTGGCGCCGATATCCCCGACATTTCGCGCCGCCATGTCTGGAAGGCCTTCGCCAGCCTCGGCCCGCATGAGGCGACTTTCGGCCCAGCCCCGGACGGTGGTTATTGGCTGATGGGTCTCAAACGCAGCCGCCCGAGCCCCACAGGATTGTTTGAGCAGGTGCGCTGGTCAACGCCCCATGCATTGCAAGACACCCTGATCAGCCTGGCGGATTTCACCGTCGCCCGTGTCGACATGCTGCACGATATTGATCGGGCAAGCGACCTCGACACAGTGAGCTGAGCACCCTAAGCGGCCATCGCTGCAGATAAGGCTGTGTCCAAAAGCGCTTTGATTTGTTTGCTATAAGTTCCGGCCACAATCCGACCAAGCTCTTGATCCCCATGCAGCACCACCAAAGTCGATCGGCGTGGAATACCAAGCTCTTTGGCCAGCTCCCCGCGGCCAAATTGATCATAGTCAATCGTGACAAATTTGATCATCTGACCATAGGCCGGGTTTTCCTTCAAAAGCCGAGCCAGCGTTCGTTTTTGGGCGGCGCAGGTGGTGCACCATTCGGTGGTGTAATCGACGAATACGGTCTTACCTTCCGATAGCAATTGCTTCACCACCCCGGGCGCATAGGCTTGGGCGGCCAGCGCCACAGCCGGGGTTGCCAGAAAACAGCTGGACGTCATTAAAAAGTCACGTCGGTTCATGAAACGATTTCCTCACAAGGGTTTTAAAATCTTACAGATAAATCTTGCAGCCAATAGGGCAGGTTTTGTACGGCCCAAACCTCAATCTGGTGATGCACACCAAATAAAATCATAGCGCCGACCAAAACGAAGACCGCCCCCAAAATAGGTCGCGCACGATTGGACAAAGCCCGCATCCACTGCACGCGACGTTGTAACAGGTTGCGCGCACCGTAAGCCAAAACACAGATGATCGTGGAAACGCCGAGAGCAAATCCTGTCATAATTGCCCCAGCCCAAAGAAGTGAGCCTCCACCGCTGGCCAGCGCAATCGCCCCGCCTAAAGTTGGACCAATGCAGGGTGACCACACCATTCCCAGCAACAGCCCGCCGATAAATTGCCCCGAGAGCCGGCCACTATCAACCTCATCCAGCTGCGCGTCCACTCGGACCGCAAATCCAGTGGTCAGGCGGGTGAAGACCGTGCCCAAGCCAGGTGACATCAGTGCAAAACCAAAAAGCACCATAACCCCGGCCGCAACCTGCGCCACCACCTGATCGTTGATCCCCAAGGCTGGACCAAAGGCGGCGATGCCGATGCCCAGCGCGATAAACATCACGCTCATCCCCGCCGCCAAGGCCAAAGGCCCCAATCTGCTGGCCAGCAAAGCCGAGGCCAGAACGATCGGCAGAACCGGCAAAACACAAGGGTTGATCAAGGTCAGCAAGCCCGCAAGATATGCAAAAACGATCTCCATTGAGTCTTTATGCGCCACCGCTCCGCCTATGTCACGAGTATATGAAGTCCGCTGCGATCACATTATCGTGCTGTTATTGCAATGTTTGCCGGGCCATTTGCACAGACAAAATGCCAACCATAATGATAACCACCCCAACAATATCCCAAACGCTCAGGGTCTCGCCCAACAACACCGCTGCAATCATCACGCCAAAAAATGGATTTAAAAAGTGGAAGGTTGCCGCCTTGACCGCTCCAATACGCTGAACCAGCCAAAACCAAATAAAGGTGGCCACAAGACCGGGCATCAAGACCGTATAGGAAAAGGCCAGCACCAGTTTCACAGACCATGTGACCACAGGTTGGTCGAACATAAGGCCCGGGATGACCAGAAAGCCCGCCCCCACCAGCATCTGCAAACCGACGATCATCAAAAGGTTGCCCCCCGATGATGCGCCGCGCACCATCAAAGTTGCGACGGTCAGCGAAGCCACCGCAATGAAACACAGAGCAATGCCATAAAAATCAGCCCCCGCCTGCATCCGCGCGCCCATGATGAGCGCAACCCCGCCCGCGCCAGCGCAAAGCCCCAAGACACCCAGCGCAGAAAGGCGCTCGCGAAAGATCACCCAGCCGGCCAAGCCCACCGCCAAAGGCATCGTAGACGCAATGATCGAGGCCAATGAGGCTTCCACCGTCTGCATTGCTACGAAATTCAACCCCAAATACAAAGCATTTTGGCAAAGCCCGAAAACAATGGTGGCGCGCCATTGCCCAGGTGTGAGGCACCATGTTTGCCCCAAAAACCGCGCAAGGGCGATGCCAATCAATCCTGAAATCAAAAATCTAAGGGAAAGAGACAGGATCGGCGGCGCATCTGCCACAATGATCCGCGCTGAGGTGAATGCAGAAGACCAGATCAGCGCGAATGCCAAGCCAGCCAGAATAGCGCGTATGTCCATGGGCTATGTTTCCTTAACTGACCGCAAGGAGCTTGACGCAGTACTGCACCCTGGGCAAGACCATTTTGCGCCAACCAGATCAGATGCACATGCAAAAGCCCGCACCGAGGATCCGGCACGGGCTTTCATAAAACATGTCGGTTTTTTAACCGTTTACGCTGTCTTTCAGCGCTTTTGCGATGGTCATTTTGACCACTTTATCCGCATCTTTCTTGAAGCTTTCACCCGTGGCTGGGTTACGCACCATCCGCTCTGGACGCTCACGGCAATAGATTTTGCCAACGCCTGGCAAAGTCACAGCACCGCCGCCGGAAACTTCGCTGGTAATCAACTCACAGATCGCATCCAATGAGGCTGCTGCGGATTTTTTATCCGTATCCATTTTCTCTGCCAACGCGGCGACCAATTGTGTTTTCGTCATAGGTTTCGACATATATTTTCTCCTAACAAGCCCAACACCTTGGGCACCAATTTCCACCAGTTAACTGCATATTGTAGCGAGACACAACAAATTGTATCGTATAAAATGAAAAAAAAGACCCAAAGTCTCATATTTATAGAAATGCTGTCTCTTCAAAACTCCTTAGTTTACGCGAATGTATTCTTTCAAGCGGCATTTCGCGCAAAAGCTCCATTGCGCGAATACCGATGCGCAGGTGACGAGACACCTGAGTCTTGTAAAAGCTTGTGGCCATACCGGGCAATTTTAACTCCCCATGCAACGGCTTGTCACTGACGCATAGCAAGGTGCCATAGGGCACGCGAAAGCGATACCCATTGGCCGCAATCGTCGCACTTTCCATATCAAGCGCAATGGCGCGCGATTGACTGAGCCGATGCACCGGGCCTGATTGATCGCGCAGCTCCCAGTTGCGATTATCGATGGTCGCCACCGTTCCCGTGCGCATGATCCGCTTCAGATCATACCCTTGTAGGGCTGTGATCTCAGCCACAGCCTGCTCCAGGCTGGTTTGTATTTCAGCCAAAGCAGGGATCGGCACCCAAACCGGCAAGTCATCATCCAACACATGATCTTCCCGCAAATACGCATGGGCCAGTACGAAGTCGCCAAGGCTTTGTGAGTTTCGCAGACCCGCGCAATGCCCCACCATAATCCAGGCATGCGGACGCAACACAGCGATATGATCGGTGGCGGTTTTGGCATTCGAAGGGCCAACGCCGATATTGACCAATGTGATACCACTGCCGTCTGCGCGGGTCAGGTGATAGGTCGGCATTTGCGGCATTTTTTGCGGTGCTTGAAGAGGAGCATCCGCGGCTGTGATATAGTGGTTGTCTGGGCCAACAAAGGTCAGATAACCGCTGTTTGGATCTGCCATTTGCTCACGGGCGAAGGCTTCAAATTCTTCGACATAGAATTGGTAGTTGGTAAATAAAACATGGTTCTGGAAATATTTTGGATCCGTCGCAGTGTAATGGCGCAAACGGGCCAAGGAATAATCCACCCGCTGCGCATCAAACAGGGCCAAGGGCTGACTTCCATCGGGCTGAGCGACATCGGTTCCGTTTACGATATTATCATTGGTCGTGGCCAAATCAGGCACGTCGAAAACATCACGCAACACAAAACCAGCGGCATCCGCCGGAACCACGAGGCTTGGATCATGCGCCACAGCAAAATGGACCGGGATGGGCGTGGTCGAATAGCCGACCTGCACCGCGCAGCCATGATTTGCAATCAACAGCTCCAACTGTTGCTCAAGATAGTTTCGGAACAACCTCGGTTGGGTGATGGTGGTCGAAAAGACGCCCGGCCCATAAACATGACCATAGGACAGGCGACTATCAACCGAGGCATAGCTCGAGGTTGTAATGCGCACCTCCGGGTAAAAAGCCCGATAGCGGGTGCTGCTGTCCCCTGATTCCAAGGCCGAAATAAATTTTTCGCATAAGAACCCAGACGCCCGTTCGTAAAGCGCGATCAAATGGGTAACGGCCTCAGCCGCCTGCGCAAAACTCTGCGGGGCAGCGTCATCGGGGAGGGTGAAAACAGGATCAGGCGTCGGCATCTTGCCCCTCCTTTCGCAGCACCGGCACAAGCTCAAATTTGCGCACATCGACCAGCCCAAGATCTGAAATTCGCAGCTCCGGAATCACCACAAGCGCCAAAAGGGAATGCTGCATATAGGCATTGTTCAAATGGCAGCCACAATCGGCCATGGCCTGCACCATGGCCACGGCCTTTGCCGCAACCTCTTCAGCCGGCGCATCGGACATGAGGCCGGCGATGGGCAATTCCACCAATGCCAGCTCCCGCCGGTCTTTCCAAACGCTTACACCGCCCCCCACCTCCGCCAGGCGATTGGCTGCCAGAGCCATATGCTCGGCGCAAGTGCCCACCACAATCATATGGTGGCTGTCATGGGCCACGGTCGAAGCGATGGCCATCTCGCCCTGATAGCCAAAACCCGACACGAAGCCATTGGTCACACTGCCCCTCGCCCGATGTCGCTCAACCAAAGCAATTCGGCAAATATCACCCTGCCCACAAATGCGCCCCCCGCGTACTGGAAGCTCGGCCTCCAGCGCCTGTGTCGGCGCTTGGTTTTCCACCACGCCAATCACACGCACCTTCACCGCCTCGACGCCATCATCCGGCGCAGAAATGACGAACTCCGCTGCAGATTTTTTTGCGCCTATATGTACCGTATTGCGCGCCTCGGCCGGCCAGTCGATGTGCGGGCACTCAGCCGTGATCTGCCCCGCCAGCGCCACGGTTTTGCCCCGCGCAATCACCCGTTCAATCGGCAGTTCTCGTAAATCAGAGGTGAAAATCACATCCGCCCGGCGGCCCGGCGCGATACTGCCCAATTCCCGCTCAAGACCGAAATGCGTTGCCGTGTTGATCGTGGCCATTTGCAGCGCAACCAACGGGTCACAGCCGCATGCAATGGCATGACGCACCACCCGGTTCATATGGCCGCCCTGCACCAGCGTTCCAGAGTGGCAATCATCGGTGCATAAAATGAAGTTGCGAGGATCCAGTCCTTTCTCAGTGATCGCGGTAACTTGCGTTTCGACATCATACCACGCACTGCCCAGGCGCATCATCGACCGCATTCCTTGACGCACCCGCATGACGGCGTCGGCCTCGCAGGTGCCTTCATGATCATCAGCCGGGCCACCTGCGGCATAGGCATGAAACGCCGGACCTAGATCAGAGCTGGCGTAATGGCCGCCAATGGTCTTGCCCGCGCGGGCTGTGGCCGCCATCTCGGCCAACATCTGCGGATCACCATTCAAAACACCGGGGAAATTCATCATCTCTCCCAGCCCGATGATCCCTGGCCACTGCATGGCCTCAGCCACATCCTCAGCGCCAATCTCGTAGCCGGTGGTCTCCAGACCCGGTGCCGATGGGGCGCAGCTTGGCATTTGAGTAAAAATATTCACGGGCTGCATCAATCCCTCGTCATGCATCAACTTCACCCCAGCCAACCCCATAACGTTGGCAATCTCATGAGGATCAGTGAACATCGTGGTGGTGCCATGAGGGATGACTGCACGGGCAAATTCCGCTGGGGTCAGCATGCCACTTTCCACATGCATATGCCCATCACAAAGGCCGGGGATCAGATAGCCACTCCAACGCAACACCTCTGTTTCAGGCCCGATGCAATGGCTGGCATCCGGGCCAACATAGGCAAAACGTCCCGCCACAACCGCGACATCCCATCGCAAGATTTCGCGTGTGTGCACATTGGCCAATTGGCCGCCTAAAATCACAAGATCTGCTGGCCGGCGTCCCGCAGCCACAGCCACCAGATCGGCAGCACAATCAGACCAAGCCCTTAATGCATTATCCATAAGGTAGATTTTCCGATCTAGACGGGCTGCGCAAGTCCCTATACTGTTTTTTCACGGTAAAATACCTCAAGGTAAAGGGTTTCGTATGAAGATTGTTATTTTCCACAACCCCGATTGCGGCACCTCTCGTAATGTGGTGCAGATTGTTAAAGATGCTGGATTCAGCCCAACTGTGGTTGAATATTTAGATACGGGCTGGACGAAACCACAACTTCAAAGCCTCTTCGCAACCGCAGGTATCAGCGCCCGGGACGCCTTGCGCACGACAAAATCTCCAGCCGAGGAGCTGGGGTTGATGGGCGGAGATGTTACCGAGGAGCACTTGCTCGACGCCATGGTTGCTCATCCCATCTTGGTGAATCGTCCCTTTGTTGCCTGCAAAGGGCACGTGCGCCTCTGCCGCCCATCGGGGCAAGTGCTCGAAATCTTGCCGCAATGGCCCGCCGCCCCCTATGCCAAAGAAGATGGCAGCCCGCTCATCACCGCCGAAGGCGCGGTGGTGCCTGGCGCCTAGACAGAGGCGGGTTATCTCAACAAAAAGCCGGTTTTCGAGCCGCAATGACAAAGGACACTCTCATGGCAGCCTCCAATCTGCGCCCCAATATGAACAATTGGCAGGAACGTGTCGATCTCGCCGCCGCCTTTCGCTGGACGGTGCGATTAAACATGCATGAAGCGGTGGCCAATCACTTTAGCTTAGCCATTAATCCTGAGGGGACCAAATTCTTGATGAACCCCAATCAAATGCATTTCTCTCGTATCAAAGCCTCCGATCTCATCGTCGTAGATGCCAATGACCCGGCCAGTATGGAGGGGCCCGATGCGCCAGATCCCACTGCTTGGGGCTTGCATGGTGGGTTACATCGTAACTGCAAACACGCACGCTGCGCCATGCATGTGCATTCTCCTTATGCCACAGCCTTGGCCTCTCTCGCAGACAGCTCCTTGCCGCCGGTAGATCAAAATGCCTGCATGTTCTACAACCGCTATGTCATCGACAACAATTACGGTGGCTTGGCCTTCGAAGAGGAAGGCGCACGTTGTGCCAGCCTGTTTGAAAATCCGAAAAAGAAGGTCATGATCATGGGCAACCATGGCATTTTGATTATCGGAGAAACGGTAGCAGAAACATTCAACCGCATGTTCTATTTTGAGCGGGCCTGTCAAACTTATCTCCTGGCACTGCAAACCGGCCAGCCGCTGCGCATTCTGGATGCCGATGTAGCGGAAAAAACTGCACAGGAGCTGGAAACCTATCCCGAGCAAGACGCCCGGCACCTGGCCGAACTCAAGGCGATCTTAGACGAAGAGGGCTGCAATTACGCCGCATAGGCCAGACATCCAAGGCGCAACAAGTGCTGCCTAGCCCAGTGCCCGACGCAAGGCCTGCGGTGTGGTGCCATATTCGGAACGAAATGCACGGGTCATGGCGCTCGCGTCTTGATACCCGCAGCGCACGGCAATCTCTGCCACAGAGATGGAGGTTTCCAGCGCAAGCCCCCGCGCCCGCTCCAGCCGAATCCGCCGGTAAATGACCTGTGGCGCGGCACCAAGCCGAGCAAGAGTTTGCTGTTCCAAATGCTTTTGACTGCGTCCCAGCTGCTGCGCCAACTGAGAAATCCGCAGAGGCTCCTCAATATTGGCCCGCATCAGATCCACCGCGCGCGCCGCAATCCCTCCGCGCCGGTCCGGTCGCTGCGCAAATGCACCAGAAAAGAGATGTTCAACCCGCAAACGCAGTGCCGCCCCGTTCTGATTTTCGATCAATTGCATCGCCAGGTCAAAGGCTGTGGACGCCCCGCCGCAAGTGATCCGATCGCGATCATAGATGACCGCCTCTTTTTGCACATCAATCTCCGAAAACCGTTCAGAAAATCGATCCAGCTCGTCCCAATGTATGGTCGCCCGATGCCCATCCAGCAAACCAGCATCCGCCAAAAGCCAACTGCCCGTGTCGAGCCCCGCGAGGATGTCAAACCGCCGCGCCGCCGCCCGCAGCGCCCGGCGACCCATCACATTGGCATGGGTCAAAAACCCATATGACGGCATGACCATCAAGATGTCGCCGCGCATATCAGCAAGCTGCGCATCCGCTTCCAAACGCAGACCCGAGGAGGAGCGCACCGTCGGCCCAGCAAGGACCACAATCTTCCAATCAAAGACCCGTTGGCCCGAAAAATCATTGGCCGCGCGCAGCGGTTCAAGAACATTGGCCAGGCAATGATTTGAGAAGCGATCAAATAGCAGGATCGAAATCTGAGTGACCGTCGCAAGAGGATTTTTCGAATATGGCATGATTTAATCTAATACTGCATGATATAACCTGGCAATAGCCCTAGCGTCACATCAAACAGCCGTGAAGGAGGCCCCTATGCTCTATGGATTATCTGCAGAACAAGACATGATCGCACAAACTGTACGCTCATTTGTTGAAAAAGAAATTTACCCTCATGAAGAGCTGGTGGAGCGCACCGGCGAGGTGCCTGCTGAGATTGCCCAACAGATCAAGCAGAAGACCCTAGAGCTTGGGTTTTATGCCTGCAACTTTCCCGAAAGCGTGGGATGCGCGGGCCTGTCAAATATGGATTTTGCATTGGTCGAGCGTGAATTGGGGCGCGGCTCAATGGCGCTCAATCATTTCTTTGGACGACCACAAAATATTCTCATGGCCTGCGAAGGCGATCAAATTGACCGCTATCTCATGCCTGCGGTGCGCGGCGAGCGCATGGATGCTTTGGCGATGACCGAACCCGGCGCCGGCTCTGACATTCGCGGCATGAAATGCAGCGCCCATCGTAGTGGCGGCGATTGGGTGGTCAACGGCAGCAAACATTTCATCAGCGGCGCAGATCACGCAGATTTTTTCATCGTATTCATCGCCACGGGAGAAGACCAAACGGACAAAGGCCCAAAAAAACGGATCACAGCCTTTCTGGTCGATCGAGGCGCCCCGGGATTTTCTGTGCGCGACGGCTATAAATCCGTCAGCCACCGTGGATATAAAAATATGATCTTAGAATTCGATGACTGTCGCCTGCCAGAAGCGCAAGTGCTCGGAGAAGTGGATGGCGGTTTTGAGGTCATGAATACTTGGCTCTATGCCACACGGATCACAGTGGCCGCCATGAGCGTCGGTCGCGCACGACGGGTCTTTGACTACGCCCTGAACTATGCTGCCGAACGCGAACAATTTGGCCAAATAATTGGGAAATTCCAAGGCGTTAGCTTTCAATTAGCTGATATGATTACTGAAATTGATGCCGCAGATCTTCTCACGCTGGCCGCTGCCGACCGCCTAGACAAGGTGCTACCGGCCAACCGCGAGATTGCCTCCGCAAAGCTCTATGCCAGTGAGATGCTGGCGCGCGTGACCGATGCGGCTATTCAAATCCATGGCGGCATGGGGCTTATGAACGACTACCCGCTCGAACGCTTCTGGCGGGACGCACGGGTCGAGCGCATTTGGGACGGCACCTCCGAAATCCAGCGTCATATCATCAGCCGGGACTTGCTGCGGGCTTTGGGGGCGTGATGTCCAGGGGCCCCAAAGCCTGCCACGCGCAGCTGATTGCATAGGTGAGACATGCGAGACCTCACAAGGCTTTTGAAACCGAAATCGATCGCTGTGATTGGCGGCGGCGCTTGGTGTGCCTCAATCATCTCAGCTGCTGAGCAAATTGGGTTTGACGGTCTGCTGCATCCGGTACACCCCACCGGAAAACGGATTGCAGGCCGGAATTCATTGCCCAGTCTTGACGATTTTCCCGGCCCTATTGACGCGGCTTTCATCGGCGTGAACCGTCACGCCACCCTAGAGGTGGTGGCACAGCTGCGAAGCTTAAAGGCAGGCGGAGCCACCTGTTTTGCGTCTGGTTTCTCCGAAGCGGCCGCCGAGGACGCCGCGGCGCAAGACCTGCAAGCGCAGCTGATTGCGGCCGCGGGGGATATGCCGATATTAGGGCCAAATTGCTATGGGTTTGTCAATGCATTCGATGGCTGCGCAATTTGGCCGGATCAACATGGGTGCCACCGCGTTCAAAAGGGTGTGGCGATTTTGACTCAAAGCTCGAACATCGCCATCAACCTGACAATGCAGAGCCGCGGCCTTCCAATTGGCTATATGCTCACCTGCGGCAACCAAGCGCAAACCTCTCAAACCGATATTGCGTTGCAGCTATTGGACGATGAACGTGTCTCAGCCATTGGCTTGCACATTGAGGGATTTGGTAATTTGCGCGGGTGGGAGGCCCTCGCCCAGAAAGCCCGGGCCAAAGGGATCGCCTTGATTGCCTTGAAATCTGGAGTATCGCAGCAAGCCCAAGCCGCGGCTGTATCCCATACTGCCTCTTTGACAGGCAGCGATACGGGCGCCGACGCCTTTCTCCGACGTCTGGGAATTCGCCGGGCACGCAGTCTGCCTGTCTTTTTAGAGTCCCTTAAAATCGCCCATCAATTTGGGCAATTGTCCAGCAACCGCATTGCCTCGATTTCCTGTTCGGGCGGTGAGGCCGCCTTGGCTGCCGATACAGCGCAGGACACTGAGCTTGTTTTCCCACCGCTAAACCCGCGGCAAGTCAAGGATCTTAGCGCGGCCTTAGGGCCGATGGTGGCCCTGGCCAACCCGCTGGACTATCACACATATATTTGGCGGGACCAAGCGGCTATGACACAGGCTTGGGCAGCGATGGCAGATGATGACATTGCGATGACCTTGCTGATCAGCGACTACCCGCGAGCGGATCTGTGTGATGCCAGCGATTGGGCCTGTGTCACGCAGGCCGCGATCGCGGCTACCCGGCGAACCGGGCGGCCCTATGCGGTGGTGGCGAGCCTGGCGGAACTGCTGCCCGAGCATATAGCAAAGACCTTGATCGACAATGGCGTTGGCGCCATTCACGGGCTGGATCATGGGCTGCAAGCTTTAGATCTGATGTCCCGACCGATGGCGCCGCTGGCCGAACCGGTGCTTTTGCCGGGCCGTGACCGCGATACGGCGGTTCTCGATGAGCACAGCGCAAAATTGGCACTGGCGACCCATGGTCTGAATATCCCAAAATCGGTTGTTGTTACTGATCGCGCCGCAGCCGAGTTGGCGGCGGCTGAGATAGGCTTTCCGGTCGTGCTGAAAACGCTGGGTCTTGCGCATAAGACCGGCGCCAATGGGTTGGCTTTGGGCTTGAGTACACCCGCCGAGGTCGCGGCCACAGCGCCGCATTTGGCCGATGGGCCGCTCTTGGCCGAACGCATGGTGGCCGGGTCTCTGGCCGAAATTTTGGTGGGCGTCACGCGCGATCCTGCGCATGGGTTTGTCCTGACCCTTGGCGCAGGTGGTACGATGACCGAAGTGTTGCGCGATCGTGCAAGCCTGCTCATTCCTGCAACTCGCTTCGAGGTGACCAACCTGCTGAAAAAATTGAACATCGCGCCGCTCCTGCAAGGGTTTCGCGGCAACCCACCTGTTGACCTGGGCGCGCTCCTCGACGCCATTGACGCGGTGCAGGCCTATGTGCTTGCCAATGCAGATCAGGTGGAGGAAGTTGAGATCAACCCGCTGATCTGCACAGAACAGACAGCGATTGCCGCAGATGCCTTGATAAGGAAAGCCCAATGAGCCCGATCAAAACCTATGTTGAAAATGGAATTCTTCAAGTCACACTGGACCGTCCAAAAGCCAATGCTATTGATTTGGCGACCAGCAAGATTATGGGCGAGACCTTTGCCGCCTTTCGCGACGATCCAAGCCTCCGGGTGGCGATCATCACGGGTGCAGGCGAAAAGTTTTTCTGTCCCGGCTGGGACCTCAAGGCCGCCGCTGATGGCGATGAGGTGGATGGCGATTACGGGGTTGGCGGGTTTGGCGGCTTGCAAGAGCTGCGTGGCCTCAACAAACCGGTGATTGCCGCGGTGAATGGCATTTGCTGCGGTGGCGGGTTAGAATGGGCGCTCTCCGCCGATATTATCCTTGCCGCGGATCACGCCAGCTTTGCCCTGCCTGAAATTCGCTCTGGAACAGTGGCCGATGCGGCCTCGATCAAAGTGCCCAAGCGCATCCCTTACCATATCGCAATGGAATTGCTCCTAACCGGCCGTTGGTTTGATGTGCAGGAAGCAAAATCTTGGGGCTTGATTAACCATTCCTATCCCGCGGAAGACCTGCTGCCACAGGCGTGGGAAATGGCGCGAGTGCTGGCAAGCGGTCCCCCGCTCGTCTATGCGGCGATAAAAGAGATCGTGCGCGATGCCGAGGACAGCAAATTCCAAGACAGCATGAATCGCATCACCCAAAGACAATTGGCCTCTGTCGATATACTCTACGCCTCTGAGGATCAACTTGAGGGCGCAAAAGCCTTCGCGGAAAAACGCGACCCGATCTGGAAAGGCAAGTGACGCAATCGATCTACCCAAGCCGTCGGGTAGATCGAACAATACCTGGTTCATCGAACCGCGACTTACATGCTGCAGCCTTTTTCCATGCTCAATTCCACCAAATATTCTTTGCGCTCCTTCGCCGCGGCCACATTCGTACCAGTAACGCCCTTTTCTTTTTGCGCTTTTCGCTCAAATTCAGTAGCTTCATGAATTTCAGCGGCCAATTGCATGCAACTGAGCTTGGTGTCGCCCATTTGCTTTGTGTCCACCACCTCGGGCGATGCGCAGGCCGTCACAGTTGCCGCCACACCGGCGACGGCAATCCATTTAAAAGTCTGTGTCATAGGCTCTCTCTTTTCTTTGATTGATCGGAACTTCCTCGCCTAAGATCAATTGGTTTAGAAATGATCACCCGTTGCAGCTAAAATCGGATCAATTTTAAGATTATGCTCCACCCAAGTAAAACTGGATCACGAAGACATCCCTCAACACTTGGACGTTGGGGTCATCCGTTGAAATAGATAACATTAAATATATAAATCAGATATTAAGTGCATCCTCCATCAAATTTAATTTCGATGGGACGATCAAAACCCTGGCGCAACGTCACCCGTGAGAATGGACGCGGGTCAGCGCCCCGACAAAATCACCACTTCTCGCAGCCAGTTTTTGCCCCTATGACCACCCTATGACCAAGACACTTCTTTGTATCGGCTATGGGTTTTCCGCCCGGGCCTTGACCCCGCTGCTTCTCCCTCTGGGGTGGAGCATCACCGGCACCACGCGCAACGCCGAAAGGGCAGAGGCGATGCGCGCCGAGGGAGTCACACCAATCATCTGGCCGGGCACAGATCTGGATGACGCGCTCAAAGCGGCATCGCATCTTTTGATCTCTGCCGCACCAAGCCCGGGTGTGGGTGATCCCCTGCTGGCAAGCCTGGACCTTGGCGCCTATGCGTATGACTGGGTGGGATATCTGTCAACCACGGGTGTCTATGGCAATCATGACGGCGCCTGGGTGGATGAATCCACCCCGCTCACCCCCAGCACCGGGCGCGGCGTATTGCGGGTTGCGGCCGAATCTGCTTGGCAAGCCACAGGCCTGCCTCTGCATATCTTCCGCTTGGCCGGCATTTACGGTCCGGGCCGCGGTCCATTTTCCAAAGTCCGCAACGGCACTGCACGCAGGATTATCAAAGCGGGGCAAATGTTCAGCCGCATTCATGCCGATGACATCGCCCAAGTTGTCGCCGCCTCGATCGCGCAACCACGCCCGGGAGCGGTCTATAATTTATGCGATGATGATCCAGCCCCGCCGCAAGATGTGCTGGCCTATGCAGCAGAGCTTTTGGGCCTACCCCTACCACCAGAGGTGGACTTTGACGCCGCCGAGATGACCCCCATGGCCCGAAGTTTTTATGCGGAGAACAAGCGCGTGCGCAATGATTTGATCAAGTCAGAGCTTGGGGTTCTCCTAAAATATCCAAGCTACAAAGAGGGGTTGCAAAGCCTTTTGGAATTGGAAACCTCTCAAACCAGGCGTTAGGCACGGACTTTAAGCGAGGCGATGCCGAGCGTTTGCAAGACTTTGTCGTGAATATCCTGCGCAGAGAGCTTGGCTTCGCGGTACATATCTGCTGGGCTGGCGTGATCGATGAATGTGTCTGGCAAAACCATGGAGCGATATTTCAGCCCGCGATCAAACACCGCCTCCTCTGCCAAAAGCTGGGCCACATGGCTGCCAAAACCACCGATGGCGCCCTCTTCAATGGTGATTAAAACCTCATGATTGGCGGCCAATTCGAGGATCATTTCCCGATCCAAGGGCTTGGCGAAGCGGGCATCGGCAATGGTGGGAACAATCCCTTGAGCCGCCAAATTTTCCACCGCAATACGTACTTCGCCCAAGCGGGTGCCAAATGACAAGATCGCGACTTGACTGCCCTTTTGCACCATGCGGCCCTTACCGATTTCCAGCGGTGTCGGGTTTTGCGGCAGGTCACAGCCAACGCCCTCGCCACGCGGAAACCGAAAGGCGATTGGACCCTCATCATAGGCCGCAGCTGTTGCCACCATATGACACAACTCCGCTTCATCGGCTGCGGCCATGACAACAAAATCAGGCAGATTGGCCAAAAACGCTATGTCAAAGGATCCCGCATGGGTCGCCCCATCGGCGCCCACCAAACCAGCCCGATCAATCGCGAAACGCACGGGCAAGCGTTGAATCGCCACGTCATGGACCACTTGATCATAGCCGCGCTGCAAAAAGGTGGAATACATGGCGCAAAATGGCTTCATGCCACCCGCGGCCAGGGCAGCTG
>Ga0209715_1000091_pt1 | contig 80846 bp, 73 predicted proteins | sample COGITO_mtgs_1205_2_FD_184809 | JGI IMG/M metagenome (GOLD analysis project Ga0209715, IMG submission 184809) | Pelagic marine microbial communities from North Sea - COGITO_mtgs_120503 (SPAdes) (version 2) | ecosystem: Environmental > Aquatic > Marine > Epipelagic ... | reverse complement strand
GTTCCCCACTGGTGAAGTTTACGAAGCTCTTCAAATTCACTAACCACCTTGCTTAGTTCTCTATATTTAACAGGAAGTCCCTTTGCATTTTCTAAATATGTAAGTAGTAATTCTGTTTTTAAATTACCTGCACCTCTTCCCATCCCCGTAATTGTAGCATCAACAATATCACAGCCTGCATCAATTGCCGTAATCGTATTTATCAATGCCATTTCTAAATTATCATGTCCATGAAACCCTATAGGCACATTTGTTTTTGATTTGACTAATGCTATCGTCTCTTTTACATCTTCAGGCATAACACCTCCATAGGAATCTACCATATAAAAATAGTCAATAACATCATCCACACCTTTTAAGTGATTTAAAAATGATGAATCCGCTTTCCAGTTAGACATATACATCACATTAAAAGCCACTTTAAACCCTTCTTTTTTTACTTCCTTTGCCAAGTCAATAGCACGTTCCATGTTTTGGGGGTCAATAGCTATACGAATCAATGAAATATATGGCTTACAAGGGTCTAGTAGCCCATCTTTAATGTGTGAGGCGCGAATATCTTTTTCATTTAAAATGATCGTTAGTTCTTTAGAAGGCATTAGGGTTTTTAGTCTTTCTAGAACATATTCAGGACAGTAAAAATATTGTCCTAAATAACCTTTCAATGGAATGCTTCTGTATCCAACTTCTACGTAATCAATTGGTAAGGACTCCATGGCCTCAGCATATACTTCAACGAGAGTGTCATCAAAGTTCCAGTCGGTATAATAGCCCCCGTCTCGTAAAGTGCAATCTAAAAGTTTTATCTTATTCAATATCTTATTCTTTAAAAATGTTCGTTAAATTATTATTTTTCGACTGAAAACTAAAAAGAGGACAGCCAAATGATTTATTACTCTATTGACGATTTTTGTTAAGTGCCCTAAACAAGCCATCCTGCCAATTTAATGTTACAATCTCTAATACGCTTTTAATTTTTTCCTTATCCATCACACTAAAAAAAGGTCGTTTTGCAGGGGTAGGGTAGGCTTCCGTTTTAATGGCGTTTAGCTTTTATTTTTAATTCGAAGCTTCAAAAATAGCTTTTGCAAATCCATACCAGCTGGCCACCCCTTCATTGCTGTAATGATAAAGTCCAAAATTAGTGTTTTTAGAACTTATGATTTTTAATATGACGTCTGCTAAATCGCCTGCATAGGTTGGTGTTCCTATTTGATCTGAAACGACGCTAATTTCATCGCGTGTTTCGGCCAACCTTAACATAGTTTTCATGAAATTAGTACCATGCTCAGAATATAACCAAGATGTTCTAAGTATAAAATACGTTTCTAATGTTTGTTTAATTTCAATCTCCCCTTGCAACTTTGACGCTCCATATACACTTATAGGTTTGGCGACATCTGTTTCGGTATAAGGCTCCTTTTTTTCTCCATCAAACACAAAATCGGTTGAAATCTGAATTAAAATTGCGTCAAATTCGCGGCAAGCTATAGCTAAGTTTTTTGCGCCGTTTGCATTGATTTCAAAGGCTTTTTCGACGTCTGACTCTGCTTTATCAACAGCGGTATAAGCCGCACAGTTAATGCAGTAATCAATCTTTTTATTGGATTTAAAAAATGTGTTTACCTGATTTAAATCACAAATATCTAATTCTTTGTAATCTGTATAAATAAAATTTAAACCGTCATACTGCTTTGCAAGGTCTTTAATACAACTTGCTAATTGCCCATTACTTCCCGTAACCAATACATTCATCATAGAGTTATGTTTGAAAGGGTTGGCAATACTAAGTCTTTCTCTGAAATAATAAACTCACTGGCTGGTAGCATCCAGTCGATCCCCAGGGATGGATCATCATACCGAAGTCCTTGTTCTGAAGCATTGTTATAAAAATTATCACATTTATAGGAAAAGATCGCGGTTTCGCTAAGGACTATAAACCCATGTGCAAACCCTCGCGGCACAAAAAATTGTCTTTTGTTGTCTTCAGATAATTCAATTGAAAAATGTTTAGAAAATGTAGGTGAGTTTTTTCTCATATCTACGACCACATCTAAGACCGTTCCTTTTACAACTCTTACAAGTTTGGCCTGAGCATACTCCCCTGTTTGAAAATGTAACCCTCTTAAAACGCCTTTTGATGAAAAGGATTCGTTGTCTTGAACAAAATCAACAGTCTTTCCAATTAATTCATTAAACGTATTTTGATTGAAACTCTCAAAAAAATAGCCTCTAGAGTCTTTAAACACGCTGGGCTCTATAATAAAACACCCTTTAAGTTTTGTTTCTGTAGCTGTCATTATTATTTATTCAAAAGTTCCATTAAATTTTTACTATAGCCACTTTTTAATAAGGGCTCTGCCAATTTTCTGAGCTGAGTCTCGTCTATATATCCCATTTCAAACGCAACCCATTCAATAGCGCCTACTTTTAATCCTTGACGTTGCTCTATGACTTCCACAAATTGCGAAGCTTGCATTAACGATTGAAAGGTCCCCGTATCCAACCATGCGGTTCCTCGGTCTAAAATACTGACACTAAGTTTCCCTTGTTTGAGGTATTCTTTATTAACATCGGTTATTTCTAATTCGCCTCTATGGCTTGGTTTGATGTTTTTCGCAATTTCGACGACCGTATTATCATAAAAATAAATCCCTGGAACGGCATAATTCGATTTTGGGTATTCTGGTTTTTCTTCAATAGATATCGCTTTGCCATCTTCATTAAATTCAACAACTCCATAACGTTCTGGGTCATTAACTCTATACGCATAAATAATGCCACCTTCAGGGTTATTGTTAGCCTGCAAAAGTTTTTCTAAACCTGTCCCATAAAAAATATTATCTCCTAAAATTAGAGCGACCTTATCATTTCCAATAAACTCTTCGCCAATTAAAAAGGCCTCTGCCAAACCATTTGGATGTTCTTGTACGGCATATTCAAATGAACAACCGTATTTTTTACCATCTCCAAGTAAGTTTTGAAATAATGGCAAATCTTTGGGGGTTGAAATAATTAAAACCTCGTTGATCCCAGCATACATTAATGTAGACAACGGATAATAGATCATTGGCTTATCGTAAATAGGCATCAATTGCTTACTTACGGAGAGTGTTAAAGGGTGAAGTCGAGTTCCAGACCCCCCTGCTAGGATTATTCCTTTCATTTAACCTTTATTATATTGGTTATTATAATAAGACTGATATGCTCCGCTCGTAACACTCTTTAGCCAGACGTCATTATTTAAATACCAATCAATGGTGATTGCCAAGCCTTCTTCAAAAGTAACGGAGGGCTCCCAGCCTAATTCATTTTTTATTTTTGAGGCGTCAATCGCATAACGCAAATCATGCCCTGGACGGTCTTTTACAAAGCTTATTAGTTTTTCTGAATCGCCTTTCGGTCGACCGAGTTTAGCGTCCATTTGCTGACACAACACCCTTACTAGATCTATGTTTTTCCACTCGTTGAACCCACCAATATTGTAGGTTTCTTTATTTTTTCCTTTGTGAAACACTAAGTCAATAGCTATTGCATGGTCTTTGACATACAACCAATCCCTTGTGTAATCGCCATTTCCATAGACCGGAAGCGGCTCATTGTTTATAATATTATTAATAAATAGCGGGATTAATTTCTCTGGAAATTGATTCTGCCCATAATTATTGGAGCAGTTTGTAATTACGTACGGCATATTATATGTTTCTCCGTACGATCTTACAATGTGATCTGAGCTCGCTTTTGAAGCCGAATAAGGTGAGTTAGGGTCATAGGGAGTCGTTTCCGTAAACAATCCTGTTTGTCCTAATGAACCGTAAACCTCATCGGTGCTTACATGATAAAATAATTTATCCTGAAAATCATCTTGCCAAGTGTTTTTAAAAGCATTTAATAGAATTGTGGTGCCAAGAATATTTGTTTTAATAAACGCTAAAGGATCTTTGATCGACCGATCGACGTGAGACTCGGCCGCTAAATGGATAACGCTGTCAAACTTGTGTTTTTTAAACAGCTCATTTATGAAGCTCTCGTCCGTAATATCGCCTTTAATGAAGGTGTAGTTTGGATTGGATTCAATCGTTTTTAAGTTCTCTAGATTGCCCGCATAGGTTAATGCGTCTAAATTATAAACGTGATAATCTGGATACTTTTCTACAAATAAGGTTAGAACATGCGAGCCTATAAAGCCAGCACCCCCCGTTATTAAAATAGTCATACAGTCGTTTTATATTTTTCTAAAAATTTAAAAAACTCAAGTCCCAATAAAACAATGAAGGCAAGTAAAAACAAGACGATGGTATAATATAACTTGACACTAAGTTGTTTTCCAAAAAGGGTCTTGGTATTGCTCGCAAACCCGGAGTCTTGCTTATTAGAAATGGTTTCAATGATAAATTGCTTATCGAGTAATTCTCTTTCTATTTCTACCAATTCACTCCTCAACACCAAATCACTTTTGTATAAATCGTATTCTTTGGTTTTATCGGTTTCGCCTGAGCCTTCAAAAGTGATGCCGATTTCAGAGGCTTTATCCGAACTCAGTCCTTGTTCTAAAACGCGTTTGTAAGTGCTTTGAAGCGAATCTGATTTAACCAATGCTAATTCCAAACCTTCCTTGGTTTTGTTGAGACCTGCAATGTCTTTGTTCTGCTCGTTTATAAAAAAAGGATTGGAGTTAATGGACTCAACAATACTTTCAAAAACAGATTTAAAACTATTTCTTTGAGTCGAATTGATCTTTACTTGCTGATATTTGTGCGTGTAGTCTTCATTGTTTTGCAAGAAGTCTTCATACTCAATTTTGGTTGCCGCCAAGGAGTCTAGTTTTTTAACGTAATTGTTAAACGCCAAAAGTTTGTCGTTTTCACTCACCACTGGTTCTACTTGAAATGATATAATCGATTCAGCCTTCTCTTCCTCTAAATTTAAAACTGATCCTAGAGTTTGATAATCCCCTTGTCTTACCAAATCGTTGTAGTAACTTACGGAGTTATATAGGTTTTCTCCTGTTGGATAATTTTGCACAACGGTCACCGAAGACTCATATTTAGGTGCTGCAGATTTACTGTTTAACACCCCATAGACAAATCCCAAAATCGCCGCTAATGCAAGAATAATAAGTCTTTTTTTTACGAAAAAAACAAGCCATACAAATGCTAAGAAAATGCTCTTAAAAATGTTGTATATAAAGTTAAAGAAACGATTAAAGGCATTTCCAATAAGCTTAAAAAGTTGCCCTAAATCAACTTCTTCTGAAGTGTTAGGTGTGTTCGAGTTTGTACTCATAGTCTACGAATTAAAAATCTGTTGTAAAATTTGTTTGGTAATTAAATACGTTGGCTTGACACCACTTGAGCCAAGCCCCCCAGAAGCCAATGTACTCCCTGTTTCGAGAGGGTTATCACTCGCATAATAAGCGTACCGTACTTTAACATTAGGGTTGATACTGTGTCTTACCTTAGAAGCTGCTTGTATCGCTTTTTGATAATGTGCGCCCTCCATCTCCAACCCAATAACATTCCACGTGGAGTCGTGGAAAAACTTTAAAAGATCTTTATTTTGAAGGGACGTGCCTAAAACGGTCACCATCGTGCCTTCAAATGCTCTTAAATCTTTGGTATCAAAATCTTTAAGGGCTAACTCATTTTTAAAAGGATAATTGTCTGCGGTGCCTTCAAAAATATGAGCCGATGGTATCATAATATCTCCTTTTGACCCTTCTAAAATCCCTGCCTTACCCATGATAGAAATAGAATCTACATTAAGGTGAATATCCCTATCAGCGGTTTTAAACGGCTTTAACAGTTCGTCAATCGTTTCATAGGCTTGCTCCCCAAAGGCATAGTCCATTACGACAATAACAGGCGCATCCTTAGTCGGTTCAAACGCGAATGACGTGTTTGAAAAATCGATCTTTGAAGTGTCAAATATTTGAACATCTATATTTGTCCCTGAAGTGTCTTTTATATATATCATACCTTCTTGCAACGCTAATTGTTTTGTTTTGTTGCGAAGGACTTGATTTTCTTCTTTGCTCAATTGCTCATACACCGTAAAAATATCATGTTTAGCACATAATGATTTAAGGGCTTTAGGCGCATGAAGCGTATTCATTACACTGTGTAAGTTCGCCGAAATAATATGAATTGGACGATTGAGTAATTGGTGTTTCTGAAGCGTTTCTTTAATGGTGTTCGCCCAGACCTCTCCATGAATATGGTGTCCCAACCGCTCTCTTAGAACAGGACTAAAGCTGATCGTTCTTTTAGAATTATCAACGATTTCCTCAATCGCACGCTTTCCAAGCCAATAAATAAGATGTAAAAAATGGTCTGGTTGAGAGGGTGTCGAAAACTGATCATAGACCTCTAAAATTTCTTCAAATGTTCGGCCTAAAATATTTCCGGTATGAGTAATGGCTAACTCGCGTTCTTTTTGATTTAGTTTTTTCTTTGAAAGCACTGCCGTTTCCAGTTTAACCCAGTCTCTTGTGGTGGTTCCTTTGTCATCGATCACAACACGTTTGGCGATTTTATGAGACTCAATAAACATAAATGTTAAATGCGTCAATATATCATAAATCTCCGAACGTCCACGAGTGATCTCTATGTTCATTTGTTCAAAGTCGATTCGATAACAATCTCGTCGCCTTTTAGAAGGAATAATTACTTCAAAATGTGAGTTTCCAAATCCTTCAGCACTCGTTAAGTTGATTAAAATGCACTCTTCGATGCCCAGAGGCAGTCGGTCAACAACATAAAGCAACCCTTCTAATTCTGTCTTATCGCCTGCAATAGACCCATAGATTTCAGGTCGTAATTGAAGTAATGCTTGACGCAACGTTTCTCCAGAGACCCCCATTGGTTTATAGAACCCTCTGTTAAATAGGTGACGCATGGTCAAATACATGCGTTCAATCGCATGAGAGCTTTCTTGAGCTCTGGTACGTATGATGTTTTTAGTTTGATTTTGTTTCATTGGTCGTACAAATATAAGCTAAATAGTCTGATTATTTTTAATCAGGGTGTCCGCTATTTTTCGATCGTTAGATAATCGCGGTGTTTTGTTCTGCCCGCCTAGTTTGCCAATCGTCTTCATATAATTTTGAAAACCGTCTTTTTTTACCTGAGTGATTTTTAAAGGTTTTAAAACTTTTCCTTGAATCAGATCTAGGTAATAACTATTTTGAAGCTGTAGCGCTTGATCGATTTTAATCTCAAAATTCTCAATATCTGATGGCGGGTTTTCAAACTCAACAAACCATTCGTGATAGGGCAGCCCTTCAGAGGGCGCGATCTGAGGTGCCACCGTAAATTCACTCACACTGATGTCCGTCGATTTCAGAGCACTTAAAAGCGATTGCTCAACTTCCTTTGCAATTACATGTTCTCCAAAAGCAGAGATAAAATGTTTAATGCGACCACTAACAATCACCTTAAATGGCGCCAAAGAGGTAAACTGAATTGTATCCCCAATATTATAAGCCCAGAGACCCGCATTTGTTGAGATAATCATCACATAATTAACACCTATTTGAACATCTATTAACGTCAAGCGTTTTGGTGCTGGATCAAAAAAGGAGTCTGCAACGATAAACTCATAAAACATTCCAGAGTCTAACTGAAGAAGCATTCCTGGGTCATTTTGTTGATCTTGAAATGCAAAAAAGCCTTCGCTGGCAGGGTAAAGCTCTACACTGTCCACTTTTCGACCTATTAAGGTTTCAAATTTGGATCGGTAGGGTTCATAGTTAACGCCTCCGAAAATAAAAAGGCTAAGGTTTTTGAAAATATCTCCTACTTTTTGACCTTTTTCATCAATTAGTTTTTCAAAATACATTTGAACCCAAGAAGGGATGCCTGCAATTACAGACATGTCTTCACTAACGGTTTCTTGAACAATCGTATTGACTTTCGTTTCCCAGTCTTCAATACAGTTGGTTTCCCAAGAAGGAAGTCGGTTTTTTTGAAGGTATTTAGGGACATAGTGTGCTACAATGCCTGATAACCGACCCAGTTGAATGCCGTTTTTGGTTTCAAGAACAGGACTTCCTTGTAAGAAAATCATTTTTTTTGTAACGATCTGAGTATTTCCTGTTTGATGAATGTATAATAAAATAGCACTTTTAGCCGCTTCTATATGGCCCGGCATACTTTCCTTGGTGATTGGAATGTATTTAGCGCCCGAAGTTGTTCCGGACGTTTTAGCAAAATACAGCGGTTTCCCCTTCCAAAGAATGTCTGATTCCCCCGCTACAACCTTTTCTACATAGGGTTTCAAGGCTTCATAATCACGTACTGGTACACGCTTGACAAAATCTTCATGAGTGTTGATGTTGATGAAATCATGGTCCTTTCCAAATTGTGTTGAGCGCGCTTCTGAAGTCAAAGATTGAAACACTTTTTTTTGAGTTTCAATAGGGTTGGAGGCCCATTTATTGATTTTATTATAAGTTTTGGCCGCGTATAATTTTGCGAAGAACGCTTTAAGTGATGGCATTTTGGTTGTCTTTAAAAATCAATAAAAGTTGAAGGGTTTAACGGGGTTCCATTATACCACAATTCGAAATGCAAATGGGGGCCAGTACTTAATTCTCCCGAGGCGCCAGAAACGGCAATAACCTCACGGGATTTCACAAAATCACCCTGTGTTTTTGTAAGTGACGAATTGTGCTTGTAAACTGAAATTAATTCATCGCCATGATCAATAATAATGACGTATCCTGTATCTGAAGTCCAAGAAGAAAAAATCACTCGGCCATCCGCAGTGGCTTTTACAGGGGTGTTTTTAGGGACAATTATATCAACCGCAAAATGTGTTTCATTAGGATCAAATACAGCACTCAAAGAGCCATTAACTGGCGGAAAAAAAACAAAGTTTGTAATTGACGTTGCAGTATCAAACAAGTTGTATTTATCTTCATTGTTTATTTTTTCTCTTAAAATTGAATCCGCCTGAGAAGGTTTTAAGTCCAAAATAGCGGCGTCTGATTGAGCAGCCTTATAAATAGAATCTTTATTAATCTCAACCGCACTAACTTCACCTCGCAAAACGCTTTTGACAGAATTAATATAAACATCGTTCCTATTAATTACGTTTAACAAAGAATCAGTTTTAAAATCAAGAGTCATTGCTTGCTTTTGAAGAGACGTAGATGAATAGCCGGGTATGTACTCTCGAAGCGGCGTAAAAGCAATAATAACAGAGGTGATCGCGACTAGAAAAACGGCCACTAAAAAACTTATAACAAACACATTAAGACGAGTTAGCTTAACCGCTAATCGTTCTTCAAAAGTATCTTCATTTAAAACCACTAAGCGATACTTATGAAGAAGTTTTTTTTTGAATTTCTTTTTTTCTGAGTTTTTTCTACGCATTTCACTACAAAATTAAATAAAAATTAAGCGATTCTTGTATTTATAATTGACTAAAGTTTGAAATACCTCTATATTTAAAGGATAATTATTAACTTTGTAGTCTAAATTTATAGCAATATGAACACGAATATGTTACCTCTAGTTATCGGAGCACCGCAAATTATTTTGATTGTGGTTGTGGTTCTTTTGTTGTTTGGCGGCAAAAAAATTCCTGAACTGATGAAAGGTTTAGGAGGTGGAATCAAAGAATTCAAAAAGGCCAGTCAAGAAGAAACAAAAGACGCTGAAGAAAAAAAAGACTAAATAAATCCCGGCTTAGCTGGGATTTATTGTTTTATTCCGATCGATTGTATAATCGCTTCTAACTCAAAGACGTAATCGCGCTTTTGAACTGAAGGGGCAAACACAAACCCTTCAGCAACTAAATAGCGATTATTTAGGGTGTCTTGTATCCAGTAATTAATGAAGGGTCCAGACATAAAAGCATCTTTTACTTGCCAAATACTTTTTGTTTCAAAACTGTTTAGGTTTGCAACTTTAGCCTTCCCAAAGAAAGCTGTATATGCGTTTTCAGTTGTCATATAACTTCCCTCTACGGGTCCTTCAATATATTGTTTACCAATCGAATCGCGTACTTTAATTACACGTTTTGCAAGCTCATCTTCTGTTAGACTTTTATCATAAGGAAGTGTATACAGCAATAAATTAACAGTGCCTGTTTTGATATCTCTTCGAATCCAGAAAAAGTCATTTTCTTGCTTAGCAATTCGATAAACAGAAGGAAACTGAATGTTTATCCCTAGTTGATTTGTGATCGATTCGGAATTAAATAATGCTTTTTTGGAGCGCCGCTGCTTTTCCTGAATTTCTTGTACTTTAAAGGCTTTTTTTATTTTCGCCTGATTCGTATTAAGCTGGTCAACAATCTCTTCATTTGTCATTCCATTAACAACGACCATTTTTTGAGGTGAAGCATACGGGTTTGTATAAAATTTTGTAGAAGAGGCAACACCTTTCGTTATTTTTAAAACAAGTCGGGTGTTTTTCACAAAGCCCGAAAAAACAGAGGATGGTATTTGACGTAATGAAAATTGCGGCTCATCTTGAGGCAATCCATATAAAGGAGCTCCAACAGTCGACCTTATGGCTTCACCTACAGATGAATCCCATAAGCTATTATCAATCACTACCGATAAGTCGTTGATGTTTCCAGACGATTGTGGTTTGTAAACTTTTTTTGAGCTTGTATCCTCACAAGCCGTAAACACTAAAAATAAACATAACGCTTTTGTACAAAGTCTCATCGATTCGTTTTTTAATTAGAAATAATCAACGTCATTCCGGGTTTTAAATAACTGTCCCAAATATCGTTCCATTCTTTAAGGTTTTGAATAGAAACTCCAGATAATTTATTTGAAATACTCCAGAGTGAATCCCCTGCTTTCACCAAATATGTTGATTTATTGGGTTTGCTTTTGGATACTGACTTGGTAGTTTTTGAAAAACGATGCGCAGTAGGGTTGCGCGAATAAATCGTCAATCGTTGCCCTATTTTTAAATCATTTGATCGGAGTCCATTCCATTTTTTAATTTGACTAACTCTGACTTTAAAATTCCGTGCAATTTTCCCTAAAAAATCTCCAGATTTAACTTTATACCGTATTTTAGAATCAATCTCAAAAAATTGAGGTAACGGTTTCTCTCTCGCTTCATATTCAGCTTTGGAAAAAGCATAAATGTCTTGTTCATTTTGAACGAAATCTCCAATTTTAGTGAGCGGAAGTCTAAGCGTGTATGTTTTATCTTTTAATACAGGAATAATATCCAGTTTGTAAGATGGATTTAAAAATTGAAGTCTTTCTATTTTAGTGTCTGTCAGCTCAGCAACATGGTCTAAAGAAATCATCTGCTTTACATGAATCGTATCCGTTGAAATAATTGGAAATTGATTTTTATCAACTTTAAATCCGTGGGCGTCGGCATATTCAAAAAGATACATCGTCGCTAAAAACGCAGGGAGATACCCTGCTGTTTCACTTGGTAAAAAAGAACGAATATTCCAGTAATTTTGATAGCCCCCCGAGCGACGAATCGCTTTGGTAACGTTTCCAGGGCCCGAATTATAGGCTGCTAAGGCAAGATCCCAATCTCCAAAAATTTTGTATAATGATTCTAAATATTTGGCTGCAGCGTTAGTTGCTCTTAGGGGATCGCAGCGTTCATCCACGTAGCTGCTTACTTCAAGTCCATACTGCTTGCCTGTCGCGAACATAAACTGCCAGAGTCCAGTAGCGCCAACGCGCGATTTGGCACACGGTTTTAATGCCGATTCGACCACCGCTAAATATTTAATTTCTAAAGGAAGATTGTATTTGTCTAAAACCGCTTCAAACATTGGGAAATAATAATGACTCCGACTTATAAGCGTTTCGGTCGAGCGTTTTCGGTTCTTTAAATAGCTCTTTATAACGCTTTCTAGTGAGGGATTATACTCAATATTAAAGGGTGTTTTAGCATCTAAAATTGCCAATCGTTTTTTGAGGGTATCGGTTGGTAATTCTGGATAATAAATTGCTTCGTATGACTGGTTAGATACCGCTTTGCTAAGGGTGTCGTACAAGGAGTTTTTATACAACTCGTTTAGCCACTTTTTTTCAATTTTCTGAACGTTTAGATTGACTGGAATAGAGTCTAATTTTGGTGCGTTTACAACGGCCGAACTATCGATGCTTTGACTCTGTAACTGACCAATTGTCAAGACTGCTAAAAACAAGAAACCTTTCATCATCATTCTATAATATAACTGTTATTATGAAGCCCTATCCTATTAGTACTAAAAAAGTTCTTCTTATTCAGAGATTGCAGCAATCCCTGGTAGGGTTTTACCTTCTAAACTTTCTAACATTGCTCCGCCACCAGTACTCACATAACTCACTTTTTTCTCGAATCCAAATTGCTTTACCGCTGCTACCGAATCCCCTCCACCAACAAGTGAAAAAGCTCCTTTTTTAGTCGCTTCTGCTATTGAGTTTCCTAAGGCAATCGTACCGCTAGAAAAGGTGTCCATTTCAAAAACCCCTAAAGGACCGTTCCATAAGATAGTTTTACATTGCTGAACGACGTCATGAAATATTGCTTTTGATTTTGGTCCGCAATCTAAGCCTTGCCAGTTCTCAGGAATTTCCCTGACATCGACAACCTGTGTGTTTGCGTTATTACTAAAATCATCTGCCGCCAAAACATCAACTGGAATGTGGATTTGAACGTTTTTAGCTTTGGCTCTTTCTAGAATTTGAAGGGCAAGTTCCATTTTGTCGTCTTCACAAATTGAATCACCAACATGGCCGCCAAGAGCTTTCACAAACGTAAAAGTCATCCCACCGCCAATAATCAAATGATCTACTTTATCTAAAATATTATCAATAATCGTTATCTTAGAAGAGACTTTAGCACCCCCTAAAATTGCCAAAACTGGCTTTTCGCCTGTTTTCATTACCTTATCGATACTTTCAATTTCTTGAGCCAATAGACTTCCAAAACATTTGTTTTCTGGGAAAAACTGAGCAATAATCGTTGTTGAGGCGTGGGCTCTATGAGCGGTCCCAAAAGCATCATTGATATAAAAATCTCCTAGTTTAGACAGGGCTTCTGCAAAACCTATATCCCCTTTAGTTTCTTCTGAGTGGTATCTTAAATTTTCTAATAAAAGAACCTGACCCGGTTGAAGACTTGCGGAAGCAGCTTGCGCTTCTTCACCAATACAATCACTGGAAAATAAAACTTCAACCCCTAAAATTGTTTCAAGTGTACTTACAATATGACGTAATGAAAATGCGGGCTCTTGCGCTTTTGGACGGCCCAAATGAGACATTAAAATACAACTTCCACCATCTTCTAAAACTTTCAAAATAGTTGGTTTTGCGGAGACCATTCGTGTGGAATCAGAGACTTCAAACAAATCGTTTAAAGGCACATTAAAATCAACTCGTATTAATGCTTTTGTGTTTTTAAAGTTTACGTTCTGTATTGTTTTCATTTCTTTGAAAAAATTTTGTTTAATTTATAAGATTTCAAAGGTAAGTATTTCTTTTAGCCTATGAAATATCAGCATAAGAAAGTTATGTGGAAACTCAAAAAATGAGAAAAACATAATTTATTGTTTAGAAACGTTTAGCATGTGTAGATAGTAAACAAGATTCAATTAAATCTTCTATCTTTGTTTTATGACTTTTGATGCTATTATAGGGCAGTCTTTTTTAAAAACCCACTTGAAACAAGGGGTGAGTTCTGGGCGAATTCCACATGCTCAGCTTTACGTTGGAAAACTAGGTGTGGGCGCACTGCCGATGGCGATTGCTTATGCCGATTATTTGATGACACAACAAGAAAGTGGCGTGGGAAAAATGAGCCCATTGACACATCCAAACATCCACTTTGCGTATCCTGTCACAACAAGTGATAAGGTTAAGTCCAAGCCTGTTTCTTCTAACTACCTTCCCGAATGGCGTTCATTTATTGAGTCAAACCCATATGGGTCTATCAACGATTGGTATGAGATGATTGGGGTTGGCAATAAACAAGGTAATATTGGAGTCGATGAAGCAACCGATATTGTCTCTAAAATGTCCTTAAAGGCATTTAACGGAGGCTACAAGGTCATGATTATTTGGATGGCCGAAAAAATGAATTCGATGTGTGCTAATAAACTTTTAAAGCTCATTGAAGAACCCGCAGATAAAACGGTATTTATCCTAGTGACAGAAGACGAAGAGCAGTTGATTAGCACCATTCGATCACGATGCCAAACGATTCATTTAAACCCACTTTCTGAGGACGCTATAAAAGAAGTCCTTGTAAATAAACATAGTACCGAAGCTAGCTTGGCGCAAAATATTGCTCACCAGTCAGAAGGGAGTTATAGCAGAGCGATTGATTTACTAAGTCAAGAGCCTGAAGATCTTCAGTTTGAAACTTGGTTCATTGCATGGGTTCGAACTGCGTTTCAAGCTAAAAGCAACAAACAATCCATTAATAGCTTAATGGCTTGGAGTGATGAGATCTCTAAAACCGGTCGAGAAATTCAAAAACAATTCTTGGACTATAGTTTACGGTTTTTCAGACAGGCGATGCTGTTTAATTATGACGCTAAATCTTTGGTTTTCATGAAGTTAAATGATAAAACATTTAAATTTGAGAACTTTGCGCCTTTCATTGATGCCTCAAATATTGTAGAAATTTCTAAAGAAATTGAACTCGCGAATTACCACATTGAGCGCAATGCAAATGCGAAGATTGTGTTAACTGATTTATCTATAAAACTAACTCGTCTTTTACACCTTAAAAAAGCCTAATTTTTAGTGTAGCTTTTATTTAGGTCTTCTAATATTTGTTGAGTTAAATCAGAAGTATCTTCTCCATATAATACACTTCCAGCTTCATTGCTTCCTAAGATGTAGTTATATCCGTTAGACTCTCCATAAGTTCTAACAAAGTCCTTTACTTTTGAAATAATAGAATCGTTAAGGGTTTGGCTTTCTTGAGCAATTTGTTGTTGTTCAAATTGAACCCGTTGTGACAATAATTGTTCTTTTTGCTGAAGTTCTTGTGATAGTTTCTGAATTGCAGGTTGAGACAATTTACGTGCTTTTAATTCCGCTTCTTTAATTTCTAACTCAAATGCAGACCTCAAACTGTCCGTTCGAATTTTGAATGCTTCTATCTTGATTTGAAGTTTCGCTTCAATATCGACACGTTCTTGGTAATCATTAATAAGGACGACATTATCTACAAAGCCAATTTTTTGTTGTTGACAAGCTGTGAAAGTAAGAATTGTTAAAAATGTAAGTGCTAATTTTTTCATAAGAATGTAATTTGTTTAATGCTGTAAAAGTAGAAAAGTTATTTCAATATTCTAAAAATATAGTACCGGTTTTTAGTTATAGTAAAAAACTATCACATATATTTTGTTCGATTGTAAAAAACTATCACAAATAGCGGCCATAAAACGCCCTTGTAAGTGTTTACGAAAAATGCTAGTCAATTATAAGGAGTAAACGCTAAAACAGCCTCAGGACGCCTTAAAATACTAATTCTTGTTTTTCAAGACATATATAAGCGAAGAATACTCACCAGACTTTAGCGCTTTTAGGTTTGAGAGAAAACCAATCCGCAAACTGCTTAACAACCGATGTGAGCCTGTCTTTAGTTTATTAGAAAGCAAACTAACATAATACGCATCCATCAAAAGTGGGTGTGTCGATTCTAATTTCATTTGAATTTCAGAAAACACGTTAGAAATCGACTGCTGAGAAAAATGCCACAAATGTCTTGGTACATCATACGCTGCCCAATAGTCATTAAAATAATGCGCATCAAAACTTTTAAAATTTGGAACCGCAATAATAATGCGTCCATTTGGCTTCAGAAGTTTTTTAAATAACTTAAGGTCGTTGTCAAGGTCGGGTAGGTGCTCTAGAACATGCCAAAGTGTTATAACATCAAACGAATGATGATCTAGGTTTTGCAAGGTTTGAGAATCAAAAACAGTGTTTGGTTCTTCTGAGTTAGCGAGGGTTCTTGCAGACGCATTAGGCTCGATCCCTGTAACATCCCAGCCACTATTTTTGGCGGCTCTTAAAAAATATCCTGTGCCAGCCCCAACGTCCAAAAGAGTCCCTTCCGTGGGTTGAAATGGTTTTAAGAGTCGTAACTTTCGTTTCACAGAAACATACCGAACAAAATGATAAAGCACATCAAACAAAGAGCGACGCTGATTGGTGTGAGATATGTAATTTGTTTCTGGATAGTAGCTTGAAAGGGCAGAGGGTGTTGGTTTTGGATGCGTGTAAAGCAACGCTCTTAAGTCGTCATAGCGTAGCTCGAAAGCGTCTCCACTAACTGCATGATCTTTAAGCTTTAGATAAATTTGTTTTGTTTTCATAACGTTCCACGTGGAACAATTGCAGTTAATTAACGTCCCATATAGACTAACAAAACAGAGATGTCATTAGGAGACACACCGCTTATTCTAGAGGCTTGGGCAACGGTTACGGGTTGAATTTTCTTCAGCTTTTCACGTGCTTCATAACTCATGGATTTGATTTGAGAATAGTCATAACCCACGGGGATTTTAACATATTCTAATCGTGTTAATTTGTCTGCATTGTTTTTTTCTTTAGCAATATAACCGGAATATTTAACCTGAATCTCCGTTTGTTCAATGACTTCGTTATCTAAATCATGGTCACGAATGTAAGATTCTACAGGTTCGAATTTACGCACATCTTCAATGCCGATATTTGGTCTGGAAAATATTTTAAATAGTTTATCGGATTGACGAATAGGAGCCGATTGCTTACTCTCTAGTATAGGGTTTGCGTCTTCGGGTTTGATACTTTGTGTTTTAAAAAACCCAACAAAAGCCTCCGCTTTGGAAAGTTTTTCTTCCATCCGTCTTAATCGTTTTTCACTTGAAATTCCTAGGTCATATCCTTTCGGCGTCAAACGAATGTCTGCATTATCTTGCCTAAGAAGCGTTCTGTATTCAGCTCGTGACGTAAACATTCGGTAAGGCTCTTCCGTTCCTTTCGTAATTAAGTCATCAATCAAAACACCAATATAAGCTTCATTTCTTTTCAATATAAAAGACTCCTTTTCTTGAACTTTAAGACTCGCATTGATCCCAGCCATTAAACCTTGAGAGGCGGCCTCTTCATACCCTGTAGTGCCGTTAATTTGTCCTGCAAAATAAAGCCCATTTATGATCTTTGTTTCCAAAGAATGAGTAAGTTGTGTAGGGGGAAAGTAATCATATTCAATTGCGTAACCTGGTCTAAAAAACTTAACGTTCTCAAAACCTTTGACTGCACTTAAGGCCTTAAATTGAACATCTTCAGGAAGCGAGGTGGAAAACCCATTTACATAGTATTCAACGGTATTCCAACCTTCTGGCTCAACAAAAAGTTGATGGCTGTCCTTGTCTGCAAAGCGGTTAATTTTATCTTCAATGGAAGGACAGTAACGAGGCCCTAAACTTTGAATACGACCATTGAACATCGGAGATCGGTCAAAGCCTTCTCGTAATAAATTATGCACATCTAAACTCGTATGTGCCATATGACAAGAACGCTGCGTTGTGAGTGACTTGGTCATATCAGAATATGAGAACTTTTCGGGGACTGCATCACCAGGTTGTTCGGACATTTTAGAAAAATCTAAGGAGCGACCATCAACTCTTGGAGGTGTACCAGTTTTCATTCGGCCAGACTCAAAACCTAAATCGATAAGTTGCTCAGTAATGCCTGTGGCAGCCTTTTCGCCTGCACGACCACCACCAAAATTTTTATCACCTATATGAATGAGTCCATTTAAAAAAGTTCCATTTGTCAATACAACAGACTTGCCTCGAATCTCAAGACCGAGTGAGGTTCTAACACCCTTAACCACATCGCCTTCGACGACGAGACCAGTCACCATTTCTTGATAAAAATCCAAGTTTTTGGTTTGCTCTAGCATCAACCGCCAATCTTCAGCAAAACGCATGCGATCACTTTGTACTCGTGGACTCCACATCGCTGGTCCTTTAGATTTGTTAAGCATTTTGAATTGAATTGCGGAAGTGTCACTTACGATTCCACTATAACCTCCAAGCGCATCAATTTCACGAACAATTTGCCCTTTAGCAATCCCACCCATTGCTGGGTTACAAGACATTTGAGCAATGTTTTGAAGGTTCATCGTTACAAGGAGCGTGCTACTGCCCATGTTGGCAGCAGCTGCGGCAGCTTCGCTTCCAGCGTGACCGCCTCCAACTACAATTACATCGTAAATTTTATTAAACATTAATAGCGTTGTTTAATGTTCCACGTGGAACAAATCGTTTGCAGTTGCAAATATAAGGGTTTAGAAAAAATTAATCGATACGTTGTTGAAGATAGAAGTCTTCTTTTGTTCGCATCAATGTAGCATCGGGCTTGGATTTATCTTTATAACCACAATAATGTAGAACACCATGCGCCATCACCCTTGAAAGCTCTGAGTCAAAAGATTGATTAAAATCGATGGCATTCTCACGAACTCGTTCGATAGAAATAAAGATCTCGCCATGGATCTCTTTTCCTACAGAATAATCAAAACTGATGACATCCGTTAAAGTATCATGATTCAAAAACTCTACGTTGAGATTGTGCAAAAAGGCATCATCACAAAACACAATTGAGACTTCGCCTTCATTATAATTTTCTTGAGAAATGATGGCGCTCAACCAAGCTGAGACAGCTGGTTGATTTGAAATTTCAAAAGAGGTTTCAGAGTGAAAACTAATCATTTTTGTTCTTAAAATATTCTTGCACTTTTTGCTTGAATTCCTGTCGCAAAGGTAAGCTTTGTCGGTTCAAAATCTCTGTTGTATTAAAATATTGTTTAATCATCTCTGGGCTTGGATCAGGAGATTGAAAGCGATCTGCTTTACTAGTGTCAGAAACACGCTTTGTATCTTCACCCTGTTTTAAGGCGGCCTTTTCAAATTTTAACAACTGATGCTTAAGCGCCTTCATGTCTTGTAAGGATTTTGATGTAACCCCTTGATTTATAAGGTTTTGTTCGATTTTCTCCATAGACTTAAGAAGGTTTTGAGCGCTTTGGCCAATCCCTTTTTTGTCTAATAGGTCTTGTAGTGCGTTTCTTAATTCTTGTTGCTTTTTAAAAATCTCAAACAACTCACCATTATCACCCTCTGAATCGCCGCCAAAACCGCTTGGTTTCCCGCTTTTACCCTGACCTTCGCCTCCTGGAGAGCCATCTTCACTAGGTTTTGAGCCAGAATCGCCTTCTTTGCCCGAATCCTTATTTGAGTCGCCTTCACCCTTCTCAGAACCTTCCTTTTCACCGTTTGGTTTTTCACCGTTTTCATTGAGCTGCTTTTCCATCTCTTTGTTTAAAGCCTCTTGACTCATAATAATATCCGGTAATTGCATCTCGCCTTCGCCTTCACCTGGTGAAAGCTGCATTTCCATTTGCATGGAATTTAGCGTATTACTCAATAAGTCAGCTAATTTATTGGTCGAAGAAACCACAAATTGTTGAGCAGAAACCCCTTTTCGAGTATCGTTTTCTGAAAGTAAATCTAAACTTTTATCAATATTAAAAAATACATCCGTGATCTCAGAATTGACTGTCTCCGAAATCTTAGGCTGTCTTAATGAAAGCGCAAACAAACTATCATCAACGTGCTCGAAATGCTCTCTAAGATTGCTTTGTTTCACGAGGCGTTGTGCATAGTCGTTATTATTAGACGGCGATGTTTTGAAACGATCCATTAAAGCCTCTTGCTCAAAAGAAAACAAAAGTAAGTTGTCTAAAATTTGACGTAACATCTCAACGTCTTCATTCATTTGCTCGGATGAACCACTGCCCATCTGACTCGACATTTTCTGACCCATTTGAAGCATCTTTTGTGCCGCCTTACTTTGGCTTTTTTGAGCCTTTGAAAGTTGGCTTTTTTTATCTTGGGGGCTGGATGACTTTTCTTTTTCGCCTAAGTCTTCACTCGCTTTATATTGATCTTTTTGAATCGATTTTTCTAGATTAGGGTCATCGGGAAGCGAAAGCGGTTTTGACAGTTCCTCATTATCTTTCTTCAAATCTTCTAATTGCTTTAGAAGATCCTTGAAATCATCATTCAATTTATCTTGAGCGGATTTCGAGTTTTTCTCCGAAGACTCTTTAGATAATTCAGATTGTACTTCAGATAATTTATTTAAGGATTCTTGAAGTTGTTCTGCTTTTTTGGTCACATAATAGCGTTTCGTAAGCTCTAGCAATTGTTCTAAACTACGCTGTTTATTTTTATTTTGTTTGGCCATTTTATCTAGTTTTTCGGCCAGTTGTTCCTTATTAATTTTGTCTGTAACTTTCTTGAGCTCTTCTAGGATTTTTTCATCCTTTTTAAGTCGTTCTTGCTGTGCGTCCAAGCGTTTTTCTAGCTGTTCCTTAAAAGGATCCTTTTCTTTGGATTTATTAAACTGATTTAAGTTCTCCTTCATTTTATTGTTGAATTTCTTCAATATTTGATCTTGATTCTTCTGACGCTCCAAAAATGATTTTAATTTTTGTTGATCACTATAGTTCAATTGAGGCGCTTCTTTTTGATTTTGAGATAACTCTTTAAGGGCTTTGTCTTGTTTAGACAGAGTATTTAACGCTTTTTGAAACGCCGTCGATAACTCGTTCTGTTCTTGAAGTTGAAGTTCTTCAAGTGTGTTTTCACTTTTGGAATTATAATTAAATACACGACTCCTAGCAGACTTATTTTGATGGAATGGGTCATTGTCAAAAACCTCAAAGTAAAGGGCATAGGCAGTATCCTCAATTAATTCTAAATTAGATGGGAAAGCGTACGTGAATTCTTGAAACGTCTGCGCATCAGCTGGCAGTGAAAGTGATTTGGAATTTGTGGGGTCCTCAATTGGGTAATAATGCAGTTTTAAGGAATTGACCCCATAATCATCTGAAATTTGACCGTAAAAATAGAGGGATTCCTGAAAGGTAGAATCCTGCTTCATCTCAACTTTAATCGTGGGAGATTGGTCTTTAATGGTTTGGATAGCAAATGCTAGATTTTCATAATTTTTAAGTTGAGCATTGCTAGTTTGAATCGTATAACTTAACGACTCAAACAGTTGTTTGTTGAATTGAAATTTTTGGTTGTTGGACTCAAAAGAAAGCGACTTGTCTTTATAAGCAAAGACCACAGATTCCGTTGCCTTGGTGATTAACTCCCACCTCAGCTTTGTACCTTCGGGGATTATAGCATTACCGTTGTTCGCAATTATTTCATCTAATTTGCCAGTATATCTTGGGTAATCTAAGTGTAAATCAAAACGAAGCAAGACCGGTGTGTTTATAACCTCTAAATGGTACGGTTTTGAAACAACGTCACCAGCAATTAAGTTAAAGTCAACGGCGGCGTTTAACTGCCGGAATTCATGTTCAAAAACGCCTAACTGCGTTTGATTTAATATATAGGACTCGTCGTTATAAACAATTTGAACTTCTTCAGGAACGACAGAACCCACTGTTTTTACAACCAACGTAAAAGACGTGTTTTCAATGGCTTCAAGCGGGGTATTCATTACAAAAAATGCGAAAGGCGCCGGTGGATAATAGGTGGTTTGATAATTGACAACCCGTTTTAAACTGTCTGTAAACACCGCTTGCTTCCCAAATATAAAAAACATAAAAACAATAAGGAAGGGAACTACCGCATACTTAAGATATTTTAAATTATCCTTAAGGTTAACGGCACTCTTAAAAGGAACTAAACTCAGGCTTTTAGACTTCTGTTCGATGCTGGCTAAAAGAAATTCAGTATGTTCGGATTGTTGCTTCAACTGGAGCACGTTTAGAAGTTTGTCCTTAACTTCTGGAAAATGTTCGCCGACAATCTTGGAGGCTGTTTCATTGTTAATCCCTTTTTGAATCTTAAAATATTTTGCCAATGGAATGAAAATCAACCTATAAAAAAGAACGACTTCAAAACCAATAACACACCAAAACAGGAGGCTTCTTCCAAAAGGGTTTAACCAAAAAAAGTGCTCAATTATCAACGTAAACAGCGCATAAAGCAAACCGATAGCAAAAAACAGCAACAGCCCCTTCAGTAAAGCGCTGATATAATAGCGTCTGATAAATTGTTCTAATTTTTGTTCTATGTTGTGAAACCCGTCCAGTTGATCTTCTATTTAAAAAAATAAAATTACAATAATAATCCATATTCATGGTGGCTTTGTAATAATATGTGAAGAAAAACAAGGAATGGATGAAAGACGCCATTGCAATGAGTGCTTGATTTAAAAAAAGAATGAAAAACTTCATTTTCTTTGGATACAGCTAATTTTTTATATAAGTTTAACTTTGAATTTGACCCAAGTCTAAATCTTCATTAAGCAATTTAACCGAAGCTTAAGAAGAACTGAGCTAAAAAACAACTCTTTTCTTGATAAATTTTAGACACTAGTATGCCGCACTAGCGCGAGCATCTTTTGCTCGTGCCCAGCAAGAGAAATAAACGTAAAAAATAAATTTATGAGTAGAAATTATAATAAGATAACAAAGGTTTGAGATTGGTTAACGACACAAGCGTGACGCTTGCGCAAGCGTGGGGTTACCCGCCATTGCAGAAAACGCTAACGAATAAAAAAATGAAGTAAAAGTAGAGAATGGAAAGGAATCCACAAACACTATTAAATAATATATTTGGTTACGATAAATTTCGTCCTTTGCAACAAGAAATTATTGACCGCACTTTAGCTGGAAACGATAGTTTTGTACTGATGCCAACTGGTGGAGGAAAATCGATGTGTTTTCAGATTCCAGCCTTGTGTTTTGATGGAATTACAATTGTGGTTTCACCTCTTATTTCTTTAATGAAAGATCAGGTTCAGGCATTACAATCAAACGGAATAAAAGCAGATTTTTTTAATAGTTCTATTTCTCCACAAGAGGAAAATGACGTGATTGCTCGAGCTACGAAAGGCGAAATTAAGTTGCTTTATTTATCGCCAGAGAAATTGATTTCGGTTAGTAACACTTGGCTGAAAAATTTGAATATAAAATTAGTAGCTATTGACGAAGCACATTGCGTAAGCATGTGGGGACACGATTTTAGACCAGAATATACTCAACTAAAAGTGTTTAGAAATTCATTACCAGAGGTTCCGTTTATGGCTTTGACTGCCACCGCAGATAAATCTGCTAGAGCGGATATTGAAGAACAATTGGGATTGAAAAACTCCAAATTATTTATTTCTTCTTTTGATAGAAAAAACCTAAGTATTGAAGTAAGGGGACAAGTTCCTAAAAAGAAAAAATTGCAAGAAATTGGGCGGTTTGTGGAACGAAAAAAGAATGAAAGTGGAATCATTTATTGCCTAAGCAGAAAGAATACTGAGGAAGTAGCCGATTATTTGAAAGAGGATGGACATTCGGTAGCGTTTTATCATGCAGGAATGAATCCCGAGGAAAGAGAACGGGTGCAAACGGAATTTATACATGACGACACCAAAATAATTGTGGCGACGATTGCTTTTGGGATGGGAATTGACAAATCGAATGTGCGTTGGGTGATTCATTATAATTTACCCAAAAACTTAGAGGGGTATTACCAGGAAATTGGAAGAGCTGGTCGTGACGGACTTCCTTCTGAAACAAGGTTGTATTATAACATGCGAGATTTTGTGTTGTACAGTCAGTTTGCGGATGATGGTGCAAATTCAACTATGCAAAAAGACAAATTGAGCCGAATGTTGCAATTTGCTGAGGCAAAATCGTGTAGGAGAAAAATACTGCTTTCTTATTTTGGAGAACATTTAACCAACGGTTGCGGAAATTGTGACGTTTGTGACAACCCACCCAAGGACTTTGACGGAACTTTGTTGGCCCAGAAAGCGCTTTCTGGAATTGTTAGAATGAAAGAGAAGGAAGGGATTACGATGTTAATTAATGTATTGAGAGGCTCCAATAATGCGGAAGTAAATGCGGCAGGTTATTTCCAACTCAAAACCTATGGGGTAGGGAAAGATATAAGTTTTTTTGATTGGCGAGATTATATCATTCAATTGGCAAATCAAGGATTGATTGAGATTATGTATAGCGAAGGCTCTGCATTAAAGGTTTCACCAATTGGATGGAAAGTGCTAAAAGGCGCACAGTCCATAAAGCTGACTTTACCAATAACTGCTAAAGAGAAAAATAGGAGGAAGCCAAAGGTCGTGAAAATGACAGACGAGGGAGAAGTGAATACTGATTTATTTACTGAATTAAAGAAGTTGAGATATTCCATTTCTCGAGAAGAAAATGTACCAGCTTACATTATTTTTAATGATAAATCATTGAAAGCAATGGCGAGTGATTTACCTGTTACAGAAAATCAGTTTTTGGCAATTTCTGGAGTAGGGATGAACAAAATGGAACGGTACGGAGAGGAATTTATGGCGGTAATTAGGAAGTTTAAAACTGTATAAAAACAAAAGACAGTCTTTTAAAAACCCATCAGGAGGAAGACACCGATTCTTTTGACAAGAACAATAAATCAAACTCTGAGACATCTAAGTGCATTACAAATGAATAGATATAACAAAATGCCAATCCCACCACAAAGCCTCTGACTTCCCAGAACATAAAACAGCAAAAGGCAGGGCACGCCACTATCACAAGTGTGTGTTCATTTTCATAAGAAAAACGCCCAATTCCTCACCCTCTCCGCAATCCCATTTCACTTTCCTAAAAACACCGCCTATTTCTTTGGGGAATGCGTTCAGCAATTCTATCTTTGTGGCACTAATTCAAGACCATGAACACTCCTATTCGCGTACGATTTGCACCAAGCCCAACAGGGCCACTCCATATTGGAGGGGTGCGAACCGCTCTTTTTAATTATTTATTTGCCAAAAAACACGGGGGTACTTTTGTACTTCGTATCGAAGATACCGACCAAAAACGCTATGTTGAAGGCGCAGAAGATTATGTTGTAAACGCACTAGACTGGTGTAATATTCCTTTCGATGAAGGCCCCGGAAAAGACGGTGGTTTTGGTCCTTACAAACAAAGTGAACGCAAGCATTTGTACAAGCAGTATGTCGATTTACTGATAGAGAATAACAAAGCCTATTACGCCTTTGATACTGCTGAAGCCCTAGACGAAGAGCGTAAAAACCACGAAGCAAAAAGCAAAACATTTATCTACAATTGGCACAACAGAACAAAAGGCCGATTGGTTAATTCTTTGGTCTTATCCAAAGAAGAGGTGGCTAATAAAATAGCGAAAGGAGATGCGTATGTGATTCGTTTTTTAGCCCCACAAGATGAAACTCTTGCGCTAACCGACCTCATTAGAGGGGATATAAAAATTGACACCAATACACTGGATGATAAAGTGTTGTTCAAGTCGGATGGCATGCCAACCTATCACTTGGCCAATGTGGTGGACGACTATTTAATGAAAATCACGCATGTGATTCGCGGAGAAGAATGGTTGCCGTCTTTGGCGTTGCATCAATTACTTTACACTGCTTTTGGCTGGGAGGCGCCCAAATTTGCGCATTTACCATTAATTTTAAAGCCAACAGGGAAAGGAAAGTTAAGTAAACGTGACGGAGACAAACTCGGGTTTCCGGTGTTTCCATTAAACTGGGAAGACCCCGCGTCTCAAAGCCTCTCAAAAGGCTATAAAGAAAGTGGCTACTTTTCAGGAGCGGTCATCAATTTCTTAGCGTTCTTAGGTTGGAACCCAGGCACAGAGCAAGAGATTTTCGATTTAGAAGAACTTGTAGAGTCCTTTGATTTAAAAAACGTGAATAAAGCGGGCGCACGCTTTGACCCAGACAAAACAAAGTGGTTCAATCACCAGTATATGCAAAAGGCGGATACTGAAGCCTTGGTAGCAACATTTATAAGCGCAACTCCAGAAATAACGTCTATAGATCCTGGCTATGTAGAGTTGGTCATAAAACACATTAAAGAGCGGGCAACGTTTCCTTCAGAATTTTGGGGATTAAGTCATTACTTTTTTAAAGCTCCTGAAAATTACGCAGAAGCAGCACTTAAGAAGGCCTGGAAAGAGCATTCTGAAGACCTAATGCTGCAATTGATTGCACAGCTTGAAACAGCCGATGACAGTTCTGTTGAAGCACTTCAAGCGGCTATTAAAGGATGGATCACCGAAAACGAAATTGGTTTTGGGAAAATCATGATGCCTTTAAGAGTGGCGCTGGTTGGTGCGCTCGAAGGGGCAGATGTTTTTGATATCCTCTTTTTAATAGGAAAAGCCGAAGCAATTCAGCGGATTCAATCCCTGATAAACAGTCACTAATTAATCTAAATGTAGTGTGAGAAATTTCATTACTTTTGCCGTTGCATACAACGCATCCTGAAATAGAGTAAATGAAGTATATTAGAAACTTTTGTATCATCGCACATATTGACCACGGTAAAAGTACTTTGGCAGATCGATTATTGGATTTTACAGGCGCCGTTACAGAGCGTGAAAAGCAAAGCCAACTCCTTGATAGTATGGATTTGGAGCGGGAACGTGGAATTACCATCAAGTCGCATGCGATTCAAATGGAGTACACACACCAAGGTCAAGAGTATATTTTAAACTTAATTGACACGCCTGGTCATGTCGATTTTAGTTACGAAGTGTCTCGGTCCATCGCCGCTTGTGAAGGCGCACTATTGATTGTGGACGCTGCACAAAGTATTCAAGCACAAACAATTTCAAATTTATACCTAGCACTCGAGAATGATTTAGAAATTATTCCTGTTTTAAATAAAGTTGATTTACCGAGCGCAAATCCAGAAGAAGTCACCGATGATATTGTCGAGCTACTTGGCTGTGACCCCTCAGAAGTAATTCCTGCAAGTGCGAAAACTGGTATTGGAATTGAAGCGATTCTAACCGCTATTATAGAAAACGTTCCACCGCCAAAAGGGGATCCAGAAGCGCCTTTGCAAGCGCTTGTTTTTGATTCCGTTTACAACTCTTTTAGAGGGGTTGAAACCTATTTTAAGATCAAAAATGGAAGCATTAAAAAAAACCAACAGGTTAAATTTATAGCCACAGGAAAAACCTATGGCGCAGATGAGGTAGGAACCCTCAACCTGACTCAAACCCCTAAAAAAGAAATAAGAACAGGCGATGTTGGCTACTTAATTACAGGCATAAAAGATGCGCGCGATGTCAAAGTAGGCGACACCATTACAGATGCAAATTTTCCAACAACCGAAGCGGTTGAAGGGTTTGAAGATGTAAAACCAATGGTTTTTGCAGGACTCTATCCTGTAGATACTGAAGAGTATGAAGAGCTGCGCGCTTCAATGGAAAAACTACAATTGAATGATGCCTCTTTAGTCTTTCAAGCTGAAAGCTCTGCGGCTTTAGGATTTGGATTTCGATGTGGATTTTTAGGGATGTTGCACTTAGAAATCATACAAGAACGTTTAGAGCGCGAGTTTAATATGACCGTAATAACAACGGTCCCCAATGTATCTTACCACGCTTTTACGCGTAAGGATCCAGATGCGATTGTGACCCTGAACAACCCAACAGATTTGCCTGATCCTTCTGGATTGGACCGTGTTGAAGAACCTTATATAAAAGCGTCCATCATTACGAAATCTGATTTTGTTGGAAACGTCATGTCCTTGTGTATTGAAAAACGTGGGCAAATTACAAGTCAAAACTATTTAACTCCTGAGCGAGTAGAATTAACATTTGATATGCCATTAGCAGAAATTGTATTTGACTTTTATGACCGATTAAAAACCGTATCTAAAGGCTATGCCTCGTTCGATTATTCGCCAATTGGGATGCGTGTTTCAAAATTAGTACGCGTCGATATATTACTAAACGGACAAACCGTCGATGCACTATCTGCGTTAATCCACGTGGATAACTCGGTGAATATTGGTAAAAAAATGTGTGCCAAACTAAAAGAACTGATTCCTCGTCAGCAATTTGATATTCCAATTCAGGCTGCTATTGGAGCGAAAATCATTTCCAGAGAAACTGTAAAAGCAGTCCGTAAAGATGTAACTGCCAAGTGTTATGGTGGCGATATTTCTAGAAAAAGAAAGCTTTTAGAAAATCAGAAAAAAGGTAAAAAACGAATGCGTCAGGTAGGAAGCGTTGAGATTCCTCAAGAGGCATTTATGGCTGTTTTGAAACTGAATGATTAATCTAATTTCTGATTTTTATATTTTTAAAGAAAGTCTTATATTTCAGGATAATCTTTAAACAAAAAACTGATTGAGTGCGATTGCTTACAAAACAATTGGAATTGGGGTTACGTTTTCCCCTAACCTAGAGGCTAATATTAATGAAGCGGCTCGTTTAGCTTTGTTTTTTGAAGCCAAATTGGTCTTAATTCATGTTGGAGAACCCTCCGATAAAAAATCAAATACATTTTTAAGTTTTTTAAATCCTTTTGAGTCTGAAGGCCTTGAGTTTGAGGTGATATTTCAATCTGGGGATCCCGTGGATGTTATACTAACCTCAACAGTAGAAAAAAACATAGATCTACTCATCATTGGGGCTCTTAAAAAGGAGAATTTTCTAAAATACTACTTGGGCTCTATTGCGCGAAAGATTACACGAAAAGCGAACTGTTCGGTTTTGCTTTTGATTAACCCCTCTAAAGAGCGAGCGCCATGTAACCACATTGTGGTCAATGGTTTAAAAGATCCAAAAACCGAAGAAACCGTTACAACCGCATTCTTTGTTGGTCATAAATTAGGCGCTAAAAAAATTACGGTCGTTGAAGAAGTGGATCAGGACGAAGTGAGCGTCAAGGTTGACGATGACAAATCACTTAGGAGGTCTACAATTGTTAAAGAACGTTTACGATTGAGAGAAGAAACTCGAGTTAAAAAAATATTAAAGACCATTCCTGCAGATTACACTGAAGATATTGTAATCAAATCACAACCAATTTTTGGGAAACGTGGCTATTCAATAGGGCATTATGCTCAAGTAGCACGTGCCGATTTATTAGTCATGAATGCCCCGGCCAAAATGACCTTTTGGGACCGGTTATTTCCTCATGATATCGAACATATTTTAACTGAATTACCAACCGATGTATTAATTGTACAATGAAAACAAAAGAATCTACATTTGTTGGGTTTATAAAAGCATTACCTAAAAATATTTTTTCCGGCTTAGTGGTAAGTCTTATTGCATTACCATTAGGTTTAGGTTTGGCAATGGCAAGTGAGGCACCCCCAATTGCAGGAGTGATCACAGCAATCGTTGGAGGTATTCTTGTCTCTATTTTAGGAGGAAGCTTTGTAACCATTTCTGGTCCAGGTAATGGATTGGTTGGAGTGGTTTTAATTGCGATTACAACCCTAGGGCTTACCGCAACCTATGCTGCAATTATTTGCTCTGGGATTTTGTTGGTGATTCTTGGGTTTTTAAGACTCGGAAAATTAGCTGACTATTTTCCTTCCTCAGCGATTCAAGGCATGTTGGCGGCGATTGGGCTTATTATTTTAGGGAAGCAGTTTCATATCATGCTTGGAAATAAAATCGTTCAAGACAGTGGGATTGACTACTTGTTGGAAATCCCAAACACACTCGTTACGGTAGCTAATTTTCAAGATGAAGGATTAATTTATGCCGCTGTTGCAGGAGTGATGAGTTTGGCTATTATGGTCTTTTACTCCAAAGTACGGAACAAATATTTACAGCTGATTCCGGCGCCCATGTGGATTGTGATTGTTTCTGTCGGATTTAGTTACTACTATGAGCTCGTGCTAAAATTGCCCAATCCAATTTCGGGGGATTATATGATTCCAGCGATTCCGAATATTCAAGAAATTGTAACCGATATTCCGTCTCCCAACTTTGAAATGGTAGGAACACTTTCTTTTTGGTCGAGTGTCATCGCACTGACATTAATTGCAAGTATTGAGTCGTTATTAAGCATTAAGGCCGTTGATAAATTAGACGTCTTCAAGCGACGATCGAATGTAAATAAGGACATTAAGGCCCTTGGGCTGGCAACAGTTGTTAGCGGTTTTCTTGGTGGATTAAATGTGGTAACAGTCATCGCAAGGAGCTCCGTAAACGTTAACAATGGCGGTAGTAATCGGTCTTCAAATTTATTTCATGCACTATTTTTGGTCGTTTTTATTGTGCTTTTCAGTACAGAACTCACTCGCATTCCATTATCTGCACTTATGGCAATTCTGGTTTATACAGGATATAAACTGGCGTCACCCAATATTGTTCGCCAGATTTTCACCATTGGAAAAGAACAGCTTATTATCTTCTTTGCAACCTTGTTTGTAACCTTAAAAGTGGGATTGATTTCGGGAATTGTTGCTGGACTAATTGCTACGTTTATTATTCATGTTGTGATTACTAGAAGTGTTAGTTTGTTTGTGAAAAACATCCTAAAACCAAATGTTTTAATGTTCAAAGAGGAAGATGGAAGCTATTTTCTGAGCGTAAAACATTTTTGTAGTTTTTTAAACTTTAATATCCTCAAAAATAGTCTGGAAGCAATTCCGGAGCAAAACGATGTGATTATCGATTTTTCTTTGTGCGGCTTTGTAGACCATTCGGTGATGGAAAGTGTACATGATTATCAAGAGCTGTTTCATAAAAAAGGCGGAAATATTGGAGTGATTGGATTGGATATCTTAGGAACAAAATCAGAACATCCTTTTGCGTTAAGACGCTTATTGCCGCTTCAAAAAATTATACCCGACAACAAAACAAAACGTCAAAATAGTCTTGAGCTTGTTGCGAGTGATTTTGAATTATCCTACAGCGCCGAGAAAACCACAAAAAGTGGATTCTTGGAGGACTTTATCTATTTTAAAACAAAAAAAATTAAGCATTTATTTAATCAACTATCCGTAAAAAAAGGACCCTATCGTTTGTTTGACATCACCTATTCGGAAGGGGAATTTATTGCCAAAGAAGTGGTCAGGTCCACAATGCTGTATATTAAAACCTCCAAAGATATTCCTGTATTTACGCTAGACCGTGAAGGGTTGTTAGAACGATTTTACGCCTTGGCTGGATATAAAGATATCGCGATTGACAACCATACAGACTTTTCAAAACGATTTTATTTAAGAGGCGAAAATGCTAAAGGAATTAAAACACTGTTCACAGATGAACTTGTCCGGTTTTTTGAAAGCAATGCCTACTACCATATAGAGTCCAGCAAAGACGGGGTGTTAATCTATAGTAAAGAACGCGTGGCGAGTATTAAGGAAATCAAGGCGTTGCTAGATTTTGGCATCAGGCTAAATGCCATTATAAACAAAGTTTAAAATGAAGTTATATCCTATAAATGTTGGTAATTTCAAATTAGATGGAGGCGCAATGTTTGGAGTTGTGCCAAAAACAATCTGGAATAAAACAAATCCTGCCGACCAAAATAATAGGATTGATATTGCTTCACGATGCCTACTCATTGAGGACAGGGATCGTTTAATCCTTGTGGATACCGGTATGGGAAAAAAACAAAGTGATAAATTCTTTAGCTACTACAATCGCTGGGGAAACCATTCTATGGATGGAGCCCTCGCGGCACATGGGTTTTCTAGAGCAGATGTCACAGATGTGTTTCTAACCCATTTACATTTTGACCATTGTGGGGGTTGTGTACAATGGAATAAAGATAAAACTGGCTATGAAATTGCGTTTAAAAATGCAATATTTTGGAGTAATCAAAACCACTGGGAATGGGCGACTAAACCGAATAAGCGCGAACAAGCTTCGTTTCTCACTGAAAACATTAAGCCTATAGAGGCCTCTGGACAATTAAAACATATTTCGGTGCCAGAAGTAGATATTTTACATGGAACAAATTTAGGGTTTGATGTTTTTTTTGCGAATGGACATACAGATAAACAAATGATTCCAATGATTAAGTATAAAGGAGAAACAATTTGTTTTATGGCCGATTTACTTCCGACAGTTGGACATATTTCACTCCCTTTTGTGATGGGATATGATACCAGACCGTTATTGACCTTAGACGAAAAAGATCGTTTTTTAAAACTTGCTGCGGATCAAAATTATTTTTTACTTTTGGAGCATGACGCCCATAACGAACTCATCACGGTGAAACACACTGAAAAAGGAGTTCGACTGAACGAAACTTATAAATTCAATACTATATTTTAAACCCTATCCTACTATGAAAAATTTACTTACCAACATGTATTCAATCCGTTTATTGGCTTGTTTATTTATCTTAAATAGCTGTGGCTCGACGGCTACAATTATATCGACCCCTGTTGAAAACATTGATTTGGTTCCTCTTAAAACTGTTGATCTTACAGATAAAGAAGAAAAAGAATGGAGTCATTTAGACCTCACAACCGACACCATCCCGGGCGTTAGTTTAAATAGAGCTTACAAAGAATTAGTTAAATCAAAAAGTAAAACGATTATTGTAGCGGTGATTGATTCTGGAATTGATATTGGTCATGAGGATCTAAAAGGAAAAATCTGGGTCAATAAAGGTGAAATTCCGAACAATGGAAAAGACGACGACAACAATGGGTATATTGATGATATAAACGGCTGGAATTTCCTCGGAGCTTCCGACAAAGAACAGTTAGAGTATGTACGATTAGTAGCGAGTGGAGACACGGCTAATCCACGCTATACAGAAGCAAAAGAATTTATAGCGAAAGAAAGAGAGAAAACGAGGCAATCAAAAGAGCAATACGAAGGAATTAAGGCCCAAGTTACAGCTTCAGATGCAGCAATCACCGAGTTTTTAAAAAAGGAAACATATACAAAAAAGGAAGTTTCAAAAATAGAAACAACGGATGAGGAATTACTTAAACACGTGAGTGTAATCAAACAATCCTTTGGTTTTGGTTTTGATAGCATCGCAGATTTACTGAAAGAATTGAATGCGGGACTTAAGTCCTTTAATGAACGTTTAGAATATAACCTAAATGTCGATTTTGATGGGCGGAAACTTGTAGGAGATAACCCCGATGATTTTAAAGATCGTTCGTATGGTGATAATGATGTGAGAGCAAAAAATGGTCGGAGTCACGGAACCCATGTGTCAGGAATTATCGCCGCTAAACGCAATAATGGAATTGGCATGAATGGTGCCGCTAATAATGTAAAAATAATGGCAATCCGTAACACGCCTAATGGCGATGAATATGATAAAGATGTTGCTTTAGGCGTTTATTATGCGGTTGACAACGGAGCTAAGGTCATTAATATGAGCTTTGGAAAACAGTTTTCACCTCATAGCGACTGGGTCAGAGGGGCAATCGCCTATGCAGCAGAAAAAGATGTTTTGATCGTCGCAGCCGCTGGAAATAGTAGCAAAAACACGGATCAAGTTAATTATTTTCCTAATGACCAAATAAATAATGGCTCCGAAGTGTCTAATACGTTTTTAAAAGTTGGGGCAAACGAACCTAGGTACGGTTCAACGTTAGTCGCTGGATATTCAAATTATGGTAAAAACACTGTTGATGTTTTTGCGCCAGGATCACAAATTTATTCGACCTATCCCAAAAACACCTACGAATTTGCACAAGGAACCTCAATGGCTTCGCCTTTAGTAGCGGGAGTGGCGGCTTTAATCTTCTCTCAATATCCCAAGCTAAGTGCTGCACAGGTGAAACAAATACTGATGGAGTCTGGGCTATCCATAAATAAAAAAGTTACCTTGGAAAACGGAGAAGTCATATCGTTTTCTGAACTCTCTAAATCTGGTAAAATAGTGAACGCTTATAATGCATTAATAATGGCATCCAAAATGTCCAAATAACAATTACAACTATGAAATACGCTTCTTTTTTACTTGTTTTTTTGATGGGAATGATGGCTGTGTTTAGCCAAAACAATTTTGAGTATTGGCAACAACATGTGGATTACGACATGGATATTAAAATGGATGTAAACACTTTTAAGTATGGTGGGACACAGAAACTAATTTATACCAATAACTCTCCAGATAGTTTGGATAAAGTGTTTTATCATTTATTTTATAATGCCTTCCAGCCTGGAAGCGAAATGGATGTGCGCTCAATTACAATTTCTGATCCAGACTCTAGAGTAGATGATCGAATTAGTAAGCTTAGCAAAGAAGATATCGGGTTTTTAAATGTAATACGTTTGACTCAAAATAACACGCCTTTGACTTACGAGGTCGTTGGGACCGTGTTAGAAGTGGAATTAAACACACCAATAAAGTCAGGAGAAAAAGTTGTTTTTGATATGTTATTTGAAGGCCAAGTACCTCCTGTAATTCGTCGAGCAGGAAAAAATAGTAAAGAAAATGTAGCGCTATCCATGGCGCAATGGTATCCCAAAATGGCAGAGTACGATTTTGAGGGCTGGCATGCTGACCCATATATTAGTAGAGAATTTCATGGCGTATGGGGAGATTTTGAGGTCAAATTAACCATTGATAAGGACTATGTGGTTGGAGGAACAGGATACCTTCAAAACCCAACGGAGGTTGGGCACGGATATGGAACCCAAGAAATAAAAAACGATTCTGATCTATTAACTTGGCATTTTGTGGCGCCAAATGTGCATGATTTCACCTGGGCTGCAGATCCTAATTTTATTCATGATACGTTGCAAGTTCCCGAAGGTCCGATGTTACATTTCTTATATAAAAAATCCTTAAAAAGTAAATACAAAAAAAGATGGAGAGACTTACAAGTCCCAACAAGTGAGATTATTCAATACTACAGTAGCAACGTTGGAAAATACCCTTATGAACAATACTCCGTAATTCAGGGTGGCGATGGTGGTATGGAATATGGTATGTGTACCCTGATCACTGGCGAACGGAGTTTTGAAAGCTTAGTAGGAGTTACTGCGCACGAAATTGGACATACTTGGTTTCAGTTTTTAATGGCTTCAAACGAAAGTAGACACCCTTGGTTAGATGAGGGTTTTGCTGAATACACCTGTACGTTTATTGAAAACACCATATTTGATGTAAAGCCTGTTCAACCTCTTAAGCGTCACTACGATCGCTATTTTAAACTTGCCTTGAGTGGGAATGAACAACCAATGTCGACTCATGGAGACCGCTTTAAATACAATAGCTCATATAGTATTTCAACGTATAGTAAAGGAGCCTTAGTTTTAGCACAATTGAAGTATGTAATTGGAGATAGTGCTTTCAATAAAACCTTAAAAGATTACTATAACAACTGGGCGTTTAAACACCCAACGCCAAACGATTTTATACGCTGTGCCGAAAAAGCATCTGGCTTAGAACTGGAATGGTTTTTGACAGATTGGACGCAAACCACAAACACCATTGATTATGGGGTTAAAACGATTGCAACCATAAACGATAAAACTCAAATAACTTTGGAGCGAATTGGATTGATGCCGATGCCAACTGAGGTTCTGATACGTTTCAAAGACGGAAGAACAACCACTTATTACATTCCGTTACGGGAAATGCGAGGTGAAAAACCAGTTAAAAAAGAAGTCGTTTTATTAAAAGATTGGACATGGGCCTATCCTGAATATCGTTTTGATATTGATATCGATCGATCCGAAATTGAATCTGTTACAATAGATGTTCATAACGAAGTAGCGGACGTCAATAAAGACAACAATAAGATAATCGTATTATAATTATGGAGCGTCTAAAAGGAAAAAAACAGATTGAAGAGTTGTTCACTTCGGGACATTCGGTCGGAGCATTTCCTTTAAGGTTGGTTTACTTAGAGTCCGATTCGACGCATAAAATAGGGGTTTCAGTTAGTAAAAAACACTTCAAAAATGCGGTCGACCGAAACCGAATTAAGCGCCTTTTAAGAGTGGCTGTGGAAGGTTCGCTTACCGAAATTTTAGAGGGCTTGGACTTTAAATACGCTGTAATGGTTTTGTATGTTGGAAAAGAAATGCCAACGACCCCTGGCCTAAAACCACAATTTGAGTCCTTAATAAAACGTTTTAACAAAAAACAATCAAATGAAGTTTCATCTTAACAAAAGAAGTCTTTTTATTGGAATGCTCGCTGTGATATTTTTATTTACAACTGCTTATAAAAATGATTATTTCGAAATTGCTAAACAGTTAGACATCTTCACAACACTTTTTAAAGAAGTTAATATGAATTATGTTGACGAGACAAACCCTGCTGAGTTGATGCAGAAAAGTGTCAAACACATGCTAAAAGAACTTGATCCCTACACCAGCTATATGAACGAGCAGGATGTTGAAAAAGCACGTATTTATCAATCGGGAGCTTATGTTGGAATCGGAGCAAGTATTAATTCTCAAAAAAATAAATTAGTCATTGTTGAGGTTTATAAAAACTTAGCAGCGGATAAAGCAGGATTGAAATCGGGAGACGAAATTATAAAAATTGAGGGGCTTGAAGTGAGTGCCTTAAAAGAAAGTGCAACCCAATTTTTGAACGGTAAAAAAAATACGAACGTCGCGTTGACGTATCGACGAAATGGAGAAGATAAAGAGATCGTAGTTACCAGAGGTGATATCACGCCAAAAGCGGTACCAGTCTCTAAATTATTAGAAAATGGGGTGGGATATATCGCTTTGGATCGTTTTTCAAAAACCGCATCTTCTGAAGTTAAAAGTGCTCTTAAATTGATGCTTATTGATGAAGCAAAAGGGATAATCTTAGATTTAAGAAACAATCCAGGAGGTCTGCTTCATGAAGCCGTTAAAATAGTTAACCTTTTTGTTCCGAAAGGACAGCTTGTTGTCTCTACGAAGTCAAACATAGAAACCTATAACCAAACGTTTGTAACAAAAGACCAACCCTTGAGTTTGGACATTCCTTTGGTAATTTTAATAAATCAAAAAAGTGCTTCAGCCAGTGAGATTGTAGCGGGAGCTCTTCAAGATTTAGACCGTGCTGTCATTGTGGGAAAGAGGAGTTTTGGAAAAGGATTGGTACAGAAACCCACGAAACTTCCTTATGGGTCACAATTGAAGGTAACAATATCACGATACTACACGCCATCTGGACGCTGTATTCAAGCATTGAACTACAGAAATAGAAAAGAGGATGGTTCTGCGATTCGTGTTAAGGAGAATGAGTACAAAGCATTTAAGACAAAGAATAGGCGTACGGTATACGATGGTGGCGGAATTAACCCTGACATAGTGATTGGGTCTGAGTTCTCCAACAAGTACATCGAAAGTGTCTTAAATAGCTCTATGGTGTTTGATTATTCAAACCACTATTACCACAATAATACGCTTGATTCATTTGAAGAGTTTCATTTAAGTACAAAAGATTTTGAGGAATTTAAAGAGCTAAGCCTTGAAGAGAAGTACAATGCAGACGATAAAATTCAATCAGAAATAAATCAATTAAAAAAAGTAACAAACAAAGAGGGTTTTATAGAAATGGATGCTAGTTTTGATGTTTTAAAAACAGCATTACATCAATCAAAACTAAAACTGATCGACGAGTTTAAAAATGAGATCGTTCAAGTTTTGGAGGGTGAAATTATAAAACGTTATTTTTACCGTGAAGGAATGTACGCCTATTTTATTGCAACAAATGAGGACGTATTTGAAGCGCAAGAAATTTTAAATGACCAGAACAAATATCAAAAAATATTAAAATAGGAAAACACGATGCGTAAAATTATTTTTTTATTCGTTTTATTAGTCAACACGCTACAAGCGCAGACCTCTAATACGCATGTGGTCTATTTTGAAACAGGAAAGTTTAATGTGACAGAAATTGAAGTCAATCGACTTGTGTTGTTTATACAAAGTTTAAAAGATATTGAAGTTGAACGAATTTCAATTTATGGGTTTTGCGATGATCGTGGAACTGATTCTTATAATTTAAAACTCTCTCAAAATAGAGCCGATGCAATAAAAAAAATATTTTCTGGACTTGATATGGATGAAAACCTCATAACCAACGTAGATGGAAAAGGAGAAGTTTTATTGCGTGTTATTTCATCTGACAACTTAAATATAATTCGTGGGCTGAATCGTAAAGTTGAGGTCCGTGTTGACTTTAAAAAACCAATAATTCCAGCGGAGATTGAAACAGATGAAGTTGAAAAACCAGTCGAGGATAATCAACTTATAAAAGAAAATATCGCCGTTGGTGATAAAATAATTTTAGATAATATTTTATTCAAAACAGGGTATAGTTATATTGAAGAAGAATCGGTTCCAGTACTAGAAATGTTAGCAATAGCGTTAAGAGGAAGACCAGAACTTAACTTCACAATTGAGGGTCATATTTGTTGTACTAGAAACTCTAGAGATTCAATTGATAAAAGGACAGGCAAACGTAATTTATCTTTGGCGAGGGCTCGGTTTATTTATGATTATTTAGTTGATAAAGGCATCAACAGAAACCGAATGCGGTATGTCGGTTTGAAAAATAAATATCCTTTAGGAAAAGATCCGAAATTTGATAGACGGGTAGAAATTAAGATCACCTATATTTATAATAAAAACTAACTTTTTAACATTCCTATATGGGGAATACCATCTTCTAAATAAGGCTCTCCTAGAGTATTAAACCCTAAATTGTTATAGAATTTTTCTAAATATTTCTGAGCCGAAATTTTAATTTCTGTAGTTTGGTAGTTGTTTTTAATCGCTACTATGGAAGCCTCCATTATTTGTTGGCCATAATTTAAATGGCGTTCCTTTAGCGAAACAACAACCCTTCCGATGCTCGCTTCTTTAAAATAATCTCCACCTTTGAAAACACGTGTATAAGCAATAATTTTATTTTTATTTTTTCCAATAATATGGAGTGCAGATTGATCTTTTGAATCGATATCTTGATACACACAGTCTTGTTCTACGACAAAAACTTCACTTCTTAATTGTAATAATGAATAGAGCTCTTCTAATGAGAGCTGCTCAAAGGTTTTAATATAAATGTCTAACATAATTTAATCTTGAATAATGATCGCTTTAGAATCGGTAGTGCCGTATTCTGGTTGAATATTAAAATGGTTTATTTTGAATTTTTCGTAAAGGGTAGATTCTAGTAATTTAAGAATCGTATTAAATTCCGAAAACTTTAAATCGTCGTTAAAATCAATATGGGCTTCTAAGTGTATTTCTGATTCATTTAATTGCCAAATATGGATGTGATGAATATTATTTATTTTATCCGTTTTTATAACCTCTTTTACCACATCCTCAATCCGAATTTCTTTAGGGGTAAATAACATAAGAATATTAAAAGATTCTTTAAGTAAACTAAAACCGACGATAATAAGGTACACTGCAATGGCCACGGTTAGCGCAGCATCGACCCAAAAAACTTGATAGAATTTCATTAAAAGACCGCCTATCAAAACCGCAATACTTGCCAGCATATCTGTAAGTAGATGAATATAGGCTGATCTAATATTTATATTATTAGCGCTGTCTTTTTTTAATAACAAAACACTTAATCCATTGAATAAAATTCCTAAAATAGATAACCATATAACTAATTCAGCTTCAATTTTTTGAGGATTAAAAAAGCGATTGATGGCTTCAAATACTAAATAAATAGCAATCACAATTAACGATGAAGCATTGATAAATGCAGCTATAATTTCAGCGCGCTTATATCCAAACGTTCGCGTATTGGTGGCTTTTTTTTTGGATAAAATAGACGCTATATAAGAAATAATAAGAGAGAAAACGTCTGTTAAATTATGTAATGCATCACTTAATAAAGCAAGACTTCCTGATAAAAATCCGCCAATAATTTGAGCAATCGTAATCATACTATTTAATAAAATAGAGATTAGAAGATTTCTATCTTTATGATTAGTGGAATGATTATGAGAATGACCCATTATAATTTTAACAAGGTTGAATTTTATTAATTCTATTTTGATGACGTCCCCCTTCAAATTCTGTATTTAAAAATGTTTCAACCATTTCTAAAACAGCGTCTATTTCGGTAAAACGAGCAGGAATGCAAAGTATATTTGCATTATTATGTAGCCGTATTAACGACACAATTTCATTGTTCCAACATATACCCGCTCTTATGCTTGAATATTTATTTGCGGTCATTGCAACACCATTAGCGCTGCCACATATTAAAATTCCAAAGGTTGCTTTTTTACTTTCGACATCTTGAGCTACAGGATGTACAAAATCTGGGTAATCGACACTCGAATCCGAATCTGTTCCATAATTTACAACTTGAATATTTCTAGATTTTAAAAATTCTACAATTTTGAATTTATAATCTGTTCCTGCGTGATCGTTTCCGATAGATATGTTCATTTGTTAAAACTTAAATTATTAGTAAATTTACAAAAAAGAGTTTTATATAATTTAAATTGTTCATAGCCTTTTTAATTAGTTGTTAATAATTAATGAACGAATATGAAAACTAAATTTTTTAATATCAATTAATTTTATCAACCGGCTGTATGAAATTATAAAACTAATTAAGTTATCTTTTTTAGTTGTTTACTTATGAATATTGAAAGGGTGCTTGTAAACAAAAAAAACTAAATTACTTATAAGCTATTCTATGTGAGTAGAGGTTATCAACAATGTATAATAGGTATAACTAAATATTTATAAATCAAATAATTAACTAAATAATTAGTTGTTAAGTAATTGTTTATAATATGTATATAAGTGATAAAACAAAGGAATACAAAAAAACTTATAGTACCTATTCACAGACTATAATAAACACCATTAGTTTTTAAATAATTTAATAAAAAATTAATATGATTATATTAAATGTGGATAAAGTTAAAAAGAGATGACTTTTGGTTGAATTAAAGTAGTAGCTTTGCTTAATTAGATACCTTAAATGAAACGAAAAAAGAATAACAAGCAATCTATTGAAAATTATAGTCAAAGTATATTAACTATTCTTAAAGCAGATAGAAAAAAAACATTCAATCATAAGCAAATAGCAGCACAACTTGGTGTAAATGATGCGAGTAGCCGTAACCAGATTATAAAAAATCTTCACAAACTTGCAGGTCAAAAAGAAATAGAAGAAATAGAACGTGGTAAATTTCAAATAGTCACCTCAACAGAATACTATATTGGCACTGTAGATATGGCCTCTAGAGGCAATGCATATATTGTATGTGATGATTTAGAAGACGATGTTTTTATAGCAGCTAATAAGATGCAAAAAGCACTTCATGGGGATACCGTTGAGTTATATGTTTATAACCGAAAAAAGAATGGAAAACAAGAAGGAGAAATAACTCAAATAATTAAACGATCACGAACAGACTATGTTGGAATTGTACAATTAAATGAAAAGTTTGCATTTGTAGTTCCGGATAGTAATAAGATGCCCGTTGATGTTTTTGTTCCACTTTCTAAAACTTTAAAAGCTGAAGATGGCGATAAAGTATTGGTAAGTTTAGAAGAATGGCCTGATAAAGCAGAGTGCCCTAATGGAAAAATAATTAAAATCTTAGGAAAACCAGGCGATCATAATACAGAAATTCATTCCATATTAGCTGAATATGGATTGCCTTATGAATTTCCAACTGAAGTTGAAACGTTTGCAAACAATATAGACACCTCTATCACAGAAGGCGAAATATCTAAACGTCGCGACATGCGATCAACACTCACCTTTACAATAGATCCAAAGGATGCAAAAGATTTTGATGATGCCTTATCATTTAAACAACTTCCTAATGGCAACTTCGAAATAGGAATTCATATAGCCGATGTTTCTCATTACTTACAAGAGGGGACTGTTTTAGATGACGAAGCTTACGAGCGAGCAACTTCTGTTTATTTAGTTGATAGAGTCGTTCCAATGCTTCCTGAAGTATTATCTAACAATGCGTGCTCTTTACGTCCAAACGAAGAAAAATATACGTTCTCAGCAGTTTTTGAAATTAATAATAAAGCACTTATAGAAAACCAATGGTTTGGAAGAACAGTTACTTACAGTGATGCTCGTTTTGCGTATGAGGAGGCACAGCATATTATAGAAACAGAAGCTTGTGAAATTCCAGAAGAAATTTCAATAACAGGTGAAGCTTATACTGCAGATACTGCAATTAAAGAAGCCATCTTAAAATTAGATGAACTTGCGAAAATAATGCGTCAAAAACGCATGAAAGACGGCGCTATCTCTTTTGATAAAGCAGAAGTTAAATTTAATCTTGACGAAGCGAATAACCCTGTAGGCGTGTTTTTTAAAACATCTAAAGATGCAAATAAACTAATTGAAGAGTTTATGCTATTAGCAAACAGAAAAGTATCTGAGTTTATAGGAAAACAATCCCCACAAAAAACATTTATTTATAGAACTCATGATGAACCTGATGACCAAAAATTAGCCGGTCTTCAAAGAATTGTATCTCAATTTGGCCACCAATTAAATTTTAAAAATAGAGAAACTACGACACAATCTTTAAATACTCTTCTTAAAAATGTAAAAGGGACTAAAGAACAAAATTTAGTTGATACATTGACCATTCGTTGCATGAGTAAAGCAGCCTATTCTACTAAAAACATTGGCCATTACGGCCTTGCTTTTGATTATTACAGTCATTTTACATCGCCAATTAGAAGATACCCTGATGTTATGGCACATCGTTTGCTACAACATTATCTCGACGGAAATAAAACAACAAACGAAGGGGTTTATGAAGAAAAGTGTAAACACGCTTCTAATATGGAATATCTTGCGACAAAAGCAGAACGTGATTCTATAAAATATATGCAAGTCAAGTACATGCAAGACCACAAAGAAGATACTTTTTTAGGAGTTATTTCTGGAGTAACCGAATGGGGAATGTATGTAGAAATTATAGAAAACAAATGTGAGGGTATGATAAGAATTAGAGATATTAAAGGCGATTTCTATAGGTTTGATGCTGAGGAATTTGCTTTAATAGGAGAAAAAACAAAAACAAAATACCAGTTAGGTGATGAAATTGAGGTCCGCGTCAAACAAGCCGATTTGGTTAAAAAACACTTAGACTTTAGTTTAGCTTAATTTTACTTAAATTTTTACACAATGAAACCTTATACACTATTACTCTTACTTTTTAATTTTTTAGTCTTTTCTCAAACCCCAATTAGTAAGTCATTAGGAGAGTTTTCTGAACTCAAAATCTATGATTTAATCAATGTAGAACTCATTGAGTCTACCGAAAACAAAATTGAAATAACTGGAGCTAATACTACAGATGTAATAGTTATTCAAAAAAATGATGTGCTTAGAATAAGAATGGCGCTTCATAAATCATTTAATGGAAGTAAAACATTTATAAAATTATTTTACACTAAAATTCATACCATCGATGTTAATGAAGGTGCTAAAGTCGCTTCAGAATCTACTTTTAAACAATATGAGTTAGAATTAAAAGCACAAGAAGGTGGTACAATATCTGTTAAGACGGATACAAAAATATTAACGATTAAGAGTGTAACAGGTGGGGCTATTGAAACAAGTGGCACCACAGAATCACAAAACTTAAACATAAGAACTGGAGGCATTTATAATGGATCACAATTAAAAGCTCTAAATTCTAAAATAAAAATTAAGGCTGGCGGGGATGTCGATGTTAATAGTTCTGATCTTATTGAAGTTAGAATTATTGCAGGTGGCAACTTAACTATTCATGGAACCACAAAACACTTAAAGGAAACCAATAGGATTGGTGGAACTATTAGTTTTAAGGACTAATTATTATTTATTTTAAATTAATTAATTTTATAATACAATCATGATCGAAGATATTCAAGCTGCGATTCCTCTTGGCTTTTTTTTAGCTTTTATGATTGGCCCTGTTTTTTTTGTACTCATTGAAACAAGTATCACAAAAGGAATTAGAGCTGCCATTGCTTTTGATGCGGGCGTTATTATTGCAGATATTATTTTCATTTCAGTGGCATATTTTAGTAGCTTTCAACTATTAGAAAATTTAAGTAATCAACCAGGTTTGTATGTCTTTGGTGGAACCATCTTAGCGATCTACGGGTTAATCATTTTTATTAAAAAGCCCAACCTAAAAGAAATTAAAAATCAATTTAATAATTCATTTAAAGCTAATTATATAGAGCTATTCATTAAAGGGTTTTTATTAAACTTTATAAATATTGGTGTTTTACTATTTTGGTTAGGAGTGGTCATTGTTACAGGTCCAAATTTTGAGAACGACATCAATCGTTTTATGGTATTTTTTGGAACATTAATGCTAGCTTATTTTATAACAGATTTGATTAAAATTGTGTTGGCAAAACAATTAAAGAAAAAATTAACCCCTGGAATCATTATAAAAACAAAGAAAATTCTTGGGGCACTTTTAATAATTTGTGGATTAACACTCATAACCAAAGGATTTTTACCAAAAGACAAATTAAACCCACAAACGATTATTGAAGATATAAGAGAATAAAAAAACCACATCAGTGATGATGTGGTTTAAGTAAGTTGAGGCGTCTAGCGGATTCGAACCGCTGTAGAAGGTTTTGCAGACCTCTGCCTAGCCACTCGGCCAAGACGCCAAAAACGAACGCAAATTTAAGCAAATTTAAACATTACACAAGATAAAAGAAATATATCAGTAAAAACAAGATAACCTTTACAAAAGAAAAAATAAAGTTGCACGCCATTACAACCATACATTTTATTGTGAATCCTATTTCTGGAAAAGGAAAAAACAGCCTAGACCCAGCAATGGTCTTAAGGGTTTTTAATCCAAAGACGTTCAAAGTAGAAATTACAGAAACTCTTAAGCCATCCCACGCCATTGAGCTTTCTTTAGAATCGATTAAAAAAGGAGTTGATATTATTGTCGCCTGTGGAGGCGACGGCACGATAAACGAAGTTGCGGGATGTTTAATTGGTACCAGAGTTAAACTTGGTATTATCAAATTTGGATCAGGAAACGGTTTAGCAACCACCCTTAATATACCCAAAAATAGTGAAGACGCCTTAAGGGTGATTAAACAAGGCATCACTACCAAAATTGATGCAGGCGAAATAAACAATCATTATTTTTTCAGCAACTCTGGCATTGGTTTCGACGCCAACGTTATAAATAATTATTCAAACACAAAAAAAAGACAGTTAGCCTCCTATTTGAAAGCATCGCTTTCCACGTTTTTTTCTAAACCACCTCCGCTTTCAATTGAAATAGCGATTAACTCTGAACTTTTTTCGTTAAAACCCTTTATGGTATTTGTTTCAAATTCTAATGAGATGGGGTATGACATCTCTCTAACTCCAAAAGCATCTATTCAAGATGGCATGCTTGACGTTATTATTGTGGAGACCCTTAATAAATTAGAAATTATTTATTTTGCTTTTTTACTACTGATAAAAAAACCGCAAAAATTTAAAAAAGCACACTATTTCTTAACTAAAAACATAGAAATAACCAATCTTCTAAGTGGAGGAGTTTTAACCCAAATCGATGGGGAATCAAGGCAAATTGATTCCAACACACTTAAGATCAGTATTAAAAAAGCCGCACTTTCAGTTATTATTCCCTAAAGTTAATCCCGGTTTTCACTCAACACAATCGTTACTTTTTCGACATCTCCCCCTAATGGTGGGTTGATTTTTGAAACCGAAACAGTCGTGGCGGTTACCGTGGGGCATTTATCAAAGATTTGGTGGATGATTCGTTTTGCAACCGCCTCCAACAGCTTCGCTGGAACGCTCATCTCTTCAACGACAATCGCATTTAATGTGACATAGTCAACCGTGTCGTTTAAAGCGTCTGTCACAGACGATTTTTCTAAATCAGCATTAACACTTACATCTACCCTGTAGTCACTCCCAATCGTTGTTTCCTCGCTCATACACCCATGATACGCATACACTCGAATGTTTTCAACCTTAATTACTCCCATTTTATAGTTTTTTATTTTGATAAAAATAATAATTATACCGAAGATATATCTATAAACTTTTTATTTGATTAATTTTGCTGCGTATTTATTCAAGAAATACATAGCATTATGTCAGACACCCACAAACCGCTCAACTTTTTAGAGCAAATAGTAGAAGAAGATTTAAAGAACGGCTTGCCACAAAACAAACTACGCTTTCGATTTCCCCCAGAACCGAATGGCTACCTCCATATTGGTCATACAAAAGCGATTGGTATTAGTTTTGGTTTAGGTGAAACCTATAACGCACCAGTTAATTTGCGTTTTGATGATACGAACCCCACGAAGGAAGATCAGGAATATGTAGATGCAATCAAAGAAGACATCACTTGGTTAGGGTATCAATGGGACAAAGAGTTATACTCCTCGGACTATTTTGAGCAATTACACGTTTGGGCATTAGAAATGATAAAAGATGGCAAAGCCTATGTAGACTCTCAATCTAGTGAAGCCATGGCTGTTCAAAAAGGAACGCCGACGCAACCAGGGGTAGATGGGCCATTTAGAAACCGCTCTGTAGAAGAAAATCTAGCCCTTTTCAATCAAATGAAAAACGGAGAATTCAAGGCAGGTACACATGTTTTAAGAGCTAAAATAGACATGAAGCATGTGAATATGTTGATGCGCGACCCGTTAATGTATCGCATCTTACATGCGGATCACCACCGAACCGGATCGACCTGGTGTATTTATCCCATGTATGACTGGACTCATGGCGAGAGTGATTATTTAGAACAGGTTTCACACTCCCTCTGTTCCTTAGAGTTTAAGCCTCACAGAGATTTATACGATTGGTTTAAAACAATGGTTTCTAATTATACGAAAGAATCCCTCCCTATAATTCCAAAACAACGCGAATTTGCACGATTAAACTTAAGCTATACGATTATGAGTAAGCGAAAGTTATTAAAATTGGTTGAGGACAACATTGTGAGCGGTTGGGACGACCCTCGAATGCCAACAATCTCTGGACTTAGACGTCGAGGTTACACCCCCACTTCCATTCGTAAGTTCATAGATACCGTCGGGGTTGCAAAGCGCGATAACATAATAGACGTCTCTCTTTTAGAGTTTTGTGTTCGAGAAGATCTCAACAAAAAAGCCGCTCGGATTATGGCTGTTTTAGATCCTGTAAAACTTGTGATTAAAAACTATCCCAAAGAAAAAGAGGAGTGGTTAGAGGCTGAAAACAACCCAGAAGATGAAACGAGTGGTTCGAGAACGGTTCCGTTTTCTAAAGATCTTTATATAGAACGCGATGATTTTAAAGAAGACGCTAATAGTAAGTATTTTAGACTCTCACTTGGGAAAGAAGTACGACTCAAAAATGCTTTTATTATCAAAGCAGAAAGTGTCGTAAAAGATGCTAGTGGGAAAATTTTAGAAATTCACTGTAGTTATGACCCAAAAAGTTTAAGCGGCAGCGGAACCCCCGAAAGCCTTCGAAAAGTAAAAGGAACTTTGCATTGGGTTTCTATAGCGCACGCCATTGAAGCAGAAGTTAGAGAATATGACCGTTTGTTTGTACACGCAGAACCAGACAATCAAACAGAAAACTTTTTGACATTTGTAAATCCAAAATCATTAAACGTTAGAAAAGCGTTCATTGAGCCACACATTAAAAATGCAAGTATTGGTGAACAATTTCAATTTCAACGCATCGGATATTTCAATCTAGATAAAGACACAAGTGAACACAACTTAGTGTTCAATAAAACAGTTGGATTACGAGATACTTGGGTAAAACAAGCTCCTAAACAAACGCCTAACCAATCTAAACCAAATCCAACACAACAATCACAAAGAAAACCGATTGACGTTATTAAACAACTTGGAAAAAAATACACGAACCTTCCTGAAGAAAAGCAGCTCAAAGTCAAAACGGAGATTCAAGCTTTAGCCAAAGACGTCTCTTATGAAGATTTAGAACCGTTATTTAATACCGCCGCCAAAAAAGTGGGGACACGCATCGCTACCGTCATCACCCTAAATGAACTATTAAAAAACGGGTTAAAACGCACCGAACAGATCGACATTTTTGTAGCAACGGCTAAATCGGATGATCATCCCTTGTTAAACGAGGAAGCGAGCCGTATTTAAGTTATTTTTTTAATTTTTTAGGACCGTTTTTCATCGCCTCTCCTATCTGATTACTTGCGGTAAAACTAGCCACCATGTCGTTTAGCATTGTACTGCCTGCCTGCGGTGAATTAGGCAATAGAATAAGATTACTATTTGTTTCTTGCCCAATAGATTGAAGGGTATCGTAGTGTTGTGTCACTACAATTAATGCCGAAGCTTCTTGAGAGTTAATCCCCACCTTATTTAGCACTTCTACAGACTCCTCAAGGCCACGAGCAATTTCACGACGTTGATCGGCAATACCTTGCCCTTGTAGGCGTTTACTTTCTGCTTCAGCCTTCGCTTTTTCTACAATCAGAATTCGTGCAGCATCTCCCTCAAATTGTGCCGCAATTTTTTCGCGTTCAGAGGCATTAATTCGGTTCATCGCCTCTTTAACTTGTGAGTCTGGATCTATATCTGTCACCAAGGTTTTTATGATGTCATATCCATAATCCATCATGGCCTGGTTTAACTCCGACTTGACAGCAATAGCAATATCATCTTTTTTAACAAAAACATCATCAAGCTTCATCTTTGGTACTTCAGCTCGTACCACATCAAACACATATGAGGTGATCTGATCGTGTGCATAGTCTAACTTATAAAAGGCATCATAAACCTTGTCTTTAATCACCTTAAACTGAACAGATACTTTTAAACGAACAAAAACATCATCTAGTGTTTTGGTTTCAATTAAGACATCTAACTGTTGGATTTTTAAACTTAAACGACCCGAAATACGATCGACTAAAGGAATTTTGAAATGAAGCCCAGACTGACGAATGCTTTGAAATTTCCCAAAACGCTCAATAATAGCGGCGGTTTGTTGCTTGACTGTAAAAAGTGCAGAAAAAAAAATAATCAATCCAAAAATAATAAAGGGTATTAAAAAAAACGACATAGTAATAAGATTTAAATTAGAGTTAGATATTTGTAATTTAGTATTTTATATTGAAAAAACGAAACGAACCAGAGAAAAAAAACATTAACGGCTTAGTTCTAACGAAACCACAGAATTTTCTTTCAGCGCATTCGCATTTGTAAAACGAATAACCGTTCCGTTGAGGTCTGCTTCAATCAAATAAAAAGCTCCCTTATAGAAATTATGCTTGATAACCGCTTTGAGCAAACCGTCTTCTATTAAATTAATTTCATGCGCATAATAGTAGTGACCATCAATAACGCTGTATTCACTAAAAAAGGCAGCGACAAGCGAATGCCTCGGATTTAAGTAGATATCCCTAGGGGTATCCGTGACCAAAACAGTCCCGTTGTGTAGTACCATCATTTGGTCCGCAAAAGACAGAACATCATCTTTGTCATGAGTTGCCAACACACAGGCGATGTTATTTGTTTTTAAATACGCAAATAAATTACGTCTCAAAGATTGTTTTTTGAAGTTATCGATATGGCTAAAAGGTTCATCCAGAAGAATTATTTCAGGACGTCTTGCAATTGCTCGCGCTAAGGCCACACGTTGCTTTTGACCCCCGCTTAAGAATTGTATTTTAGTGTTTTCAAAGCCTTCTAATTCCACAACCTCAATGAGCTCTTTAACGCGTGCTTTTTTTTTGTCGGGATAAAAATTAGAGAGATGATCTCCAATGTTTTCGGAAACACTGGTATAGGGCATCAAATCAAATTCTTGCGCCACATATTTCATAAAATCATGACCCACTACAAGTTTGTTTTTTGGCCCTAAAATAGGCTGATCTTTCCAGGATATTGATCCGTTATCAACATCCATTTGTCCAAAAATTAGTTTTAGAAGTGTACTTTTTCCAGAACCACTTTCTCCAACAATCGCCAAACAATCGCCACTTTTAACGACCGCAGAAACCGCCCTTAATACGGAGCGTTCATTGTAATTAAAAGAAACATTTTTTATTAAAAGCATCTATTGACTACAAAATATTTGCAACCAGATATTCTGCAATTTGAATTGCATTGGTAGCCGCCCCTTTACGTAAGTTGTCAGAAACAATCCACATATTTAAAGTATTTGGTTGGGTTTCATCTCTTCGAATACGACCTACAAAAACATCATCTTTTCCATGCGCATAAATTGGCATTGGATAGGTGTTTGTATCGGTGTTGTCTTGGACGGTGACTCCATCAAATTGACTTAATATAGTGCGGACTTCAGCGAGATCAAAATCGTTTTCAAATTGCACATTTACAGATTCAGAATGACCACCTGCAGTTGGAATTCTAACGGCAGTCGCGGTAATTGAAAATGAACGATCATTTAATATTTTTTGTGGCTCTCTTGCTAATTTCATTTCTTCTTTAGTGTACCCGTTTTCAAGGAACACATCACAATGCGGTAAGGCATTTCGGCCTATTGGGTAAGGGTAGGCCATTTCGCCTTTAACCCCATTAATTTCGTTTTCTAATTGTTGAACTGCTTTGACACCGGTTCCAGAAACAGATTGATACGTTGAAATAACCACACGTTTCATTTTATATTTCTCGTGTAATGGCGATAGCGCCATGACTAATTGAATTGTGGAGCAGTTTGGATTGGCGATAATTTTATCATCAACCGTCAGTTCAGAAGCATTAATTTCAGGAACGACTAGTTTTTTTGTGGGATCCATTCGCCAAGCAGAAGAATTGTCAATTACAATCGTTCCAGCATCCGCAAATTTTGGAGCCCACTCAAGAGAGGTGTCTCCACCAGCAGAAAAAATAGCAATATCAGCTTTCATTTCGACCGCTGTGGCCAGGCCAACAATGGTATAATCAACCCCTTTATACGCCACTTTTTTACCCACACTTCGTTCTGAAGCGACAGGAATAAGTTCTGTGATTGGAAATTGACGCTCTTCGAGTAACTTTAACATGACGGTCCCAACCATTCCGGTAGCACCTACAACTGCAATTTTCATTTTTTTCATCTTTAATTCAGTCTGTAAAATTAATAAATAAACTGAAAACAACCTCTGTAAAACAAAAAAAGACGAACCTCTTGGTTCGTCTTTATGAATCTCACTAAAAAAGGCTATTTTTTTAGCAAATCCCTAATGTCTGATAATAGCTCGTTGTCTGACGGACCAGTAGGGGCTGCTACGACAACTTCTTCTTCTTTTTTAAATTTGTTAACCCCTTTTACAAGAAGGAACATAAAGAAAGCAACAATAATAAAGTCAATTGTGTGAGTTAAAAACTGCCCCCACATCAACGCGGACTCCCCTTCTAAAACACCTTGAGCATTTAAACTGCCTTCAGATAAAATGTATTTTAAATTTTTTAGATCCGTTTTAAATACTAATCCAACAAGTGGCGAAATAATTCCTCCTGTAAAGCTAGTAACGACTTCTTTGAAAGCTGCGCCCATCACAAAGCCAACTGCAATATCGATGAGGCTGCCTTTCATGGCAAATTCTTTAAATTCTTTGAACATAATTAAGTAGGTTTTGAGTTAATATTTCCCACTAAATTAATAAAAAAAAAGTTGTAAAAGGTTTTTTTTCGAGTTTTAACTAAGTTGTCACGATCTTACGTTTTACTCGTTGTGAGATTCCTGTGATGAGTTCGTAAGAAATTGTACTGGCATTGGTGGCGGCTTTTTCTGCAGAATGGCTCGCATCAAAAAACACGACTTCATCCCCCTCTTTACAATCGATATTAGTGACGTCGACCATAATCATATCCATACATACATTTCCTACAATAGGTGCTTTTTTTCCGTGAATCATTACAAACCCAACGCCATTACCAAAGTGGCGACCAATTCCGTCAGCATGACCAATTGGAAGCGTAGCAGTTTCAATATCAGAGATACTTTTAAAAGCCCGATTATATCCAACACTTGCGCCTTTTTTTATTTGGTGAATTTGCGAAATAATAGATTTTAAACAAGCGACAGGAATCAAGTTTTTAGTTTCTTTTTCAGAGTTTCCAAACCCATATAAACCAATTCCACATCGTACCATATCAAAATGAGCTTCAGGATAATTTAGCACTCCCGAAGTATTGCACAAGTGTTTGATAATGGGATAGCCCAAGCCATTAATAAAGGTCTCGGTAAGCGATTTATAGAGATTAATTTGAGCAAATGTAAATTCTTGTTCTTCAAAATCTTCACTTGCTGCTAAATGCGAAAACACAGATTTTACTTTTAAGGACGATGCTTCCTTTAAAGATTCTAGAACCAAATCAAGTTCTTCTGGTTCAAACCCTAAGCGATTCAAGCCAGTATTAAACTTTATATGAATTGGATAGTTGTTTTGATTTAGATTTTTTGCAACCGCCTCAAATTCCTGTAATAGTTTTAAGCTGTATATACTTGGCTCCAAACAGTGCTCAATTGCTAAGCCTAAATTTTTAACTAAGGGGTGCAGCACCAAAATAGGTTTTGTGACCCCGGCTTTTCGAAGTGCAACTCCTTCGGCGACATAAGCAACAGCAAAATAGTCCACTCCAAGTTGCTGCAAATAATTAGAAACAACGTCTGCATCACTTCCGTATGCAAAAGCTTTCACGACTGCTAAAAAAAGGGTGTCAGTATTTAATTTTGCTTTTAAAACCTCAAAATTGTGTTTTAAAGCAGGGAGATTAATTTCTAAAGTTGTTTCGAACACTTTAGGCATTTGATTTCTTTTTATTGACTTCTATTGGATTAATCACATCCATATCACTCAATTTATCTTTGGTGATGGCCTTATAATAGGCCGATCTACTAAGCGGCTCATACTCGTCGACTTCTCCTAAAAGCACCAGAGAGTCGTTTTTAGATTTTCGATGACTGTATTGAGCTAAATTTCCTGTATGTGTACACACAGCGTGAACCTTGGTAACGTACTCGGCGGTTGCCATTAGATTTGGCATGGGCCCAAAAGGATTCCCTTTAAAGTCCATATCAAGTCCTGCGACAATCACTCGAACGCCTTTATTCGCTAGATCATTACAAACGTTTACAATTTCATCATCAAAAAACTGTGCCTCATCAATTCCAACAACCTCACATCCATCTGCTAAAAGAGGGATGTTAGAAGCGGACGGAACAGGGGTTGAGCGAATTTCGTTTGCATCATGTGAAACGACCATTTCGTCATCATACCGAACATCAATAGCAGGTTTAAAAATCTCTACTTTTTGTTTTGCAAATTGTGCACGTCTCAACCGTCGAATCAACTCTTCTGTTTTTCCAGAAAACATAGATCCGCAGATCACTTCGATCCAACCAAATTGTTCTTTAGGGTTTACTGTATTTTCGAGAAACATTTTGTAATTTTAACACCAAACGAAATTTATATTCGTTTTTTATAAAGGTCACGTAAATTTATTAAAAATCAAAAGTATAAATTTAAAAGTTATAAAAAGACATTATTATAAAGTTTGCAGTCGCCTTAAAATGGATATCAATTAATTAACAACACACAATGAAAAAGCAATTAGAGTCGGAATTAGTAAGTATCGCTCATAGAATTCTTAAACTTACAGGGAGAGAAGATCTTAACAAAATGCAAACCGAGATTGCGTTGCTTTATCAAAAAATAACGGTTTTGAGGTTTTTGGAAAGTAATAATGACGGACAAATTCCAGAGACGTCTGGAATGGATGCCTCTTTCTTTAATTCGCTTGACGGTGCTTTCAACAATACTGTGACGGACGCCGTAGAAGTGGAAGACAAAACGTTTGTAAATATAGACACCGAAGATACCGAGGCAATTATGGAACCAGCGATCGAAAAAATTAAAGATATCGTCGCTCAAATGCCCGAAGAAACTTTAGAGGTTGACTCAATGCTAGCCGCTTTAAACGAACCAACCGAAGCCATTGAACACGACCTAAACGAGCTTTCACCAAGCTATGCAGAGCTTCCTGTTTTTGAAGCTGTTGCGCCAGAGACTTCACAAACCTCTTTAAACGATCAGCTAAAAACACAAGGATTTCAGGTGGGGCTAAACGACCGACTCGCCTTTGTAAAAAACCTATTCGAAAATAGTAACGAAGATTATGACCGAGTTTTATCACAACTAAGCACCTTAGGTTCATTTGAAGAAGCAACGAATTTGTTAAATATGATTATTAAACCGGATTATAATAACTGGGAAGGTCAAGAGGATATTGAAACACGCTTTTTAGAAATTATAGAAAATAAATTTAAGTAAGCCGGATCGCTTCCACGTGATGAACGTATTATTTTCAGTACTTTTGAACCGCAAAACAAAATGTAAATGTCTTCAGAGTTAAAATACGCAGTTTTTGGAAGTGGAAGTTGGGCAACAGCGATTGTTAAAATGCTTTGCGAAAACCGCGACCAGGTTGGTTGGTATGTTCGAAGCCCTCAAACGGTTGACTATATTCTTTCTGAACAACACAACCCATCTTATTTAAGTGCTGTTGAATTTCAAGTGGATCAACTGTATTTAGACAGTGATATTAATAAAATGGCGGACTACGCCGATGTGTTAATTTTTGCGATTCCATCTGCGTTTATTGAAGACGAACTTGATAAATTAAATATTGATATTTCTTCTAAAATAATTGTATCAGCAGTGAAGGGAATTATTCCTGCATCGGGTCTTTTGGTTGGTGAACATTTTCAAAAAAAACATACAGTTGACTTAAATAACGTTGTTGTTTTGGCGGGCCCTTGTCATGCCGAAGAAGTCGCTTTAGAACGCCTATCGTACCTAACGTTTGCTTGTGCAGATCTTGATATCGCTAATGAAGTCGCAAATCAGTTTTCGAGTGATTATATAAAGACCAGCACAAATGATGATGTTGTGGGCGCCGAATATGCGGCTATGCTAAAAAATATTTATGCGATTGCCGCTGGAATGGCGCATGGTTTAGGCTATGGCGATAATTTTCAAAGTGTGTTGATGAGTAATGCGACTCGAGAGATGAAACGGTTCATAAAAAAGGCTCACAAAATGAAACGAAATATTAACGAAACCGTTTATCTAGGGGATTTATTGGTAACTTGTTATTCGTTGTTTTCTAGAAACCGAATGTTTGGAAACATGATTGGAAAGGGCTATACCGTTAAATCTGCTCAAATGGAAATGAGTATGATTGCCGAGGGTTATTACGCCACAAAAAGTGCTTATGAAATAAATCAAAGCAAGGAATCTCCTGCCCAAACTCCGATTATTGACACGGTTTATGAGGTCTTGTATTTGAACAAAAACTCCAAAAAAGCGTTTAAGAAACTAACAGAGAAACTAAGTTAGACTTAAGACTTTAAAACGCCTTTTAAATTCATTAACGGAATTTCTTGAAGCGCTTTTTCGTTAATTGTATTTTTTCTGAATTCAAAAGATTTTTCAAACAGTTGATTACCGTCAAAAAAAGAGACATTAAAAAGATTGTTTATCGCCAAGACATCTTCTAATAGCATTTCAATTTTCGCATAGCTTTTAGCAGGTAGCGATTCTATTTTTTTTCGAAAGGTCGCTGTTTTTTTGTCTTCAGAATAGCCTTTTGTGACGATAATTACCATTTCCAAAGCGACGGGCTTATCGTTTATGATATACGCATTCCAGTCAAAGACCTTGTAGTCGTTATTATACTCACGAACGACCGCGACGTGTACATTTTTAACTTCTGGAATAAGAATATCTTTTTTCAAAAAAAGGGATTTATAGGGCACTTTTAAATTGCTCTAAAAAGCGCACATTATTTTCACTTAACAATCGGATATCACTAATTTGGTGTAGGAGTAGCGCAATTCGATCAATCCCCATTCCGAAAGCAAAACCAGAGTATTCTTTAGAGTCAATGCCACAATTTTCAAGAACATTTGGATCAACCATCCCACAGCCCATAATTTCTAACCATCCCGTTCCTTTGGTCATTTTATAATCGGTTTCAGTTTCTAAACCCCAATAGACATCTACTTCGGCACTTGGCTCGGTAAAAGGGAAGTAAGAAGGTCGAAGTCTAATTTTTGACTTTCCAAAAAGCTCGGTAGTAAAGTACTGAAGTGTTTGTTTGAGGTCTGCGAAACTTACATTTTTATCAATATACAGGCCTTCTACTTGATGAAAAAAGCAATGAGAACGTCCCGAAATAGCTTCATTTCTATACACTCTGCCCGGCGAAATCGTTCGGATGGGTGGTTGGTTATTTTCCATATAACGCACTTGTACTGAACTTGTGTGCGTTCGGAGTAAAATATCAGGATCTGTTTGTATGAAAAACGTGTCTTGCATATCTCTTGCCGGATGATGCTCAGGCAAGTTTAAAGCGGTAAAATTATGCCAATCATCTTCAATTTCAGGACCTTCACTAACGTTAAAACCAATTCTTGAAAAGATGTCTGTAATTTGATTTTTAACTAAGGATATAGGATGACGCGCGCCAATATTAAAGGGTTCTCCAGGTCGTGTTAAGTCGCCAAAAATATTAGAATCACTCGAGTTGTTTTCTAAGGATGCCTTTAAGACATTTACTTTTTCTTGAGCAACACTCTTTAATTTATTGATGGCTTGTCCAAAGTCTTTTTTTTGTTCATTTGGAACATCCTTAAAACGCGCAAATAAATCAGTTAAAAGCCCTTTTTTACCAAGAAACTTAATACGAAAAGTCTCTAGTTCTTCTAAGGACTGTGTCGAAAATGCTTCAGCTTCTTCTATAAGTTTATGGATGTTTTCTATCATGATAATATTAAATAAAGGCCAAATTTAAGAAAACTTAGCTAATAAACTTCGCCTCAATAAAATAGTTTACAATGGCGTCCTTCATGAGAATGCTTTGTTCCCCAGCCTTAAGATTTGGTAACGCCTCTTTAATGGTGTAATGTGGCCAACCTTGTTCATCGAAATAGTCAAATGCATAATAGCCATAGGGCTCTAAAAGCCGACATATTGCAATGTGCATAAGGTTGAGTTTTTCGTCTTTTTTAAAGGTTCTGTGTAGTTGCCCAAGCTCCTGTACGCCAATTAGATAGATGATTCCATCTAGGTCTAAAGGGTCGCCATCAGCAAATTGAGCGGATAGTTTTTTGACCACCTCTTCCCATCGTTTTTTAAGTTCTTCGTCTCGAGCCATAATTATTTCGTAAATTTAGGGTGTATTAAAATAGAAACGAAACATTTGTGTTGTTATGTTAGGATTCATTGTCAATTTCAAAAATTAAATAAAATACCATGGTGATCATTGATATTATTTTAGGTGCGCTTATTTTATACGGATTAATAAAAGGGCTCTCTAAAGGTTTTTTTGTTGAAGTAACCTCCTTACTTGCATTATTAGTAGGTGTCTATGGCGCTGTTCATTTTAGCAATTATGCGGCGGAGTTTTTATCTGACCGTTTTGAGTGGGGTGAAAAAACAATCAACATCACTGCGTTTGCGATTACATTTGTAGTGATCGTATTGGTAATTTCCCTTGCGGGGAAAGCACTGACAAAATTGGCTGATTTTGCCGCATTGGGCGTTCTTAACAAGTTATTAGGCGGCCTCTTTGGAGGACTAAAAATTGCTTTAATTCTTAGCATCCTTTTGTTAATATTTAATACTTTAAACAAAACAATTCCGTTTGTCTCCGACGAGGAGATCGAAGCGTCCGTACTTTATAAGCCCGTTAAATCCTTAGCTCCAATGATTTTTCCAAATTTCATAAATGAAGAAACACCCCTAGAACTTCCGAATATTCTGAATTCATCCGAAGACACGGAGTAATTTATCACTAAGACAGCTCGTTAATACACGCTTCAAAACTATCATAAATGTGTGATTCTGGAATAAAATCTGGAATGATGTCAATTCGCTCCATCATGTAGCGCGGTTGTTTTAAGACGTTCACAAACAAAACCTCAATATTTCGAGTTTGTAACTCTTGAATCATATCTTCCATGGCGTACAGTCCAGATTGATCCATATATTGCATGCGTTCTAAGCGCAAAATTACAGTGGTAGCCGTCTCGGGAATTTGTTTATAGAGTTGCTGAAAGTCAGAAGTTGATCCAAAAAATAACGGTCCTTTAATGTGTTTGATAAACACGGATTCTTTTAAGTGCTCTGGAAAGTTTTTCTCATCGGGCCACGATTTTTCTTTTAATGGTTTGACATCTGAATATTCGGTGGTAAGATCGCCTATTTTTTTCATAAACATCAGGCAAGAAATAATCAAACCAACCCCAACGGCAAAGATCAAATCCCAAAAAGTAGACAACAATAAGACCACGAGCATTACTAAAACTTCAGAACTTAACTTAATGGGCCCAAAGGAAAGATCCCTTGGTAAGGCTGGTATTGCCTTGAGTCCTTTGTAGTCCATCACTCCAATCCCAACGGTTATCAAAATTCCTGAAAGCACTGCTGTCGGTATTTTAGACGCCACAGGCCCTAATGCCAATAATACAAATAACAACATCACCCCAGCAATCATCCCAGAAAGTTTTGTCTTCCCTCCAGAATTTATATTGACAACGGTTCTAATGGTTGCGCCAGCGCCTGGAATACCACCAAATATAGAGGCAATACTGTTTCCAATACCTTGCCCAATTAACTCTTTGTTTGGATTGTGCTTTGTTTTGGTCATATTATCCGCCACAATACTTGTAAGAAGCGAATCAATAGCGCCTAATAATGCGAGGGTAAACCCAGTAAAAATATAAGGCGTAATCGTGGAGAGTTTAAAATTTGTAAAGATTGCTAACTGCGGAATTGGTAATCCGCTAGGAATTTCTTCGATGGGTTTATAATCTAAGCCAAATCCGATGGCGGCTCCAGACATTACTAGCAGAGCAACAAGCGTACTCGGTACCACCGTGGTAATGCGTTTAAATCCGTAAATAATAAGAATGGTTCCCAATGCCAATAACAACTCTAGCCAATTGATGTTTTGCAAGGCTCTGGGCATTACTTTAAGCGCTCCAATCGTTCCAGAAGCGCTCTTGGTTGCCAATATTTCAGATTCTCTTTTTATGTCTTCTTGAGAGATCAACGAGGCACGGTCGATTGTTTCTGTAAAATTTTCTAACACCAAGATGCCGTCACCTGCTTCGTCCCTTAAAATATTTTCAAGAATAACCTCTTCTGCTTGTGCTTTGAATTGATTGACATAATCTGCATCTTCTTTAGGGTTGTATCCAAGAGAAGGTAAAATTTGAGTTAATAAAATAATGACCCCAATTGCAGTCATAAATCCAGAGACCACAGGATACGGAATGTATTTAATATATTTTCCTAAACCCAAAACACCCAATCCGACTTGAGAAAGCCCTGCGATCAAAAACACCGTTAATATGGCGGGGAGCGCGATGTTTACATCGCCATCATTGGCTGCAATAATTCCAGAAATTACCACCATACTTACCGCGGTCATTGGTGCCGTTGGACCAGATATCTGAGTGTTGGTACCCCCAAAAAGGGCTGCAAAAAAGCTAATAAATATAGCGCCATATAGACCTGCGCTAGGCCCCAATCCAGAGGAGACTCCAAAAGCCAAAGCTAATGGTAATGCGACGACACCTGCAGTAATACCTCCAAAAGCATCCCCTTTAAAGTTTGAAAAAAATTGTTTCATTGAAATATAAATTAGATTAAAAATTTACAAAGAGAAATTCTTTGTCTATAAACTCGGGATTTAATCTAAATAAATTCGGGAGGCGGTGATGTGTTTTCTAAATGAATCTCACTCAGAGTTTTATTGTAAAACATAAATGATAATGCCTGATGCGTTATAAATAAACGTGCATTGTGCGTATGTGTTTGATCAAAAACAAACTCAATAAACTCCTTAACATCTTCGATGTCTTTATTTTCTTCTTCTAATGAAAACACAACAGTTGTCACCTCTTCATTTGAGTTTAAGAGCACAATCGTGGGCGCAACTAAAATGAACAGAAAAAAAAAGGAAAACAAGAATGTAAAATGTGTTTTGATAGTCATTGGATTTAAAGAATTGTTGTAAATATAGGTTAAAAACTAAAAAATTAGAACTGTTTTCTCATTAAACTAAAGATTTCTCAATACAGAGCTGGAAACCCAGCCCGTTTCTCCATTGCGTAATTTTATTTTTGACCAATCCAAATTATAATCTTCAATGACTTGAACTTTTGTGCCCTCGTGAAGGGTAAATGATGTTTCTCCTCTAAGGTTTGGTTCGGCCTTCACTTCTGTTTGTTTTGCAAAAATAATAGCGGGACGCGAGGATTCATCTAGGCTGTCTTTTTTGAAAAGCAAGGCTAAAGAGCTAATTAAGAGGATTAAAACAAGGCTGCTAGAGACAAAAAACAGACGTTTTTTTGATTCTGAACTTGAGAGGTAATAAGCTAAAAACAACAACACAAAAAGAAACACTAACCCAACACATCTAATAGCCCACCCATCGACACTAAAGGAGTTGACGGTTTTATTTAAGAGTTTTGAAAATCCATTTTCTGGAACCTCTTGAATGGCATCAATGGTCATTTTTTGTGCAAAACCCAAATTACTTAGAACGTCTTTATCATTGGGAGCGAGTTGAAGCGCTTTTTCATAATAGAAGATACTCGGAGCGATTTCATTGAGTTTGTAGTGGCAGTTTGCTAGGTTGTAATACAGCTCTGCAGAATGCTGATTGGAGTCTAATATAGAGGTATATTGATCAATTGCCTCTTGATAGTAACCAGAATTATAAAGTTCATTTGCCTGCTCAAACGGGGTTTTAGTTTGTGAAAAACTAACCAAACAAATCAACCAGAAAATAAGAAAATGTTTCATTGTTTTAATTTAATTGTTTGTCTAAAGCGTTAATGACCTCTGCAGCTTTATCTAAATCATTTTGCATGTCAACGGCCGAAAGCGGTGTGTATCGCGCCAGCTCACAGGCCGTTAAAAGAGAGATGAAGCCCTCTAAAGTTGAGCTATTAACATTTTTATTTTTAAGTATTTCTTCAATTTTTTCTTTATTAAAGTCACTGGTTTCAATCCGTAACTTCGACTTTAAGTAATTATGTAATGCACGTTCAAGAGCATTGTAAAACGGTTCTTTATCTCCTAATGATTTTTTAGCTTGACTTAAATATTTTCGTGCCAGTCGATTTGTCTTTCTAATTTTATTTCCTGAGACATCCAATGCTCTTAGGGTTTGGTTTTTGACCAGAAGCATCAGAATAGGAATTAATAAAAAAGGACACAATAACAATAACCAGAACAGGGTAGAGTTGAAAAACGGTTTGGATTCAATCGGCTCGAACTCTGTTGTTGTTTTGAATGAACTAAATTGATTTAAATTTGGGGTAATTACATTTTCAGAAATGGATCCAGAACTGCTATTGCTAGCTCCTAAAGGCCCCTCATTGACATCTATAACCAGTCGTTCTGAAGTTAATGTTTTGTAGCGTTTTGTCTTTAGATCAAAGTAAGAAAAGGATATGTTTGGAATCGGATAATTCCCTTGGTAATTAGGGACGACCGTGTAGGTGTCGCTAATGGTTCCACGCATTCCAGAAGTTCGAGTTACGACGTTTTCTGAGTGTTCGGGTTCATAAACTTCTAGCGCACTAGGCAAGACTAATTTAGGCAGTTTAAACAGTTTTAAATTACCTTTTCCAGAAACAATAACTTTTAATTCCAGAGCCTCGGTGGCCTTTAGCGTCTGTTTATTAGATTCGAGTTTAAAGTCAAAATCGCCTACTGCACCCGAAAAGTCAGTTGGTTTTCCGTTTTCAGGAAGTGGTTTCACGTTAATCGTGCGGTTCCCTGCCGAAACAGTCCGATTCACAGTACTGGTAAAGAGTCGTCCAAAAACGTCACGCCTGTTAGAAGGAACTTCAACGGTCACATCAAGGGATAAGGGTTCAATATTTAATTTACCGGTTTTTTGTGGGTATAAAACGATTTTTTTCAGTACGACATAAAGATAATCTTCGCCTCTATAAGTTCCTTGCTTTGTTTTATATTCTTTAACGTCTAGATTCTGACTCCAGAAATCTCCGTACCTAGGCTTGTCAAGTTCTCTCCAATTTCGAATGCCTGTATTTTGAGCGACATAAAGCTTGTAAACCACCGTAATGGCTTCGTTTAAGTATGGATTTGAATTTGAAATTTCAGCGACTAGATGAATTGTTTGAGATGCCACATAATTAGGGTCGTTTGGGTTTTTAGGCTTATCTATCGCGGCTGTAACAGTTATGTTTATTGGAAGGGTCTTGTAGGTTTCTCCATTAATTTCAATGGAGGCTTGTCCAACAACAAACGTCCCTCGTTTTTTTGGTGCTAAAAAATAACTGTAACTTTTTGAAAACGATCGCACCCCATTAACCCATGAATTATTGATAGATTGACTAGGACCGCCAACTACCGTGAAATTTTCAAAATTTGGAGGTTCAAAATCATCACCGTCTTTGTTCATTGTAAAGTCAACTCGAAGTCGCTCATTGATCCCTAGTTGTTTTTTACTCACTTTTGCAGTAAAAGATATCTGAGCAGAAACAAACCCTGAAATCAAAAACATATATAAAAGTATTTTTAGTTTCATTCTTTACCAGTCTTTTTCTGTTTTAACATTGACTCCTTTGGTTTTTGAGGCATTCATTTTTTCTTGTACCTTTTTTTCTTCATTACTCATGGCTTCAAGTAAGTTTTTTACTTGTTGAGGTGACAGTTTTCCCTGCTGGGGTTGAGGTTGTCCTTTGTCGTCTTTTGGGTCTTTATTTTTTTGATCACCTTCATCATCTTTAGGCTTTCCGTCCTCATTTTCCTTATCATCCCCCTCTTTTTTATCCTCGTCTTCGTCGCCTTCGTCTTTGTTTTTTTCGTCTTTATCTTTAGTGTCGTCGCTGTCCTCTTTGTCCTCTTTATTTTCGTCCTGATCTTTATCTTGGTCTTCATCGTCGCCATCACCATCGCCGTCCCCTTGCTCTTTAGCACATTCTTGAGCGAGCGCTAAGTTATATCGACTTTCATCATCCGAAGGGTTATTTCTTAGGGCATTTTTATAAGCAGAAACTGCTTCCTTGCATCGTTTTTGCTGCATTAAAGTATTTCCAATGTTATGATATGCCTTGTGTTTTTCAGTTTTGGAACTGCTATTCGTTACCGCTTCCAAGTGACGAGACATTGCTTCATCATAAAGCTCAGAGTTATAATAGGCATTTCCGAGGTTATAAGACCCAGCAGCGTTGCTTTGTTTTGTTGAAACGCCTAAACGGTATTTTTTTTCAGCTTCTATAAAATCGGCATCCACTAGCGAATTCCCTTCAAATACATAATTATTGGATTCCGCTAATCGAGGGTCAATTTCTTGAGCACGCCCATTGAACGCGATCATTAATAGTAAGATTAAGCAATAATAAGAACGTCCAAAAGTTATATTTTGACACGTCTCTACGCTTAAGTTCATTAGTCTGTTATTTAAGCCCGTCATAAGTTTTCGTTAAATAGGTTTAGACGTTTTAACCATCCGGTTTTTCGTTCTAGAAACAAAACATCCAAAATTAAAAAGAATAAGCCAATCCCCAAAAACCACTGAAATTGATCCTTGTATTCTGCAAATTCTTTTGCTTCAAACTCTTTTTTATCCATTGCATTTAAAATGTCTCTAATTTGTTCCACAACAGCAGCGGTGGAGTTTCCGTCAATATACTCGCCATTTGCTTCCTTAGCAATCAACCGCAACGTTTCTGCGTTGAGCCTCGTGATCACGGTTTCATTCTTTTGATCTTTTTTATAACTCATCACAACGCCATTTCTTTTTAGGGGTATAGGGCCTCCTTTTTCACTCCCCACCCCAATGGTGTAAATTTTTATACCCTCTTCAGAGGCAGCCTCCGCAACTTCGGTACTGAGGTCGTTATGATCTTCTCCATCCGAAATTATAATTAAGACACGATTTGTTTGTTCTTCATCGTCAAAATAATTTCGTGACAATTGGATGGCCTCATCAATAGCGGTTCCTTGTGAAGATAGCATGTCGGTATTCATGCTTTGCAAAAACATTTTTGCAGCGGCGTAATCCGTTGTAATTGGTAGTTGAGGAAATGCTTTTCCCGCATACGCAATAATTCCAATCCGATCACTCGCTAAATTATTTATGATCTGAGTCACTAGTTGTTTCGATTTTTCGATACGATTGGGCGCTACATCTTCGGCAAGCATACTTTTTGAAACATCAATTGCAAAAACAATATCAACTCCTTCGCGTTTGATGGTTTCAAGTTTTGTGCCAATTTTAGGATTCACTAACGCAATGACCAAGCCACTGATAGCCAAGCAAAGGACACTAAATTTTAGGGTCGATTTAAAAAAAGATAAATCGGGACTCAATCGCTTTAAAACAACCGTACTTCCAAAGGCTTTTTGAACTCTTTTTTTCCAGAAAACAGTCCACAAAAAAACCACTAACATCACGGGAACGATGAGTAATAACCAAAACCAAACTTTTTCTTCTAATTGATACATTTAAATAAAGCTTCTAAATAAGGTGAATCGCAACAAAAACTCAAATAATAATAACCCCAAAGCCAGGAACACCAACGGCCTGAACTTTTCTTCATAGTTATAAAATTTAAATTCTTCTACTTCTGTTTTTTCGAGCGCATCGATTTCTTTATAGATTTCTTTTAGCTTTCTGTTGTTCGTCGCTCTAAAGTACTTTCCGCCGGTAACCTCTGCAATTTCTTTTAGGAGTTTTTCGTCAATTTCCACTTGTGTTCTTCCATATTGAAACACGCCATTCCTGATGGCTATTGGGGATAACGCCATGCCGTTGGTTCCAAGTCCAATGGTGTAGGTTTTTACCCCATATTCAACGGCAAGTTCACTCGCCGTTTGAGGGTCAATAAATCCGGCATTGTTTACGCCGTCGGTCAACAAAATAATGATTTTACTTTTTGCTTTGCTGTCTTTGATCCGATTCACAGCTGTTGCTAACCCCATCCCAATGGCGGTCCCACCTGTTATGACAGTATTATATTTTATGTCTTTTAAAGATTGAAGTACAATACTTTTGTCGCTTGTAATAGGTGTTTTTGTATAACTTTCTCCAGCATACTCTACAAGTCCAATTCGGTCATTAGGGCGTCCTTTAATGAAATCCGCAGCCACGTTTTTTAACGCTTCAAGCCGATTGGGCTTTAAGTCTTTGGCCAACATACTCGCAGAGACATCAATCGCCATAACGATGTCAACCCCTCGTGTTGTTTTCGTTTTTGACGACACATCCACTGTTTGCGGGCGCGCAAGAGCTGTAATAATTAGGGCCATTGCCAGCATTCGCAAGCCAAATAAAAGATGCTTTAAGGTGGTCCAAATACTCGTTTTTCGAAAGCCTTCAATACTAGAAACACTTAGTTGAGCGGTTTGTTTTTTATGCTTTAGGACATACCAAAACACCAATACAGGCAGCAGTACTAGGAGCCAGAAAAATTCTTTTTGCGTAAAATCGATTCCCTTAAACATTACTTTTCTTTTTCGGTTAGTTTAATCAGTTCGACAGAATTTAGAATCCGTTCCATAATTTGATCCGCATACACATCGTCCTCTTTCCAAGTTAAAATAACTTGCTGTAATAAATTAGGGGTTGAAAATCCTAAAATGACATACTCACCCTTTACGAGTGTATCTTTTATGAGAAAATCCCCCACACCAAATGTTTTGAGCCCTTCTTGTCCATTAGGTGTGATAAATTGCTCACTTTTATTGAGAATGTTTTTGGTGCCTTGTTTTTCAAAGGTATCCAAAACGCCTTCAGCGGCTTTTACCAAATCAATGGCGGGTTCTTTTTCTTTTCCTTTTTTGGGTTGACTCGCAAACTTTGAACTGTTTACAACCACATCTATTGGGGTGTTATCTCCAGTATAAGTAAATGTAGCCATTTCAACCTTGCCCTTCAATTCTTCTGGAAGCTCAAACGGTTGTCTTTCTAAAACGACGGGCGTTGACAGTATAATTCCTGGAGCGCCATATTCGCTGGTGACCCAAGCCGATTTTTCTAATAATAGCTTGCTAGGGTTTCTAAGCACGGTATCTTTTGTCGTTGTAAACCCATTTCTGATAATTAACCCAATCATCGTCATTAAAATCACCCCGAATACAACGGCTATAATTTGTTTTATTTTTTTTCGTTTTTGTTTGCGAGCGGCGGCTTCACGATAGGCCAAATCTTCTAATAACTCTTCTTCTGTGGGCTCTGGAAGCCCTTCCTTTACATGATCAATTTCTAGTTCAATAGTGCTTTTATCGAATTTAGCTAATTCAAAATCAGGCTTAGATTTTGCGAATTTAACCAAATCAGCACGTTTCAAAATCGTTTCAATATTTCGAATTGTTTCTGGACTTAGTTCAATTTGATTGGCATCCTTTAAGGTTTTCAAACGCAGTACTAATTCGTCGGTGGTACTTTCTAGCGATTGTTCGTAAACCTTTTCATCCAGATACTGTCTTAAAATCAGAGTCAAATCGGAATAATACGTTTTAATCTCTTCGTTTTGAAAATAATGCGCTTCATCTAGTTTTTCTAAGGCCAATTTAGCACGCTCATACGGAGGTAAAGCTGCGATTTTCTGAGCTTCAGTCAATGTTTTTTTACGCCAAATAAACCAGTATAATACGCCACCAATCAGAAATAAAAGGAATAGAAACAAGACGAAATTTCCCCAGAACCCAGAACGTGTTTTTTTAACTTCTGTAATTGGTTTGATGTCAAAAAGCTTTTGCTTGGTCGTGTCTACTGCAACGGGGTTCACCTGAACCTGTAATGAATCGGTAAAAAAGGTTTTATCACCAATTATAATTTTTTGTTTCGGAATGGTATACGTTCCAGAATCAAATTGCGTCAGACCATAGGTTTTAGTAAGCTGATAATACCCTTCTTTTTTAGTGGTGTCAGTAGGGTAGCTATTGATCATTTCTAGTGGCTGAAACGTTTGTTCTTCAGAAAACACGACCAAGGTGGTCGAATCCGTTTCTACTTGAATTTTATAAAACAACTCAGCCCCAATTTTGATGGCGGTTGAATCGATACGGGTTGACACTTGACTAAATCCTGTAATCGAAACAAGCATGCAACAAACACTCCAAAGCAAGCTTTGAGACGTCAGGGTTTTTATGGTTTTTATCCGCTTCATTTTGTACTTATCCTCGTTGTTTAAAATAACCCAATAATTTTTTTACATAACTTTCACCAACTCTACAATCCAGAGCTCCTGCACCCGATTTTTTAAAGCTGTCAGAGAAGTAATGAACTTTTTTTTGATAATTTTCTTGATAATTTTTTCGTACACTTTTCGAAGCAGTATTGACCAAAAAGGAGGCTCCTGATTCTTGGTCTTCGACTTGAATCATTCCTAAATTCGGAATCTCAGCTTCGTATTTATCGTAAACCCTGATGCCAGTAATGTCGTGTTTTCCGGAGGCGATTTTTAAATTATGTTGATATGCTTCTGCCATAAAATCGGACAAAAGAAATACAATTGCTTTCTTTTTCATCACATTGGATAAAAACTTTAGCGCTTCGGCAATGTTTGTTTCTTTACTTTTAGGGGTAAACTCAATCAGCTCTCTAATAATTCTTAACACATGCGAACGTCCTTTTTTTGGCGGAATGTATAATTCAATTCCATCCGAAAATAAAATCAATCCAATTTTATCATTGTTTTGAGTCGCTGAAAACGCAAGTGTAGCCGCAATTTCTGTCACAATTTCATTTTTGAATTGTGCTTCGGATCCAAAAAGTTTTGAGCCAGAGACATCGACCATTAACATCATGGTGAGCTCGCGTTCTTCTTCAAAAACTTTAATATGAGGCTCGTTGCAACGCGCAGTCACATTCCAGTCAATATTTCTTACATCATCCCCATATTGATACTGTCTAACCTCAGAAAACGTCATACCGCGCCCCTTGAAAGTCGAGTGGTACTCGCCTCCAAACACATGGTCGGAGAGCCGCCGTGTTTTGATTTCTATTTTTCTAACTTTTTTTAGTAATTCCTTGGTATCCATTTGATGCGTGTGCTGTTATGTGCGTGTGATTTATAAACCACACAAAAAAGTCACTATGAATTAAGGTACCTCAATGACATTGACAATTTTACTGATAATGTCTTCGGATGTTACATTTTCAGCTTCCGCTTCATAGGTAATTCCGATTCGATGACGGAGCACGTCATAGACGATCGCACGCACATCTTCAGGGATGACATAGCCACGTCGTTTAATGAAAGCATAGCATTTAGCGGCAGTTGCTAAATTGATACTTCCTCTTGGCGAAGCGCCAAAAGCGATTAAAGGTTTTAGTTCTGCTAAGCCATATTTTTCCGGGTATCGCGTCGCAAATACGATGTCTAGAATATATTTCTCAATCTTTTCATCCATATAAACGTCTCTGACAGCAGCTTGTGCACTCAGAATTTGTTTAACGGTTACGACAGCATTAATTTTTTCAAACGCCCCTTTTAGGTTTGCTCTCACAATAAGCTGTTCGTCTTCAATTTTCGGATAATCGATAATTGTCTTTAACATGAAACGATCGACCTGTGCTTCAGGGAGTGGATAGGTGCCTTCTTGTTCTACCGGGTTTTGAGTCGCCATGACAAGAAAAGGTTTATCCAGTATAAAAGTTTCGTCGCCGATGGTGACTTGTTTTTCTTGCATCGCCTCTAAAAGTGCCGATTGTACTTTTGCGGGTGCTCGATTGATTTCATCTGCCAAAACAAAATTGGCGAAAATAGGCCCTTTTTTAATGGTAAAGTCATTGGCTTTAATATTGTAAATCATGGTACCTACCACATCAGCAGGTAAGAGGTCTGGCGTAAATTGTATTCGACTAAAACTTCCAGCAACAGCTTGTGACAAGGTGTTTATTGCTAAAGTTTTAGCAAGTCCAGGAACCCCTTCTAAAAGAATATGCCCTTGACCCAAAAGACCAATAAGCAAGCGTTCTATCATGTGTTTTTGTCCAACAATTACCTTGTTCATTTCTAAAGTAAGCAAATCAACAAAGGCGCTTTCTTTTTCAATTTTCTCATTGATTGATTGAATGTCAATCAGGTTCTTATCATCTTCCATTGTAATAGTTTAAATAATTGTTTTTTGTTCCAAAAAATTCTGTTGTGCAATTTGTTAAAATATTTCCGTTCACCTTGTTAATAATTGGTTAAAACTTAGGCTCATTTTGCCACTTAATGAATATTTTGTTTATTATTTTTAAATTCTATTCCACAAAATGAAAAAACCAAAGTTTTCCAAAATTATTGCTGGCACCATGTCTTGGGGTTCTTGGGGGCGTAATTTTAACGCAAACGAGATGCAACGCTTGACTGAAAACTGTGTAGATTTGGGTGTCACTTCTTTTGATCATGCCGATATTTATGGCGGCTATACAACTGAATCTGCTTTTGGAACGGCGTTTTCTAAAACAGCCATCGTGCGCTCAAAGGTTCAATTTATTTCTAAATGCGGAATTCAGCTGGTGAGTCCAAACCGTCCAAATAAAATAAAGCATTATGATTGCTCTAAGGCGTATATTATTGCTTCCGCAGAATCTTCATTAAAACACTTAAAAACAGATTATTTAGATGCACTTTTGATCCATCGCCCCAGTCCGTTGATGCATCCTTATGAGATCGTGGAAGCGATTCAACATTTAAAAAAAGACGGAAAAATTAGCAGCTTTGGAGTATCGAATTTCACACCCTCTCAAGTCGATTTGATTTCTAGCGAAGTGGCGATTGACATCAATCAAATTGAGTTTTCCGCCGTTCAGCATCAAGCCTTATTTAATGGAAGTTTGGACCAAATGTTAAAAAACAAAATCACTCCCATGGCTTGGGCGCCACTTGGTGCGGTGTTTTCTAGCGAATTATCGGCTCAAAAAAAACGTATTATTGAGCAACTCGACGTTTTAGCTCAAAACTATAATGCCACTCCAGATCAGTTAGTGTTGGCTTGGATTTTAAAGCATCCTTCTGGGATTCATCCTGTGATTGGGACGACAAACTTAAAACGCATCGAAGCATCTGTAGCGGCTGTTTCAATAAACCTCACATCCGAAGATTGGTTTAAAATATTAGAGGCCAGTCAAGGCTACGAAGTTCCCTAAATTCCTGCAAAATGATCAATAAACGACTGCTTATCAAAAATCTTCTTGCGCATAACGACGAAAGCAGTTTTTATGATAAAAAGTTAAAAATTAATATCGGCAATAAAGAAGGAAAAGCGAAGTTTCTAAAACATATTTGTGCGCTATCCAATAGCAATCCGAACAATAATTCCTACATCGTTATTGGGGTGGACGATCAATATAGTCACATCATTGGCGTTGATTTTTTTGATGATAGCAAGATTCAAAATCTTGTGAATGCCTATTTAAGCCATCCACCGATTATTCAATATGAAAATATTCCGTTTCCACATCTGAGTGATGACAAGGTGGTGGGGCTGGTTACCATTCGACCCAAAGAAACCCAAGAAATTACGTCGCTTCGTAAAAATATTTGGAAGTATTATGGCGGCAATGTGTTTTTTAGAGAAGGCAGTATGAGTATGCCCAAAGTATTTGACATTGAACTGACAGATTCCAATTCTGAAATTGTAGCGTCTATTGAAGCGCATTCTCGAAACAATATTAAGTATACTTTGGACGGGGTCTTTGATTTTATGGCACAACGGAAGGATTATGAACCAAAATATAAAGTTTTCAAAGAGTATTTTGTGATCTGTTGGTCAGGCCAAAAAAAGACCCTAAAAACGCAAACGTTTTATTCGCGGGTGGATATTGCGTTGATTAACGAACAGGTGCGCTTGTTTTACTCGACTTTGGATGCCGTTGAGATTTCTTATGACAACGATTCTTTTAAGATTATTGAATATGTTAATTTAGGATTGAATGGCCAAAACACGTATTATCAACTAGAAAAAACTACGATTACTTTTGGGAACAATGCGATTTACAGCATCGACTCTCAATTGCTTTTTAAGCCACCTCAATACGACAAAAAAATTCTGCATCATATTTTTAATGCCAACAATGCGCTCATGGACCGCCTTAGGCAGGGAAAATCTCTTACAGCGCCGCAGCTCAACGATTTAAAAAATGTTCCTGCAACGTATTTAATCTGTTATTTTAATGGATTTGAAGCTGCGCTGACACAACTCCAAGCCGCAAAGCCGTTGTTGTATAAACATAGCGATGAAGTGTATGCGCTCTATAAAGAGAGCATGCGAATTCTAAGAAAAGCGAAGTATAGTTAAGGGTGTTGTGCTGTGGAGCTACCACTACGCTAAAGTGAGGCAACATTACTTGCTTTAGTTTTTTAGCATTAAAATTAGAAATGTAATTTTTTTCATAATCTTGACTTTTACATTGTTACAAACACGCCACAACCTTTGATTAAGCACTAAACCGCAATTGTTTTTGTACGGAGTTAGCTACTGTGTTTTTCTTTCAGTTCGAGCTTTTCTATTCTAGATTTGATTGCTCCATTATTTCTTCCAAATATTTTACTCAATTCGGTTGTCGTTTTTCCTTCACAAAATAGACGCTCCAATTTTTCATCACTCTCCGCTGTCCATTTTTCGTAGGCGTTTTTATTTACTTTTTGTTTTTCGGTTTTTGAATAAGCTTTTTTCGCTCCTCTTTTTTCTTTCAGGCTGTATTTCGGTTGCAGTTTGTCAAAAAGGCGTTCTTCTAATTCTTTACGACCTAAATTTAATGTGATAAAAGATAAAGTCAAATGTTTTTCAATTCGGTCGTTTAGAATATTTTCTATGTCATTCGAAAACCCTTTTCTGGATGATGGTTTTTCATAATTCGGAAACTCAGAGTAATGAGAGTTGCCTAAATTCCGTCTTATAGTATGGTTTTTGGTATTTAGTATGTCTGTCATTCGACCGCGTAAACTTCCAGTTTCTCCAACGTAACAAACTTCGCCTTCTTCTCGGAATAAGTAAACTGCGGATTCATTCGGAAAGGATTTAGCCCATTCACGAGTCAATTCGATTGAGTGTCTTTCAGATTCAATCAGTAATTTATGTTCGAGTTTGACTAAATATTCTTCTATTTCCGTTTTTGTCATTGAAGTTCGGTTTTATATAGTAGCCAACGATTTGTGTATGAAACGTAGCGTATAAATATATACAAAAGTTTCGGTTTATTACTGAGCCACATCTGCGATTTGGCATTTACATTTTTTCTTTTCTAATGCCAAATCGCAGATTTGACGGAGCTAGTAAATACACACGAACCTTCGTTTTAGCACTTACCAGCTATGTTTTATACACGTCTTTGTTAGCAAACGTTATTTTTTACATTTGAAGATTCAAATTTAATTTCGCACCCAAAGCATTGAAAATTCTCATTACAGTTTCAAAAGTTACATTTCCAGTACTATTTTCCAGTCTAGATATTTGTGCTTTTTTTACTCCAACTAATTCTCCTAATTGCTCTTGAGTTAGTTTGCGTTTTTTTCGTGCAGTCTTAATCATATCTCCAATCAATTCAAGTTTTAACTCAAATTCATATTCGTTTCTTTCTTCCGTACCCTTTTTTCCAATTAAAAGGTCTTCTGCTTGGTCTAGAGTGTAACTTTTCATTTCTTTTTATTTTTAAAATACGTTTTTCTAATTTTCTCTGCTTTGTCGATTTCTTTCTTATCTACTTTACTAGTTTTCTTTACAATTCCGTGAGTTGCGAAAACTAATGTTTCGGTTTTATCATCTTTGTCCCAAAAAGCGAAAAGGCGATATTGTATTCCAGAATATAACGTTCTAAATTCCCAAATTTCATTAGTCAGTTTTTTGAAGAATTTAGGGTCAGATTGTTGTTCAGCTCTTCTTATATTTTGAAATATTTTCTTTCTAGCTTTAAGACTTTGTTTTTCAATAAATTGAAAAGTCTCTTCTAGTAATTTTGTTTCAAATCGTTTTATCATTCTTATTATAAATTCAAATACGATACAAACATACAAAAAGTTTCGTTAGTTGTAAACTTTTAATTTTTGCCAACGTCTTGGTATAAGCATAGTAAGGGGTTAAAACGCTATAATTTTCGGTTTTAAACTAACTTTTTCAAATACAAAAACACCTTTCGTTTAAACCATAAGCCCTTATTATGCTTATACTTTGTTGGCAATAGTTTATTTTATTCAACTGTTAATTGTTTTGTTTTTGTAACCGATGTCGAACCATTTTCAAAGTATTCGATTGTAATAATACCTGGTTCAAATTCTATTTTGAGATCACACGAATTATCGTCTAAATTTGATGTAAAAATTTGAGAATTATTACTAAAATCAAATGAACTAATATTCCAGTTTGAGTTAGAACTTATGTCATATGACCATAATCCCCCACTCATTTTAATTTTAAGGCTTGTATCGTTTGGTATAATTGCAGCAAAACTATATGAAGTAGAAGTATCAATTAAAGTTATATTATCACTTAATATATTTCCTCCATAAACAGCAGTATTTGGATATTCAATACTTTCTAATTGCGTTGTAAATAAATGTTCATCTCCATAAGCTGTTTCACCTTCACTATTAGTAGCATAAGCACGCAAATAATATAATGTATTTGCTGAAAGTTCAGAAATATTGCTAATAAATTCGCCAAGACCACCAGCTTCACTAGTTCTACTATCAGTTATTTCTGGTAATGTTTCTGTATTCCAACAAACACCTCTAGTCACTATTGAAACTCCACCGTTAGAAGTAATATTTCCACCAGAAATTGCAGTTGTTTGTGTAATTGAGCTTACTGTATTTGTAGTTAAAGTAGGTAAATCTGCTTTAGTCTTAAATATTGAATCTGTTCCATAAGCAGTTGCACCATCAGTATTTGTTGCATAAGCTCTTACATAATATATGGTGTTGGCATCAAGTCCTGTTATATTACTAACAAATTCGCCTTGCCCTGTGCCATCAATTGTTTTGTTCCCTAATAAGTCTGGCAAAGGTTCAGATCCCCAACAAATTCCTCTGGCTATTATTACAAGGTTATTTTGAGCTGTTATTGTTCCGCCACATTTAGCAGAGTTTTGAGTTATTAAACTAACCATTGATGTTGTTATAGTTGGCAACCCTGCGTTTGTTTTAAATAAATTAGTATCCCCATAAGCGGTTCCAACAGAATTTGTTGCGTATGCTCTTAAATAATAAGTAGTATTAGATGATAAATTTTCTATTTCACTAATAAATTCTTCATCTCCTTCACCATCGTTTGTTTTGTTATCACTAATAGTTGGTTCTAAAGAAGAAGAAGACCAACAAACACCTCGTTCAAAAATTAAATCATTTCCATTACTAATTATAACACCGCCACTTTTAGCAGAAGTGTCTGTAATATCTACTATTTCTATGGATGATATTGTCGGTAATGTACTAGGGTATTCTTTTGTACAACTAAAAGTTAGTATTAATAGAAATCCAATAAGTTTTAATGAATGTTTTTTCATAGTTTTAAGTGTTATCTTTTTTATACCAGTTCGAATTTCATAATTATTGCCAACGTTTTGAATATGGTGCGTTTGGCATTTCAACGCTCCAATTTTTCAATTTACTACTACATTTATTTATTGCTATCATCTTCATTTTTAGCACTATCTGCCAAATGCACTATATTTTTTGTTGTGCGTTCGTGATTTATTTCTTTATTCCAACATTTTTCAATAAGATGTGCATTTCCAGAATTTAAAGTCCTTATTCAGAACTTCTTCAGGGTTTATTGTTATTGTATTTTCTTCCGAATATAAATAAACATCTTCCGGCATAACTAAATAAGTCCCAATGGGCAATTCAGTTGATAGTTTTCCTTTTCTTATGGAAATCCGAATACTACTGGATTTCAACTGTTCAAAATCTCCATTTCCTAAACTGTCCAAATCTTCTTTGATAATAAAGTATAAATCGCCTTTATAATTTTCATATTCTCTACTCTCATAATCAATAATTGGCATACAATCTCCTTGACCATATTTAACTGTCCCTTTTATTCCTGTTTCAAAGTTGTCTTTTGAACATCCAACAGTTAATGTTAAAATCAATAGAATAAGGATATTTAAATTTTTCATAATATTTGGTTTTCTTTGTATAAGTCTAAGTTTCTTCTCATGACGCACAACGTTGCGGCTAAACTGCGTTTTAATGCAGTTTAGGTTGTGTTGTGCACTGGCTTTTAGTTTATGTAATTTATCAAAAATATAACACTTAAATATATCCATAATCCACTAAACAAAATATGAATTATTGTCTCAAGTCGTTTTCCTTTCCATAGTTTAGAAGAATATCCAAAAAATTGAATTATCAGTCTAAATGACCAAAATATTGCAAGTCCAAGCGAAATTGTTTTACCGAGTTTTGTTTCTACAAGTTCTGTTGCAGAAGTTAGACAAAGTAAACCCATCAGGAATACAACTAAGGCAATAAAAAAGGTATGGATTGTCATCATTTGTTTATTGATTAAACTTAATGATTTCAGTTCCTCCTTCCAGTTGAAATACTTTGGAAAAATTATGTGAACCAATGCTAAGCCCATTAATAGAAATCCGATTATTTTGAAGTGTAATATCATTTTTAACTGAAATTGAATATTGACATAAATGGTGTGAATTTGGATTCGTTAATTGATGTAAATCCAGCTTCTTTAAACGCCATTTCCCAAGTTGTTTTCGAAAAGAAATGGGTAAATCCAATTGTAAACGCAAAAAAGTTGGGGAAATCTCTTAAATGTTCCACCATGATTACATTGCCATTCGGTTTACATACTCTTCTACACTCTTTTAAAAACTTTATTTTCTCCTCATGCTTCCTGATTTCGTGAATTGCAGATACTAAAAATATATTGTCAATCGAATTGTCCTCTAATGGGATTTTGTTCGAAGCTATTTGTTTGGTATTTGGATAAACTAAACTTACTTTTCTTGCTCTTATTATTGCAGGTTCGGTATGTTGTTTAGCATTATAAAAATCATAAACCTGAAGTTTTGAATGAGGTAAAATATCCTTGATGATATAACTTGTCTCGTCAAAGCCTGCATTGATATTCAGATTTAAATTTTGTGCGGTATCTTCAAGATTCATTTTTTTCAACCAGTCGAAATTGTAAAAGCCGGAGAAATCGTAAACATATGCAGATACGATTAGTGGCATAATAAGTCCATATATAAATCCACAAATTACCAGCCAAAACAAGTCCTTGTTCCAGCTCAATACATATTGACTTCCTATAATCATCGCCATGACAACAAGTCCAAAAACATAAAAGTGTCTATTGAAACTGAGGATATTTAGTACTCCTTGAAATTTTCGCCTTTTTATTTCCATTTTTCAATTTTGCCTTTTGCCCAAGAATATGGAACTTTTTTTATCTCGAAAGCATTTGCCAAAACAATGTTTTGAAGTTTTAACTTGTTTAGAAAATCAAAATGGTAGTTTTCTACTTTTACAGGCTTAGGTTTCCAATTTTGCCGAATACCTAAAATGGTTAGTATCGTTTTATCTTCATTGTTTACAGTAAAAGTATGTGGTAAAGGACCTGCAAATTTCCTTGCGTCTTTCCAATCAATAAACGGTGAGTTTTCTGGTATTTTTATTTCACTGTCTGTTAACTCAATAGAAATTTCAAATTTAGATTGAGCTGATTTGATTGTTTTGTAATTTTTACTTTTTGTTTGCTCGATGTCCGTTGTAGTATAATTGTAATGTGTGAAAATATTACCGAAAAATTCCATTTTCTTTTTATCGGTTTGCGATTTGATTATATATAATCCCCTTAATCTTTTTCCAGCATTATTTGTGTATCGGACAAATATTCGATACCCGATCAAAAAGAAATCGTTTCCCATAAATTTTGGGAAGCCTTTTGGCCTAAGTCCGCTTGTTTGAACCATTGCTATTGCAATAAAAGCCCATTTATCCTGAAAAGTATCTAATTCCAAGCATTCTGGGATTAAGATTTGAAGCTGCTCTTTAGGAACGGCAAATGTCAGTACTAGCGAACTATCGAAGTTAGCTTCCACTGCAAATGGATGGTTTTTTAGAAAATTTATCACGCGCTTTCTTGTTTTATGTTTTTGTTTAAAACGAATTCATTGTAGTAAACAAGACCTATAAAAATAAACGCATAAAAAGAATTAAGTTTTCCCCAAAGTAGAAGGTCTGGAACAAGAATGAATTCCAATGTATTCATCACTGCCACTACGAGTATTTGAGTAGTCGCATTGAGCTTAGATTTAAATTTAGAGAGCACCCAAGCTGCCATAACAACTTCTGACAAACCAATTAAGATAGTTAAAGGTCTTGAATAGTCTTCCCCTAAAATGCGTGCAACTATCTGTTCGTGTCTAGGTACAAGATTTAGCACCTTACAGAAAAGCCCATTTGCAAGCCAGACTGCAGAAATTAGTAAGGTTAATGATTTATGTAAGTTTTTATTCTTCAATCTGGGGTTTCTTTAGCTTGTGCACAACGTTTATGTATAAGAATAGTTGCGGGTTTGTATGCGAGGATTTTCCGAAGGAAAATCAGACGTTACAAAGACGCAACGACCTTTGGGTTAAGCCTAAAACTAAGCAATTATTTTTATACTGTGTTGTGCGTAGTTTTTAATATTCAAGAACAGGATTTCCATTTTCACATATTACAGCACTAGGTTGTGATGGAATAGAACAATCGCTAATTATTCCCCATTTTTCGTTAAATTCACTCTGAGCAGTTCTATGCTCTTCAATTTTTTCTATAAAAAGTTCGGTGTCAATATTTGTCGAATATGCAATAAAACCGACAGGTCCTCCACAAGCTTTATTCCCATAACTAGTGAAAGTCCATTCTGCCGAATTATCACAATTCTCGTTAGTTGCTAAATTCTCTATTTCAGAAAACAATTGATTTAAATTTTGCCCTTCTTGTTCTTGAGTTAAATCATTATTGTCGCTACAAGAAAGCAATACTCCGAATATAAAGATTATTCTTATAAATTTTATTTTTTTCATAATTCCGTTTTTATTTTAGATACTCAATTTTCATTTTGGTTGCGTATAATTCTGACTAACGTTTTTGTAATGTTCTGAAAATCAGCTGTTAGTAATTCTGTTTTTCAGTTATATTTTCTTATTTATCAACTAATTAAACGTTAGCTTAAAGTGATTATTTGTTTTTTCCACAAAGGGAGGAATTACGCACAACGGTAAACTGTATGGTTAGTGGCGTGTTAAAGAACCGAAATTTTCAGGTTTGTCACAGAACTTTATTAAAAGAATTGAACTTTAAATTTAGCACTATGTAGCCATTAACTATACAGATTGTTGTAACCAGTTTTAATTCAAATCATTCTCTTAAAATCTTTTTTGTCATTATTTCGCCATTGCTTAATTCTGCTTTAATAATATAAATTCCAGAACTTAAATGTGAAATATCAACCTCTTGTTTTTCTTTTGTTTCAATCACTTTTTGCCCTTGAAAATTATAGACAACTACTTTTTTAAAGTATAACCTTTCCGAAATATTGTTTATATTCATATTTTCATTTTCACAAGGTTCAGGTGGGTATATTACCATTGGCATAACAATCACATCTCCATCACAGGGGTCTTCATTTCCTCCTCCTCCGTTATATGGGTTTTGTACATTAACGCTTATATAATGATTCCCTATTAAAGTAGAGCCATTATATACTTTACAAGTTATATCTTGTCTTCCTGTTTTCCCTGCCTTTATCCTTAAAACTGAAGAACCTTGTCCTTGAATTATATCCCAGCAATAATGATATGTACAACCTGAAGGGATTGACCAAACATAATTGGTAGCAAATGTATATGGTTCCGAAAATTTATAAAAAGCTTGATAACCCGGAGTAATTTGTGCTGGACCAGTAATATAATGGCTTTGAGAACCGTCATAATTTAAGGCCTTTTGAACTGCCGAATAAGCATTTAGTCTACCATAACCAACTTCATTATTCCAAGTTTGTGTTGCCCCATAATTTTGGAAAGTAACACTGTAGGGTGTGTTCCCAATTTTATCTGTAGTTGTTTCAAGAATTTCTCTGACCTGTGTTTGAGTAAAATTAGGATTAACAGATAATACTAATGCAGCAACACCAGCAGCATTTGGACAAGCAGAAGATGTTCCATTAAAATCTGACCAATAATTACCAGTATTATCAACATCAATTCCTGAAATATCCGTTGTGAAAATTTCTACACCAGGAGCAACTATATCAACCTCATTTCCAAAATTGCTTCCCCACCACCATTCGCCATCACAAGATGTACCATTCGCATCTGGTTGAGTAAGAGTGTCTACAAGTAACGATGCATCAGATGTACTACTCTTCCTTTCGTCACACATAGAAGATGCTCCTACAGCTATTACATTGTTTAGAGTTGCAGGATAGGAAACGTTTGTATTATAATTACCCGTTGAGAATAAAACAATACAACCTTTACCGTTTCTTCCATTATTGACAGCATTATTAATGGCGTTATTTATTGCGGAAGAAGGAGAACCTCCACCCCAAGAATTACTTAATATATCAGCACCATTTTGATAAGCCCAAGTAATACCATCTGCCAACATACTATTTGATGGAGAACCAGAAGAAGGAAAAACTTTTACTGGAATTATTTTTGAGTTATAAGCAATTCCAGAAATTCCAATGTTATTATTTGAAACAGCTGCAATTATGCCAGCACACGCTGTTCCGTGTGGATTACCAGAATCATCACCATTAGAATTTTCTCCAGTTGCATCATAACCACTTAATAAGTTTGATGCAAGGTCAGGATGTGATAAATCAACGCCTGTATCTATTACAGCAACTTTTATACCTGTACCTGTAGCAATTGCCCAAGATTCTTCTGTATCCATATCAGCATCTATTGTTCCACCTAGATAACCTTGATTATTAATTGACCACTGAGAATTAAAAAAAGGGTCATTTGTATGAGGTGTAATTAAACGAATAAAGTTAGGCTCAATAAAATCTATCATTGAATTAGTTTGTAATTTACTAACTAATTCAAGTAATTGAAACGTATTAATATCTTTTATTTTTATGATAAATTGATTTTTTACTAAATTATTTGGTGTTATTTCAATTTTGTAATCATAAAATAACTTAGCAAACATATTTTTATTTGCAGATTTAATAATTACCTCACCATTGCATACTTGTCTTACGCCATCTTTGTAAATTAATACTGGTTCTACTTTAGAAATGTTATTATTAAATTTTTGAGATAGTTTAGTCTTACGATTCTTGTAATTTCCAAGAGCAAAATCACTTTTAAGAATATATGAATTCTCTGAAATTTTGATTGTTTTTGTAATTGATTTATCTTTTAGAAAAGATTGTTTTTTAGTATTGTCAATCTTTATGAAATATTCATCAGCTGAAATTTTAAATTCAATTAGTGAATTTTCACTGTCTTTATATTTTATTGTTTCTTGCGAGAAAATTGATAAGGCAAAAAGCATCATTATTGTTAATGTAAGTATTGTTTTTTTCATTGTTGTTCTATTTTTGTTAATGTAATGTTTTCATAAGTAAGACTTGCAGGATGAAAAATAGGGTCACAAATTGTTTTTAATTGACCTGTAAAACTAACATCCATTGCATTTTCTAATTGATTTATAGAATAAGGAATATCGGGGACATTATCTAATATTGGGATATTGTCAATTTTTGAAAGAAAATCTTCATTACAAATAATCATATTGTGAAAGAAGTTTTGTTCCTTATAGATAATCCAATACTTTCGATTTTTGTAATTATCATTATTTGAATTATTTTTATAAAATAATTTACCTGTTAGTTGGTTTGAAATAGTTGTTCTTATTTCAGAATTACAACCGCAATCTGCTGAGGCACCTTCTTTATTACAACTACCAAAAATTAGAAGTGTAAAAAAGAATAAATAAGATATGGTTTTTTTAAAACCATTCTTTTTGTTTTTTAATGTTTTCATGTTTTTCTGTTTTTGTTCATAGACACCGTTGTTTTATGGTTAATGTAAATCTTTGAGTTCGAGTTTTTCGTTCTCAAATTGGTTACAACGGTTAGTAT
>Ga0209715_1000080_pt1 | contig 87230 bp, 76 predicted proteins | sample COGITO_mtgs_1205_2_FD_184809 | JGI IMG/M metagenome (GOLD analysis project Ga0209715, IMG submission 184809) | Pelagic marine microbial communities from North Sea - COGITO_mtgs_120503 (SPAdes) (version 2) | ecosystem: Environmental > Aquatic > Marine > Epipelagic ... | reverse complement strand
ATGACGTCCATATCGAGAGCACCTGTTAAAAAACTATACCATTGTCCATCACCAGTGCCAACCATGTAACCGAGAGGGTAAATTGCCCATCCGATTAGGACAAACTTGCAAAGAATGTTGTGGGCACGTTGCACTGAGGCAGAAGACTTGTCAGCCAAGGCTCTCGCTTCGCCGAACATAATCAGGTATACGATGTAGAAGTAGGCTATTCCAGAGAATAATCCCCACATCCATGGACCATTGTCGTAGCCATTTTCGACCGTGTATACTGCCTCTCCGAAGTAACCTGTAACAAGCATCACAACGGATGCCCAAATGAGTTTCCACAACAGTCCTGTCTTCGCACCAGCCGCTTTCAGGATGAGGTAGAATTCAACGCACATCAACGGAACCGTCAACGTCCAGTCGACATACCGAAAGAACGTTGGTGAGCGAAGGGATGCATCAGGGATTATACCGGATTCGAGCCATCCAGCAGATGCTGCCCAGTAATCCCGCATGTAGTAGTAGTGAACAGCGGCAATGAAGGTGATCAAACCGCTGATCAACAAAGAAGTTTTCCATTTTCCTTCGACCATGTTGATGGAGAAGAAAAAGAAGGCGGAAGCCGCCATCATGGCCATACAGCCTACGAAGAACGTGAAGCCTACGTAGTCAGTTTGCTCCATCGGCATTATACTGCCTAGAATAAAAGAAGTCATGAGTTTGGGTTTTGGTTACAAAAAGGTATCGTGTCCTGAAAACATCGAATTAACATCTGCTAACATATTTTGTTCAACGCAATCTATCAAAGGTTCACCAAGAAGCCAGTGTAAGTTGTCAAGCTTTTGGCTTTAAGTTGTTTATAAGTTGAAATAAAAGATGCGTTGGCATTCCCATGACGGTAAAATAGGAGCCTTTCATTTCGCTAACACCGGCAAAACCGATTAAGTCTTGTACTCCATACGCACCTGCCTTGTCGAACGGTTGGTAACCATCGAGGTAGTGGTCGATTAATTTGGGTTCCAGTGGGTGGAAAGTGACTTCGGTTGTGTCGACTTTCGCTTGAATACCGCTGATCTTGGTGGTGACGGCTATTCCAGACGCAACGGTATGCGTCTTGCCGCTCAAAGCCTCAAGCATACCCTTCGCTTCCTCGCGTGAGGTGGGTTTTTGCAGCACTTCGTTCCCGAGCAGCACCACGGTGTCTCCTGTGATGAGCACATCATTTTCTTCAAGGTCTTCCCAATAAGCTTGGGCCTTGAGCCTTGTTACATACAGTGCGATCTCTGGCCCGGAAATTTCAGCGGGGAAACTTTCGTCTACTTCTTTGAGCCACGTGATGGGGTTCAATTCGAGGCCACGAACCAATTCCAATCGGCGAGGGGATTGGCTCGCTAAGATGACCCTGCGACCGTTTAAATGTGGGTATAGCATGGTGCAAAAATACCGGTTCCAAAGTCAGGGGCACCCAACGGCGCGAACTACCTTTGAAGCTCACAATTCAAGCCATGCAGCACGAACGTATTCTGATTCTCGATTTTGGTTCCCAATACACCCAGTTGATTGCTCGCCGTGTTAGGGAATTGAATGTTTACTCAGATATCATACCCTGGAGTCATTTTGATGAGGTGCCATCCGATGTGAAAGGTGTGATTCTCAGCGGTTCGCCGCATAGTGTTCGAGATTCGAATGCACCAAGACCTCACCTCGATGCCATGCTGGGGCAGGTGCCCGTGTTGGGAGTCTGCTATGGCGCACAGTATCTAGCACAAACTCATGGTGGTTCGGTGGAGGCTTCCGATTCCCGTGAATACGGCCGGGCGAATTTGGTCGAAGTCAACAGCAAGGATCCGCTACTGCAAGGGGTTCCTATCGAATCCCAGGTGTGGATGAGCCACGGCGATACGATTTTATCGCTCGGTGACCAATTCGAACCAATCTGCAGCACGCACGATGTGAAGTTCGCCGGATTTCGCGATGTAAAAAGACCCGTGTGGGGGATTCAGTTCCATCCAGAAGTCTGGCATAGCAAGGACGGACCTTTGCTGCTGAAGAATTTTGTTCATGGTATTTGCGGGTGTTCAGGAGATTGGACTCCAGCGAGCTTTGCAGACGAAACCGTTGCCAACCTGCGAAGTCAGATTGGCGAGGATCAGGTGATTTTAGGATTGAGCGGCGGCGTAGATTCCACGGTCGCGGCCGCCTTGCTTCACCGCGCCATTGGTTCCCAGCTCCACTGCATTTTTGTAGATAACGGTTTGTTGCGAAAGAATGAGTTTGAGGAAGTGTTGGAGAGCTATGAAGACATGGGGCTTCAGGTCAAGGGTGTCCGAGCTGCAGATCGGTTTTTAGAGGCGTTGGCAGGAGAGTCGGACCCTGAAACCAAGCGCAAGGCAATCGGCAAGGTGTTCGTGGATGTTTTTGACGATGCGTCGAAGAAAGTAGAGGGTGCTCATTGGTTGGCCCAGGGCACCATTTATCCCGATGTCATCGAAAGCGTCAGTGCAACCGGAGGACCTTCCGCTACGATTAAGAGTCATCACAATGTCGGTGGATTACCAGATTACATGAAGTTGAAAGTAGTCGAACCCTTGCGTCTGTTGTTCAAAGACGAAGTGCGGAGAGTGGGCAAGGAAATCGGGGTGAAGCAATCGATCTTAGGCCGCCATCCTTTCCCCGGGCCGGGCTTGGCGATTCGCATCCTCGGCGATATCACAGCCGAAAAGGTTCAGATATTGCAGGAGGTCGATCACATTTGGATTCAAGGTCTCAAGGATGCTGACTTGTATGACGAGGTATGGCAGGCGGGTGCAATTTTATTGCCGGTGCAGAGTGTCGGCGTCATGGGAGATGAGCGCACCTATGAGCAGGCTGTGGCGCTGAGAGCCGTGACTTCGACAGACGGGATGACGGCGGATTGGTGTCACTTGCCCTATCCATTCTTGGCCAAAGTCTCAAATGACATTATCAATAAGGTACGCGGCGTCAACCGAGTCGTCTATGACATCAGTTCCAAGCCCCCTGCGACCATTGAATGGGAATGAGATGATTTGTATTCCTGCTGAAATACCCCGAGAATTGTGTGAAATTGATGACGAATTAAAAGCCATCTACCACAGCAATAATTCCGTGTGTATTTGGGTTTTTAACTCAACTGAAGACCGCAACAGCTTCGTAAGCCGTTCCATTGGTATGAATAAACATGAACGCTCTGCCTTGTATGATGAATCATTCCGATAACTACAGCCTCAACTTGGCGGAGATGAGGCGGAGATTTCTTGTGGAATCGTTGGTCCGCGGCTTCTTTGTTGCTGGACTGCTGGTTTTTGCATTGCTGGTTTCTGGACTTTTTGGGACGGGATTGGCTCAAACGACTTACACTGTTTTGCCAGGGGATACGTTTTCCCGCATCGCCCGTGCACATGATGTGTCACTGACCGAATTGCAGGAGGCGAATGGAGGTCGGCGTGAGGATTTATCCCCTGGGGATCAGATTCAAATTCCTACTCCCGTTGTGCTGGCTCCTGTGATATTACCGGGAGCTTCCCCTGCATCGGCCATTGACGTCAGGCATACGGTTATCGCAGGGGAAACACTTTACGGCATCAGCCAGCGGTATGGCACAGCAGTGAGCGAATTGGAACGTCTAAACCCCGCTGCGCTGAATGGATTGGAAATTGGAGATGTGTTGGTGATTCGTGCGGTTCCAACTGATAATGGACGGGCTTCAGCTCCAGCTTCTTCTTTCGTTTCCTTGTCTGATTCGATCGGGGGGTGGCCGGCTTTGAGAACCGACACTTTACGTGCGTTGGTGATGTTGCCTTTTATGCTGGAATCAGATACAGTTAAAGGAGGAGGGTACGACGCAAAAACAACGCGTTTACGGGACATTTCTTTGGAGTTTTTACACGGTGCAAGATGGGCTGCTGAAATGTTGCGGGACTCTGGGTACACCGTGGCGCTGAAAGTGGTCGATACAGAGCCGGATAGCGTGGGGGTGCATGCTTGGACCGATGCAGATTTGTACTGGGCTGATGTGGTCCTTGGGCCGCTCAGAAAGGCTCCGTTGGATTCTGTGAATGAAAAGCTGCGGTTGTCTGTGATCCCGCAGTGGGTTTTGACTCCGCAAAAGCCAGAGGTTTGGCACAAACATCCTTGGGCCTTTTCATTGGAAGCTCAGCCAGAAGTAGGGATGGAACAACTGGGGGCATTTGCCGCTCTTCAACATGCGGGGGACACGGTCTTGCTCCTAGAAACGAGGGGAGCAGGCGCTTCTATGGAAGCCGCATTCCGAGCGGGCTTTGAAAAAGCGAAGGCCGATTCGACTTTTCTTCAATCCATGCCGGCCAACGCTCAATTTTGCGAAGGATTGATTGCTGCATTGGATACGAGTAAATTAAATATCATCGCGGTGCCGGCAGGCCGTTCGGCACAGTCGCTTGTCGCATACGTTCAAACCGAGTTGCAATCGGCCGATTCATTTCCCGTTCAACTTTATGGGCATCCTGAATCACGAAGTTTTGAGTTTCTGGAGCGTCCATTTCTAGAACGCTCCCATTGGACTTCACCGGTGTCGGCACAAACGCTCTGGAGCGATGTTGATGTGGCAAAGCAGGTGCAAACTTTTCGGGACCTGTTTCAGACTGACCCGTCTTTGTATGCATTCATCACATGTGAAGCTTTGCGCGAGACAGCACGGTGGCAAGGAAAACCGTGGCCTATCCCGGCCTCGGTATACCAACAAACGCGATGGGAGTGGGATGGGAATTTAGGTCGCTGGATGAACCGCTATTGGACCATCGAGTCTTTCACCAACGACGGCTGGTTCGATTCACTGAATCTGGAAGATTAAATCCGGTTATCGACCAAATTCACACCGGGAAATTTAGCGGGATCAAACCGAAATGTGCCCGCAGGAATTTTCGCCTGTGGCTTGAACGTCAGCACGTCATAGGTAACATCGGTGCCCTCGCGCCCTTTGACGACAGCCCGTTTTAGTTCCAATGCGTCCTCGTCGATAAAAAGCTGGATCGTGTGAAAGGGCTTTTCGTCTGCCTGCAAGGGGTAGAGGTTAATCTGAACAAGCGATGTTCCATTGACTTCTTTTTGGCCTTTCCATTCTGTTTTGAAGTCATCCTCCCATATGGTGAATAGCTTGGCTGGATCCATGCCTTCCTCGGCCATGACATCTGCATCGTCAACGTAACAGTCATTCACCGCAGGTTCGTATGTCCAAATAGTCACTCCATCTGAAATGATGATGTAATCCCCGATGTCCAAACTGTATTTATCTCCTTCCACGTATATGGTGCCCGATTGTGCAGCTTCAAAGTCGCTGACCCGATCTTCCATCTTGGAGGTGTAGGTCGCTTCGATGGACCCATACGATTTAGCTTCCTCACTGAGTTTATCCAGCAGCACTGTGGCATCTTGCGCCCAAGCAGAGGCTCCGACAAAGAAGGTCAATCCAAAAGCTGTCAAAAATTTCATGGTGCGAAGATGCTTCATGCTTCTCCCATCTGCAACATCTGTTCCAAACTTGCTTCGTCAGGAACGAGCACCTTGCGCGCTTTGGACCCTTCGAAATGTCCTATGATTCCAGCATCCTCGAGTTGGTCGATAATTCTCCCGGCGCGGTTGTAGCCAATTTTTAATTTGCGTTGAAGCAGAGAAGTGGACCCTTGTTGGTGCATGACGATCAAGTGTGCAGCCTCTGCGAACATGTCATCGCGTTCATCATCGCTGATGTTACCTGTTTCTCCGCTTCCTCCTTCTTCTGTGTATTCGGGCAGGATGAAGGCGTCCGGATATCCTTGTTGACTGCCAATGAATTCGCAAATGGCCTCTACCTCGGGCGTATCTACAAACCCACATTGTATGCGAATCAGGTCGTTGCCGTTGCTCAGGAGCATGTCTCCGCGGCCAATTAATTGATCAGCACCGCCTGCATCAAGAATGGTCCGGGAATCAATTTTGGACGTAACGCGAAAGGCAATTCGTGCGGGGAAATTGGCCTTGATGGTGCCCGTAATGATGTTCACCGAAGGTCGTTGAGTTGCGATGATGAGGTGAATCCCAATGGCCCGTGCCAATTGAGCAAGTCGTGCAATGGGGGTTTCGACTTCCTTGCCCGCGGTCATAATGAGATCGGCGAACTCGTCCACGACCAAAACGATGTAAGGTAAGTAGCGATGTCCTTCCTCTGGATTCAGCCTTCTTCGAACAAATTTGGCGTTGTATTCTGCGAGGTTTCGGCATTGTGCATCTTTGAGCAAGTCATACCGCTGATCCATCTCAATACACAAGGAATTCAAGGTTGCCACCACTTTGGAGGTGTCCGTGATAATCGCATCTTCTGAGTCAGGAAGTTTGGCGAGGTAGTGCCTTTCGATGTGATTAAAAAGGGTCAGCTCCACCTTTTTGGGGTCGACCAAGACAAACTTCAATTGCGAGGGGTGCTTTCGGTAGAGCAAGCTTACAAGCATGGCATTCAATCCTACAGATTTTCCTTGCCCTGTAGCACCGGCCATGAGGAGGTGGGGCATTTTTGCCAAGTCAAAGACAAACGTCTCGTTGGAGATGGTCTTGCCAATGGCTATTGGCAGTGCAGCATTGGATTTGTTGAATTTATCCGAAGCAATCAACGTCCGCATGGAGACGATGTCTGGATTCGAATTGGGGACTTCGATGCCGATGGTGCCCCTTCCAGGGATGGGGGCGATGATGCGGATGCCCAAAGCTGCGAGACTCAGGGCTATGTCGTCCTCCAGGTTTTTTATTTTAGAAATCCGGATACCAGGGGCTGGCACAATTTCATACAAGGTGACCGTTGGGCCGACCTGTGCCGTGATGCTGGAGACTTCGATGCTGAAATTTTTCAGGGTCCGAAGGATGCTGTTTTTTTTGTCCTCTAGTTCCTTTTCGCTGACTCGAACCTTTCCATCGCCGTGTTCCATGAGCAAATCGAGGTTGGGCAATTCGAACCGACTTAAGTCCAGTTTGGGGTCGTATTCCCCAAATTCCTGAACTTTTTTGTCAATTTCAACTTCGGTTAGTTGTGCTTCGTCGTCCGCCAATTTGACCTGGAATGTTACGTCTTCATCAAGAGATTCGGGAATAGATTCGGGTTCGGGGGCAGGTTCAGGGGCAGGTGGAGCAACGGATTCAGCCTTTGGCGACAGTTGTGGCACGGTTGGGTTTCCTTCTTCTTCGCTTGTTTCCACCTCCAAATCACCTTCCAGGATTTCATCCAAGGCACTGTCGGAAGCTTCGTCCCATCCAGGGGTTGCCTCATCGGATTCCTTCACAGGAAAGTCTTCCATGTCAGACGGTGCAGCCTCCGAATCTTCCGGGTTATTCCAAACGTCTGATTCACCGTCTTCTGAAACAAACCATTTTTTGATGCCTTGCAAAGAGAAACGGGGAAATTGGTCAATTCTCGGTTGAAGGTAGAACATGGCGACCGAGGCAATGATTCCCAAAATGACCATGCCACTTCCCAGCATGCCCAAATAAAGGAGTCCCATGTCCGTGCTGTATCGGCCAGTTGCCCCAACCCAGTGGTCCCAACCGCTGTGTCCCCAATGATCGGTAAGGGTAGCCAAGTATCCACCAATCCATGGCGTAAAAAGCATCCATGCAAGGGAAAATCGAAACCACTTACCTCGATTCAAAATCGGGCGCTGCGTGATCAGGGGCCAAGCGACTAAGGAGAGCAGGACGGGCCAAGCCAAGGCACCAATACCAAATCCTTGCCTACCAATCCAAAACGCGAAATATGCACCGCCAGCCCCAAGCCAATTCCGGAACGGCTCACGGGTGGATTCTAACCCTTCTGGTGTCAGCCCTTCCGAAACCAAGGCATAGTCTGCAGATCCAGTAAACAGTCCAGCGATTAAGGAGACGGCCAAAAAAAGAGCCCCAGCTAGCAAAAGGGTTCCCCCGGCTGCTTGCAACCTTGCATTGTTCAAAGCCTTTTTCAATGCTGCCCATCGAGGGCCGGGAGTCCGAGGGGGCTTCTTGCCCCCTTTTTTCTCAGCCACGGGCTTCGTGTCCCGTTTGAGACGATTTTTTGGTTTTTGGCTGGGTTTGGATTTGAACATCGTTGGGTTGCCTTGGCAGTGGATAAAGCTAAACGTTGAAAGCCGCGTGAAACGTATCTTTCCACTGGTTTTTCCACGTGGGATTGTTGGGTTTACAAAAAGGCCTTGTTACCTCACGCCGATTAGCTATATTTGCATCCCAATTCTCGAAAGATGGCCAAGAAAGGCAACCGTATACAAGTAATTTTGGAGTGCACTGAGCACAAGACTTCTGGCATGCCCGGAACGTCCCGATACATCACGACCAAAAACCGGAAGAATTCTCCGGATCGAATTGAATTGAAAAAGTACAACCCGGTGTTGCGCAAGAATACCGTCCACAAAGAGATTAAATAAGCTGAGTCATGGCAAAGAAAACAGTAGCATCGTTGCAGACAGGCGGCGGTAAGCAGCACACGAAAGTGATTAAGATGGTCCGCAACACAAAGTCTGGTGCTTATTCTTTTCGCGAAGAGGTTGTGCACAACGACGATGTCAAGGACTGGTTAGCACGCGACTAAAATCGCTGGACCTGCCACAAACGATTTGGGCCGAACTCCAGCGGAGGCGGCCCTTTTTTTGTCACATTATTTTCGAAATCGATGAGTTTTTTTAAACGCATTTTTTCAGGGAAGCAGAAGGAAAGCCTCGACAGCGGACTTGCAAAGTCACGCACGAACGTATTCCAAAAACTGACCAAGGTGTTTACCGGCCGTCGCCGGGTCGATGAGGATTTGATGGAGGAGCTGGAAGAGGCGCTCATTACTGCTGATGTGGGGGTGGAGACGACCATGAAGATTTTAGATCGGTTGCGGAAGCGTGCGCGGTTTGAGGCCTATGCGGAAGTGGAGGAGCTTTACACGATGCTGCGGGAAGAGATTGCGGGCTTGTTCGAAGGAAACGACTCAGGTCCCGTGAAGGACATGGCTTCTCCCCACGTGGTGATGGTGGTGGGGGTGAATGGAGTGGGTAAGACCACGTCGATTGGGAAATTAGCCTGGCGTTACAAGCAAGCGGGAAAGCGAGTTTTACTGGGGGCGGCAGACACGTTCAGAGCAGCAGCAATCGATCAACTTACAGTCTGGTCTGAGCGAGCGGGTGTGGAGATTGTCGCCCAGCATATGGGGGCTGATCCAGCCGCCGTGGCATACGACACATTGGAGGCTGCCGTGGCTAGAAATTCTGAGGTCGTGATTATTGATACCGCTGGACGGCTGCACAATAAGCGGGGATTGATGGAGGAACTAACCAAAGTGCGCCGAATTATGGATCGAATCGTCCCGGGTGCGCCGCACGAAGTGCTGTTGGTTTTGGATGGTTCTACAGGCCAAAATGCGGTGGAGCAAGCCAAGCAATTTACCTCTGCAACCGAAGTGACGGGGCTTGTGCTCACGAAGTTGGATGGCACAGCCAAAGGCGGTGTGGTCCTCGCTATCTCTGACCAACTCAACATTCCCGTTCGGTATGTTGGCATCGGAGAAAAAATGGAGGACCTACAAGATTTTGAAATGATTGAATTCATCGACAGCTTACTCCCAGAGAATTGGGAGGACGCTGCCCAAGCCGCCCAATCCTAACCCACACTTCATGAGAACTCGGACTACCCGCGCCCGCAAGGTCAATGTTATCACCTTAGGGTGTGCCAAAAACATTTACGATTCAGAGGTGCTCATGGGCCAACTTCGGGCCAACTCGTATGAGGTTGAGCACGAAAGTAAAAAGGACGATGCCGGCATCGTGATTGTCAATACGTGTGGTTTTATTGAGAGTGCGAAGCAAGAGAGCATCGACACAATTTTGCAATTTTCTGAGGCGAAAAAAGCCGGCCTTGTGGACCGCGTCTATGTCACAGGATGTTTGTCTGAACGCTACAAGGATGAATTGAGTGACGGCATTCCAGAAGTGGATGCATGGTTCGGAACGCGTGATTTACCCAGGCTTTTAAAAACATTGAAGGCTGACTACAAGAAGGAACTGGTGGGCGAGCGATTGCTCACGACGCCTGCGCACTATGCGTATTTGAAAATCGCCGAAGGATGCGACCGACCCTGCGCGTTTTGTGCGATTCCCTTGATGAGAGGCAAGCACGTTTCTACCCCCATGGAGGATCTGGTAAAACAAGCTGAGATGCTGGTAGCCAATGGCACACGGGAGCTCATTCTGATTGCCCAGGATTTGACTTATTACGGTTTGGACATCTACAAAAAACGCGAGCTAGCGACCTTGGTGGATCGATTGAGTGATGTGGAAGGACTGGACTGGATTCGCTTGCATTACGCGTTCCCCACTGGTTTCCCGATGGACGTGCTTGACGTGATGGCAGCGAAGCCCAACGTTTGCAATTACCTGGATATGCCATTGCAGCACGCTTCGGACGAGATGCTCAAGTCAATGCGACGAGGAATCACGCAGGAAAAGATGGACCGGTTGATCGGGGATATTCGCAACCGCGTTCCGGAAATTGCTTTGCGAACGACCCTTATCTGTGGATTCCCGGGTGAAACGGAGGCTCACCATCAAGACATGCTCAATTGGACGGAGCGCATGCGCTTTGACCGCGTTGGTTGTTTTACGTATTCGCATGAGGAAAACACCCATGCCTATAGTCTGCAAGATGATGTGCCTGAGGAAATTAAGAAGAAGCGAGTGGATGAAATCATGACCCAACAAGCGGGCATTTCATTCGAACTCAATCAAAAATTTGTCGGCACGCAGCAACGCGTTCTAATCGATCGATTGGAGGACGGACAATGGATAGGACGGACCGAGTGGGATTCACCTGACGTGGATAATGAAGTGCGCATTACTGCACCCGATGATGTACACCTGAGAATCGGTGACTTTGCTATGGCACACATCGATTCGGCTACTGAATTTGACTTGCATGGGCGACTGGCGTGACGTGAATTACCCGGTAATGGAACGGTTTTTTACCGTTCAAGGTGAAGGTGCTTATACTGGAGCCTCGGCTTGGTTCATCCGGTTGGGTGGGTGTGACGTCGGATGTGCTTGGTGCGATGTGAAAGAAAGTTGGGACGCCGAAGTACATCCGAAGGTAGATGCGGGAACGTTGGTGGACGAAGCGGTTCAATCCGGGGCCCCCATTTGTGTGATCACGGGGGGAGAGCCTGCGATGCACGACCTGACATCCTTGACGTTAGGCCTTCAATCCGCGGGATTGCGCACGCACATTGAAACGTCTGGAACGCACCCGATGACGGGGACATGGGATTGGGTGACATTTTCTCCCAAGCGATTTAAATCCCCGCTAGACGCCATTTATGGCGCTTCGCATGAACTCAAGATTGTGGTCGTCAATCGGCATGATTTGCAATGGGGAGAGGAACATGCGATGAAGATGCCTCCGGCTGCCTCTTGTTACTTCCAGCCTGAATGGGATCGCCGAGACAAAGTACTTCCATACATCATGAAGCACTTGCGAACGAGTCCGAGCTGGCGCATCAGCTTGCAAACGCACAAATATCTGGGGTTGCCTTGACGGCTCCTTGATTCAAATTCAATTGACCAGCCGTAGCTTGAGGGTAGGGGAAAGAGGTTGAGCTCTGCAGCAAAGAACCATGCCTTGGGCTTTTTCTCCTTCGGTCAACCCGCTGATTCCCTCGCGTTGCACCTGTCCTTCCACAATTTGTGCTTGACACGATAAGCAAATTCCGCCGCGACAACTGCTGGGAACATCGATGCCTGCCTGATGAGCCGCTTTGAGAATGGACTGTCCTGATCCGTGCATCCGGAAGGAACGAACACCGTTGTCTTGTTCAATTTCGACGTCGCAATGCGGCCTTAAAGTGCCGAGCTGGTTCAGAAGAGGAGCTTCTGTCTCGTGGCTCAACTGTCGGTCCGTGAAGTACTCCGTATGTCGCTGGGACATGGGAATACCGAGCGCATCCAATCCCCGGTGCACCTCTTCCATCATGCCGTGCGGGCCGCTAATTAAATACGTCGCATCCTGAATCCCTGGTTTGTTGCGCAGCCAGCGGGCGACTTGATCTCGCTTGATTCTATTTGCACCAAGTGAGTCGTTGTTGTTGCTGTCTGTGCTGAGGAAGTACGTCGCCATTCGGTCATGCGCTTGAAACGGCAGGAAATCATTTTTTAGCAACCGCCGGCGTTCAGAAGGGCTGGAGTGGTAGAGTGTAAATCGATGGGGTAGTTCACTTGTCATTGCCTGCTGCATGCAGCTGAAAACCGGCGAAATCCCGATGCCTCCTGAGAATGCGATGAAATCTTGCGGAAGTGTATTCCATTCAGGTTGCCAGAGGTGATTGCCTAGATTGACAACTTCCAATGTCATTCCGGCCTTGGCCTCCGTGTGGAAAAATCGGCTAGCTTGACCTCCCCGGAGGTTTTTGACCAAGAATTCGAGTTCTCTTGATTCAGCCGGAGAAATAACAGAATAACTTCGATGCAGTCTTGGTTCTGTGGGAAGATGAAAGGAGATATACGCCCCGCCCCATTCAAAGGCATCGTTTTTGACTGCAACTGCGGTTGATGACTCACTGGGCGGTGCGATACGAACCCGCACGGCCTCAGGTCCTTCACGAAGGATGGACGTTATTTTCCAATGACCGAGTGCATCGTTTGCCATGCTTTTCCAACCCATTGAAAAGGTGAAAAGTTCTCGCAGCAGCTCTGCTCATCCAATTCGATGCTTGGCCCGAACTTCGTTGAACGAAAGTTTTATCGCGAAATAATGATTCTGTGCTACTCAGAATGAGAGTCTAATCGGGAGAGCAAAGCGGCCAGTGTCATCTTGTCGACAGGTTCATAGCCGAGGGGCATGGTAAAGTGATCTTCCTCCCATTGGGAAGGTGCAATGGTCTCTTGCGATTCCATGATCAAGCGGTATGCAGCAGGACCATCGGTAAGCTCGATTTCTCTCGGTAAAGCGCCGACCGACCAGGCGCAGGGGGCCAGACCAAGATCGAAGGACTCAGGATCATCCGTTTTGTCCAACGGCGGCGGGCACGTCTCCAAAAGTTCCACGGCATGGCCCAAGAAATGGAAAAGAACATGGTAGGTGTTCGAATCAAATTGTCCGTACCACAGACGTTCAAAACTGGTTCCTTTCTCAACCAAACGCCAATGGCCCCCATTGGTTTCCCAGACGACTTGCTTGGGCAGGTAATCCCATTTTTCCATCGCCCCAGGGGACGTCTCTGGCACAGCTTGTGCTGAAGGCACCGCTCGGTATTGAACGCGGCCACTCCAAGTGGGAGGCGACTGCGTCCATGCCACGGAAGCGCAAAGCAGCAAAAGTCCAGCAATCAATGTACGTTGCGTCATTAAAATGCGAGGGTTTCGTCGAGGCATGATCGAACTTTCTCGGAATTGACAAGCACAAACCGTTCCAAGGATTCATTCAAAGGAATGGCCGGTGTTTCCATGGACCCGACCACTTGAACGGGCGCATCCAAATGCTCGAAAAGCTCTGCACTGATTCGGCCAGCAAGTGCCTGTGCAAAGCTGTTTTGGACAGGTTCTTCTGTAACGATCAAGGCGCGGTGTGTTTCCTTCACCCGATGTGCAATGAGGTCAAAGTCGATCGGACTGATCGACCTCAAATCGAGGATTTCGGTGCGTTCCTCCAATCCGTTGGTCGCTTCTTTAGTCCAATAAACTCCGCGTCCATACGTGATGATGGTGCAGGTACTTTCATCGTTGGTTCCTGTGTGCGTCAAGCTGCGAACCATTCGGCCTTGCCCAATCGGAACCCGATAATCGGCATCGGGCTCGATGACTTTGGCCTCTTCCGTGCCGGGGATTTTGGACCAATAGAGTCCTTTGTGCTCCAATACAATGACGGGATTGGGGTCGTAATAAGCAGATTTGAGCAAGCCTTTGAGATCGGCTCCGTTGGATGGGTACACGACTTTGATGCCGCGAATATTGGCCAATATGGATTCGATGCTAGAACTGTGGTACGGACCTCCAGATCCATAAGCCCCGATGGGTACTCGAATTACGCTGTGCACAGGCCATTGCCCGTTGGAGAGAAAATAACTTCTGCTCAGCTCCGTGAACAATTGATTCAGTCCGGGCCATAAGTAATCGGCGAACTGTACTTCCACAATAGGGCGCAACCCCACAGCTGACATGCCTGCCGTAGAGCCAATGATGAATGCTTCTTGGATGGGCGTGTTGAAGACCCTGGAATCCCCAAATTTTTGTGCGAGTGTCGCCGCCTCTCGAAATACCCCGCCCAAACGTCCTCCTACATCTTGTCCGTACAAAAGGGCCTCTGGATGGGCTTCTAGGATTTCTTGCATCGCGTGCAGAGCGCAATCGACCATCAGGGTCGTTTCATCTCCGGACCCGACGCGCTGCCCCGTCTCTTCTATAATTTCGGTTGGTGCCAAAACATGGGCAGCCAACTTATTCGGATCGGGTTCGTCGTGCTGCTGGGCTCGATCGAATGCGGCTTGCACCTCGTTCGCTGCGTCGCTCTGGATTTGATCCAATTCTTTCTCGTCTATGCCGAGTTGAATCAAGCGGTTGCGCAAGGCGGTCAGGGGGTCACGCTTTTCATGTTCTTCCAGATCGTCGCGGTACCACTCTTTGCGGACTCCACTGGTGTGGTGTCCGAGAAGCGGAACATGCGCGTGCACCAGCACCGGCGCACGCTGTGTTCGAACGTGCTCGAACGCAGCGTTCATCGCAACCATGCTTTCTTCCGTATTGGCACCATCGACCTCGATCAATTTAATCTGGGGAAATGCTTTGGCCAAGGTTGAAGCGTCATGGGAACGAATCTCGGAGGCGTGGGCGGAAATATCCCATTCGTTGTCCTGTACCAACCAAATAATGGGAAGTTTGCGCAAGTCACTCATGTGCAGGGCCTCACTCACTTCCCCCTCCGTCATGGCTGCATCACCGATGGAGCAGACGACCACAGGTGGGGCGCCTTCTCGGTCGTGGGGGATGCCCTGAATTTCTTTGTACTGCAAGCCCAATGCCACTCCAGCTGCGGGAATGGCCTGCATTCCGGTGGCACTGCTTTGGTGGGGAATTCGCGGTAAATCAGGCCGGTTTAAGGAGGGGTGGCTGTAATACGTCCGTCCACCGCTAAAGGGATCATCTCCTTTGGCCAGCAATTGGAGCATCAGATCTTCCGGTTCCATGCCCATCGTCAACAGCAAACAATCATCCCGGTAATAGGCGCTCAGGTAATCCTGGTTTTCGAGAAGCCGGCCTGCGGCCCACTGAATGGCTTCATGGCCTCGAGCACACGCGTGCACGTATTTGGAGGTCAATCGCGCATTGGCTTCGTACAGGTCGCTCATGGCTCGGGCAGTGCTCATGGTGCGAAATGCCTGAATCAATGCTTTGACGCCGGATTTGATGGTGGAAGCTTCCTTCATTTTTCGTCTTCGTCGTAAAGATAGAGCAGTCCGGATGGGCTACCTTCGCCGAGATGCACTTCAATTGCTGGAAATGGGAAGGGACGGGCAATGATTTTGTCCTATTTGACCGACGCGATTGGCCGGAATTGCCTGATGCCGGCGAAATTCATCGGCTTTGCGATCGAGACGGACCGGTGGGAGCGGATGGGGTCATCTTTTTTCGACCGATGGTCGAACTGCGGGCCGAAGGGATGGCAACAGATTGGGAAATGGACTACATCAATGCAGATGGTTCGAGGTCTTTTTGTGGCAATGGAAGCCGTGCGCTCTTCTCTTTCCTGCGAGAAAAAGGATGGATGCCTCAGAAGGGAGGAGTCTTGCATGCCTGCGACGGTGCCCATGCGGTATGCTGGAATGCGGCCCTTGGCGAGCCCGGAGTCGAAATGCGTTCAGTGGCTCCACCTCGTGTGGCTCCAAGTTTTTTGGGGGGCGATCGAGCGCATTTTGTGGATACGGGGTCGCCTCATCACATTGAGTGGGTGGACGAGGTGAGGCAATTGGATGTGATTCAACAGGGTCGAGCGATTCGAAATGCGTCAGAATATGCGCCCGATGGGACCAATGTGGATTTCGTTCGGGTCGCAGGAGACGGCTTGCTGGAGATGCGCACCTTCGAACGCGGAGTCGAAAATGAAACGAAAGCCTGCGGAACTGGCGCAGCTGCAGCTGCCATTGCGGATTACTCGGAGCGGGGAGGAAGCCTCGAACGCCACATGGCCATGCCAGGTGGGAGGCTCACCGTGCAGGTGCAGCCCCCCGATGCAAAGACGGGACAATTTGATGGAGTCTGGTTATTTGGAGCGGCAAGGCAAGAAATGGAAGGAATTTGGGATGCAGCCAAAGGCCGATTGATTGCGGCGATGGTGGCGATGTTGGCTATATCTGCGGTCTCGGCTCCACTGAATACAATAAAAGCGGCGCCTTGGACAGACCAAGTCCGTGTCTCGGTGCTGACCGGCTCGCCGGGTCCTGAGCTCTACAGTGCTTGGGGACATACCGCCATCCGGGTGCTTGACATGGGGCAGGTGCCACCTGTTGATTTGACATACAACTATGGAACCTTTGAATTCAGCGAAGGATTCTACCTGCGGTTCTTGAAAGGAGAATTAAATTACCGACTCGCGCGCTCTTCTTTTTCAGCATTCCAGCTCGAATACATGCGGGAAGGACGGGCGGTTTTGGAGCAGCCCCTCGCTTTGGAGCCTGATGATGCCCGGGCGCTTGTGGCTTATTTGGAATGGAACCACTTGCCTGAAAATCGCGTCTATGCATACAAGTTCTTTGAAGACAATTGTTCTTCCCGCGTCCTGAATCTCCTGAATGCTGTTTTTGGTGAACGCTGGGATAGCGGCTGCGCCGGCGATGTCGCATCCGGGGTAACTTACCGCCAAGCGATTCGCCCCTACATCGTTGGAGATGCCTGGACCGAGGCGGGAATTGATTTTATTTTGGGGCCGCACGCCGATGAGGTCATGCCACCCTGTGGTTCCAGTTTTTTGCCGGACGGTTTGATGGTCCAATTGCTCCAAGGAAGCTTGGACGGTCGCACGGTTGCTCAGCAGCCATCTGAACTCTTGCCTCCTGAGCGCTCGTGGTACCGAGGTGTGGCATCGAACCCCATTTCCTCTCCTCGTTTTTGGGCGTGGATGCTGTTGCTGTGGTCCTTCATTTGGTCTATTCGGCGATTGGTGCAGCACAGAGCGGGAGTCGCAGTCCCCCGATGGGAACGAAGGCTTGGGAAGGGAGTTCAACTTCTTGCGGGGACATTGGGTGTGCTGTTGGCGTTGATGTGGATGTTCACGGATCATACGGACACTTGGGCCAATTGGAATTTAATCTGGGCCTCACCTGCATTGATATTGCTCATTCGGAGAGGAGGCAGGTTAAAGCCTTGGCAGGATCGCACCCGATGGGGGCTCTCCGTTGCGATTTTGCTGTTCTTGTTGGCTTTACCGTTTGTTCCGCAATTCGTATCTTTCCTCTGTGCATTGGTCGCCTGGTCTGTTTGGTTGAGTTTGGATCCGTGGGATGTGCCTGGCGGATGGCCGATGCGAACTAAAAAATGAACGACGTGCGTCCATTGACTCGAGGAAAGGTGCTGGTGCTGATTGGATGTGCAATCATGGTGCTTGGCGGTTGCAATCGGCAACCCATCACGTGGGAGACCAACATTGCATTGCCCTTGGTTGACCAGGTTTGGACATGGTCGGAGGTGATTCAAGGTGCTTCGGATGATTCTACGCTTGCGGTTGATGTTGGGTCACCGGGAACGATTGTGTTCAGCGGTCCCGTCGCTGAATGGGGCATCGAATCCCTGACGCAGTTACCAGACACCATTGTGTCGCAAGAATTAACCCCGGATTTTGACGGTGGACCCTTTGCTGTTCCTCCAGGAGCCGTTTTGTTGGACACGGAAGAGGACATCGTTTTTCAAGGAATCGACCAAGCTTTTACAGGGATTGTCTTAGAATCAGGTCGAATCGAATATTTCGTGGAAAGCTCAACGAATGGGTACGTAGAGCTCTTCTATGCATTCCCGAGCGTCACCATTTTTGGACAACCGGTGGAATTGCAGGTGGTCTTGACGCCAAGCGATGGCGTTGCTTTTGAGACCCGCGAAGGCACCATTGACCTCAGTGGAGCGGTGATTGATTTGACCGGCGTTTCAGGGAATGAAATCAATCGAATTGCGAGCCAATTAATCATCGGAACGCCGAGCAACATCAATGACACCGCGCAGGTGTATGGGTCCGATAGCATCCGAGTGCAAATGCATTTTCAGGAATTGCTCGTCCGTGAAGTGTCTGGTTACTTTGGGCAAGAGACCATAGGTTTTGATGTGGAGCAGCAGGTGTTTGATCCCGTTGATTTCCCTTCCGGATTCGTGGAAATAAATCCAACACGGGCCACCTTGCAATTTCGAAATACCATTGCGGCTGACCTTCGTTTGCAGTTGGATGCCATGTCGGTGGACGGTTTGCAAGTAACGCATCCTTCCTTGGGCCTTCCTCAATTGATTTCGCGGGCCGCCTGGGAAGATGGAGCGCTGGAGCCGGCTATCTGGGAGATGGACTTATTGGAAACAGCACCATCTATTTTTGAATTGTTGAGCTATTTGCCGCAATGGGTTCAGGTCGTTGGAGAGGGTCTTTTGAACCCGCTGGGCGATGTGTCGGGCGGTCATGATTATTTCGATACACGTGTCCCACCTGCCTTGTACTTGGATTTGGAGTGGCCGTTGGTGGGGACAATTGAAGACTTTCAAATAGCGCGTTCGCTGGAACTGTCCCCCACCGATTTGCCGGGTTTTAACGGGGATTTATTGGTTCGATTGACCAATGGATTTCCTGTGGAATGGACCTTCAACGCGGTCTGGCGGTTTCCGGGCACCGGGATCGACCCCGTGTTCATAGAAGGATTGGTGCCCGCCTTCCCAGGAGGTGAAATGCTCGAGTTGCGTATTCCCGTGGATGAACAGCGATTGGCGACCGCTGGGGTGATTGACGTGGTTGCATCCATGCGATCCGAAGGGCCGGTGGAATTTACCGGTCGAGAACGCATGAGATTGGAGTTGGGCGTCGAAGGAATGTATCAAGTCGAAGTCCCATGAATATCCGAATTCTACTGCTCATTGGATGGCTTATGGCGCCAATGTGGGTTGCCGCCCAGTTGGACAGCATTCCATGGACGCTCACAGTTTGGGGGCAACAGCGATCCAATTCGTTGGACCGGGATATGGGACAAAAACTCTTTCGAGGTGGACACATCACTCCCGAAATGGTGGCTTCTTCCAGCGCAGCTCAAGGTCAGGATATGGGAGCACTGGGCTTCACAACGGGGGTGGATTGGCGGTGGACTTCTCTTAAAGCGTGGAAGAATTCGAATGCTCGGATCTGCGGATCTATTCAGGGGAAATGGGTGGGCGATTCGAGGTGGACACCGGAGCTGTTAGATTTGGTTTTTTCAGGCAACGCTGGGCATTTGGGACGATGGGATGTCTTGGACGGTTCCCGCGTTCGGACTGCGGCTTGGATGAATGCTGCCATAGGCCTCGAAGGACAAAATCAAAACCGCATTGAGATTGGGCTGGTGTACCTGCCAGCGTACACCGGAGTGCACATTCGCAACGGATATTTCCATGTGGACGAAGACATCGACTCTTTGCAGGCTTATATGCGAGCTGATGCGGAAGTGAGTCAGCGGGCTGCCTGGGGCAGTGCCATCAATGCCGAATGGCATTTTTTGCGCGAAGAAGCGCCTTTCGCTTTTCATTTGAGGATTCAAAATCTCGGATGGGCGGTTGTGCCAAAAATGACGCAGTGGAAAGTGGACACCTTGATCGAGACCACAGGGTTGACGTTTCAGGGACCGGAATGGTCATTGGAGGCAGTTCAGCAGGAAGGGTGGGGAGCAGGTTTTGCTTCGGTTGATTCGAATAAGACAGTCGTGCGCATGCTTCCTGCCCGGCTCGACGCATCTTTTGAATACCCGCTTGGCCCACGTTCTGGATGGGATGTGCAAGTGCAGTTGGGAGAATGGATGCCCTTGCCTCGAGCGATCACGGGATACCGAAGGGCCATTGGAAAGCAGTGGCAAGCCGGGATCCAAATGATTGCAGGTGGCTGGGGACGGCTGCGTCCAGCGGCTTGGGCCCGCTGGCGTGTACCCGGTGAGCACGCCATCGTTATTTACCTCGAAGATCCATTTGGATGGGGAACTCATTCTGCCTTCGGTAGAGGCATCACCCTTCAATTCCAGAACATGTAATGCGAACGAGTTGCGGAACTTGGTTTTTCATACCCACCTTTGTGGCTGGAATGTGAACGCTGAGGTACAGCATCATGTCAAGATCAAAAATGGAGAATACATCGAATTTGAAGGATGCCGGCTGGACCGCTGGTGACCGGTTGCAGATCATAGCTGGGCCGTGCGCCATTGAAGGCGAAGACATCGCCATGCGTGTCGCCGAAGGAGTGATTGCAACATGCGCCAAATTGGACTTGCCTGTGATTTTCAAAGGATCCTACCGAAAGGCGAACCGGTCTCGGCTCGATAGCTTTACGGGCATTGGAGACGAAAAGGCCCTGGGTATTTTAGCCAAGGTCGGGGAAGCATTTGGAGTGCAGACGACCACAGATGTTCACGCAGCCGAAGAGGCGTCCTTGGCAGCTGCCTACACGGATGTGCTTCAAATCCCCGCATTTTTGTGTCGGCAAACAGATTTATTGGTCGCTGCAGCACAAACAGGCAAGGTGGTCAACGTCAAAAAAGGCCAATTCCTCGCCCCTGAGTCCATGGAGCACGCCGTCCGAAAGATTCACGATTCGGGCAACCCAAAAGCTTGGTTGACTGAACGCGGAACGATGTTGGGATACCAGGACATGGTGGTGGATATGCGCGGCTTTCCTGTGATGCGTCAATACGGTCCTGTCATCGCTGATATTACCCATAGCTTGCAGCAGCCCAACCAACAATCCGGCGTTACCGGGGGGCGTCCAGAACTTATTGCGACGATAGGCCGAGCAGCGGTAGCGGCGGGTGCCAACGGTGTTTTCATCGAAACCCATCCCGAGCCATCGCAGGCGCTTTCTGACGGAGCCAACATGCTGCCGCTGGACCAATTGGAGGGATTGCTTGCGCAGTTAAAACGGGTGCACGAAGCGGTGCAGCATGGATAGAATACGGGCCTTTGCATGCCTTGCGTTGACATGCTTTATGGCATGGGTCAGCGTGACCTCTGCGCAAACGGACACCCTCGAAGTGCGCGTATTGGGTGGACAACAGGATGACCGGGGTCAGCAATTGGTCGAATTGGCCAACGGAGATGTCCTCTCGATCAGCTCTACCAATAGCACAACGGATGACGAACCGCGGGGCTGGTTGCATCGCTTTGATTCGGCTGCGCACGTTATTTGGGAGGCGACAATCGAAGATGCGCCTTTGCTGCAGCCAGTCGATGCTATGGAACACGGCGATGGGCTCCTTACGGTATTCGGAATGCGATTTGGTGGCGTTGGCAATGCGTACGACTGGGGATGGTACACCTTAGATGCGAACGGTGCTTTTTTGACGCAAACTACTTGGGGCACGGACGCATGGGATTTGCCCACACGGATCATGTTCCACAACGATACGATGTGGTCGGTGGGCACCTCTTACATTTCGGGCAACGGCGATGTTTGGGCAACGGGCCACATTTGGATGGACGGTGCTTGGATGCTGGTGCATGAGGGCAATGTGGCTTCGATGCCCGAAGAGGAAGTAGCGGTAGATGCAGCATTTCAGGGTGATACCCTGCTCGTTTTGAGCTCGCTGATCGAGGAAAGTGCTGCACGCTGGCAGGGGGTGAATGCGGCATCGGGTGAGGTGCATTGGTCGCATCAAAGCAGCTGGGTAGATCCAACGGCTGCTGTAGCCATCGATGTGAATAGCACAAATGCAGTAGCGCTGATGAATGTGTCGACGGCGGATGGAATGCGGCTTGCATTTGCAGTGGTAGATTCCGCGGGGAATCTGGTCCTTGAGCAATTGCCTGGTTCCGGTGTGGACATCGCCGGATGCGATGTGCAGTGGTATAGCCCCACGGATTTTGCCACAGTCTCAGTCACCAATGAATTGGGGCTGGGAGGAGAAGAAATCCTGTTCTCACGTTGGTCTGCGGTGAGTGGCGCCTGGCAAGGTGGCCCATCCATCGGTACGCCTTGGGATGAGGTGCCCAGCGCCATGCTGCACGATGAAGATGGACGATTGTGGGTGCTGGGATCGACGAATGGATATTCCAATGGCCGCGATGATGTGTATTTGGTTCAAATTCCGAATGCCTCCATTTCAGATTATACCAACAACGTAGAAACGAACATTTTGGACACCACCTTGTCCATGGAAGAGCCCGTGTTTGAAGCTGGATTTTCTGTCTATCCAAATCCAGCGACGGACTCCTTCACTTTAGAAGGGGTGGACTCGGCTGGGTTTTGGAAGATCTTCAATGGAACAGGCCAACCGGTGAGGTCGGGGAGGGGATCTCAAGGATGGGTTAGCGGCTTACCGCCCGGATCGTATTGGCTCGTTGTGGGCAATGAACGCGGCGGAAGCATGGATGCTGTGCCGCTTTGGATTCGCTAAAGAAGGCGAGGTAAAATCGAATGGTAGCGTTTGGAACGCTTTTTGAAAAGGTTGTAAAATGAATGAACCCATGAAACGACGAAATCTATTGCGCGTCCGTGCAGGGGCCATTGCGGCTTTTGTGGTGACCTTGGTTTGGACAGGTTGCCAACCCACGCTCCACACGATCGGAACGCGCACATGCGAAGAATCCAAGTGGACGCCACAATCCTATTCAATCCAGGACATTCTGCCGGGTGTAGAAAGCAATTTGCAGGCGCAGCGGACCTACGTTGTTTCAAGAAAGGATGGGGCGGACGGGGGTGCTGCCGAGTCGGCATCGTGGTTTCTTGCGACGGATTCGGTGCTCCTTCCAATGCGTTTTCGATTGGACAGCGAAGGAGCTGCTCAATGGTCGGGTACGCGGAATTTTTATGGAGAAGTTCGCCCAGGCGTTCCGACATTGGCAGAAGTGTTCCCGTCTCTTTCGGGAGCTTCTCTGACTGACACGGCTTGGCTAATTCGAGAGTCGCCTGAGGGATGCATGGCGGTCTCCTTGCCACCGGTACAAAAACTGCAGGCGATCGCTGCACCTTGAAGCGCGGGAGATTAAAAGAATACAAGTATCTTTGCTCGCGTTTCAATGGAAGCGAAGATGGGGGATTAGCTCAGCTGGCTAGAGCATTATTCGTCTCTAACACCTGAGACGTATTTTCCCGAAAAAAACTTGGACTTCTTTTTCCCGTTAACTTCATATTGGATCTTGTATTCAGTTCCTCTGGAATCTGAAAATTTCTGGGTTACTATCCCTTCCAAGAGATTTCCGTCAACACTGACTTGAACCGTGTCTCCTTTCTCGTAAGTTTTGTACTCTGAGGAACTTAAATCCGAATGTTGACTCACTGGCAATTGTTGAGAAGAAGGAAGGGATAAACTACCGTTACTATTTTCTCCTGGAAGTTCATAGTTCGTTGGTGGAATACCGTATTGGATGATGTCCGCAGACACAACAACCGTGATTACAACTGTTGAAGTTGTTCGTCCCTCCGTTGTTTGTAATCCTGATCTTGTATGCAGATCATCGATTGCAACGTTGGAATAAGCCTGATTGGGACCAAGCGGATATTGACGCATCAGATTCCTTTTCGCTTCAGCAAGTAGCCCTTCCCTGACATAACCTCCGCCTCTGAAATTGTACGAAGCAGAGGCAGATCCAGAAACGCCATACTGCAAATAGTAAAAGTCACTCAAACCAGCATGATCGTCAGTGCCATGATAGATTGATGTATGTAACGTCTCAGTATATGTCATACACCCTGCACTGGCAATCGTGCAGCAAATGACAAGCGTATTGAAAAACTTTCTATTCATTCGTTTCTAGTTTTTTTCTGAGTTTATCCTCGTAAAAATATTTCGTTTTCGACTTGCCGTTATCATCAAAGCTAACCTTCCATTGGGTCATGCCATAATTCGTGAAGGACTTTTGCAATACACCCTCGACCTCGATGCCACGGAATTTCACCCATACAGCATCACCCTCGACAAAAGAATAAGGCTCCTCATTTGCTTCCTGCGAAAGACTTAAGTCAAATTCCTGACTTTTCAGAACTTGAGATGTTGAGGGAAGGCCACGTTTTTTCACAGGTAATTTGTATCCATCAGGTGGTGTGCCGTATTCAATCACATCAGCTGTTATCACCGCGGTTAGTGTAACGGATTCTAGATCAACGACTCCAGTTCCATTAAACTCACCTTTCTCAGTTCTCATGACGTCAACACTCAAATTAGCATAAGCTTGATTTGGTTCGAGAGGGTGTTGATCAATTAAATTAGATTTTGCGTCTGCGACAAGACCCGCTCGTACATCGCCCCCCAAGAAATCACCATAGCCGCGATACTTGTAAGAAGTGTTCGAGGTTCCTTGAACTCCGTATGAGACATAAAAAAAGTTTTGATCAAGCCCTAAATTGTCTGTGCCGTGATATGTGAAGGAATGTTGAGTCGTGAATGTTTTAGTATTTTGATACGAGGCACATGAAACTAGACTGACCACAATGGCAAAAAAGAAAGAATATTTCATACCTTAAAGCAACCAAGAAACCCTTGTCGAATGTCTAGGAAATCTTTGTTTTTGTTAACAGTTAGTGCTCTTTCGTGCACACTACTTTCTAGTCAGGAGCTTTTGTTTTTCTACTCACAGGGGTCAGCCATTGGCACAACTCCCTATGTTCAAATTTCTGTTGATGGGAAGGACATTGGCACCATCTCCGTTGATGAATACGCCTCTAGTTTTTCCATGGAACCAGCGTATCACAACATTTCTTTAGGTCGAAGAGGGTTACAAGGAGTAGAGTTTCGAATTGAGCCAAATGGCAAAGAAATCAGGGTGTTTCAGATTAGACTGAGTGAAGCTCGATGGTCTGTCAATGAAAAGAAACAAGGCGAGATTCCATCTGGTATTTGGGCTTTGTGTGAAGAATTGCTCTCGGAAGAGAAAGAGTCCATTGTTGTTGAGGAAAAGACAAGAGATTTGGTGGATGTAAGTGGCTCTCCTCCGCGTCCAGGAGCAACACTTCTCGTTCTCCCAAATGGCACAGAGCAATGCTGTCAAATAAGTTCCGACCTTCTCGGAGAACTGACCTCAATTGGATTTCAAAAGAATTACACCGTAATCGATCGCGAAAACCTAGATCGTATTCTCGAAGAGCAAAAGATGCAGCTGTCTGGGATAGTGAACTCAGAGTTCGCGATTGAAGCTGGCCAACTTACTGGCGCGCAGAATGTCGTGATCAGCCAATGTTATTGTAATAATCAAGACGCTCTTTATTCCGTCAAGATTATTAATTGTGAAACATCAGAAGTGCAGGCAACCGCGCTGTTTACACTTGACTCTCCTTTGAAGCTGGGAAATAGGATCGAGTCGCTGTTCCAGGATTAAGGAAGTTCCTGTGTTGCGGATGGCAGAGATGCCATACATATCTGCGGTTGCAAAGACTGTCAGTTGGAAACAGAATACTCGAACCCCGTGGGTCTGACTTTGATTGAATTTGCTGGAGGTTTTCGGAATTTGTGTAGCAGAAAAGACTGTCAAAAGACTGTCAAAAGATTGGCAGTAGAGCGGCATTTTTGCTAGATTTATCTCTGCGTTTAACCTTGTTGGTTTTTTCAAATGAAGAACTGATTCTGCAGACTCCGGACGGTAGGCAATGAGATAGCACTAATTCGAAAACCCTTGGAATTAGCACCATCGCCATGCCATGAGGCTCAAATTTGGCTTTGGCGTGTCGCACAAATCAGCGTATCTTTACGCTCGCTTCGAAGGAGGCACAGCCACGGGGGATTAGCTCAGCTGGCTAGAGCGCTTGCATGGCATGCAAGAGGTCATCGGTTCGACTCCGATATTCTCCACCACTCACTCAACGACGGCGTGCCATTGCGGTACGCCGTTTTTGTTGCCTGTTAGGGGGATAGAAGATTGGGTGATCCCTGTTATCTTCACGGCAAGCGTTCATGCTCATGCAAACCATTCTCTGCTTCGGTGATTCTAATACTTGGGGATACAATCCAGTCGACGGTTCGCGTTTCGGCTTTGCAACGCGTTGGCCAGGTGTTCTCGAACAAGCACTGGGATCGATCAACTGCCGGATCATCGAAGAGGGACTGAATGGGCGGACTACGGTGCACAATGAAGCCGAGCGCCCCATGCGCAGCGGACGGGATATTCTCCCCGTCTTGTTGGAAGCACATCGCCCGCTTGATTGGGTGGTTATTATGCTGGGGACAAACGACCTCAAAACGCATTTCAATTCCTCGGCAGAGGAAATTGCCCAAAATCTGGGTGCGCTATGCGATGTTGTTCTTCAAAACGAATACCTCGCTGAGCATCGGCCTCAAATCCTCTTATGTGCTCCGACATCCGCAAATGAGATCAGTCAAGAATTGCCCGAATGGTTTGTGGGTGCATCCGAATCTGCACGAGACTTACCTCGGCTCATCGAACGAGAAGCGCACAACCGAGGTGTTCTTTTCCTGAATGTCGCTGGTTTGTTAGACCACGATTTTAAGGACAGTCTGCATTGGATGTCAGCTCAACACCTCACAGTCGGCAGAGCCATTGCAGCCGTCATCGCCGGTTCAACGGCAGCCTAGTTCTTTTTAATCTTTGGGTGCAAACTGGATCACTTCTGTTTTCCCAAAAAATGACTGTTTTTCATCTAAATCAGTGCTTTTTCAGCAGAAATACCCCGTAAAACGACAAAAAAAATTGATTTTCGGTCCAATTGGATTTCTCGGGGTTTTACTTGGTGCGTTACGCTATCGCCCTTCTACATGCAGCACACGCGAGTAACGCTTTAAGCTACGGAGGATGATGAAGATGACAAAAGTGGTGGATAGGGTATATTGCCAAAAGGGCACCAGAGCGGTAGTCCACGTTGCAGAGGTGTGAACCCATGTTTTGCACGCTGAAATCAATGCCAAGCTGACGAACACGGCAAAAAACCCATTGTACTCGCGCTTCAAAACGTTTCGAATAGAAAAGTCGATTTCCGGCTGCTGCCAGCGCAAATTCCGGGGCCAAAACGATGGAACGCCTATGGACCAATCCAAGTAGGCTTGACCAAATTTGCCCCGCAAGTACGCCTCTTCAGCGAACATAATTCGCTCGTAATACAACCAATAAAGCAGGCTGCAGACCACAACAAACCAGACGTTTCCAACATAAATCATGATGCCAAGCCACATGAAATAATTTCCGAGGTAAAGCGGGTGGCGCACCAAGCTGTACATGCCTTTGGTGTTGAGGACTTCAGCTATTTGACCGTCCGTGGTGTTGCGACCTGATGTCCCGCGGGGAGTGTATCCAATGGTTAATGCTCGAATGAGTTGCCCCAGCATGGAAATAGCTATGCACGACCAAGCTGTCGTCGCATTAAATGCTTGAAAGAGGGGGTCCCATTTAAGAAGAATTACTGCTGCCATGAGCACATACAAAACCAACGGAAAGAATGACCGGCCTTTAAAAAGCCAGTTTCCAGTTCTTTCGAGTTCTTCAATCATCGCCATGTGCTGAGCCAATCTAAGGGTGAATTGGGCCGCAAGATAGCGAGTGATTCCGGAATGCAATCAGTAGCGAATAATAACGCGGGATCCTGTGTTTTCTTCGATCTCTTCTGAATTCAGAACAGTCATCCACGGTGCGCTAGCAGTTAGCTCACCATTGGTGCCTGGGTCGCCATTAAAGCATCCATCGCCTTGGCAACCAATGCACGCTCCCGTGCCACCGCTGCCGCCGCTGATTTCGGCAATAATTTCTCCGTTCAATAGAAGTTGGGTTGAACCAGCATCGGAACCTGAGCTTGCTGGTCCGCAGTTCCAGTCGTTCCATCCGTTGAATCCTGGATTGCACGTAATCAACTCGTCCGAATCGGCTCCTTCATTGCCAGACACCAATTCGATTACATCTCCGGACGCTAAGTTGTAGACCATGCTGATTACCTTCAATGCACGTCCACCTTCTCCGCCTGTTGCGTTGCATAAATTGCATGAGCTTGCCCCGGCGGTTTGACCACAAATATCGCCGCCAGATCCTCCTGAAGCACTCCAGATTTCAATAGAGAGCGTCGAGATTGCCTCACTTACAGTGAAAACGCTTCCATCCGATTGTGAATCAAATATGCCGTGTGCGGAAGGAGCAAAAGCTGCTCCTCCAGATAAGGCTGCTAAGAAATCTTCTTCGGTACCGCTATTCCCAAGCCCAAGCCAAATTTCGTAGGCACTCAGGCCTGGCGCTCCGTCCACTCCTGAGGGTCCTGCAGGGCCCGTTGCCCCAGGCTCGCCTTGCAGGCCTTCCGCACCGTCCATACCATCCGCTCCTGCGGCGCCATCTGCACCGTTCGCACCAATTAAACTGATCAAAAATGTTTCGATGTCCCCCTCATTACCGGCATCAAGCCAAAGCTCATAGGCGCTCAATCCATTCGCTCCGTCAAGGCCATCTGCGCCTGACGGGCCTTGCGGGCCCTCTGGACCTTGCGTGCCTTCTGGGCCTTCTGGACCTTGCGGGCCTTCTGGACCTTGCGGGCCTTCTGGACCTTGCGGGCCTTCTGGACCTTGTGGGCCTTCTGGACCTTGCGGGCCTTCAGGGCCTTGGGCACCGTCGGCTCCAACCAAGCTCGCCAAGAAAGCATTCACATCTCCCTCATTTCCATCTTCTAGCAGCCAGAGCTCATAAGCACTCAATCCATCTGCACCTCCAATGTATACCGAACTATAAATAGATGAGTCCGGCATCAGCAGGTACAACGTATCGTTGTTTAAAACGAGCCATTGTAGCTCATTCATAACGTCAATATCATCGTCTATCAATTCCAGGAGGTCTGGTGTGAAGTCGTCACTGTAATACCCCAAGAAATCAAGTAAGTCTTCGAAGTTGATCGTTCCATCGCAATCACTATCCGGATTGTACGGAATGCTGTTGCATGGAAATAAACCATCCTCTTGGCTGTATGCTGTTTTGGATACAAGGGTCAAGAGCGCAAGGCTCAGGAGAACAAGGGGTAAAAACGGTTTTTTCAAAACAGCAGGATTAGCTTCACTATTCGCAGTGGCAATATAAGCCTTTTTGAGACGATTAAAGACTGTATTTGGGTATTTGATATAAAAAAAATGAGTTTCATCGATGATTCTCACAGCGAAGGCGTGCGTTCTTGTTGATGTTGATCCAAAATAAATTGATGTCACCAACATGCCAATTTTCGCGTTGAAGCCACCGCCCAAACCTCACTTGAGGTTGCTCGATTTGTAAGACGCCACGTTCAATGTTGGCGCGAATACTATGAGGAAAGGCAAACCGCATTTGGGACAAAACGACACCCTCATGATCCTGCAAGGCGCTTGAAGCGGATCCAAGGGTCCACGTGATAGGGTTAACACACATGGGAGGCGCGGATTTAGTGTCCAGCCATTTTGGGAAAAATCCCGCTCCGTAAGACATCCAGGAACAGGCGCAGCCCGTTTGGTTGGGCTCTTCGCAAAATGGGATGTGGTCAAAGTCTGTCGCGTACCAGTCAAAGCCAGGACCGTAGGCCGCCACAAGCTGATCTTGCAGTGGTTTTCCATCAAAAAATTCCTGAAGCAGCCAGCGCAAATGCCAGCTTCCTTGGCTGTGTCCTGCTAAGATGATATCCCGTCCATCATTCCAGTGCTCGAGGTAATGGACAAATGAAGCACGCACGTCTTCATACGCCAATTCCAATGCGGCCCAACTTGTACTGTCTTGCCATGTGAAGACTCCAATGTGAGCCTGTCGGTAACGTGGAGCGTACATCCTCCCTCCAATATTAAAGGCGCTTGCTTGTGCTCGCATGGGCATGTGCTCCGTGTCGCGATTGACTTGGTCGTTGTCCAGGTGCGCATTCCAATGATCCCCACGGAAGTACATAGTGGGATGGACAAAGAATACATCGACATCGATGGAATCCCATCGCGCTGGTGATGCAGTCGAAGGAATTTTTTTGGGGAGCTCGTCTGATGTGTCGAACCTCGATGGCAATGAAAACCAGGCGATTGGATCATCGTACCGTGGAGCCTCTCCCTTGTCCCATGTGAGTTCAAGTGGACTTTGCAGCGCACCGCAGCCTGAGAGTACCATGGTCGCTGTTGTGAAGCACATGAGGTATCGAACGCGAAGGATTGATGTCATGGTTTAGTCATACTGTGCCCTTTATCCTTGACAGATGAAGTCAAAACTCAAAGACTGAGCTAAATTACCCTCACAAATGTAGACCATGAGAAATTCGATTTTAGTTTTTGCTTGTCTGGCTGTGGTTGGAACCATGCAGGCTCAATCTCCGACGACCTATCAAATTGATGTCGCACTCGACCCGCTTGAAGTTAGAATGCAACCGCTCAATGTTACTCCGACAGATGCCCAGCAGCGTACTTTGAGGGAGCAGTCTGGGTGGAATCAATGGGCGGCGAATCATCCTCGCTGGCGCAGCATTATGGGGTCTGTAACAGGATTGCCGCACCGCGCGTTCGGACCAGCCATCGAAGTTCCCGGCTCGGATCTTGTGAGTCGTGCGCAACATTTCGTAGCCAACGATTTGGTTGATTTCGGCATCGGTTTCGAAGGTGAGTGGACGGTGGAAACCAAGACAGGTCAACACGATTGGGCTTTTGCGCAGCAAACTGTCAATGGAATTCCCGTGGAAGGAGGGAGAATCGTGACCAAATGGTGGGAAGGTCAACTCATTATGTGGGGCGCAGATTGGTACGGAGACGTGCCGGCTGAATCGGAATCGCCGCTTACTGAATTGGCTCAAATGGAAGCAGCCACTGCTGGCGTGGAGTTTGATGAATGGTACGAGGTGGAGATGGGTGATCAGGCCTGGGTGCCCGTGCTCGGACAGGGAGACGAGCTGGATTGGCATTTGGTTCAAAAGTGGATGGTGTCGGGTCGTGATGGTGCGATACCAAGGCGCTACGAAACAGCGGTCGACGTCAGCACAGGCGAAATCGTTTGGCGACAAAATCGCGTCGTTCACATCGACGGCAAATGGAGCGTGCCTGCGGCTGATGGGAAACCTGAACGAGCGGTATTGCGAATGGGATTGGATCGACCGGCTGATGCCATGGTGATCAGTGGAGTCATTTCATCGCAAGTGCATGAAATGTATCCATACGAAGGTGACGTTACCCTTCCCATGCCATCTTTGTCCTTGCCGATTACGGGAGGTGCTGTCTACACAGATAACGAAGGCGGATTTATAAGTGACGCGTCAGGACCTCAACTGGTGTCCGTGGCGCTAGAAGGACGATGGAGCACCGTGCTTACCAATGGAAGCACGCCTTCACTGGATGTACAGTTCGAAGATGGCTACAATGCAATGGATCTCTCTGATTTGGGAAATTTGAAAGAGCGCTCAGCCTACCGTTCAGTTTCCTTGATTCACGACCACATGAAGAGCTATATGCCGGACTTCACAGATCTTGATTGGTCCATCCCCACCAACATTGATGTAGCGGGAGAATGCAATGCTTTTTACGACGGTCAAAGTGTCAATTTTTATGATGCGGGCGGAGGCTGCAATGCGACCTCCTTGATTGCCGATGTTGTCTGGCACGAATACGGCCACGGGATCAATGATTATTTCTACAGCAGCTTGGGCTACAATTTCAGCAACGGAGCCATGAACGAAGGCTATGCTGATTTATGGGCCATGAGTCTAGGAAACATTGCGGAGATTGGAAAAGGGTTTTACACGGACAACGAGGACGGCATTCGAGCGTATGACCAGGAGCCTAAGGTGTACCCGCAAGACCTGGTTGGAGAGGTGCACGCGGACGGAGAAATCATTTGCGGAGCATGGTACGATACGCACTTGCTGATGGGAGGGGATTGGATGCAAACGATGTCCCTGTTCATTGATGCATATCCGGGCTTGCAGGCCACGGCCCCCAATGGCAGCGAAGGGCAAGCGTTTACGGATGTGCTCATTGATGTTTTGCAAGCCGACGATGATGACGGGGACTTATCCAACGGTACGCCCAATGATTTGGCCATCGTCGAAGGATTTGATATCCATGGTATTTCGGTCTTCAGTTATGCGGAAATCGACCACAACCCAGAAGAATTTTCGCCTGCAGAAACGGACATTGTGATCGAAGCCGAGACCTTTATCATCTTCCCGTACAACCTCTACTTTGAAGCCGTTAATCTCTGGTATCAAACGGAGGCTGGGGGAGAGTGGACGCAGGTTGTCATGGACAACCCCGACGGAAACGCCCTCTTCACTGCGCAAATTCCAGCTCAACCTGCGGGCTCCGTACTCGCCTATTATATGGGGATTACGGATGATTTTGGAGGGCTGTCGGCGGTGAATCCGGTGGCGGCAGCGAATGAAAGCTACCCCAACTTACCGCATTACTTGCTGGTGGGAGTAGAGCCTGTTTTGATCAACGATTCGGATGAATATTCTGACTTCGGAAATTGGACCACCGGATTGCCCGGCCAAGACAACGCAACGACGGGTATCTGGGAGGAAGCCATTCCGGTGGGTTCTTACGCGGAAGCCAATGACCCCAGTTCCGTTGTGGCTCCAACGCAAGACCATACAGTCGGCTTTGCGGGTTATGCGTTTGTAACAGGACTTAATCCCGGGGTCAATGACGGCATTGGTGTGAACGATGTGGATGCAGGCAAAACCACGTTGCTGTCCCCCATGATCGATTTGACGGCCTATGAAAATCCTGTGATGACCTATTGGCGCTGGTATGTCAATGCTCCCGCTACAGGGGCAAATCCCGCCTCGGATTGGTGGCAAGTAGAGTTGTCCAACGATGGAGGTCAGACATGGCAATATTTGGAAAACACGCTTCAACAAGATGTTTCATGGAGAAGAAAGGCGTTTCGTGTGGCTGATGTAATCGAGCCCACCGACGCGTTCCAAATGCGGTTCATTGCTTCGGATAGTACGACTCTTGGAGAATACCTTGACGGCGGCTCCCTCATTGAAGCTGCGGTGGATGATATCATTTTGTACGACCTTCCCAGCGGCCAATCCGTCGGAAGCCTTTCTGTATCTTCAGTCGAGGGTTATCCTAACCCAGCGCGAGATGCCATTGAAATGAAGGGATGGATGCCCGGAGCGACCCTTCGAGTTTTCCATGCGACTACAGGTCAGTTGGTGCATGAACTGCGAGCTCGTCAAGGCGTGACGAGGATGAATGTTTCGGGTTGGTCCGCTGGAATGTACCAAGTGGTAGGTGCGGATTCAGAAGGAAAGAGCGCCCAGTGGACGTTGGAAGTGGTTGATTGAAAATCGGTCAAATCTCGGAGAGGTCCTCGGCTGTCATCCAACCTACATTGCCGTTGGCAAGTTGAATCCTCCAGTGCGTCTCCGACCGTTGCAGCACCGTTACTTTGGTGCCCTCATGGAGCATGAAAAGTGTCATGCCTGAGGCGCCGGGCTCGTTTCGTACGGAAGATTCTGTGGCCATGACAATGGCGGCCTTGCTGGTTTCAATACGCTGAGAAGTGGATGCCACGAGGACCGCTGATAAAGCACCCATGACCAAAAGCACCGCAGCACTGGTTCCCAGGATTCTTCGGTTTTCCAACCGAACAGACCAAATCCTCCACGCCAACGCAACAAAACCGAGTGTCCAAGTCAACACCATAATGAGCATCCATAACCTAAACCGCCCGGGTGCGACGATCCGGTCCCACACATCCAATATGCCATTGGAGGGAAGGGATTCAATGCGGTCTTTCACTTGCGCATTGGCGAGCGTCAAATTCGCCTTGAGATCGGAGTTTCCTGGCGAGAGCCGCGCGGCCCTTTCATAGTGTAAAATCGCAGGTCCCCACGACTGCGTTTTGAAATAGGCATTGCCTAAATTGTATTCGCTCTCAAAGTGCATGTGCTCTGAAAGGATATTCTCATATCCTTCAATGGCAAGGGTGTAATTGCCTTCCTGATAAGCCGAATTGGCAGAATCAAATTGGAGACGAATATCCTCTTGCGCTGCGACGAGGGTGCACAACAGCCCGGTCATGAGAATTGATGATATCCGCTTCATGCGTTCCATGCTTTTTCGGTTTCACTTACCAAAGATTCAGCTTTCTGAAGCATGTCATTGGGCTGCAAGACTTGCGCCGGAGCGTACCGAGCCAAGTCCAGGTCGTCCAAGAGTGTTTTCCATGAAGCCACTAAGTTTGGGACATGAGTTTGCAATTCAACCAGAAGAGCATCTCGCTGCATTTGACTAGAGTTCCACTCCAGTTTTGCAAGCAGGTATTGCTCCAGTCCGCTGCCCAATGCGGGGTAAAATGCATTCGGTGTGTTAACCTGGTTGCGGGCGGCGCGCAATTCCTTGCGAACGTTTTGTCGGGCTTTCCTTTTGCGCGCGCTCTTGGGGTTTTGTTCCCACTCATTCCTGCGCCTCCGAACCCATGCCGAAAGCCCAAAAAGCATGGGGCCTATTGCAAGGAGGCTGGCCGTGAGGGGTTTCCGAAGGTCCCAGCGCGTCTTGGGCAGGCAAGGGCCACTCCATTCGGTATGGATGAAGTTGATGTCTTGGTTGAGAACCTGAACGTCCGTCTTGGCGTTGTAGTTCACAGGGCCCGCAGCCGCTGAGTCGTTTCTGTTCACACTTAACTTCAATGGGTTGGCATTCAATGTGCTGTATGCGTTTGTTCGCCAATTGAACCATTGGCCAGAAGGCAGAGGCATTGCATAGTCACCGGGTGCTCTCGGAATGACCACATAGCGAAACGTTCGACTCCCGGTCTCTCCATTTTCCGTGATTTTGACACGGTCAATGACTTCTGGATCGAAAACTTCAAATTCGCCGGGCCAGTTTAGATCAGGATCTTGGATGAACTTAATATTCCCTTCTCCGGAGAAAGTGAGGTCCAACGTGATGGCTTCGTTGGTACTGCACTCCCGTTGAGACTGCTCCGCCGAGACACGCAACCTTCCGAACGAACCCAAAAATGAGCGCGGAATCGGCTCAGGAAGGGGGGTGACGGTTATTTTGATCGGATCAGCAGATGCAGTAACATTTTGCCCGTCAAAAAAACTGGTGCGCATGTAGCCGACCAAATCAAATCCATCAATGATCAAGGTTCCCGTTTGCTGGGGAAAGAGCACCATGGTTCGCACTGTGGCAACATTGTATCGCTTCCCTGAAATAATTTGAGGCTCCCAGCGAGGTTCCGATGTTTCGACGGTTTCCTTCCAAAATCCTGGAGTCTCAGGAATGGTATAATTCCTAACATCAAGGTTGTTGGCTCGGTTAAAAATCTTGAATGAAACGGTGAGCGGTTCTCCAATGTGAACATTGCGTTTCGACGCTTCAATGATGCAGGCCACATTGCCCAAGTCTCGCTGGCCTCCGCCCTTGGATGTTTGGCCACGCGGGGTGACTTGAATAGTAAAAGCCTTGCTTTTGAGCGGGCTTTTAGAGCCTCTTAATTCAAAAGCTGGAACGGTGATGTTGGATTTGCTTGTGACCTGATAGGTGAAAGTGTATGTGCGTTCTGAAGTTCGCGTGCCATTGAAGATGGAGGTGCTGTTCGAGGTGCTTGGCCCGAAAAGCAATTTGAGTCCCTCGATGTCAGGAGCGTCAATGTTTCGCTTGATATTCTTTAGGGTAAAGGTGACCTGGACTTGTTCTCCCGTCCGGACAGAATTTCGATCTACACTGACTTCAAAAGCCTCCTGGGCTGAGCCGGTGAAGCCGGTCATCAAAAGGAAGATCATTCCGAAGAAATGCGATGCTGTGAGGTGCTGTTGCATTACCAATCCTTCTCGATTTTTTTCTTTTTCCCTTGGCTCTTTGCCCGCATCAGTTTGGCTTGGACTTCTTCTTCACCTCGCTCAAGGCTCTCCAATATACGCTCCATATCTTCTTTTGAAATCTGACCTTCAATTTGTTCTGGTGCAGCTGGCTGCTCTCCCTCACCTTGCTGCTCTTGTTCGTTTTGCTCTTGCTCTCCCTCGCCTTGCTGCTCTTGCTCGTTTTGCTCTTGCTCTCCCTCGCCTTGCTGATCTTGCTCGCTTTGCTCTTGCTCTCCCTCGCCTTGCTGATCTTGCTCGTTTTGCTCTTGCTCTCCCTCGCCTTGCTGATCTTGCTCGTTTTGCTCTTGCTCGTTTTGCTCTTGCTCTCCCTCGCCTTGCTGATCTTGCTCGTTTTGCTCTTGCTCGTCATTGAGCATACGAAGCGCATACGATAGGTTATAACGAGCGGCCTCGTTTTGTGGGTTCGCTCGCAAAGCAGCCTTATACGCCTCAATGGCATTTTCAGGATCTTGTTCCATCAACAAGGAGTTCCCGATGTTGTGCCAAGCATCCGATTGCATGCGGGTGTCATCGTTTCCTTTGAGCGACTTCTGGAAGGCTTGCCGAGCTTCCGCCCCCTTCTCGGCAGACTCCATTAATGCGCGGCCTCTGTTGTAAGATGCAACGGCGGAAAGCGTTGAATGTGATTCGCCTTGGGCAAAAAGACTGTCCGATCCAGCCTCTCCGCGTTCGAACCGGTCAATTCCTTGAATGATGGACTGTTTGGCCGAATAATCTCCCCCTTGGGCTAGCCCAATCAACGGGCAAGCCAGCAGCGTAAAAAAGCCGCCCATTTTACTGAACATCCTGATCCACGTCATGCGATTCGGTGTTTTGATGAAACAAAAGGCCAATGGAGAATGCTTTCCAGCACTATGAGAACCATTGCCACAAGGAAGAACCAGCGGAATTGATGGTCAAATTCGGTGTAGGCAACGGTGGAGACTTCCGCTTGTTCCAGCGCCGCCATTGAGCTGAGGACAGGAGCAATGTTGACCACTCCAATGCCTGCCTGAACATAGGTGCCATTGCCTGCTTCCGCCACCTGAATCAGTGTGGCCTCGTCCAAAGCTGTGACAACAGGATCTCCATCGGCATCTTTCTTGAACCCTCGCGGACGACCAAGGCGATCAAACAACGGAATTGGAGCGCCTGAGGTTGTTCCCATTCCTATGGTATGTAATTCGATTCCCTGGGATGCGATGGACTCAGCCATCTCGATGGCATCGTCTTCGTGGTTTTCTCCGTCCGTCAACACGACAATCATTTTTGAAGCCAAAGACTCCTGGTCAAATCCATTGGCGCAAACTTCTATGGCTCGACCCACGGCAGTTCCTTGGATGGGGACCAAGTCAGTGGTGACTCCATCCAAAAATAACTTAACCGCTCCGTAGTCTGTCGTAATGGGGCATTGAACAAAGGCATCCCCTGCGAAGATCACCAGGCCAACCCGATCGCCTTCCAATTCATTGACGATACGTTGCACACTTTGCTTGGCTAAATCCAGTCGGCTCGTACCGGTGTCTTCTGCTCTCATGCTGGTTGATACATCCAGCGCAATCATAACATCCACCCCTTCACTTTTGACTTCTTTTAATCGCGCACCCACCTTGATATCCAAGATTCCAATCAAGATGCTTGCAAATGCCAATCGCCACAAGAAAAACCGCCAGCCGTGCAATTGAGGGCGCCACGATGGAAAAAGCCGGGGCCATAATTCTTCATCCGCGAGGGTCTTTGCCCAAAGTTGTTTTTGCCTCAGCCCCAACAAGAAAAAAACAAGAGAGGCAGGTAAAAGAAGCAATGCTCCCCACCAATCCACCTGCTCAAGCTGAACGTTTGGTGCTACACGCTGCACGCCATACCAGGTCAGTAGAATCGCCAACCAAAACCCAATTTCAGCCAATATCAGCCCCATACTTTGTGCGAAGACACGAAAGCGCGAGGATGCCGAAACAGCGGAAGATGGAGTGGGAACTGATTTCTTCATAGCAAGGTCCGGATTGCGAATTGGCGCAAGAAAAACTCGATAAAGAAAGCCAGAGCGGCAACCAAACCGAAGGGCAGGAACTCCTCTGTTTTCTGGTTGTACCGGAGAACGTTGAATTGGGTTTTTTCCAACAGGTCGATTTCCTTGTAAATGCTGGCGAGCTTATCCTCACTTGTTGCTCTGAAGTACCGACCGCCAGTGGTTGAGGAGATTTTTTTCAAGACATCCTCATCGATGTTGACTTCAATCCAGTCGTATTGATAGGTGTTGCCTACTTTGCGCACGGGGCTTCGGGCTTTGCCAATGGACCCAACACCAATCGTATAAACACGAATCTTGTTGAGTTTCGCCAATTGCGCCGCGTCGAGAGGCTCAATTTGTCCGGAATTATTCACCCCATCCGTGAGCAAAATGATGACTTTGCTTTCCGCTTCTGATTCCTTGAGGCGATTGACAGCAGTGGCAAGTCCCATGCCAATTGCCGTTCCCCCTTCGAGTAATCCTGTTTCAAGTTGGGAGATGCCATTCATCACAACACGCTGGTCCGTCGTCAAGGGAATTTGCGTGAAAGCCTCACCTTCATAAGCGACGACACCGATCCGATCATTGGGACGCTCTTCCACAAAGGTTGTTGCCACCGCCTTGGATGCCTCCAGTCGGTTGGGGTCGAAGTCTTTGCTGAGCATGGATGCGGATAAATCCATGCTGAGAACGATGTCGATGCCTTCCCGGGTCAGGTCCTCCACGGATGAAGAGGACTGGGGTTGCGCTGCAGCGATGCTCAACAAACCCAAGGACAAAGTCCGGAGTCCAAACGGAATTTCAGGGATGCTTTGAAATCCCATGGTCCTCCATTTTAGCTGGCTTTCAGGAGATTCCCAGCTCCAAATTAATCCAGCAAATCCGGCCTTGGATTGAATGGCGAGGCGAAAAACCACGTGCAAAATAGCCAAGGTTCCAAGCCACAACCATGCGGGATGGGCAAACTCGAAGTGTTGGGCGGCATATGTAAATGCGGAACCCACCATGAAGAGTGCTAGAATATGAGGAAGAAGCGTGGCTAGAGTCCGCATTATTCGGGGGATTCAGTGGGGTGAATTGCGGTGAGTTCAACAAAACGCATGCTGCGCTCGATGATGCGATGGTGGTCATCTGCACTCGGAGTCAACTTGGCGAATTTGACCAGATCCGTCAGGGCCAAGACTTCAAAGACCAGCTCTTGCTCTTCCTTTTTAAGAGGCAGTAAGGTCAAACCGCTTCGGATTTCATCCGTGGATCGTTCCATGGCTGGGAAAGCAAATCGCCCTTCGAAATAAGCGCGCAAGATGAGGCTCACTGCGGCATGGTGCTCCTTCACTCGTCCTTGCTTCCAAATCGCTTCGGTTTGGACGCGTTCCAGCTCACGCAGTGCGATGATATGGGCAGGCTCAAGTGGCTCAGGTTGAGTCTCGTCGGCAACAGGAATGCTTGGCTTGTTTTTGATTTTTCGAATAAGCCAGTAGGCCAGACCTGCCAACGCCAAAATGGCAAGAAGGAGCGGCAGCCATTTTCTCGCTTTTTCTTGCCAGGTCCATTCGACTTGCTTGATTTGTGCCGGGGCTGCAATTTTCCCCGCTTCTCCCGGGGGGCTGAGTCTGACCTCGAGCAACAAGGGGTTTGAAGCCAATGTGTCGGTGTCGTTCCAGACCAATTGAACAGGAGGAATCGCCCGAAATCCACTGTCCCAACTGGTAACCAGGAAGGTTTGCTCTACCCGAATGATGTTCTGATATTCCAAAGCTTCTAGAGCTAGGGTATCCAGAGGAAGCCGTTCCAAAATTTCCAATCCGCCCGGAAGGGTGTCGTTCCAGGTAGGCCAGGTAAACGAACCGGGTCCCTTGGATACATCCCAGTCAGCATACATGTGCAACGCTGTTGGTTCGCCAATGGCAATGACATTGGTGTCCAACACCTGTGTCACAGACTGGGCTGATGCGGAGCAAATTCCAGTTGCCATCAAGAGCGTCAGGCTCCACTTATTGATCTGGTTTTTCTTATCCACGGCGATCAAATAATTGCATCAAAGGTTGGACATAGGGCCGGTCCGTGCAGAGCACCGCTTGATCCACTCCCGATCGAGCAAACGTTGCCTTCAATTCCGCTTCGCGGATTTTTTCTTGTTTGGCGTGATTTTCACGGGTCTTTCTTCGTCCGGTAAAGACCCATTTGGCGTGTCCGGTTTCCGGATCTTGCACCATGATCCACCCAACCGAAGGGAGCAATCGGTCGAGGGGATCGGTGACCCGCAGGGCGACTAAATCATGCTTTCTGCCCGCTTGGCGGAGCGTTTTGTCAAAGCCTTGATCTCGAAAATCTGAAATGAGAAAGGCGATGGTCCTTTTTTTCATAGCCGACAAAAAGTGACTGAGTGCGGAGTCGATGTCGGTGCCTTTGCCCTCCGGCTCAATCTCAATGATTTCTCGAATGATGCGCAGGATATGCGACCGCCCTTTCTTTGGAGGGATGAATCGTTCAATCCGATCACTGAATAAAATCGCCCCCACCTTATCATTATTGCCCATGGCGCTGAACGCCAGCAATGCGCTTAATTCAGTGATTAAATCTCGCTTGCTTTTTTGACGGGTCCCCGTTGAATTGGATCCGCTTACATCAATGAGCAGAAAAACAGTCAGTTCGCGCTCCTCTTCAAAGACCTTGACATAGGGGTGTCCCATGCGGGCAGTTACGTTCCAATCAATCGTTCGGATTTCATCGCCGTGCTGATATTCACGGTTTTCACTAAAGGCCATGCCGCGTCCTTTGAACGCGCTGTGGTATTCTCCAGAGAAGATCCTGTCGCTCAACCCTCGGGTTTTTAATTCTACCCGGCGTACACGCTGAATCAGTTCTGCTGTGTCCATGTTGCGGGATTGCACGGCTCAGGCTCGCCTCACGGCACCTGAACGTTGTCCATGATTTCGGTGACGATTTGCTCTGTGCTGATGTTTTCGGCCTCGGCCTCGAACGTCAAGCCTATGCGGTGTCGCATCACGTCCATAGCCACGGCACGCACATCTTCGGGAGTCACATAGCCCCGGTGATTCAAGAACGCGTGTGCTTTGGATGCCACCCCCAGACCGATGCTGGCCCGCGGAGATGCTCCGAAATTAATCAATTGGGAAAGATGGCCCATACCATACTGACCCGGCTCTCGAGTAGCGAAAACCAAGTCAACGATGTACCGCTCAATTTTTTCGTCCAGGTAAATTTCCTTAACGAGCTTCCGCGCTTGGATCACATCGCTTGGTTTCACGACGGGATGCGGCTTCGGTAAACCCTCGGGTGACAAGTTGGCCCGAACGATTTTCTGTTCTTCTGATTTGGTCGGGTATCCGATGACCACTTTCAGGAGAAAGCGATCTACTTGAGCCTCGGGAAGGGGGTAGGTCCCTTCCTGCTCGACTGGATTTTGTGTAGCGAGCACAAGAAAGGGGCTCGGCAAGGGGTACGACTCAGGTCCAATGGTTACCTGACGCTCTTGCATCGCCTCGAGGAGCGCGCTTTGCACTTTGGCCGGAGCTCGGTTAATCTCGTCAGCCAAAACAAAATTGGCGAAAATCGGCCCCTTCTTCACACTGAATGATTCGGATTTTTGGTTGTAAATCATGGTGCCAACCAAATCAGCTGGAAGCAAATCCGGCGTGAATTGGATGCGACTAAATTGTCCTTCAATGGATTCGGACAGGCTCTTGATTGCGAGAGTTTTTGCCAAACCGGGGACACCTTCAAGCAATACGTGTCCGTTTCCAAGTAAGCCAATAAGCAGGCGATCTACCATGTGGCTTTGGCCCACGATGACTTTGTTAAGTTCCATGCGGAGCAAATCAATAAATTGACTTGCCTTTCCGATGCGCTCATTCAATGCGCGAATGTCTGGAGCAGAAGAGGATGGCGCTGCAGTGGTTTCATTGGTTACCACATCAGTCGCTGTTGTTCCTTCTATTTCGCTCGAAAATTGATTCGATTCTTGATCCATTTGGTTAGATTCCTTTGACATTTGACTTCGAGGTCCCGCGAATATACCTTTCGGGCTTGAGCCGGGTTGGGTCAACTTCATAAAATCATGTTAAAGCGTCATGAACAAAAAAAAACACGACTTCACCACCTTGATTGATTGCGTCAGAGAATTCCACGATTCATTTGGCATTGCCAACGCGGAGTCTCCTCAAGGCCAATTGCACGAAAACACAGTGCGCTTGCGGCATCGGCTGATGGCAGAGGAAAACGAAGAATACCTCGAAGCGGCATTGGCAGGCGATGCAGTTGAAATTGCCGATGCGCTGGGGGATCAATTGTATATCTTGTGCGGAACGATTTTGAGCCATGGTATGCAACATGTTATCGAAGAGGTCTTCATGGAAATTCAATCGAGCAACATGTCCAAACTTGGCGCTGACGGCCAACCCATTTACCGCGAAGACGGAAAAGTCATGAAAGGCCCTGATTATTTCAGGCCAAATATCGCTGCCGTGCTCACCGGGGATATAGTGGAGTGATGCAACGAGCATTCAATTGGGCCTTGGAGCGGGCAAAACGAGGTCAATTCTTTTGGCTCAATGCGATTTTTAGACGAATTCTTCCGTTCAATGCCCCGCACGGTATTCGGATCCGATCATTTGACGCGGGAGCTGTCCAGGTCATGCTGCCTTCGCGAAGGGCCAATCAAAACCACCTCAAGGGAATGCATGCTTGCGCCATAGCGACAGCGTGTGAATTTTGCTCCGGAATGGCCGTCCTTTCGCGGTTCGATATGTCTTCTTATCGATTGATTATGAATAGATTGGAAGTGAATTATGTGCGGCGACCTGCCAAGGGGGATTGTACGGCCCACGCTGAGATCCCTGCGACTTTGGCTGCTGAAATTTCGACGATGATGGAAGAAGCCACCGACGGGGCTGCGCGCTTTCAGATGGAATCCATTCTCAAAGATCGAGAGGGAAAAGAGGTCGCAAAGGCGATGGTGCATTGGCACGTGAAGGCTTGGGATGATGTGCGTTTCAAACCAACGTCTTGACGTTCGAAAGTCCGCTTATCTTGCCTTTCCGCTGCGATCAAGGTCGTATCTTTGCACACGAAATTTAGAGCGAAAGCACCATGATCAACATCACCTTACCAGACGGATCTCAGCGACAAGTTGAAAAAGGGACCACTGCGCTCGACGTGGCGATGGGCATTAGCGAGGGGCTTGCTCGAAATGTTTTGGCAGCCGAAATCAATGGTGAGGTATGGGACCCCCAACGACCTATTGATGAGGACGCTGCTTTGAAGTTGCTGACGTGGAACGACGACGAGGGCAAGCGAACGATGTGGCATAGTTCTGCCCATCTTTTGGCCGAAGCACTCGAAGCAATGTACCCCGGGGTCAAGTTCTGGGTTGGTCCACCGATTGAGAACGGTTTTTATTACGACGTAGATTTTGGCGAGCACACCATTTCCGACAAGGATTTCCCGGCGATAGAGGCCAAGATGATGGAGTTGGCCAAACAAAAGAATCCGTTTGTCCGGTCAGAAATGTCCAAGGCAGCTGCGATTCAATACTTCAAAGAGAAGGACGACGAATACAAGTTAGATCTGCTGGAAGGTCTTGAAGACGGGACCATTACTTTTTATAAGCAGGGCAATTTCACCGATTTGTGCAGAGGACCCCATATGCCGCACACGGGGTTTGTCAAGGCGGTGAAAGTTATGGCCATTGCTGGTGCATATTGGAAGGGAGATGATTCCAACAAACAGTTGACGCGTGTTTACGCGATTACTTTTCCCAAGAAGCAAGAACTCAATGCTTACTTGGAATTGTTGGTTCAAGCAAAGGCACGAGATCATCGTAAGCTGGGCAAGGAGATGGACTTGTTTCATTTCTCTGAAAAAGTCGGTCAAGGGCTGCCACTTTGGTTGCCCAAAGGCGCAGATCTTCGGATGCGATTGGAAGCTTTTCTGAAGAATGCGCAGCGAAAAGCCGGTTACGAGCCTGTGATTACCCCGCACATAGGCAACAAGGAATTGTACATCACGAGTGGCCACTATGCCAAGTACGGTGAAGATAGTTTTCAGCCCATCAGCACCCCAGCAGAAGGTGAAGAGTACTTGCTCAAGCCGATGAATTGTCCTCACCATTGTGAGATATTCAAGGCACGTCCGCGCAGTTATCGTGACTTGCCGGTGCGTTTTGCGGAATTTGGCACCGTTTATCGCTATGAGCAATCAGGGGAATTGCATGGACTGACCCGCGTGCGCGGTTTCACCCAGGACGACGCGCACATTTTTTGCACGGTCGACCAGGTGAAGAAGGAGGTGAGCCAGGTGATTGATTTGGTCTTGTACATCTTCCGGACGCTGAAGTTTGAGGACTTCATAGTTCAGGTGAGCTTGCGCGATCCGGAGAACCCAGATAAGTACATTGGTGCGGATGAAAATTGGAACAATGCCGAAAAGGCCATCCAAGAAGTGGCCGATGAAAAGGGCTTGAAAACCGTGGTAGAGCTCGGCGAAGCTGCCTTCTACGGACCGAAACTTGATTTCATGGTACGCGACGCAATTGGACGGAAATGGCAGTTGGGTACGGTTCAAATCGATTACAATTTGCCGGAGCGTTTTGAGCTGGAGTATGTTGGAGCAGACAACGCCAAACACCGTCCTGTAATGATCCACCGAGCTCCATTTGGATCGATGGAACGATTTGTGGCCATTTTAATCGAGCATTGTGCAGGGAAGTTCCCCTTGTGGCTCACGCCAGAACAAGTGAAAATCCTGCCGATATCGGACCGTTTCAACGAATATGCAGAAAGGGTTTCAAAAGTCCTTGAAAATCACGATATTCGCGCCCTCGTTGACGACCGGTCTGAGAAGGTGGGCAAGAAGATTCGCGATGCTGAATTGGAAAAGGTGCCTTACATGCTCATACTGGGAGAAAATGAGGCCAAAGAAGGAACCGTCTCTGTGCGAAGGCAGGGAGAAGGGGACTTGGGAGGTATGAGCGTCGAAGCCTTTGCCGAACACATCCGTTCGGAAATCGCAGCGATGCTAAAGGAGTGAGATGTATCATTTAAAACCCGAGCGTTATAGCCATTAGAAGAAAAAGGACCCCTTATCGGGGCCGCGTCAGGAGAGAAGATCTTCACCGAATCAATGAAAAAATTGAAGTGGCAGAGGTACGTGTGGTAGGGGACAATGTTGAACCTGCCGTCATGCGAACCACTGATGCGATCCAATTGGCACGCGAGTTGGGTTTAGATTTGGTCGAAATTTCGCCCAATGCTGACCCACCTGTTTGCCGTGTCATTGAATACAAGAAGTTCTTGTACGACCAAAAGAAGAAGCAGAAGGAAATAAAAGCGAAGCAGCAAAAAGTGGTTGTGAAGGAAATTCGGTTTGGTCCGAACACCGATGACCACGATTTTCAATTCAAATTGAAGCACGCGAAGAAATTTCTGCAAGAAGGCTCCAAGTTGAAGGCGTATGTTTTCTTTCGAGGTCGAACCATTGTCTTCAAGGAGCGTGGAGAGATTTTACTTCTAAAGTTTGCGCAGGAACTCGAAGAATTTGGAACAGTGGAACAGCTGCCAAAGCTCGAGGGGAAGCGAATGACCGTCTTATTCAATCCGACGAAGAAATAATCAATTAAAAATCTAAGGCCATGCCGAAGATGAAAACCAAAGGAAGCGCGAAGAAGCGTTTCAAGTTTACGGGGAGTGGAAAGATCAAGCGGAAGCATGCCTTCAAGAGTCACATCTTGACGAAGAAGGGCACGAAGCAGAAGCGCAATTTGACGCACACCACGACAGTCGACAAGGCTGACGTGCCAAGCATCAAGCGCCAACTTTGTGCATAAGCACTCCGCAAGTCTACCACTGAACCCGGTCATGTTGAACCCGGTAACCGGCCCAGAAGCCTGGATTAACCCAGCGCCGTCTACCAAAAAAACAATTTAAAATGCCAAGAGCAACCAATTCCGTCGCATCGAGGACTCGACGAAAAAAAATCCTCAAGATGGCCAAAGGGTACTACGGTGCCCGGAAGAATGTTTGGACCGTCGCAAAGAACGCCGTTGAAAAAGGACTGTTATATGCTTATTCAGGACGGAAGCAACGCAAGCGTCAATTCCGCACGTTGTGGATTCAACGAATCAATGCGGGTGCCCGTCAGCATGGAATGTCGTACAGCGAGTTCATGGGAAAGTGCACCAAGAAAGGAATCGAATTAAATAGAAAGGTCCTAGCCGATTTGGCTATGAATCACCCAGAGGCTTTTAAGGCTGTGGTTGATCAGGTGAAGTGATTTCACAGGCTGTTATTTGTGACTCAAATCACGTATAATTGCGTGATTAAATTAACACGTCAAAAAATGAAAATTCGAATGAAAACAGGGTGGTACTTGAGTGGAGTTCTTTTTGCTGTGGCACTCATCGGTTGTGCGGGGGACTCCGCAACTCCATTGAGCGAGCAGGAAGTAAGGGAATTTGCTGTCAATCACATCGAATCTCAGGTGGGATTCGATGAAGCTGTCGAACCTTACAAGTCCGGGTTGTCATCTGAAACCAAATACTTCACAACAAATCAGGATGAGCCGAAAAATGCCAACTTAGAAAACGTTGACGGAGCTTGGTTTTTTGAAGATTCGGTGAAGGCGGACGTCATGGATGTACAGCTGTATGGTTCTGCTGCCAGTGTCATGGGAGTGATGTACTTTCATACGCTGGGTGCCGTAGGACAGCGATCGTTTCATGGTACAGTGGTCCGAGATGGTGATCGGCTTCGATGGGATCGTTGGTTTCATCAAGATCATGGACAGTTGGCTAAGAATTACATCCCCAACAATTCTGATGTGGAAGGGGCCGTAGCTCTTTGTAATTCTATGGCGTGGATGGCGCTTCAAGGCGATGGATCTGCGGCTGGTGAGGTTTCGGATTCACTCATAGCTATGGATCCTTCCATGGCCTTAGCACACGTTGGATCTTTGTGGCGAGCCTGGTTTGCAGGAGACGGAGAGGCGTGGGAGGCGAATGTTGCAGAGGCTGTGGAGAAGAGCCAAGATTCTGCTACAAAGTATTACTTCATGTCGCACTCAGATGTTTTTGGGGATCAGTTAGAGAATGCACAAAAGGCCTACGCTCTGGCATCTGATTCACCGCTAACTCAAATACAGTATGCTTGGCATTTGATGGCTGTGGATGCTGCTGCAGCACGGCTTATTTTGGAGCAAACGGCGAAGCGCTGGGGAGCTCTGGGGGCGCCGAATAACCTCTTAGGGTATTTGAATATGCGCGAAGGTGACATGGAAAGTGCGGAAATTTGCTTCAAGCGTTATGTACGCTTGGCTCCTGATGTAGCGAATGCTCACGATAGCATGGGTGATTTCTATGCGAAAAAAGGGGATAACGAAAGTGCCCGTGCATGTTATGCCAAAGCCATTGAATTGGACGATTCGTTTGAGTCTTCGAAGAAAAAAATGGCTGAACTCGATTCTTAAATAGTCTGCCATTGGTGGTGTGAAAGGATCACCTTAAAAGAACAAAATCCCGGGATTACTCTCGGGATTTTTTTTATCTCTGAACGAAAGCATCAAATGAAAGGACTCTCTTCAATCATCTACTTCGCTTTCAAGGCTCTCTCTTTGGCGAGTGCAGCGACAGTGTAATCAGGTTTTATCCGCAGAGCTTCGCTGTAATCGGTAAGGGCACCTGTAATATTGCCTTGACTTTCCCTCGCAAGCCCGCGGTTTAAAAACGCCTGATGATAATAAGGGAGGTGTTGAATTGCCTTCGTGAACCAATATTCTGCGCTGTCGTACGCGCTGTAGTATTCTAAATGAATATACCCCTGATTGAACGACGCTGTTGCATTGGTTGAATCAATCGAAAGGATTTCTCGGTACAGCTCTAGCGCTTGTTCATTTCTGGATTCTCCTTGCAAGTAAATGGCGAGATTGTACCGAGCCTCAACGGACTGGGGTCTCAGTTCGATGGCCGATTTATAAAATTCTTCTGCGAGCGGATTGCCTTGCTCAGCCAAGTAGAGGCCCAAGCTAATGAAACCATCAAAAAAGCCCGGGTTGACCTCCAATGCGGTTTGGTATGAGCTTATTGCCTTATCAGTTGCGCCGGTGGATGCATAGATTTTACCCTTCATCCAGTAGGCTTCATGAAGTTGGTCGTTGATTCGAAGGGCCTCGTTTAAGTCATCAAACGCACGTTCGAATTGGTTGAGGTGAACATTAAACTCAGCACGTTTGAGCAAACACATGGTACTTCCGTCAGCATAAGCGATGCAATTGTCCAGTTCCTCCATGCATGCATCAAAATTTTGCATGCGGTACAGCATGTCGGCACGATTCTCCCAGCCAGGTGCAAAACTGGAGTCGGCCTTCAAGGCCAATCCCCAATCCTCATATGCGCCCTGCGGGTCACTTTGATTTACTTTCCAAAGCGCGCGCTGATGGTATCCTTCTGGGTCATTCGGATTCTGAATGATTTTGGCATCCATATCCGCTAACATGTCCGCTAAGTTCGCTGAAGGCTCTGCCGAAACATTTGACGTTGGGTCAGGCTCACTGCAACCTGAGAACAGGCCAGCACAGAAGATGCCAGCAATGAAAACAGCAAGGGCACTCGGAAGAAGTGCCCTGAACTGGTGTGCAAGAGTTGAGTGCATCAATCTTTTCGGTTGACCGTGTGGTTAAACTGCCTCGACTTCTTCTACGAGCTTAGGTGCAGTTTCCTTTCGGATGGCTTCCTTGATTTTGCCTTCGAGCTCTTCCATGAGTTCTGGGTTGTCCTCAATAAGATTGCGCACCGCGTCGCGGCCTTGGCCTAATCTGGTCTCTCCGTAACTGAACCACGATCCGGATTTCTTGATGATGTTCATGTCCACACCCAGGTCGATAATTTCGCCTGATTTGGAAATGCCTTGTCCATAAAGAATGTCGAATTCTGCACGTCGGAATGGTGGGGCGACCTTGTTCTTTACCACTTTTACCTTGGTCCGATTGCCGAGTACTTTATCGCCGTCTTTCAGTTGTGTTGATCGGCGAATATCCAGGCGCACAGAAGAGTAGAATTTCAAAGCGTTTCCACCCGTGGTTGTCTCGGGATTGCCAAACATCACTCCGATTTTTTCACGCAATTGATTGATGAAGATGCAACAGCATCCTGTCTTGCTGATGGATCCGGTGAGCTTTCGCAACGCCTTTGACATCAACCGCGCTTGCAAACCGACGGACGAATCGGACATTTCACCTTCAATCTCTGCCCGAGGAGTAAGGGCCGCTACAGAATCGATGACAATGAGGTCAATGGCGCCAGATCGGATTAAGTTGTCGGCAATCTCTAAACCCTGCTCACCGTTATCAGGCTGAGAAATAAGCAAGTTTTCGGTGTCTACGCCCAAGTTTTCGGCATAGAATTTATCAAACGCGTGTTCTGCGTCAATGAAGGCACAAATTCCACCTTGCTTTTGCGCTTGCGCAATGGCGTGCACAGCCAGGGTGGTTTTGCCTGAACTTTCAGGGCCGTAGATTTCCACTACCCGGCCGCGAGGATACCCCTGAATACCGAGGGCCAGATCCAAGGTTAAGGAACCTGAAGGAATGGACTCGACGGCTTCCACCACTTCATCCCCCAGTTTCATTACGGCTCCTTTGCCGTAGGTTTTGTCCATGCGGTCCAATGTCAATTGGAGCGCCTTCAATTTTTGTGTATCTACAGACATTTTTTCTTGTTTTGGACGAAGGTATCCTACCTACATCGTAATGGACTTACGGAGTGGGGTCTTTTTTGTCAACGATGTGCCCACTTTTGTCTTCGTGAAGGAGTTACAGGCCAAATCCGGCTAGAACTTCAGCTGCGTGGTCTTTCGTTTTTGGCTTGAGAATCACAGATTGGATGATCCCCTTTTCGTCGATTAAAAAAGTCGTGCGGTGGGTGCCTTCATATTCTTTTCCCATGAATTTTTTCAACCCCCAAACCCCAAAAGCTTGATGCAGTGAGTGATCTTCGTCGCAGGCCAAATCGAATCGGATTCCATACTTATCGATGAACTTTTGATGCTTTGCAGCAGGGTCGGGACTAACGCCCAGAATTGAAATGCCCGCTTCAGCGAGTGCATCATAGTTCTCTGTAAGGTTGCATGCTTGGGCTGTGCATCCCGGTGTCATGTCACGGGGATAAAAATAAAGAGCGAGTTTTTTACCAGCATAATCTGATAGCGATCGTTCCGTTCCGTTTTGTACGGTTGTTGAGAACGAAGGAGCCGTCGTTCCGGCTGTTAATGGTGAAGCTATTTGTTCCATATGTGAATAACCGTTTTTTTTCCTGCAAGTTCGTTACCCTTCTCTGCATTATTCTTCCCAATTTGCCAATTCATGTCGAATCCTCATCAATACGTAGACGTCCTCGTGCCGTTGCCGTTGCCCAAGCTTCTAACGTATTCCCTCGAAGGGGTTGAGGAAGAGGTGATTGAGGGCATGCGGGCGGTCGTTCAAGTAGGTGCTAGAAAGATGTATACGGGGTTGATATGGAATCTGCACAATGATGCTCCCACGGCGTATGCTGCTCGGCCCATTGAAACATTGATTGATGTGCGTCCAGTCATTACCCATGAACAAAGAGCGCTTTGGACGTGGATGTCCGAATACTACATGTGCACGCGAGGGGAAGTCATGGCTGCCGCATTGCCTGCCGGTCTGAAGTTGTCGAGTCAGTCCCGTTTGGTGATACATCCTGAAGCCAATGAATCGGTCGTGAATGCACTGGATTCTCGGGCAAAGGTTTTGTTTCAATCTATTCAGGCACGAGGTGGTATTCAGCTTTCCGAAGCGGGGCCGATCTTGGACTTGAAGAATCCTCAGCGTTGGGTGAATCAGTTGCTGGAAGCGCAATTGATCGTCTCAGAAGAAGAATGGAAGGAGCGTTATCGGCCCAAAATGGAACGGACGCTTCAACTGCATGTCGACTTCCAGCGGGAAGAGGTGTTGATGGAGCTTTTGAGTCATTTGGATGCGCGTGCTCCGAAACAAGCGCGGATTTTGGAAGCATACTTGGCCTTGTCCAAGGCTTCGGAAGGCGAATTCACAGAAGTCCTGATCGAGAAACAAGTGCTTGCACACGCCGAAGCCACCACCGCGACGATGAAGCGCATGGAGGAAAAGGGCATCTGGGAGCGAGGTGAGCGGCCGGTTAAGGGGGAGCTCGCTTTAGAAAGCGGTGAGCAGAAGCCCTTGCCTGAATTGAGTGACTTGCAGAACCGAGCGTTTCAGGCATTGTCGTTGAGCCGCGAGAACCAGCGGATGGCACTGTTGCATGGCGTCACGGGATCGGGAAAAACGGAAGTTTACATTCATCTCATAGCCGATGCATTGGAACGTGGACAAACCGTGTTGTTTTTGGTGCCTGAAATCGCCCTGACGACGCAGCTCATTCAACGCATGTCCATTCACTTTGAACGGTTCATGCACGTCTATCATAGCCGATTTACTACCCGAGAACAAACCGAAACTTGGCTCAAAGTTTTGGGAAAACCCGGGAATCCGATGAACCCTCAATTGATCATTGGTCCTCGCTCCGCGTTGTTTTTACCGATGCAAAACCTCGGGTTGATTGTGGTCGATGAAGAACACGAGCCCAGTTTCAAGCAATTTGATCCTGCTCCGCGCTACCAGGCGCGTGATGTCGCCATGTGGATGGCTCAAAAGGCCTCGGCATTCGTAGTGTTAGGCTCCGCTACGCCTTCCGTGGAGTCGCATTGGTTTGCGCAAAGTGGTAAAATGGACTTGGTGAAAATGAATGAGCGATTTGGCGGTGTGATGTTGCCTGAGATTTGGTGTGCGGATATGAAAAAGGCCCATCGGCAGCGGGCGATGCACGGTCACTTCTCGCGGTTGCTCAAGCAGGAAATGGAGGCCGTACTGAAAGAGGGGCGCCAAGTAATCTTGTTTCAAAATCGCCGCGGGTACAGCCCCATGTGGCAATGTGAAATGTGCGCTTGGATTCCTGAGTGCGAGCGATGCGATGTGCCTTTGACGGTGCATAAATGGAAGAATGAACTGAACTGCCACCACTGTGGCTACCGGGTGGATCCTCCGCCACCGAGTTGCGCTTCGTGCGGGAAATCGGTGATGAAGCCCAAAGGCTTAGGCACGGAGCGGATTGAGGAGGAATTGGCTGAGTTGTTTCCATCGGCCCGCGTGGCACGGATGGATGCGGACACGACGCGAAGTCGAAACAGCCATCAACGGCTGGTACAGGCGTTCGCGAGCCGCCAATTTGAAATCCTTGTGGGCACCCAAATGGTGACCAAGGGGCTGGATTTTGAACATGTCGGCCTTGTTGGCGTTTTGAGTGCCGATCGCATGCTGAACTTCCCGGATTTTCGCAGTTTTGAGCGAGCGTTCCAGATGCTCACCCAAGTTGCCGGCCGGGCTGGCCGGGCAGGTGACCGGGGCAAGGTCATTTTGCAGACCTACAATCCGGACCATTGGGTCATCACCAAGGTGATGGCGAATGATTACCAAGGACTGGTGCAGCAAGAGCTGATCGAGCGCAAAAACTATCGGTATCCACCGTTTGTCCGGTTGATTCGGTTAACCCTTAGGCATACCGATGTCGCTCGATTGGATATTGCAGCCGAGGTGCTTGCAAATCGGCTCAAGCAGCGTTTTGTGGGCAGAGCAATTGGTCCGGAAACTCCGATGATCAGCCGCATCAATGACCTGCATCACCGCGTTATTCTGCTCAAGTTTGAGCGGGAAATGCCTCCGGCTCATTACAAGCCATTGTTGGCTGCTGATCTCGAAGCTTTTCAGTCGGATGAGCGCTTTAAGCGAATCCGAATTACTGCGGACGTTGACCCGGCCTGATCGCGAACGAACGTCCAGAGGGTGATTGGACTTGCCAGATTTGATTTGCTGCAATGACAAACCCCAAGCGGTCTGTTGCAATGTGCACCGGTGCGTTGGGCAAATCCATGTTTGACTCGTGCATCAGTTGTCCAACGGGATTGTACACTCGGAGGGTCCATGTACCCGCAATGGGTGATTCCACGCGCAAAGCGTTGGCGGTCCACTGCACAGATTCGGTTATTTCGAGTGGCTCAGTAATCGCACTGATGGCACCGAATGCATGAAAGGACGGAGTGCCGCTGCCGCTGTTCGCCACTCCGAGCGTGTCAGTAGCAATCGCATAGCTGATGTCGGCGGGATTTGAAAGGCCAGAACCTGCACCTTGGACGACGATTTCAGATGTGCTAAAATCGTTGGAGTATCGGGTGATGCGGGCAGGAGACCACGAACTAACGTAGAACCTTCCTTCTCCATCCATATCGATGCCGTCTAGGTTGCCCATTCCGGTGTTGGGAACGATCTCACTCAATGCAGCCGTCTCCAAATCGACACTTATGATGGAAGCGTTGTTGCCCCAATTGACGACCAAAGCACGGTTATTTTCGTCGTCAATGACCACTCCGTTGGGGGTGGTGCCGGTCGAAGAAACCAGCACCTCGCTCACCATGTTGGCTGGATCGGATATGTCAATCCGATGGAGCTTACCCGTGGAAAAATCACTGACGATCAATTCGCCGGATCGGCTTCCCATCCCATTCAAAAAAACAGCACCTGAAATATTGGTGCTCCCGACCAATGCTGCAGTGGTCAGATCGTAGGCTCGGACGACATTGTTGCCAATGGCATATAAATGACCATCCATGACTTCCATCCCATGGCTTGCGGTTGCATTTCCAAAATAGTCGTAGCTCAGACCACCATCTGCTGTCGAGAGAATTGAAGTGTTGTTGGAAATGAACCAACGGTTTTCGGACGGGTCATATTCGGCCGCTTCGATGTTTCCGGGTGTTTGTGCATGCACGAGTAGGAGAGGCAGAGCAGTGCCCAGGAGCAAAAGAATGTGTTTCATTCTGAGGAGGATAATTGAGATTTTACGTAAAGTCGGGTGATGCCAAACCAAAACAAAGAAAATAAAGCGGTCGCACCGAATGCATAGAGAACAAATTGGAAAGGTTCAGCGACTGTGGGGACGGGCGGTGCATCCCAAACGCTCCCTGCTTCACCATGAAGAATAGCGCGAATACGCCTCCATGAATTTCGCATCAAATAATAACTTCCTAATCCCACGATGGGAGCCAGGATCAGCCAGGCTCGAAACCAAGGTTCATAGAGGGTTTTTGCGTTATGCTTGTGATGCTTGGTGTTCAAGTGCTTCATGGTTTTCAGCGCTCGCCGAATATAGCGCTTCCGATTCGGACCAAGGTAGATCCCTCATCGACTGCGATTTTCCAATCGCCACTCATGCCCATGGAGCAGGTGGTCCACCCGCCTGGATTCAATGCATCGAACTGCTTTCTCAGCCGTTTGAATTCCCGGGTAACTTGGGACGTGTCATCGGTAAAGGTTGCCATGCCCATCAGACCTTGGACCACCGTGTTAGTCAAGGGATGCGTTGCGAGCGATTCGAGAAGGGTCTCCAACCCTTGATCGTCCAGCCCATGTTTTTGAGTTTCTTGTGCAATGTGCAATTGGAGCAGCACGGAAGTGTTTCGATTGGCGTTGCGACTTCGTTTGTCAATTTCGTCCAGCAGTCGCCGGCTATCAACCGCGTGAATGAGGTGCGCGTGCGGGACCACTTGTTTTACTTTGTTGGTTTGCAGGTGGCCAATGTGGTGCCAACGAATATCGGACCGATCAAAATGAGCGGCCTTTTGAGCCATTTCCTGCGTTCGATTTTCCCCCAAATCCAATTGACCGGCGTCCAATGCTTCAGCCAACAATTCGACTGGCTTGGTTTTGCTGACGGCAACCAAGGTCACCTCTTGGGGAAGGTCCATTCGAATGGACGCTAAGCGGTCAGCGATGAGGAGCGGATTTGGGGTCATTGAATGTCGTGAATGAAAAGTCCGCTGCGCAATTTAGGCTCCACCCACGTGCTTTTGGGCGGCAGGTATCCACCACGGTCCGCCGTTTCCTTGATCAGGCGGGTGGGGACAGGATGCAATTCAAACACCACGGAATCGGGTTGCTTCATGACGCGTGCTCGCAGGTCTGCACTATTCAGTGTGCCAGGAATGTAGGCGAGACGCTTGTCATTTCTGGGATCCTTGATGTTCAGTTCCGGCTCGAAAAAGGTGCGCTGCAATTGAGCAGCATCCACTTCCATGCGACCCAATTGGTCAGCGGGTTCTTTCAAGTGAAGCACCCAATTGGCCTGTGCGTGGTGGACATGAACAATTCCGACATCGCTGGGGGGGCTTGCATGATTGGGTATGCGCTGTACATGGTCTATTTCGGTCATGCGCCGAAATGCCTCATCCCACTCTTCAGGACTCCAAGGCATGCCAATGATTTCCCGGTGGTACCCTCTGACAACCAATTCGGATTCGGGTACCGCAAATGTCAATACGTGTTGTTTCGCTGAATCGTGAGGAAACTTTTCACTCAGTATCAAGCTCGAGGCCACCCGGTGATGTCCATCGGCCAAGTACATGGAGGATACATTTTCCATGGCGTCAGAAATTTCCAAAGAGGCGATTTCTCCCACAATCCACACGGTATGGCGAATGCGGTCAGTGGTGCTGAAGTCTATTTCCGGTGAGTGGTTCTGGATCCATGCATCGATGCACTGCTGAGTCGCCCGTCCAGGAGCATCTTGGTCGGGGAACATGCACAGAATCGGTTCAGCATGGCACCCGACCGTATTCAGGTACTTTGCGAACAAGCGTTCTCGTTTTTGCAACGTTTGTTCATGGACTTTCAATCTGCCTGACCGGATACTTTCCACAGCCAATGTGCCAACTACCCCCGTGCAACTCGATGTCGGCGTGGTTTGACGGTAGATGGCGATGTGGTTTCCTTCCAGTCGTTGGAGCAGTCCGTCCGCAACGAATTCTTCAAAGCGATTTCGAACGAGGGCAAAGAAACCTTCTGAGCCTCGCTTGGCTTTGGCTGCCTTCGTTCCTGCTGGATTAATGACGTGCAGAAAGGAGTACGGGTTTCGGTCCAGTTTATCCTGCAGCTCGGCCTTTCCGTAACTGAGATATGAACGAGAAGCCACCAAATGGGGTTTATCCCAAGCTGGGACAATGAGCTCAAACGGACGGAACGATCTCAAGCGGGTTGTTTTGCGCTAATTTCCTCTACAATGGAGGCAATTTCCAAACCGATGCGTTCTTGTGCCTCACCGGTGGCAGCACCAATGTGAGGGGACAGAGAAATGCGTGCGTGTCTTACCACGTCTTGCCGAGGTTTGGGCTCCCCTACAAAAACATCCAGTCCAGCTCCAGCGACCTGGCCTGAATCCAAAGCTTCAATCAATGCGTCTTCGTCTACGACACCACCACGGGCTGCATTTAATAGCATCACACCCGGTTTCATCCGCGCAAACTCGGCTGCTCCGATGACGGCGTCCCCGTTGGGTTGAGCTGGAATATGTAAGCTGATAGCATCAGCGGTTGAGATGGCTTCGTCCAACGTGACCAGTGGAATGTCCACACGGACATGTTGCGTTCCAACTTTCACATCCAGCGAATGAGTGCCCGTTTTTTGATCTACGCCAATAACGTCCATGCCACATCCCAAAGCGTACTGTGCGAGCGACTGGCCAATGCGACCAAAACCAACGACGGCGAGTTTCATGCCCCGCAATTCCCGGCCTTTGCCGTACGCTTTTTTCAGCGATTTGAATTGCTCGACCCCTTCGACCGGCATGCGGCGATTGCTGTCGTGTAAGAAACGACTCAAGTTGAATAGGTGTCCCATGACCAATTCCGCGACGCTTTGTGAACTCGAGGCTGGCGTATTACGGACGTCCACTCCTTGGGCTCTCGCGTAAGCGACATCGATGTTGTCCATGCCGACGCCTCCGCGGATGATGAACTTCAAGTTAGGGCACGCATCAATTAAGGGTTCGCGGACTTTCGTGGCACTGCGAACGAGGAGACCTTCCACGTGATTTTCGTTGATGAACGATGCCAAGTCACGGGCTTCGATGAAGTCAGTCCAGACGGTGTGTCCGGCGTTTTTTAAGGCGGTCAACCCTGCAGGGCTGATGCCGTCATTGGCCAAAATATTCATGAGCGGGAATCTGGGTAGGGGGGATTAGCTGTTTTGTTCCAAGGCTTGCATTGCATCGACTAACACTTGCACGGATTCGAGGGGAAGGGCATTGTACATCGAAGCGCGGTAGCCTCCAACGCTGCGGTGTCCTTTTAACCCGCTGATACCCGCCTCTGTCCAAAGCGCATCGAATCGCGCGGCATGCGCATCATCGCGGAGACGGAAAGTGGCATTCATGTGCGAACGGCTTTCAGGGGTTGCATGTCCTTCGAACAGAGGATTGCGGTCAATTTCGTTGTAAATCAAGCTGGATTTCGCCTCATTTCGCTGTTGGATGGCTGAGACACCGCCCATGGATTTCATCCACCGCAATGTCAGCATGGTCACATAGACAGGGAAGACAGGCGGTGTGTTGAACATGCTGTCTTTGCTCGCATGGACGGCCAAGTCCAGATAAGAAGGAATGGTCCTGCCCGTATGGCCCAAAGCTTCGCGGTCGAATGCATACATGACCGTTCCAGCAGGTCCCATGTTTTTCTGGGCACCGGCATAAATCAAGTGGAACGGATTGGCATCGAATGTGCGGGAAAAGATGTCCGAACTCATGTCCGCAACGAGCGGAACGGAGACGTCCGGGGTTCCGCTAAACTGCGTGCCAAAAATGGTGTTATTCGACGTGTAGTGTAAGAAAGCGCTTGCGGGGTCAACGTTTTTGAAGGCGGGAATGTGGTTGTAATTCGTTTCTTTGGAAGAGCCCAAGACGTCGATGTCTCCCAACAGTTTGGCCTCCTTGATGGCCTTATTGGACCACGTGCCTGAATCAATGTAGGCTGCCTTTCCCCCTTCGGGTAAAAAATTCATTGCCGCGGTATAAAACCCGAGGCTGGCTCCTCCCTGCAGAAATAATACATCAAACCGTTCAGGGAGGTGAAGCATTTCTTTCACGAGTGAGCGTGCTTCCTCCATAACGGCGACAAAGTCTTTGCTCCGGTGTGAGATTTCAATCAACGAGAGGCCGAGGCCATTGAAATCTTGAACAGCTTCTGCTGCTTCCTGAAGTACTTCGTCTGGCAAGATGCACGGACCAGCCGAAAAGTTGTGGATTTTCATGCCGCAAAGTTCTGCTATGATTTTGGCTTCTCCTGAAAATTAGAGCCAAATTTTCAACGTGATTTAAAAGGTTTCAAAGGATTCTAGGGCTTGCTCAAAAATGTACCTTAATTGAAAGAGCGATTCCAGGTCCTCTCGGCTCCAAAAACCAGGTTTAGCAAAGGCATCTTGCATCGTTTGTAGGCGCTTATCCTCGCTTGGGATCAAGAGCAAAGCTTCCTTGACTTGATGAGAAGTCAAACACAATTGCTGACCACGGGTGGAAAGAAGCGCGCATTTATCGGATTCAAATATTGCTGCATTCAATTCATCGAAAAGCAGTTGGAATTCCGATTGGGGCAGTGGCGGATAGCAGCCCTCTTGAATGCTTTGACTGTGAATTTTCAGCAATTCATTGAGGGATAATCGAATGTCTCCCTCCCTTTGCGGCGGGGCATGGTCGGAACCTGGCTCTGCATAAAGTGAAGCTGCAGCCATCTGAATCGCATGGCCCACGGCAACTGGGCAAGGCACGGATACGGACCGGTACAGACTATCGCCAAATTCAAAACGGAATAGCCGTGAGTTGTTTTCACACGGACCGCTCCAAGACCAGATCGTATCGGTCCAGAGGCTGTCTATTTGCACCATCGCATCCACGCTCCTGACGCGAACTGAAGGAGCTGACAAACTGTCTGCGACCAACAAGCTATCTGAAACCGCCCCGCAGGCGCTTCCAAGATGCAGAAGCAAAAGGCACAGCATTGCCTTCATTTACGAATTAATTTTTGGCTCCATTTCGGAAGGTATGCAGTCCACTTTGTCCGAAGTTCTTCATCGCCCCCATCAAGCACCGCAGGGTTCCGCATGGCGAGGATTGTCCAGACCAAGATGGACCAGCAAACGACCAGTGCAACTTGAACACCGAGGGCCCAGGCCACCAGTGTTCCGTCTTGGTCAATCCATTCAAAGCCGAAGGATCCAATGACCCAATAGCCGGGTGCTGCGAGAATCAGTCCGCTCAGGCCGGGGGCAATGGAACGGAAGAAAGTGTTCCAAGGCAGTTTTAACGCGGGTGTCATCCACGAGAAATACACCACAAATTGCAATAGCGTGCAGCCTGTTACAGCCCAGGCGACTCCCTCTATGCCAAACCCTTGTTGCATCGTCCACCATGCGGAGCCCGAGAGTCCAATGAGGTAGAGGCTTTTGATGGCTATGGCTGGAACGAGTCTGTCGGTTGCACGGACCACTGCGTCTGCCAATTTGATGAGTGATCGGAAACCGACCCCCAGAAATAAAACACGAACAACGGATCCGGCCTCTATGTACTCCTCCCCAAGCAATATCACAGCTACCTCTGTGGAAAACCAAGCCAAAGCTAAACTCCCCGGAAAAATCACCCAGGCGATGAGGCCCAATCCTCGAACTAGGACGCGGTTGAGCGCCTTCGCATCCGATTGAAGCGCCGACATGCCACTGAACAAGACACTGTCGCCCAATTTGCCCAGAATGGTAATGGGAAGGGACATCAAATGCGCAGACCGGTCATACACTCCCGTTGAGCTCCATCCACCCGTGGATGCTGCATGAGATTGATTGAATTCTCCAACAATTAACGTGTCGACCTTGGTTGAAGTGTAATTCAGCCAATTAAACACGGTCGATTTTCCTCCATAAACCAACATGCTGCGCAAGTCGGGCCAGGACCAAGCGCCCCAGATTTGACGCGAGCCGTCGGGCCGTATAATCCAATAGGCCAATCCTAGGAGCGCATTTTGACTCAACAAGGCTCCGACATATGCCCAGATACCATATCCTGCGTAGGCCAATCCGAGTCCAATCCCCAGGTTGCCAAGGGCCATGCTGAACAAGGCTGCCAGAAATAAGCGTTTGAATTGCATCTGCCGAATCAACAAGCTTCTTGGAACCAAAGCGATGCTCGATAAAATGAAGCTAAAGGCGATCCATCGCAAAACTTCGGTCAAAGTATCGCTGTTGAACCAAGCTCCAACCCAAGGTGCGGCAACGTACATCATCGCAAAAAAGACGCCCCCCAGTGCCAGCGAGAAATGAAATGCCGCTCGGATATTTTCCGGTTGCAGGTTTTTGCGCTGAATCAAGGACGGACCGATGCCGATTTGGGCGAAAATCTCGATGAAACCAACGACCACCAAGGCGATGGACATTACGCCGAAATCAGCCTTCGAAATCAAGCGTGCAAGAAGCATGATGAAGACCAATTGCAGCAATACCTGGCTCACAACGTTGACCGATTGCCATCGAATCGAGGTTGCAAATGCAGGCGGCTTACGTCTCATACTTATCTCGCTATGCTCACGGATCGTTTCTCACGGATGACCGTGACTTTTACTTGGCCGGGATATGTCATATCATTCATGATGCGTTGGGAGAGGTCGACCGAAAGTTGATCTGCATCTTCGTCTGATACTTGGTCGCTTTCCACCATAACACGCAATTCACGGCCTGCCTGGATTGCGTATGATTTCGTGACTCCAGGGAATTCCAGGGCTAGGTTTTCCAGGTCCCGAAGGCGTTGGATGTAGGCTTCGACCATTTCCCTACGTGCACCTGGGCGTGCACCAGAAATCGCATCGCAAACCTGCACAATGGGAGAGAGCAGCGTCGTCATTTCAATCTCATCGTGGTGGGCTCCAATGGCATTCAAGATGTCGGGTTTTTCCCCACATCGTTCGGCAATTTTCATGCCCAGCAACGCGTGTGGAAATTCACTTTCTTCATCGCTTACTTTACCAATGTCATGAAGCAGGCCTGCTCGTTTGGCAGCTTTAGTATCCAATCCCAATTCAGCGGCCATGGTGGCACAGAGGTTGGCAACTTCACGGCTGTGTTGAAGTAGGTTTTGACCATAAGAAGACCGATACTTCATGCGACCCACCATGCGGGTCAGTTCGCCTTTCATATTGTGGATCCCCAAGTCAATGCAGGTTCGTTTCCCGATTTCCAAGATTTCTTCGTCGAGTTTCTTGGTGACTTTCGCAACCACTTCCTCAATGCGGGCGGGGTGGATGCGTCCGTCTGTGACCAGCTGATGGAGAGACAGTCGAGCTATCTCACGGCGAACGGGGTCGAAGCAACTTAAGATGATGGCCTCGGGTGTGTCGTCCACAATAAATTCAACACCGGTCGCGGCTTCCAAGGCGCGAATGTTTCGACCTTCTCGTCCGATGATGCGCCCTTTGATGTCGTCGTTGGTGATATTGAAGACGGATACAGAATTTTCAACACTGTGCTCCGTGGCTACGCGCTGGATGGTCTGAATGACAATCTTTTTGGCGTCGTGACTTGCTCTGAGTTTGGCGTCATCCAGAATGTCTTGGACTTGGGATGAGGCCATGGCTTTGGCATCATTCAAAATTTGCTCCTTGAGCGCTTCTTTGGCATCGTCGGCGGACATGTTGGCGATTTTCTCGAGCAAATCGACTGCGCGTTGCCGCTCTTTGTCTAAGTCCTTGCCTTTGTTTTGCAAAGCTTCAAGTCGCTGTGTAATCTTATCCTGCTCTCGGTTGACGTGGCTTTCTTTGGCCTTCACCCGGTCTTGCTCTTTCTTGAGTTGGTTGAACTCGTTTCGAAGCTTATCCTCTTTGGATTGAAGGGCCGCATTGCGCTCCTTTGATTCGGTGCTGTGTTTTTCTTTGAGTTGGATAAACTTTTCTTTGGCTTGCAGGATTTTTTTCTCCTTGATGTTTTCGCCTTGCTCTTCGGCTTTCGCGAGTATTTGGTCCCTTTGACTTGATAGGAAGCGGTTGAAGAGCGCATAGCCTAATCCGCCGCCGACCACAAGGCCCGCAAGTGATCCAATTAAAATCGTCGTTATGTCCATAGGTGTCTGATGTAGATCAGACCTCCAAAGCTTTTTGAATGCGCTCAGAAATGCGGTTCATGCGATTGAGTGTTTCCAGAGGTAGCTCATCTGCTTTGGATGATGCAGGCGAGGTGGAATCCGATAAATGAAGGGCGGTTAGCGCTAATAAATCCACCGGGTCATCCACTTGGAACTGTTCTTGAAAGGCCTCGTACTGTGCATTGATTTTGGCTGCTGCTTGCTTCAAATTCGCCACCTCGTGAGAAGGAGCGTTCAGCGGATATTCCCGCCCTGCTATGTTGATTCGAATGCTTTCCATTAAGCTTCAAGTAATGCGATGCACGATTCTATTTCACTCAAAAGCAATTGAACGTCTGTGCGGTCAATGCTTGGGGTATCTGATAATTGAGAATGGGGTAAAAGTGTAGAGGGTGAACCTTCGGAAACATCCAAAGTCAGTTGCTGAGCCGCTTTCCGCTGATGACTGGAATTTACTCGTTCCAATTCATCTTTCATCGCCGCATTCTGCATCTGTAATTCCTGCAATTCTAGCCGGGTACTTTCAAGCAATCGAGACTGCTTCTCATAGGCCGTCACCAACATTTCAGCCCGCTTCACAAAAGACTCAAGCCTTTGGGCTGTCGTTTGTTTTTGTGTCGCTATTGCGGAGTCGTTGTTCATTTCCGTGGTTCCATACAAACTTAAGGATTGCAAGTGCGAATTCATAGTGTTTCGCGTTGGGTTCCTATGTTAGTTTTGCAATCCTCATGTTGATGAACGAAAAAAAACCGGGTATTGGTATACTGATTTTCATGGTGTGGTGCGCCTTGGGTGGACTGAGGCCCGAGGTTTCGCGGGCCCAAGAGGCATTGCATCCACCCGTTTTCGGCAAGTTTCAAGGGCTCAATTCCCCCCTGCATATCCCTTTGGTTCTCTCGGGAAACTTTGGTGAATTGCGCCAGGACCATTTTCATACGGGGTTGGATTTCAAAACAGAGGGAAGAGAGGGATTGCCTGTCCTTGCCGCCAGCGATGGGGTGGTGGCGAGAATCAAGATCTCTCCTTACGGATACGGCCGAGCGCTCTACCTATCGGATCCCCAGGGCTTGACAACAGTCTACGCCCACTTGCAGCGCTTCGCGCCGATGCTTGAGCAATATGCGTTGGAGCAGCAGTATGCCCAACAGCGGTTTGGCATAGATCAAAGTCCCAAACGAGCCTTCAGTTTTGTCCAAGGTGATACGATTGGGTGGTCGGGAAACTCCGGGAGCAGTGGAGGGCCGCATTTGCATTTTGAGGTGCGCGAAACAAAAACACAACATCCAATCAACCCCTTCTTTTGGGGGTTTGATGTGCCGGATGAGGTAGCTCCGGAATTGCAGGGGCTTTGGGTTCTTCCAGTGGATGGTTCGCGGGTCAATGGTTCGCAGCGTCCGGTTCGCTTCAGTCCTGGAGCTCAAACGATTCGGATAACGGGAAAAGCGCGTTTGGGACTGGAGGCGCTGGATCGACTGGACGGAGCGACAAACCGCTGCGGGGTTTACAGGGCTGAGCTCTACGTTGATGAGGTGCTTTGGTTTGCATGGGAATTGGACACCCTGAACTTTGCGGTGAGTCGCGACATGAATGCTCATGCACTTTACGATGCTTGGGAGCGGACGGGTGAGCAAGTGCATCGGCTGCACAGGTTGCCTGGAAACCGCCTTCCGATTTATGAGGCTTACCGAACCAGCGCAGTCCTGGACGGCGGTGATTCACTTGCGCAAGACATTGAAGTTCGAATTTGGGATGTGCACGGCAATCAGACTGCGGGGAAGTGGCAGGTCACGTTTGAGTCGGCTCCGCTTGAGCAGGATTCAGGTTTGTACCGATACGACCAGCCATTTGACGTTCGGAATGGAGTTGCCTCAGCCTCTGGTCCCGCGCGCGTTTTTTATGAGGACTTCGAGTTTCCATTCGAGCCGAAGTCAGGAGATGAAGCTTGGTGGCAAATAGGCCCTCAAGACATGCCGACATCCAGGTCCATTCGGGTAGAATTACCAGTGGACCCGGGCGCGAGGGATCATACATTGGCAGTGCGCAAGGGAAGGGGCGGTAAAATTGAAGGAGTGTACACAGGAAAGGTGATTCGTCCGGATCTTTTTTCCTTTGAAACCAAAACATGCGGGGTCTACCGATTAATGCAGGATACCGTCGCTCCAAACTTGCGACCGCACCGGCAGTTTAGGACAGGTGACCCCAACGTGCTCAATGTGCAAGGAGCGAAGGAGTTGAGGTTTGATTTGGCAGATGATCTTTCCGGCATCGATGCCTACGAGGCTCGATTAGATGGGCGTTGGATTCTTTTCCGATGGGACCCGAAGCGAGAACGGATTTGGTATGAAGTCAGCGATCAAAAGCATCGGCAGTCATCAGAGCATGTTTTGGAAATTTGGGCGCGAGACGCTTCAGGAAACCGGGTCGAATGGCGGGGGACCGTTCAATTTGAGTGAAGGCCAAATGGAGGGAGCGCATCATTTCTCAAACCCGCGCAAACCTTGCTTGAATCTACTGTAGTCGATAAACGATATAACCCTGAAAGACAAGCTATTAATGAATCCTGACTCGAGCATTTGCTCAAAGTTGTCTCCATAGGTTTGGGGCAGCTCAAATCCGGGAGCTTGACCCGCTTCGGTTTGTTGAAATAATTGATTTTTCCAAACGATGTTCACTTCAGATCCTGGAGCGAAATTCCATCGGTAGACCATGTCAATACTCCAAGCATTGTAGTTCAAGTCGTAATCGCTGGGCGGTGCTGAGGTGTTGTACGCAGCTGGAGACAGACTGCCCGAGGTCGGCAATTCATGAAACGAATGATAAACGACTTGGCTCCATGCATGTCGTACACGGGTCGTGAGGCTCATGCGGTTCGTAAAGATGTACGAGAGATTGAGTACCTGAGTGAGCTCTGTGTTTTCTCGCATGCCAAAAATGCTCGTGAGTTCACCGGATTCGAGGGTGTCCAGAAAGGCCCATCCTCGTTCCCGAGTTCGGTCGGTAAGCTTCCAAACATACGTCAACATCATTCGGTCATTGAAACGGATGCGCGGTGCTAAGCGGTAGGTGTTTTCCTTCCAATCTCGGTAGGTCCCTCCACCCGCATGCCAATAGCCCAAGTCGATAGCGAAGGGTTTTCGGTAGTCGCTGCTGTACCAGCCATTGACACTATACCATGCGGGTTCTTTCCAAATCCGCCCCTCTATGCGGGACGCAAAGTAATTGTTGCCATCCACCGGTTGCGAATTCAGCTCCAGGTTCCACGTGTTAAACTGACGTGTCGTTGCTCTGCAGGAGGCGGATAAGAACCAGTTGTTGAATAGCCTCGGTGTTTCAATCTGATTGTAAAAGGCATCAAACGACCAGTTGATGCGATTGAACCGACCTCGCGGCTCAAAAATGCCGTAATTGACATTGAGGAACGTGGCGACTTCATTGGGAGCTTGCAAATATCCCAGGTCGTTCGGGTCATATCCGGCAGACTCCACAAAATGCCCGGCGTTGAATGTAAAGTTTCCGGCCATCTTATTCACCGACACATTCCAAGTGTGGCCTTCATCATCGTCCAGCGAGTCTGCAGCAAATTTTTGGTTGAATGACCCGCCTCCGCTGAGCGCCCACGTATTGGCGGGATTGCGCAGCTCAAAATCTGCGGCTTGAACCCATGCATCGTATCCTGCACCTTCCCGAGTGACCAGGCTCGTCGTGGTTGTAGCATAGCCATTGTTGGGCAAGTTTTGATCTGCGACAGCCACTGTATAGGATACAAGGGAGGTGTCTTCTTCAGCGGTAGCAACCGCTTGCAACAGGCCCAGTCCGAGTCCATTCGACAAGCGGCCAGAAATCTTGGAAGCATTCAATAGCCTCCCTTCCTCACCGATTCTTCGGGAATAGAAAATTTCGTTCTTATTGAAGAGCTCGGTGCCTTCTTTAAAAAATTGCCGGTTCTCATTAAAACGAATTTCGAATGGAGAAAGATTCAAAACCAAGTTGTCCGTGACAACCTGACCAAAATCAGGAATCAACGTCATGTCCAAGGTGAACGCATTGCCGATTCCCACCTTCATGTCCATCCCCCCGTTGTAGGATTGTGCGAACTCTTCGCTGTTCCAATTTTGATACGCACTGAGGTAAGGAAAAAGACTGAGCCGCAAGGGGGGGGTAATTCCCTCTATGCCCTCCAAAAGCCCTCCTTGGTTGAGCAGCCGCTGGGTGGGGTCCATGGGATTCCAAACACTTTCTTCCCTGTGCCGGCGAATGCTGCGGAACATGTTCATGCCCCAAGATTGGCTGGGTCGTTCGGGAAAGCGAAAAGCCATCCACGGGATTCGGAATTCCGCGACCCAGCCCAAGGAGTCTATGCGGCAAACCACATCCCACACGGCGTCCCATGACGAGTCGTCTCCGTCATTGGAAATTTGCTCGTCAATTTGGATGCCGTCCGGCGTTGTTATGAATCGCACGGCGTTGATGCCATCGTCGAACGGGCTAAACCAAAGGCCAAACTCGTCGGTATTCATCGTTCGATCCCGCTCGCTCAATTGATGCAGAATGGAATCTGGAGCAGCATCCCACATGCGCGCGCCGATGTAAAGCGCGTTGTCATCGTATCCGAATCGGACAGTCGTTGGCTGCGACGGTGCTGCGCCCGGATTGGGGGAATATTGCTTAAAATCGCCTTGTTCAGGAAGCAATTGCCAAGCAGCATCATCGAGGTTCCCATCCAGGGAAATAGGAGAGGTAATCCGCTGCCCTAAGGCCTGTCGTTGTGCTTCATTTTGGGCAAACGCGAAGGAGCAGGTGACCAAGCCAATGGCGGCAAAAATTGCCCCGAAATTTCCACGCTCTCTCATAGATCTTGCCTTTATCGGTAGATGCGTTGGCGGTTCAACATGGTTTGGTATTCCCTGGCGTTGCGCAAGTGCTGAGCGTAATTTCTGGCAAAAGCGTGAGTTCCTGATCCATCGGGTTTGGCGCACATGTACAGGTAATTGTGTTGTTCTGCTTGGAGAACAGCTTCGAGGTACGTTGGTTCAGGTATGCGAATCGGACCCGGTGGTAAGCCGGGATTGCGGTAGGTATTGTAAGGCGAAGCGATTTTTTTATCCTCGTCCAAGAGCCTGCGAATCGTCCAATCGCCTAAGGCAAACTTTAAGGTCGGATCTGCTTGAAGGAGCATTTTCTTCTTCAGCCGGTTCAGGTAGAGTCCCGCAACACGAGGAGCCTCTTCGACCGTGGCTGTCTCTTCTTGAACAATGGAGGCGAGTGTAACGACTTCCCGTTGCGTAAGTCCGAGGCTCCAAGCTTGTTTGAGCCGGTCAGCGGTCCACCAATTGCGGCTTTCCGACCGCAGTCGATCGGCCAATTGATTGGCGTCACATTCCCAATAAACCCGGTAGGTATTGGGGATGATTTGCCAGAGCATGCTGTCCGTGTCGAGCGCTTCCATAATTGCTGCGCTATCGGCCCAAATGCGCGGGGCGAGATGGCCTGCGATTTCGGCCAGGGTCCGTTTGGAGGGAAGGGGCAACCGAATTTCCTCGCGCTGCCCAGTGGCAATTCTTCGTGCCACTTCATTGGCTTGTTGAATCCCGACGGCACAATATTTACCCGGGTAGATGCTCCAACCGCGCCAGTCGATCACCGATGCGACCTCGGGATGGGAAGCTTCCAATGCATCTGCCGCGTTCATACCGGGCTCAATTTCAATGCACCAATTCTCAGCTTGTCCAACTGGAGCAGTCCACAGTTGGTATTTACCCAAGGCCCAAACGCCAGCTGTCGCGGCTGCTGCCCCCCAAATGAGCAGGAAGTTTCTCAAGCGCTTATTCATTGTGAATTGGAGTCGTTGCGGCAGAAAAATTGGAAATGCATTGAACCCAGATGGCATCGTGCCACGTCCCTTCGGCGCGGATCCAATCAGTGAAGCGCCCGCCGGTAGTAAATCCTGCTTTTTCGAACAAGGTTAAGCTCCGGTCGTTCATCGCAGGAATTTCGGCCCACAATTGATGGAGATCTAAATGCTCAAACGCATAGCTCACCAGCAATTCCAAGCCAGCTTTGGCGTGTCCTGCTTTGCGATGGCCGGGGGCGATTGCGACTCCAACACCTGCTCTGCGGTTTCGGGGGTCGAGTTGATACAGGTCAACAGCACCTACGGCGTTCCCATTGCGTGTCTCGATGATCAGCCTCAATTGGAGATCCCGGTAAAGGTCATGGTCGCCGGCAATGTACCGTTCCAGAGTGGCCCTGCTCAAAGGAGCGAGCTGAGCGCCCAACCACCACTCGCTGGGTGAATTTTCGAGTTGGAAGAGTAAATCCAAGTCCGTGGGTTCCATGGCCCGTAATCGATGCGAGGAGCTCTTCAACATGCCGCAAAGATACCGTTGTTCCTCTGGAATGTGGGAGGTGCGAAATTCATTGGTAATTTGCAGCGATTTCCGACCCATCGTGGGGAGATTTCACGACGATACACGATACGAAATATGACGATGCCGCACATTTTAAGTAAGCAATGGGCCTTCCTCGGCCTGACCATCTTGTTTTTATCGGGATGCACCATCAACCGTGACATCATGTTCAGCACAGGTGATAACTTTGACTTCTCTCCATTGGAGGAAATGGAGTCAAGCGGATATCGGATTGCCCCCAATGACATGCTGCAATTTCGCTTGTTTACGAACAAAGGCCAGCGCCTGAATCAGATGACGGCTGGTGCTCCGGGTGGGTCTGAAGGCGGCAATCAGCAGATGAATCAGCAGATGAATCAGCAGGGCGGAATGAGCTACTTGGTGAAACCCGATGGCCTTATTGAACTGCCTGAGTTGGGAAACATACGCTTAGAAGGGTTGACGCTTGAAGAGGCGGAAGAACTTTTGGAGGAGGCGTACGCGAGTTATTACAATGAGCCGTACGTGATATTGCGCATTCTGAATAATCGCGTGTACATTTTTCCTGGAGAGTCGGGAAGGGCATCGGTGGTGACGCTGGTCAACATGAACACCACTTTGCTCGAAGTTTTGGCCATGACTGGCGGGATTGGAAACCGCGCTAACGCCTCAAAAGTGAAGTTGATTCGGCGAACCGCCTCGGGCAATGAAGTGTACAAAATGGATTTATCTACCATTGATGGATTGGATGCAGCGAATGTGGTGGTGCAGGCTTACGACATCATTTATGTCGAGCCTCTGCCTCAAATCGTGCGGGAGGCGACCGAAAGTTTGACGCCCATTGCGTCGTTGATTTCGACCTTGACCTTCTTTTACGCGTTCATTGTAAATCCCAATTGAGATGGAAATTGAAGCTTTGCCACTGGAGGGGCTTTTGAAATTAACGCCGCGCCAATTCCGGGACGATCGTGGGGTGTTTTGGGAAACATGGCGCGACGGAATGGTGGTCGGTGACTCGGGGAAGTCATTGGAATTTGTTCAGGAAAACCTCTCCATCTCAAAGGCGGGAACCCTGCGTGGTCTGCATTATCAACGCGAGCCGCATGCTCAGGGAAAGTTGGTTCGGGCGGCTTCCGGAAAAATCCTTGATGTTGCAGTGGACGTGCGTTCTTCGTCTCTCACGCGGGGACAGTGGTACGCGAGTGAATTATCGGACCAGAACGGTTGCCAATTGTGGATTCCCGCTGGGTTTGCCCATGGGTTTCTTGCGTTGACGGACCAGGCGGTAGTGGAATACCGGTGCACAGCTTCTTACCATCCGGAATCAGAGGGGTCTATTCTATGGAATGATCCGGAATTGGCCATAGCGTGGGAGTCAACCGGATTTGTTATGCCCGAAGGGGGGCCTTTTTTATCCGAAAAGGATGCCGTGGCTCCTCTTCTGAATGCCGGGGGATGGCCCTTTAAATGAAGTGTGGAAAAGTTGGCGGAATGCGCCTCGAATTTCTTTTTTGATTGGAGCCTTCGCGGTAATTTCGTGAGCCTCGATTAGCCCCGCAAGAAAAATGAGTAAATTGAATTCCAGGAAGAATGTGCGCTCCATTTTCTTGAAGTGCCTTGCGTTTGTCGTGTTTGGCGTTGGCCTCACAGCGTCGGTGTCCAATCCGGCAATGACAGAAGCTAAGAAGCCCGATACAATCGGGGGGTGGATACAAAACGAAGCGCCTCAATTGCCGAAGGAGGAGGACCTGGCGGGCGAAGTGGTTCCGCTGGATGCGTTTGGAGTGCGGGAGCAACTGGACCGTGAACTCATCGTCAACACCTACCATCACAGCTCCACCATGCTGTACTTTAAGCGCGCTGCGCGTTGGTTTCCGGTCATCGAACCCATCTTGCGCGAAAATGGATTGCCCGAAGACCTCAAATACCTCGCGATCATAGAAAGTGGGCTGGCTCAGGTGGTATCCCCAGCCGGTGCAGCGGGATTTTGGCAATTCATGAAAGGAACAGCACCGCAATATGGATTGAAGGTGACTCGGGATGTGGACGAGCGCTACCACGTTGAAAAGGCAACGCATGCGGCATGCGCGTATTTGCTGGAGTCCAAGGACGAATTCGGAACGTGGGCACTGGCTGCCGCCTCGTACAACATGGGCAAGGCTGGTGTGCGAAGGGAGATGGAAGAGCAAGGGGTGGAGACGTATTGGGAATTGCACTTGAATGCCGAAACGGCACGCTACGTTTATCGATTGCTCGCGATCAAGGCCATCTTCGAGGCTCCTGAATCCTTTGGGTTTTCAATCGATGAGGACGCCCTGTATGAGCCGTATCAGACGCGGACTGTTTGGGCGACGTCTTCCATTGAAGATGCTGCGGCGTTTGCGCTAAGGGAGGGGGCGAATTTGAAGACACTCAAGACTTTAAATCCGTGGCTCCGTTCCAATCGATTGACCATTGCGTCAGGCGATTCTGTGGCCATTGCATTTCCAATTTAATGGATAAAACTGCGACAAGTGACATGGCGGAGGCCCCGCTAAATGATCTGCTTCAGCTCAGCTTGCAAGCCGCGATTACTACGGGTCAAGTGATCATGAAAATTTACGACTCCGGTGATTTTGATATCACAACCAAAGGGGACGAAAGTCCGCTGACGCGCGCAGACCTCGCTTCTCACGAAGAAATAAAATCCCACTTGAGTGGAACCGGCATTCCAATGCTTTCCGAAGAAGGCCGTTCTATCTCTTACCAGGAGCGCCAAGATTGGAAAAGGCTGTGGATCATTGACCCCATCGATGGCACCAAAGAATTCATCAAACGGAACGGAGAATTTACCGTCAACATCGCCTTGGTCGAAAACGGTGTGCCCATCTTAGGCGTCGTGTATGCTCCGGCGAAAGGGCAGTTGTTTTATGGGGATCAGTTCAATGGCGCCTATCTCGCGGAAGGGGGAAGTACGACGTGGGAAATGGCGGATTGGAAAGCCGCAGCATGCACCATGCCTCAGCCGTCAGAAGAGCGTTCCTTCACGGCGGTGGCGAGCCGCAGTCACATGTCACCAGAGACCGAGGCCTACATCGAAGAGCTCCGTCAACTGCATGGAACGGTGGATCTGATATCCAGAGGGAGCTCGCTCAAACTGTGCATGGTTGCGGCCGGATTCGCTGACTGTTACCCGCGATTTGCCCCGACCATGGAGTGGGATACCGCTGCAGGCCAAGCCGTGTGTTTGGCAGCTGGATGTGAAGTGATGAATTGGGAAACCAAATCGGCGCTGACGTATAACCGAGAAGAATTGCTGAATCCTTGGTTTTTGGTTCGCGGTCCCCGCGCGTTAAGAAGTCAAGAATAGTCGCGTCTGACCGCCCTCTTTCAGTGGCCGAAATGATGAACCCTGTAGGCGATGGCCGCTGGGCGATTGGCTCCGGAAGCATTGGTTTGAATCCACTCGGCATGGGGTCCGTCGGGTTCAAACACCTCCTCGAGGGTCCTGACAACACCCGCTGGAGCTCCTGCTTGGCGAAGGGCCAACTCGAGCGGAGCCTTTTCCCAATCCGATGATGCGAGGTTGAGCGAATCCATCAATGCCTTTCGGTGCATGACTCTTCGTTGATTTGAGCTAAATCGCTCGTCTTGAAGCAGTGTTGGTTGCGCTAAAACCTGGCACAACCCCTCAAATTGTCGGTTGTTTCCGATGGCCAATACAAGGTGGCCGTTCTTGCACAACAGCACATCGCCGTATGGTGCGATGTTCGGGTGCACCCCCCCGTTGCGGTGAGGGGAGCTCCCTGCAACAAGCCAATTCGTGCCTTGATTGACCAAGGCTGTGACGCCGCTTCCTGCGAGGGATACCTCGGCAAAAAAACCCGTTTTGCCGTGCGACCTGCTGAGTAAACCCTCCAATGCGGCGAGGCGTATTTGATGGGAGGCAAGCACATCCATCAAGGCGACGGGCATTCGCAAAGGCGGTCCGTCTGATTCTCCGTTCAGGTGCATGAACCCGGTTTCGGCCTGGACGACCACGTCATAGGCCAACCGTTCCGGTGCATCCGTGAATCCAATGAGGCGCACCCGCACGAGGTGCGGATGTCGCGCAGCAACGGCTTCCGGTTGGAGGTTGAATTTAGCGAGATCGGCCGCTTTGAAATTCTCAATCAGTACATCATGGGAGGTGAGCTGTTCCTCCAACCATAGCTGGCCCTCCTCAGAATCCAGGTCCATCCAGTGCAAGTGCTTGGATCCGTTGGCAGCTTCGTAGTAGGCCGATGTTTCGGATGCAGCATCCTCATTGGCCCCTTTCCAACTTCGCGTCACATCTCCAAGGGGTGGCCGTTCGACTTTCGTGACATGGGCGCCACGTTCCGCCAATGCTGTGGCTGCCAATGGGCCTGCCAGTACACTCGCCAATTCTAAAACACGGACAGATTCCAATGCGGCCATGAAACGAAAATACGTTCTTAGACCGGTTTCAAGACCGATTTGTACGTTTCAATGGCGCGAATGCGCGCAGTTGCATGGTCGACGATGGGCTCAGGGTACTGAGACGTCCCGTATTCCGGTACCCACTTTCGGACGTACGCCTTGTCTTTATCAAATTTATCAAATTGGGCGGTGGGATTGAAAACCCGGAAGTACGGCGCAGCATCGCATCCTGACCCTGCGGCCCATTGCCAACCACCAGCATTCGATGCGAGGTCAAAATCTAGGAGGTGGCGTGCAAAGAATCGCTCACCCCATCGCCAATCTGTCAGCAAATGCTTGCATAAAAAGGAGGCGACCACCATGCGGACGCGGTTGTGCATGAATCCTGTTTGCACCAGTTCGCGCATGCCCGCATCAACCAATGGATAGCCCGTTCGGCCCTCGCACCACGCGGCAAAATGTGCTTCGTTGTTGTCCCATGGGATGGCGTCGTACGCCGGTCTGAAACTGTCCGTTGCGGAATGTGGAAAATGGTAAATGATGGTTTGGTAGAAATCCCGCCAAATCAATTCTGTGGTCCATTTTTCACTGTGCTGGAGACCTGCGCGCAAGGCTTCACGGATGCTAACGGTTCCGAAACGCAAGTGGAGCGATAGACGGGACGTGCCGGCAACGGCGGGAAAATCTCGTTTGTCTCCGTAAGACTTGAGGATTTGGCGCTGAATCGTCTTGTCGGGAATCCATTCATGGGCGCGTTCGACAGGTCGAAATCCCATCGACGCCAAGGTCGGAAGTGCACCGGTGGACAAGTGGTCTCGTTGAACAAGGGTTTGTGGGGAGCACCGGTCCAATGAATCCGCTGCCGCATAGTCGTGAGGTGTTAAGGCCTGTCTCCATTTCTTGCTGTAGGGTGTGAAGACCGTATACGGCAAGCCATCGTCTTTGGTGACTTGAGATTTTTCAAAAATTACGTGGTCTTTGACGCCCTTAAATCCAATGCCGTGCTGCTCAAAAAGCGATGCCAATGCTCGGTCTCGGGTTTGGGCATAAGGCTCGTAGTCACGGCCCACGTGGACGGAATCAATGTGGATTCCCGCTTGTTCAAAGTCTCGAAGCCATTGCCGCCAAACCGCCTCAGGCTCCCCGTAGCCAACGTGCAAGGTGCTGCCAAATTTTTCCAATTGTTGCTGCAGCTTCGCGAGTTCTTGGTGGATGAAGGTGACGCGCCGGTCCTCCGGGTTATCCAACTGGGAGAGAATGTTCTGGTCAAAAATAAAGGCGACTAGAACCGGCTTATTCGTTTGCATTGCCGAAAGCAAGGTGCGGTTGTCTTCCATCCGCATATCACGGCGAATCCAGTGGATTGAAATGCTGGACGCAGGCGCAGAAAATGTCATGGTGCTTTCGGGAGATTATCGGTTAATGTGCGCTTTGAGTCGATGTGTTTTGAACAAATGTCACACCAAGTAAGTTACGCTCGTATAAACCTGTTATAAACCTATAAGAATGAAAAAAGTTTTTTACGCTTTTGGCCTTTTGATGGCTGGAATGATGTCGGTAGCTACCGCGCAAGACAACCCGTGTGGGGTTGAAGGAATTGTTGTTGAAGCTCAGAGCTTCTCCTACACACCTTCGGATTTGGAAATTGAATCGGGTCAAACAGTCGTTTGGGTCAATGTAGATGGCTTCCACGATGTGAATGGAGCCGAAAGCACGCTGGGTGACATGTGGAACAACCCAGAGTCCTTTTCATTTGGTGCGGTGAACGGAAGCACCGAAGGGGTGTGCATCGGCTCGCACACGTTTACGGTTGAAGGAACCTACAACTACGACTGTTCTATTGGCTCTCACGCCGCGAACGGAATGGTAGCGACGATCACTGTTGTGCCGACGCAGCAGTCGAACACAGTTGTGGATGTTATCGTCAACTCAGACGATCACACACTGCTCGAAGCAGCGGTAATCGAAGCAGGATTGGCAGAAGCGCTGAGCGGCGACGGCCCCTTTACCGTTTTCGCTCCAACAGATGATGCGATTGTAGCCTTGACAGAGGAACTGGGTATTACAGCCGAAGATTTGCTGGCATTGCCCAACCTCGGTGAGATTCTGCAGTACCATGTAGTTGCTGCGGCAGCTTTTTCCACGGACTTAAGCGATGGTCAATCCATTGCGACATTGCTAGGTGAAGAGGTCACGGTGACCGTCAACCAGAACGGTGTGATGATCAATAACGCCATGGTCACTGTTGCAGATATCGCTGCAGACAATGGTGTAGTGCACGTTATCGACGCGGTTCTATTGCCACCACCTGCAGAAACAACGGTTGTAGACATCATTGTCGAAAGTGAATTGCACACGATTTTGGAGGCTGCGGTGATTGCTGCAGATCTGGCTACGACGTTGAGTGGAGAAGGTCCATTCACGGTTTTTGCTCCAACGGATGCGGCATTCGAAGCGCTGATGGCGGCCTTAGGAGTTTCAGTTGAAGATCTTCTCGAATATCCAGAATTGACGAATGTATTGTTGGGCCATGTCGTAGCTGGTCAGGCGCTAGCGTCAGACTTGTCAGATGGCCAGCAAATCACCACGTTGTTGGATGCCGATGTTGTGGTCTCCATTACGGCTGATGGTGTGTTCATCAATCAGGCTCAGGTAATAGTGGCCGATGTAACAGCCGGCAACGGTGTAGTGCATGTAATTGATGCGGTATTGTTGCCGCCAACTCCACCGTCCAACACGGTCGTGGACATCATCGTCAACTCGGATGATCATACATTGCTCGAAGCCGCAGTGATAGAAGCCGGTTTGGTGGAAGCTTTGAGCGGTGAAGGCCCATTCACGGTGTTCGCTCCAAACGATGCTGCTGTGGTGGCTTTGACAGAAGCCTTGGGGATTACCGCTGAGGAGTTATTGGCGTTGCCCAACCTCGGTGAGATTTTGCAGTACCACGTCGTAGGAGCTTCTGCTTACGCGGCTGATTTGTCGGACGGACAAATGATTACAACCCTCTTAGGTGAGGATGTTACGGTATCCATCACAGCCGAGGGCGTCATGATCAACAACGCCATGGTTATTGTTGCGGACATCGCAGCCGACAACGGTGTTGTGCATGTTATCGATGCGGTACTTCTTCCACCGACAGCGAATGCGGTAAACGAAGCGGATCAACTGGCGGTAATGGTCTACCCAAACCCTGCGGGCGAAGGCGAATTGAACATCCGCGGTAATTGGAATGCGGGTGCGTTGATTCAAGTGTGGGACGGCGCCGGACGCCAAGTAGCAGAGACTACGGCGAACCAATCATGGGAACGGCTTTCAACGCAAACATGGAACGCTGGTCTCTACATCGTTCGGGTGACCGAAGGTGCTTACAGCGTGAATAAGATGTTTCTGGTTAATTGATTCTCAGACCGATTGACTGATGAACGGGCGACCCCTCAGGGTTCGCCCGTTCTTTTTTGCCCTCAACTTTCGATGATCGATGAAGCGCTAGTGAAGGATATCGCGGAGCGCGTCGTCAAGGGCTGGATGAGAAAAGGCAAAGCCGGCAGCCACGACTCGCTCGGCTCGCACCTTCTGCGATGCAAGGACCACGGAGGCCATTTCACCGAAGACCAATCGCAATGCCCAAGCTGGGACAGCCGGTGCCCAAAATGGTCGCTTACAGGCATGCGCCAGGGACTTGCTTAATGCGTAATTCGTCACGGGATGAGGGGCGACCGCGTTGAAAATGCCACTCACGGTTTTTTCTTCGGCTGCCCAAAGAAACATATCGGCAAGGTCTTCAATGTGGATCCACGATTGCCATTGCTTTCCTGATCCTACAGCAGATCCTAGGCCCAAACGGAAGATCGGCAGAAGCTTTCCCAACATCCCACCGTCTTCAGCTAAAACCAATCCAATGCGGAGTCGGACCGTACGCAAGCCCATGGATTCAAAAGTTTCTACACCGGATTCCCATTGTTGAACTACATCGCTTAAAAATCCCGTTGCTGCAGGAGAGGTCTCCGTTAATTCTTTATTGCCGGAGGGGTAGATACCGATGGCACTTGCGCCAATACAGACTTCAGGACGGTCTTTTTCGTTGAGTTGGGCGATGTGGGAATGGAGCAGTGCGGAGGTCTTGGTCCGGCTGTCGAGGATTGCTCGTTTGCTCGAAGGCGTCCAGCGCTGGGCCACAGGGGCTCCAGCCAGGTGAATTACCGTGTGCACGTCCTTGAGCGCTTCCGCGTCCATCGTTCCCTCATCGGGGTTCCAACGATAGAATGTGACACCGGAGATGCTGGAGGATGCAGGGCGACGAGTTAAAATATGCACGCGTTCGCCGCGCGCCACCAGTTTTTGGATGATCCGCTGACCAACCAATCCGGTTCCACCTGTTATGAGATACGCTGCCTTCATGTGAATTGAAACAACCCTTGGTGAGGTTTTGTTGTTTACCTAGAGAATGTTGTACTTTCCATCTTTACGCAATAGTATGAACAGACCTTTACGACTTTACCAAACAGTTTTCTCGCTGCTCATATTCCTCGTGGGGAGTGCAGTTGAATCAACCAGTCAAACTCCCTGCGAAGGTGGGTTTGCAGACGGATTTCCATGCGATCGAATGGAGCTTCTTTCTTCCATGAGCAACGCAGATCTGATGGGGACGGGTGCCAATGATATATGGGGATGGACGGACCCGGAGACGGGCGTGGAGTATGCCTTGGTAGGGGAGCGCCAAGGATTGGCTATGGTGGACTTGAGCGATCCGATCAATCCCGTCTTGGTGGCCTTCATGGAAACGCAAACATCCAGCAGCACCTGGCGTGATATGAAAGTCTATTCGGATCATGTGTATGTCGTTTCGGAGGCCAATGGCCATGGGTTGCAGGTGCTTGATTTGAACCAATTGCGTGATTTAACCTCGTTTCCAACGACGCTTTTGCCGACGACATGGATTTCCAGCTTTTCCGATGCGCACAATGTTGTGATTGACGAGGAATCGGCCATGCTGTATGCGGTTGGGACCAATTTGGCAGGCGGAGGAATCGTAGCGTATGACATCAGTAACCCTGCTAACCCTATTTTGATGGGGGATTACAGTGAGGCGGGATATACCCACGATGCGCAAGGAGTGGTGTATAACGGTCCGGATACCGACTATGCGGGAAAGTCGATGTTGTTTTGCGCAAATGCCAATAAGTTGGCTATTCTGGATGCGACGGACCCCTCTGACATTGCCTCGGTGAGCATCACGAATTATGATTATTCCTATACCCACCAATGCTGGCTCACGGAGGATCACCGGTATTTGATGTTGGGCGATGAATTGGATGAGCAAAACCAAGGGATGAACACGCGAACCTTGATTTTTGATGTAGCTGATTTGTCCAATCCCGTGCTAATTGGTGAACATTTCTCAGATTTACAGGCGATCGATCACAACCAATACGTGGTGGGCAACTTGCTGTTCCAGGCCAACTATCGGGCGGGATTGCGCATGCTTGAATTGACGGATGTAGCTGCGGGTGAGCTGACGGAAATCGCCTATTTTGATGTGGACCCGAACAGCAATGCGGCGCAATTTTCGGGGTCGTGGTCAACCTATCCCTATTTCGAGTCGGGTATTGTGGTTGTGACATCCATTGACGAAGGCATTTACGTGGTTCGGCCCCAATTCATTGAAGTGGAAATCATTGATCCGGAGATTTGTGTGGAGGAGGAGTTGGTGGTCTATGCCGAGGTCTTGGGAGGTTTCTTGCCCCCCTTTACACTTTCCATCCCAGACCTGCCTGATGGCGCCGCGTTGGTGGATTTCCAGACAGAAATGGATGGCCCGGGAAGTTTTGTCTTTTCGATTTCTGGCCTAAATGGTCTGAGCGGAACGAACAGCCTGACCATCGAATTGGCATCAGAACTCAATACGGTGACGCAGCACTTTGTTTTTTCAGTGGACCCTGGTTCCATTTGGTACGCCGATTTGGACGGCGATGGGTATGGAAACCCGGAGTCTCCGGTGAACTCCTGCGCTATACCCTCGGGCTATGTGCAGAATGCGGAGGACTGCAATGATGCTTCCTCTGTCGTCTACCCGGGTGCACCGGGGACCGGTCAAGGGTTGGACAATGATTGCAACGGAGTGATTGATGCTGCTGAAGAGTTGGGCTGTCCGGGGGACTTCAACTCAGATGGAGCCATCTCTGTTGCCGATCTCTTGGTGTTCCTCGGTGAATTTGGGTGTGAGGTGAATTGCGCAGCGGACTTTGACGGCGATGGCGTGGTCGTTATCAATGACCTGTTGGGGTTCCTTGCCGTGTTCGGAGACGGGTGTCCAGATTGATTAAGGCTGAGGCACGCCTGCTTTATCGGTCTTCACCGTTTTCCTCCTTGCCGTCTTCACCTTGCTGGCTTTGTTGCTCAACCATCCGTGCATAGGGGCCTCCGGCGCTGGCGAGTTCATTGGGATGCCCAGATTCGACCACTTGTCCTGCATCCAATACCAGCACATGGTCCGCACCTCGAATACTGCTAATTCTATGGCTAACGAGCAAGACGGCTGATTCTTTGCCCTGCTTCCGAATCGAATTGAGGATGGTCTCTTCCGTTTCCGTGTCAACAGCAGAAAGGCAATCATCGAGGATCAGCAATTGTGGACGGCGAATGAATGCTCGAGCGATCGAGATCCGTTGCTTTTGACCTCCACTCAAATTGACACCCCGCTCTCCAAGTAGGGTTTGATAGCCTTTCTGAAACCCCTCGATGTTGTGGGCGACGTGCGCTTCAAGCGCAGCAGCTTTGACGTCATCCAGCGAAGCGTCACCTCCTTCAATGCCAAATGCAATGTTGTTTTGAATCGTATCGGAAAACAAAAAAACATCCTGAGGGACGTAGCCGCATAGGGAGCGAAAAGATGTGAGGTTCCATTCTGGAAGCGACTTGCCGTTGATGCGAATTTCACCTGATTCAGGGTCAAAGATGCGCATGGCCAGCTGGGCAAGGGTAGATTTCCCGCTTCCTGTCCGCCCTGTAATAGCGACGATCTGACCAGGCTTGATGGTAAAGCTGACATCTTTTGCAGCTACGATTCCAGTTTCAGGGTACGTGAAGCTGACCTTATCAAAGGTGATTTCCTCCAACTTATCAGCGGAATAAGCCGTTTCACTCGGAGCCGATTGAATCACCGGTGTCGCCTCCATGAAGGCATTGATCCGCTTCATTGAGGCTTCAGCCTTTTGAACGAGTGAGGTTACCCAGCCTACGGAAGCAAAGGGCCAAGTGAGCAAGTTGACGTAAAAGACAAACTGAAATACATGCCCGATTTCCAATTCTCCGGCGATGACCCGCTGGCCACCGACATAAATGGTCAGAATGGTGCTCAGCCCCACCAGCATTACAATGATGGGCATGAACAGCGCCTCCGTTTTGACCAGTTTGAGCGCGTTCATTTTGTACAAATCAGCCGCCTCGGTGAACCGCTCTGTGGCGTCGTGTTCGCGTTGAAATGACTTGAGCACACGGATGCCTGCGATGTGTTGTTGAACAAACGTACTCAGGCCACTTTGCTGCCGTTGCACGGCCTCACTTTGACGATTGATGCGCGTGCTGACCAGGTAAATGCCTACAGACATCAAGGGCAAGGGCAGAAGCGCAAAGAGCGTTAACTGCCAGTCGATGTAGACCATGACGCCTACGACGAGAAAAATCAGCATGGTCAGGTTGAGCGTGTACATAATGGCCGGACCGAGGTACATGCGAACCTTGCTCACATCCTCGCTGATTCGATTCATGAGATCTCCCGTGTCATTTGCCTTGTAGAATGAGGCGTCCAACCGCTGGTATTGATCAAAGATTTTGCCCTTGAGGTCAAACTCAATCCTCCTCGACATCACAATAATGGTTTGCCGGGTAAAAAACAGAAAAATCCCTTTGATGAGGTAGGCCAACAAAAAAAGTCCCGCTTGCCAAAGTGCCAATTGCTTCATCCACGCAAGGGCATTGTCTTTGGATGCGATCAATGAGATTTCAGCATCCGGCGCAAAGACGGAACTGATCCAGCGCAAGGAAGGCGGGAGATCCATCCGAATGGGCTCTGAAAAAAGAGCCTCTTCCTTCGCTCCTTCGCGCAAGGGTTCTAACACTGCAGAATCCATGTCTTTCAGGGCATTGACTCCTTCGCCTATGAGCGATGGGGCGTAGACCGCGAACACATTCGTCAAGAAAATAAACACAACACCTCCAAGCAGCAGTTGCGGATACCTTTTGATGAGGCTGTTCAGTTTCCATAACTCGCGCATGCCTTGTTCAGAAATTAAAGTTCCATGTCACCGATGGAATAATGGGGAACAAACTCACTTGGTTGGCTTTCAGATCTAACGTGCCTGAACTTAAATCTCCTTCATTGGAGAAAAATATAAAATAAGGGTTCATCCGATTGTACACATTGTAGAAACCAAACGTCCAGCTTGATTCCGCGCGAAGGTCGCGCCTTTTTTTGGATTTGCTTCGGTCGGGAGTGAGGGTTGCGCTGATGTCAGCTCGGTGATATGCAGCCATCCGGTAACCGTTGCGCGCTCCGTATACATCGGTGATGCGTCCTTCAAAAAGATACCGCTGTACCGGCAGGGTCAGGGAATTTCCTGTCGCATAAACAAATGCACCTCCCATCCTCCACCGCTTATTGATGGTCCAATCGAGGACAACGCTTAAATCGTGTCGGCGGTCATATTTCGCCGGAAAATCCAGTCCATTGTTCAACTCATCGAATTGGCGTTCGGTCTTGCTCCAGGTGTATCCAATCCAACCGGTCAGGCGTCCTTCCCGTTTTTTGACGAACGTCTCCAGTCCATATGACCAGCCGTCTCCAAAGACCAGGTTGTTGTCTACGTTGTTGCCGATGTTATCCTCAGGGCTCGTGTTTTCCCCATAGGCAACCAAGTTTTCCAGTTCTTTCCAGTAGCCCTCAATCGACGCTTCCCATTGGCTGTCCTTTCCCAGGGTTTGGAAGTAGCCTAAACTGGCTTGCCTGCCCCATTGCGGGTTGACGCGATCGGAGCTGGGAATCCAGATGTCCCCGGGCAACGAACTCGTGCCCAACGAGGTCAGGTGGACGTACTGGTAATTTTCGCTGTAACCGGCCTTGATGCTCGACCGTGGGCCACTGGTAATCCGGACGGCCAAACGCGGCTCCCAGCCTTTGTAAAACTTCACGAGTTCACCAGCCTCGTACACAACGGGACTTTGGGACTGAATCCCGGGTGCATCAAGTGGGTAGCGCGTAAACGGTCCGACATGCCAAAACCCCGACCACCTCAATCCTGCATGGAGTCGGACCTTTTCCGTAAGATCCACATCATCCTGAAGGTAAACCGCTGCCTCGTGGCTGAATGTTTGTTCTGAGGCACCCGTATCGAACTCTGTATCTCCGCTGCGGGCCGTGAAGTCAGTGGGAATAAAATCATGATGCACATAGTCGATTCCCGCCTTGATACTGTGCCGGAGGTTGGGGTAATAACTCCACTCTGTTCGGCCCGCCAAATCCTTGATTCCGCTTTCAAAACCGAACTGGAACTCATCTTGACCGGCTAAAAATGAAAATGTGTACGCTGAATACGTCGCTCCTACATTCAGGAACATGCGGTCATTGAGGATGCGATTCCACCGCAGAGAAGCCATGGTGTTTCCCCATGGAATTTCTGTGTTAAACCCTACATCTGCACTGGTAAAGCTAAAGACATCTTGTCCAGAATAGCCTGACAGAAAGAGCTGGTCTTTGTCGGATATTTTGTAGTTGATTTTGGCATTGAGGTCATAAAAATAGTACCCCGTACCCTCAAACGCGGTTCCCTTGAGCGCGGGCTTCGTCAATACATCAATGTAGGTGCGTCGTCCGGATAAAATCAGGCTGCATTTGTCTTTAATGACCGGACCTTCGACGGTGAGCCGAGAACTGATGAGACCAAGCCCTCCAGATGCGGTCCACTCTTTGGAGTTCCCTTCTTTCAATGCGATGTTTAAGACGGAAGAGACCCGCCCACCATATTCTGCGGGCATGGAGCCTTTGATCAGATCGATGTGTTTGATGGCATCTGCATTGAAGACACTAAAGAAGCCGAACAAGTGCGAAGCGTTGTATATGGTCGCATCATCAAGCAGAATCAAGTTTTGATCTGGACCACCCCCTCTCACGTAAAAACCTGAATTTCCCTCTCCCGCGCTAGATACGCCTGGCAAGAATTGCAGGACTTTGAGCACATCGACCTCACCCAGCAATGCCGGAAGGGCTTTGATTTGATCGACCTCTACTGATTCTCTTCCGAGGTCTGTACCTTGGGTATGATTCGAGCGGTCACCTACCACGGTCGCCTCGTCAAAGGCAACGACAGCTGGCCGCAGCTCTGCATTGAAAGTCAACGGCGCAGTGAGGTTGAATTGTTTCACTTGGGTTTCGTAGCCGATGAAACTAATCGCTATTTCCTGCGCACCTTCTGACAAGGTTAAACTGTAAAATCCATAAGCATTAGTCGACGTGCCACGGCTGGAATTAGTTGGAAAGACGGTAGCTCCAATGATGGTCTCACCTGTTGTCGCATCGGTAACCGTGCCGCTGACGGTGAATTGAGCTGATGCCGCAAAGGTTAAAGTCGACAGCAGAACAAAAAAAAGAGATAGGCGGTATAAATGCACGGCGCGAAATTAAGACGGTCAGACATCAATCGATGGAATAACAAATTGAATTAGCATTTGTTGGTCACTATCTTGTCCAGGTGAAATTGAACCAGTCAAAGCTGACCATTTTGATCGCCTGTATGGCCGGTTGCTTTTTGGGTTGCACGTCGGGTTTGGAATCGGACCCAAGCGTTTTTCGATACAACGAAAGTGCCAACATCAATTCGCTTGATCCCGCTTTTGCACGCACACTCGAACCGATGTGGGTAGTGGATCAACTGTTTGATGGCTTGGTGGAATTGGACGCTGGATTACAAGTGAAGCCATGTGTTGCTGAATCTTTTTTTTCTTCAGATTCGGGCAGGACTTGGACGTTTGTGATGCGCGATGGTGTGCGATTTTCTCATTCACCGGAGGTCTCAGGCTTGGAGAATGGCCGAGAGGTCGTCGCGGCCGATGTTATTTATAGTCTCAACCGAATCCGGGATCCCCAATGGGCCTCGGCGGGTCAATGGATTCTGGATCCATTGGACCGGAATGCGCCGGGTGCTGGGATGGTTGCACTTGGAAGGGATACCGTCCGGTTTTACCTCCGCGAATCTTTCCCGCCTTTCTTGGGGTTGCTGGCCACAGCCTATGCCAACATTGTGCCCCGAGAAGCTGTAGAGCATTTTGGAGAGGATTTTAGACGTCATCCGGTGGGTTCGGGCCCGTTTCAATTGGCCTGGTGGATGGAGGATGTGGCTTGTGTGCTGCATAAGAACCCCACTTATTGGGAGCGAGATGAGGCAGGGGAAGCCTTGCCTTACCTCGATGCTGTCCACATTGGTTTTGCCGCTGACATGGGGGCGGAGTACCAAGGATTACTTCAAGGGCGCTACGATTTCATGAGTGGCTTGCATCCTGCTTACATGGAGGAGTTACTGGATGGGAATGGTGGGTTAAGACCTCGACATGCCGAGAAGTTGCGCATGGAGAAGACGCCCTTTTTGAAAACAGATTATGTGGGCATTCATGTGGAATCAGATAGTGAGGCATGGCAACCTTGGCTGGACGTCGAGGTTCGGCGAGCCCTCTCCTTGGCTATTGATCGGCAGGGCATCGCCACTTCGTTGCGGCGGGGGTCGGTGGTTCCCACGACGGATTTTGTTCCGCCCGCCCTGTTAGGAATGACTCAGCCGAGCGCGTTCGAGCGCGATCTTGCGCGGGCTCAGGCCATGCTAGATTCCATCCGGAAAGTGCGTCCTCAGCCATGGTCAGAATTGGTCATTTTGACGACCTCAGATTACACCGACTTATGCTCGGCGTTGCAATTTCAATGGGAATCCCTCGGTTTGAAAGTGGCGGTGGATGTGGTTTCACCTTCTACGCACCGGGAGCGTGTGGCAAACGGAAAGGCACAAATGTTCCGAAAATCATGGCTTGCAGATTACCCTGACGCAGAGAACTTCCTCTCGCTGTTTTCTCAAGCTAACTTTGCTCCTGGCGGACCCAATTACACGCACTACACTTCTGAGGAGTTTGAGTCTTTGATGCAAGAGGCAATCAACGAACCGCAGGAGACCAGTCGGTTAGCGATGTACAGAAAGTTGAATGCGATGATCGCTCGGGATCTCCCCGTAATTCCTTTGTTTCATGATCAGGTGACCCACTTTTTGCGAAAAGAAATCAAGGGATGGGAAATCAATGCGGTCAATCGGTTGGATTTGAGGCGAGTGCACAAACGGAATGAGGAATACAGCAACGGAACGTTCAGTCCAGACGAAGACTTAGGTCATAACCCGTAACTTGGAGAGCACGAAGCAATGAATTCCATGCTCAGAATTGACACCCATACCCACATTCTTCCCCGGGAAATGCCCAAATGGTCCGAGCGTTTCGGTGGAGGACAATTTATTCATTTAGAACACGGCAGCCGCAAAGGCTTTGCACGGATGATGCAGGGAAATCATTTTTTTCGTGAAATCGGCGAAAATTGCTGGGATGAGAACGTCAGAAAGAAGGAATACGCCGCGCATTCGACCCAGGTGCAGGTGGTTTGTACGATTCCTGTGATGTTTAATTATGACGCGCCTGTGGCATATGCCGAGGAAATCGCTCAGTTTTTGAACGACCACATCGCGAATCTTGTAGCGAATGACCCGATGCATTATGCGGGACTCGCAACGGTTCCTATGCAGGATACGGACCGAGCCATTCGGGAGTTAGAGCGTGCTCAAGCTCAGGGTCATTTGGGGGTGCAGATTGGCTCCAATATCAACGGAATGAACCTCTCGGATGATCGATTCTTTCCCTTCTTTGAGGCCTGCGATAAGTTGAGTATGGCGGTGATGGTTCATCCCTGGGACATGATGGGCAAAGAACAAATGGAGAAGTATTGGCTTCCATGGCTGGTTGGGATGCCGGCAGAGACCGCCCGCGCAGCGAGTTCGATGATCTTTGGTGGAGTGCTCGAGCGGTTGCCCGGTCTGCGTGTTATGTTCAGTCATGCGGGGGGCTCGTTTTTGCCGACGTTGGGACGCTTTGAACACGGCTACCGTTGCCGACCAGATTTAGTGGCCGTGGACAATGAAGTCAATCCTCGGGAATACTTGGGGAAATTTTGGATTGATAGCATCACGCACGATGCGGACCTGTTGAATTACGTGCTCAAAATGCAAGGGGCTGAGCGCATCTGCATGGGGTCAGACTATCCTTTTCCGTTGGGAGATTTGGAATTGGGTGCCTACATGCTTGAAATGGGATTGTCACAAGACCAATTGAATCAATTATTCAGTGGAGCTGCTCTGGCTTGGTTGGGTGTGCCCCCAGATTATTTCAACGCGCCATCCTGACGCAACCAATGCGCTGATCGGGAGGTTCTTTTGATGCGAGCAATGGAAGCGGCAGACATACATATCATCGAAAGGTGTAAAAAGGGTGATTCAAACGCCCAGCGTCAGGTTTATGCGCGCTACAGTTCCATGATGTTTGCAGTAGCGATTCGGTATACCAATGCCCGAGTGGATGCAGAAGATGTGATGCAAGAGGCGTGGATCAAGGTATTCCGCCACATCAAGTCATTCAGTGAGCACAATAGCTTTGAAGGGTGGTTAAGAAGAATTGTCGTCAATACCGCCATTACCCATTATCGTCGCAATCAAAAGCACCAATTTCAATTGGATATTGAGGAGGTGCATGCAACCCCCAACGATTTTGAAGCGTTCAAGGAAATAGACTTCACAAAAGACGAACTGGCGAAAGCCATCGCTCAATTGCCAAAGGGATACGGAATGGTGTTTAAGTTATATGTCATTGATGGATTCAAGCACAAGGAGATTGCCGAGCAATTGGGAATCGACTTGAACACGTCCAAGAGCCAGTTGAGTCGGGCACGCAGATATTTGCAGGATGTTTTGCATGCGATGTCACAGCGCGCCAAGAAGGAATAATGCAGAAAAAGATGAAGAACGAAGAATTTGACCACTACATCCAGTCTCAGTTTGCCGACGAGGCCATCACGCCTCCCCAGCAAATCGAGGGCGCTATTTTCGCGGCCATGGCGAAGAACAGTCGCCGCAAAAAACTAGGTGTGATTGGGACCGGAATCCTGGTTCTGGGTGCGCTCGCATACGGAGTAAATGGAACGATGAATACAACCCGTGTTGTCACTGAAACTCCGCCTGTTGCTGTTCCTGTTGCTGCGCCTGTTGCTATGCCTGTTACGTTGGAGGTCCTGGATCAGGAGGAACAGCCAATTCAGAAACAGGAAGTGCACGATGATGTCCTGCCCGCTGCTGCTGCTGCTGCTGCT
>Ga0209715_1000075_pt1 | contig 90410 bp, 77 predicted proteins | sample COGITO_mtgs_1205_2_FD_184809 | JGI IMG/M metagenome (GOLD analysis project Ga0209715, IMG submission 184809) | Pelagic marine microbial communities from North Sea - COGITO_mtgs_120503 (SPAdes) (version 2) | ecosystem: Environmental > Aquatic > Marine > Epipelagic ... | reverse complement strand
TGTTATTGAGGAGGTAGACGATACTTTATCAACTGTCTCTAACTTTAAAATTGGTTTGTGGTTATTAATTGGGGCAACATCCCTTTATTTTGGTAGTGAATGGCTTGTTCTTGGAGCTAAGGAAATTGCGACGGCAGTTGGTGTTAGTGAAGCCGTAATAGGCGTTTCTTTAATTGCCATTGGTACGAGTGTACCAGAGTTAGCAGCTTCAGTAATCGCTGCGGCGAAACAAGAAAAAGCAATTTCGTTAGGAAATTTAATAGGCTCAAATATATTTAATATTGGATCGGTTTTAGGTTTAACTGCTATGGTTACACCAATTCCTGTTACCGAGCCACAAATTTTGTCGAGCGATATCTTCTGGATGCTAGGTTTTTCAGCAGTTTTAATTCCTTTAATATTTTTACCTAAACGTTTTCAAATTAGTAGAGCAAAAGGTTTCTTTTTAGTTATAGGTTATGGGATTTTTATGTTTTTGGTTTTTACAAAAGGAAAGCTTTAATTTTTAAAAAAATCACTTCTCATTCATTTTTCTTTTATCTGTTATAAAAATTGGTGATTTAATAGATTACTTGACTTTCTCAGAAAAAAAAACGAACCTTTCTAAAAATAAAACAACATTCGGTTTAAAACGATAAGCTTACAAATAGATGCGTTAGGGTTTGAAGCGGAAAGTTCACAGCGAGGTGCGACGCGAGGACTTGTAATGTAAAGCCCTACCCTTGAGGTAACGACCAAAACTTTAAAGCATAAAAAAACGCCAACAAATTAATGTTAGCGTTTTCAGTATAGTAAAATGCGTTAAGTTTATTTAACTGGTTTTACAGTTTTAATAATTCTTGCAGCAACTTTATATGGGTCAGAGTTTGAAGATGGACGACGATCTTCTAACCATCCTTTATAGCCATTTTCTACAACGATAATTGGAATACGAATTGAAGCTCCTCTATCTGAAACTCCCCAAGAGAAATCGTTGATTGAAGCAGTCTCATGTAAACCAGTTAAACGTTGCTCATTGAAAGCTCCATAAACTGCGATGTGTTCTTTTATTACTGGACGGAAAGCTTCACAGATTTCAATATATTTATCTTTAGAACCACAAGTTCTTAAGATTGTGTTAGAAAAGTTAGCGTGCATTCCAGATCCATTCCAGTCTGTGTCTCCTAATGGTTTTGGGTGGTACTCAATGTACATGCCACGACCTTCAGTTAAACGATCTAATAAATATCTAGAAACCCAAATTTCATCTCCTGCTTTCTTAGCGCCTTTTGCGAATAATTGGTATTCCCATTGTCCAGATGCAACTTCTTGGTTAATACCTTCAAAGTTTAATCCAGCTTCGATACATAAATCAGCATGCTCTTCAACTAAATCACGACCATGTGTATGTCTTCCTCCAACTGAACAATAGTACATACCTTGAGGAGCTGGGTAGCCACCTCTTGGGAATCCTAATGGTAATTCAGTATCCGTATTCATAATAAAGTATTCTTGCTCAAATCCAAACCAGAAATCGTTATCATCATCTTCAATTGTTGCACGTGCGTTAGACGCATGTGGAGTTCCATCAGCATTCATTACTTCAGTCATAACTAAATAACCATTGATTCTCTTGGGATCTGGGTAGATAGCAACTGGTTTTAAAATACAATCAGATGATCCACCTGAAGCTTGTTGTGTAGAAGAACCGTCAAAAGACCACAATCCTAATTCTTCTATTGTTCCTTGAAAGTTTTCGTGCTCTTCTACCTTCGTTTTACTTCTCAAATTTTGAGTAGGCGTATAACCATCTAACCAAAGGTATTCTAATTTAATTTTTGCCATAATGAATATTTTATAATTGAAAAATTGATAATAATATCACAAATATATATTTTTATACTTTTACTTAAAATTTATAGGGGGTGTTTTAGTGAAAGAGTGAGTTATTTTTATTTATACCCTATTTTTTTAAGGTTTATTTAAAAAAAAGACTATTATTTTATGAAAAAACTGAAAAAATCTTAAAAAAATTTTTCAGTTTCATGGTTTTATTATTCAGCCCTGCTTATTTTTGCTTAACAAATTATACTTAGTGTCTGGTAGTGAACAGACTATTTTTATAATTTGAATTATTTTTGATGTCATTTTGATTTACTTTCTATTAGTTGATGCATTAGTATCAAGCGATTAAAAATAAATGGAAAGGGCGCGATAAGAAACAAATTTAATATTGCTGTATTTACGACCAAACACTAACTAAACGTTTTAATATATAAAAGAATGTCAACACTAAGATTTCATGCTATAAAAGAATCTCTTAAATATAAACCGGTTTTGGTTGAAGAGACTGAGCGTCGTTCTGATTTATTTGGTAAAAATGTGTTTAATGAAAACACCATGCGCCATTACTTAACAAAAGATGCCTTTATTGGTGTTATGAACGCCATTCAATTTGGAAAAAAGATAGATAGAAATATAGCGGATCAAGTGGCGTCTTCAATGAAAGATTGGGCTTTATCTAAAGGCGTTACACATTATACGCATTGGTTTCAGCCACTAACGGGTTCTACTGCCGAAAAGCATGACGCTTTTTTTGAAACCATAGGAGAAGGTATGGCCGTTGAGAAATTTGGTGGCAACCAATTAGTACAGCAAGAACCTGATGCTTCTAGTTTTCCGCATGGAGGTATTAGAAACACCTTTGAAGCGCGCGGTTACACGGCTTGGGATCCAACATCACCTGCATTTATTTATGGCACCACGCTTTGTATTCCAACAATATTTGTGGCTTATACCGGTGAGGCTTTAGATTATAAGACGCCGCTTTTAAGGGCCCTTCATGCCGTAGACGATGCAGCTACTGCCATCTGTAAGTATTTCGATAAAAATGTAAAAAAAGTAACATCTTCGTTAGGCTGGGAGCAGGAGTATTTTTTAATTGATAAAATGATGGCGGCAAGTCGTCCAGATATTACTTTAACAGGACGCACACTATTGGGGCATTCTTCAGCAAAGGGTCAGCAGTTAGACGATCATTATTTTGGTTCTATTCCCAACAGAGCATTAAACTTTATGCGCGAGTTAGAAACAGAATGTATGCTTTTAGGTATCCCTGTAAAAACAAGACATAATGAAGTCGCACCAAATCAGTTTGAGTTAGCTCCTATATACGAAGAAGCAAATTTAGCAGTAGACCATAATGCCCTTTTAATGGATATTATGGGTCGCGTAGCATCGCGTCATAATTTTAAAGTTTTATTTCATGAAAAGCCTTTTGCAGGTGTAAATGGTTCTGGTAAACATAATAACTGGTCGCTTTCAACAGATACAGGTGTTAATTTATTAGCGCCCGGAAAAACACCAATGAGCAACCTTCAATTTTTAACATTTTTCATAAACACGATAAAAGCAGTTAATACACATGAAGCCCTTTTAAGAGCAGCCATAGCTTCAGCAAGTAATGACCATAGACTAGGGGCTAACGAAGCGCCTCCGGCAATTATCTCGGTGTTTATTGGTGAGCAATTAACCAAAGTGTTAGAAGAGTTAGAAGGTGTAACAAAAGGGAAATTGTCACCAAAAGAAAAAACGGAATTAAAACTTAATGTAGTTGGTAAAATACCAGATGTTTTATTAGATAATACAGATAGAAATAGAACATCTCCTTTTGCTTTTACTGGTAACAAATTTGAATTTAGAGCTGTAGGTTCAACGGCTAATTGTGGAAACCCCATGACGGTTTTAAATACCATAGTGGCTAAACAATTAAAAGATTTCAAAAAGGAAGTTGACATATTAATTGCTAAAAAGGATTTAAAGAAAGACGAAGCTGTTTTTAACGTATTAAGAGAATATATTAAAGCATCAAGAGATATTTTATTTGAAGGCAATGGTTATGGTGAATCATGGGAGAATGAAGCTAAAAGAAGAGGTTTGAGTAATAATAAAACCACTCCTGAAGCATTAAAAGCTAGAATTTCTAAGCAATCTATTGCATTGTTTGAAGAAATGGACGTCATGAGTAAAGTTGAAACCGAAGCGCGTTACGAAATTGAGGTAGAAGCTTACATCATGCATATTCAGATTGAAAGCAGAGTATTAGGCGATATTGCTCGTAATCATATTGTACCAACCGCAGTTAAATATCAAAATGTTCTGGTAGAGAACGTTCGAGGTTTAAAAGAAATATTTGAAGAAAAGTACAATAGCGTTTCAAAAGAGCAAATCAATTTAATCGAAGAGATTTCTAACCATATTGCAGGAATTAATGCTAATGTTACAAAAATGATTAACGCGCGAAAAGCGGCAAACGATATACAGGATATTGAAAAGAAAGCACACGCTTATTGTAATAATGTAAAACCATTATTTGATGATATTCGTTACCATTGCGATAAATTAGAGTTGTTGGTTGATGATGAAATCTGGCCATTAACAAAATATAGAGAAATGTTATTTACGAGATAGTGTTTAAAACTTCTAAAATCCTGCTTTAAAAAAGCAGGATTTTTTCGTTCAAAAAATTACTTTTGCAAAAGAATACAATATTATGAGTCAAGAAGTTTCAAAAAGATACGCACAACGCGGCGTTTCAGCATCAAAAGAAGATGTGCACAATGCGATTAAGAATATAGATAAAGGTTTATTCCCTAAAGCATTCTGTAAAATAGTTCCGGATTATTTAACCAATGATGAAGATTATTGTTTGATAATGCATGCAGATGGTGCAGGAACAAAGTCATCTTTAGCCTATATGTATTGGAAAGAAACTGGAGATGTTTCAGTTTGGAAAGGTATAGCTCAAGATGCTTTAATCATGAATATTGATGATTTGTTATGTGTTGGTGCAACAGACAATATTATGTTGTCTTCAACCATAGGAAGAAATAAAAACTTAATTACTGGTGAGGTGCTTTCAGTGATCATTAATGGAACAGAAGAATTACTAGAAGATCTAAAATCTTTTGGTGTAACCATTCATTCTACTGGTGGAGAAACTGCTGATGTTGGTGATTTGGTTAGAACCATTATTGTAGATTCTACGGTAACAGCACGAATGAAACGAAGCGAAGTTATAGATAATGCAAATATTAAAGCTGGCGATGTTATTGTAGGTTTGGAAAGTTTCGGACAGGCCACTTATGAAAAAGAGTATAACGGAGGCATGGGAAGTAACGGGCTAACGTCTGCACGTCATGATGTGTTTAGTAAATATCTAGCAAAAAAATATCCTGAAAGTTTTGATGCTTCGGTGCCAGAAGAATTAGTGTATTCTGGAAGTGTTAAATTAACAGATAGCGTTGAGAATTCTCCAATTGATGCTGGTAAATTAGTGTTGTCTCCAACACGGACCTATGCACCAATAATAAAAAATATACTATCAAAATATAATAGTGACAGAATACATGGTATGGTGCATTGCTCTGGTGGTGCTCAAACAAAAATTCTTCATTTTGTTGATGAGTTTCATATTGTAAAAGACAATATGTTTCCAATTCCGCCATTATTCAAATTAATACAGGAGCAATCTAAAACAGATTGGAAAGAAATGTACCAAGTGTTTAACTGTGGCCATAGAATGGAACTTTATGTGTCTCCCGAAATAGCCGAAAATATTATAGAAATCTCAAAATCCTATAATGTTGATGCTAAGATTATTGGTAGAGTAGAGGCTTCAAAAACAAAAAAGCTAACAATAAAATCAGAGTTTGGAGAGTTTAACTATTAATTATTTCTTTTATCATTTAATGTGAAGAGTTTTTGATGAAGATTGAGTTTTGAAATTACCTAACACAACCATGAAGTATTTACTGTTTTTATTAGTTTGTCTTTGTTTTCAATTTTCAAACGCTCAACCCGATTCACTTTACATAAAGGAGATAAAACTAGAATACACGGGGCCCCAATGGGCTCAAAAAAATAAGGCATCATTTGATTTAAATGAGGTTGCTTTTGTCAATTGGAATTCTGGAGGTAGTAATTCTATTTCTGGTTTATTGGGATTAAAATCTATGCTTGATTATAGAGACAAGTTTTTTGTTTGGAAGAACAATGTAGAAGTTCGTTATGGTGTAAATAAGCAAGAAGCCAGAGAACTTAGAAAAACCGATGATTTAATTGAGATAAATTCTAACATGGGTTACAAGCCCGATAGTTTATCAAATTGGTTTTATTCTGCAAGACTTAACTTTAGAACTCAGTTAACAAATGGATATAACTATCCAAATAAAGATGAGCCTATTTCTAGATTACTCGCACCAGGGTATTTATTTTTAGGTTGTGGTATGGAATATGGGAAGAATATAGATAAGTTCTCTTTTTACTTCTCCCCGTTAACACTAAAAGCGACGTTTGTTTTGGATGAAGACCTTGCCAACGCAGGTTCTTTTGGAGTTCGTCCAGCAGTTTTAGACATAGATGGAAATGTTATTATTCCAGGAGAACGATTCAGAGAAGAACTTGGTATTTTGGTTACTAATAGTTACGAAATGGAATTAGCAGAAAATATTAATGTAAAAAATCAAGTCAGTCTCTATTCAGATTACATTAATAACTTCGGAAATCTAGATTTGGATTGGAGGATAGATTTTGATTTTAAGGTAAATTCTTTTGTAAGGGCTACTTTGGGTTCTCATTTACGTTATGACGATGATGTAAAAACACAAACACCAACAAGCATTGAAGGCGAGTTTGACGAGGCAGGGGCCAAAGTGCAGTGGAAGCAATTTCTAGGAGTTGGTTTTGCTGTAGATTTCTAAAAATATAATTTAACATTAATTTAAAAATTTGTTAACTTTTTTATGTTGATAAATTATTAAAACAATAAATATCAGTATTTTAACGTGTTTTACGTGTAAACTTTATGATTTTTATTATGTTTTAAATTGTACATTTATAGTTTATTTACGTACTGTTAATTAATCTATTAAACTTAAAAATCCCTTTTACTAATGGATACAAAACTTGCCCAAAAATCTTCCAAAACTTACACTTCAGAAGACGCCTTTAATGCTTCTCTGAAATACTTCAAAAATGATGATCTAGCCGCTCGTGTATGGTTAAACAAATATGCCCTTAAAGATTCTGAGGGAAATATTTATGAGTTAACTCCTAATGATATGCATAAGCGAATTGCTAAGGAAATTGCTAGAGTTGAAACCAAGTACACAAATCCATTATCAGAAGAAGAAATTTTTAATCTAATTAAAGATTTTAAATACATTGTTCCTCAAGGAAGCCCAATGGCAGGAATTGGGAATCCGTTTCAAATAGGTTCATTATCAAATTGTTTTGTGATTGGTAACTCTGGAGAATCTGATTCTTATGGAGGTATTATGAAAATAGACCAAGAGCAAGTGCAACTTATGAAACGCAGGGGAGGTGTAGGTCATGATTTATCACATGTGCGTCCAAAGGGTTCTTCTGTAAAAAATTCGGCATTAACATCTACAGGACTTGTACCTTTTATGGAACGTTATTCTAATTCTACAAGAGAGGTTGCTCAAGATGGAAGAAGAGGAGCACTAATGCTTTCAGTGTCCATTAATCATCCAGATGCAGAAGATTTTATTAATGCCAAATTAGAGCAAGGAAAAGTGACAGGTGCCAATGTATCGGTTAGAATTGATGATAATTTTATGAAGGCTGTTAAAGACGGTTCTAATTACACTCAAAAATATCCAATATTCAGTGATAACCCTAAAGTGTCTAATTCCATTGATGCGAATGCCTTATGGAAAAAAATTGTACATAATGCTTGGAAATCTGCTGAACCAGGAATTTTATTTTGGGATACTATTATAAATGAATCGGTGCCAGATTGTTATGCGGATTTAGGATATAAAACCGTGTCTACAAATCCATGTGGCGAAATTCCATTATGCCCATACGATTCGTGCAGATTGCTAGCGATTAATTTATTTTCTTATGTAGATAATCCGTTTACGCCAAAAGCTAAATTCAATTTCGATTTGTTCAAAAAACATGTAGCTGTGGCGCAACGTATTATGGACGATATTATCGATTTAGAACTTGAAAAGATTGACAAAATATTAAAGAAAATTGACGAAGATCCGGAGGTAGATGAAGTGAAATTAACCGAGCGTAATTTATGGTGTAACATAAAGCAAAAAGCTCAAGAAGGAAGGCGAACAGGGGTTGGAATAACTGCAGAAGGAGATATGTTGGCGGCTTTAGGTATCCAATATGGTAGTGAAGCAGGTAATGCGTTTTCCTTAGAAGTTCATAAAACAATTGCCATTGAAGCATATCGATCTTCGGTACATTTAGCTAAAGAGCGTGGTGCGTTTTCAATTTTCAATGCGGAACGTGAAAAGAACAATCCGTTTATTCAAAGGATAAAAGAAGCGGATAGTCAATTATATTATGAAATGCTAGAATATGGTAGACGTAATATAGCCTTATTAACAATAGCTCCTACAGGAACGACCAGTTTAATGACGCAAACCACATCTGGTATTGAACCTGTATTTATGCCTGTTTATAAGCGAAGAAGAAAAATAAACCCGAATGATAATGATGTGCGTGTAGATTTTGTTGATGAACTTGGGGATTCATGGGAAGAGTATGTTGTGTTTCATCATCGTTTTAAACAATGGATGGAAGTAAATGGTATTGATAGCTCAAAAAACTTTTCACAAGCGGAGATTGACGAATTGATTAAAGAGTCGCCGTATTATAAAGCAACCTCAAACGATGTGGATTGGTTGAGTAAAGTATGTATGCAAGGTGCTATTCAAAAGTGGGTAGATCATTCAATCAGTGTAACTATTAATTTACCGAATGATGTTACAGAAGATTTGGTTGGCGATTTATATATGAAAGCATGGGAAGTAGGCTGTAAAGGAGTTACAGTATATAGAGATGGTTCGCGTTCTGGTGTTTTAATTGCCAATGACGATAAAAAGGAAGATACAGACAATGGAAAGCTAACAGCTTTTCCGAAAAAGCGTCCACAAGTTTTGGAAGCTCATGTGGTTCGTTTTCAAAATAATAAAGAAAAATGGATTGCGTTTATTGGTCTAATCGATGATAAGCCATATGAGGTTTTTACTGGTTTAGCCGATGATGAAGATGGGATTTTGATCCCACGTTGGGTAAATAACGGATTAATCATAAAAAACAGAAATGAAGATGGTAGCTCTCGTTACGATTTTCAATACAAGAACACAAGAGGTTATAAAACCACCATTGAAGGCTTATCGCATAAGTTTAATCCAGAGTTTTGGAATTACGCTAAACTTTTTTCAAGTACGTTACGCCACGGCATGCCAATTGATAAAATAGTAGACCTAATAAACAGTTTACAGTTAGATAGCGAATCTATTAATACATGGAAAAATGGAGTGGTAAGAGCTTTAAAACGTTATGTAGCTGATGGTACGAAAGCCAAAGGACAAGCGTGTGATAATTGTAAATCTGAAAATTTAATCTATCAAGAAGGATGTTTAACCTGCAAAGATTGTGGTTCTTCTAAGTGCGGTTAATATTAAATTTATATAAATAAAAGAGGAAGTCGTTTGGCTTCCTTTTTTAGTTTAATGATTTTTAAACAAACTCTTTTAAGAGAATAACGAAAGGGATTGAAAAAACAGCATCAATAACAAACACTAAAGAAAATAGCTTTAATGTAGAAATACCCAAGTTTTTATAAAAAGTAAGTTTTCGTTTTGCATGAGTTTCATTTAAAAAATGCCACAAAGAAAAAATAAGTAAGAGTTTAACGATTAGAATAGTAATGATTTCAATTTTTATAAACGAAAGCAGCATATTTATAGCTAAAGACCAAATAATACTGGGTCTGTAAAAAACTAATATAGAAAACAATTGTTGCATCAGTATTTATGATAACGCCATTTGGGTGATAATATTTTTAGAAATGAATTATTACAAGTGTTTGTAGTCATTGAAAATACATAAATTATCGTATTTTTGGTTTCCAATTAATAAAGGCCGATGTTAGAGAAATTACAAATAGTAAAACAGCGTTTTGATGAGGTTAGTGATTTAATTATTCAACCCGATATCATTACAGACCAGAAACGTTATGTTGATCTAAATAGAGAGTATAAAGACTTGCGAATTCTTATGGATAAGCGAGAAATTTATTTAGAACTTACTAATAATTTAGCTGAAGCTGAAGAAATAATATCAGACGGTAGTGATGCAGAAATGGTCGAAATGGCTAAAATGCAATATGATGAAGCTAAAGAAAGTATTCCCAAATTAGAAGAAGAGATAAAAGTGCTTTTAATTCCTAAAGATCCTACAGATTCTAAAAATGCAGTAGTAGAATTAAGAGCTGGAACTGGTGGAGACGAAGCCAGTATTTTTGCAGGCGATTTGTTTAGAATGTACACTAAATATTGTGAAGGAAGAGGCTGGAAAGTAGATACGGTCGATTTTAGTGAAGGGACTAATGGTGGTTTTAAAGAAATTCAGTTTGAAGTTACTGGTAATGATGTTTACGGAACGTTAAAGTTTGAAGCAGGTGTGCATCGTGTACAACGTGTGCCTCAAACAGAAACTCAAGGGCGTGTGCATACCAGTGCTGCTACAGTCATGGTGTTTCCTGAGGCTGAAGAGTTTGATGTGGAAATAAATCCCAAAGATGTAAGAATCGATTTTTTCTGTTCATCTGGTCCAGGAGGTCAATCTGTAAATACAACATATTCAGCTGTGCGTTTAACACATATTCCAACAGGATTGGTAGCACAGTGTCAAGATCAAAAATCGCAGCATAAAAATAAAGAGAAAGCGTTTAAAGTTTTACGTTCACGTTTATACGATTTAGAGTTAGCTAAGAAGTTAGAAGAAGATGCTGCTTTGCGCGGTACCATGGTAACCAGTGGAGACAGGAGTGCTAAAATTAGAACGTATAATTATTCGCAAGGACGAGTTACAGATCATAGAATTGGATTAACACTTTACGACTTGTCTAACATTGTAAATGGTGATATTCAAAAAATCATAGATGAGTTACAATTAGCTGATAATACTGAAAAGTTGAAGGCTGGAAGTGATCAAATTTAAAATAAGCTAGGTGACAACGAGCCAATTAGTTCAGCAAATTAGAACGAAGAAATCCTTTTTATGTATCGGGTTAGATGTGGATATAAATAAAATTCCAGAACATCTTTTAAAAGAAAACGATCCCATTTTCGCTTTTAATAAAGCTATCATTGATGCAACGCATCATTTATGTGTAGCCTACAAGCCTAATACAGCATTTTATGAAGCATATGGCATAAAGGGTTGGCGAGCTTTGGAAAAAACAATCCATTACTTAAACGAGAAGCATCCAGAAATTTTTACTATTGCTGATGCAAAACGTGGGGATATTGGTAATACAAGTACCATGTACGCTAAAGCATTTTTTGAAGATTTAGCATTCGATTCTGTAACAGTTGCACCATATATGGGTAAAGATTCCATAGAGCCATTTTTAGCTTTTGAAGATAAGCACACTATTCTTTTAGCGTTAACTTCTAATCAAGGCGCATTCGATTTTCAAACAAAAACGGTAGATGGGAAGGAACTTTATAAGCAAGTATTAGAAACCTCAAAAACTTGGAAGAACACTGAGAATTTAATGTATGTTGTTGGTGCTACAAAAGCGGAGTATTTAGCAGACATTAGAAAAATTATTCCAGACAGATTCTTGCTAGTTCCTGGTGTTGGTGCTCAAGGCGGAAATTTACAAGAGGTATGTAAATATGGAATGAACGATAGTGTTGGATTATTGATTAATTCTTCAAGAGGTATTATTTATGCATCAAATCAGACTGATTTTGCTGAAGCTGCAGCTAAAAAATCTGAGGAACTCCAAAAAGAGATGGAAGCTATTTTGAGTTAATTGTAATTCTCAATAACATGCAAAACTTCAAAGACCAACTTAATCGAATTATTTATCTAAAAGAAACTCCAACACGTATTATTTCATTAGTGCCTAGTCAAACTGAATTATTATGTGATTTAGGTTTGGAATCTTATTTAGTTGGCGTAACCAAATTCTGTGTACATCCACATCATATTAAAACCAATGTTCCAATGGTTGGTGGTACAAAACAGATTCATCTTGATAAAATAGCAGCGCTTCAGCCAGATATCATTCTTTGTAATAAAGAAGAAAACACCAAAGAAATTGTTGAAGTCTGTGAATCAATTTGTAATGTTCATGTTTCGGATATTTATGATATCAAAGATAGTTTAGAATTAATTGAGCAATATGGATACATCTTTAATCGAAAAAAAGAGGCTTCAGCACTATTAGATGAAATTAAAAAGGAGCTTAGTGGTTTTGAAGAGTTTATTAAAAGTAAGCCAACTTTAAAAATCGTTTATTTTATCTGGAAAAACCCATGGATGATTGCTGGGAATAATACGTTTATTAATTATTTGTTGAAGATAAATAAGTTTGAAAACAGCTATTCAAAAAAAGAACGTTATTCAGAAATTGAAATTTCTAAATTTTCTACAAATAAAAATATAGAGGTTGTTTTACTGTCATCAGAACCCTTTCCTTTTAAAGAAGTGCATAAAAAGGAGTTACAAGACTTTTACCCCAATGCAACTATTGTATTAGTTGATGGAGAGATGTTTTCTTGGTATGGTTCTAGACTTACAAAGGTGTTTGCTTATTTTAAAACGCTCCGTTTAAATCTTCAGAACAATGAGTTTTAGTAGTATCGTCTACAAAATTTGCTATTCTTTTTTCTACTTCTTTCAAGCTTATTGATTTACCAAGGTTGGGTTTAATTTTACCAACTCTACAAAATTGTTTGTTCATAACGTTCTTTCTTATATTTAAAATACGTGCAAACCTCTCATTTAGATGTGATTGAAGACAAAAATAATTATTAAGTAAATTCGAACAGCAGATTGATACGTTTCTCTTTGCAAGTATTTCATCCTATTTAGTTTGTTGAGTAGCTTGATGGCTTTGTATTCTGAAATATCACTTAACGCCGAATCTGTTTGTCTAAAATTATAATCTTGCTCTATAAGCCTCTTGTATTTTGAGTTAAGTTTATCTTGGTGAGTCTTTATTTTTTCAATTCGGTTTATTTTATACGTAAAGAACTAGTACTAAAATATGCATTTTTTTATTGAAGAAGAGAAAGTTATAGAGTTGTTTTTTTGTTAAAAATCAATTTAAAAACCATATTTAGAATATGTTATGTTTAAATACGTGCTAAAAAAGGAATATATACTACACCCATAGTTACTTATGATGGATGATAAAAAAAACCGAAAAATAAATATTCGGTTTTAAATCTTATATTTTTTAAATTTAATCTTGAAGCGCAAAAACCTTTCTTAGTAAATCTGTACTTCTAGAAGCTGTTTTTGTTCTAATGTCTTTTTCTTCAACAGCAATCATAGTGTAAACTCCTTTTAACGCTTCGCCGGTTACATAATCTGTTAAGTCTGGGTTTACATCATTTGTAAATGGAATACTATTGTATTTATTTATTAAATTATTCCAAATATCATCTGCACCTACTTTACTAAATGAACTTTTTATAACAGGGTTAAATTTAGCATAAAGCGCTGTTTGTGTTTTAGAAGTCAAATATTGTGTTGCCGCATCATTATTCCCTAATAAAATGTTTTTCGCATCGTCAAACGTAATGCCCTTAACTGCATCAATAAAAATAGGAGTAGCTTCTTTTACAGCATCTTCAGCAGCTCTATTAAGTACTTTTAAGCCTTCATCAGCCAAATTACTAAGTCCGATATCTCTTAATGCTCTATCAACTTTACCAAGTTCTTCAGGTAATAATATCTTAACTAAGTCATTTTTAAAGAAACCGTCTTTTTGGGTAAGTTTGGTAACTTGTTTGTCAATACCAAAGTCTAAAGCTTGCCTTAAACCTGAGGCTATTTCTGTGTTACCAAGTACTCCTCCCTGAGGTAATTGATTCACTACTTGCTGCAATTCAGCACATGAAGACAGATTAAATATTAAAAGAAAAGCTATAAATTTACGCATCATGATTTTGGATTTTATATGTAAACAAATATAAATTTTAGTTATTAAAAATTTTGGGTTAAGAAAAAATAACTGTTTTATTATTAAAAACCATTACTTTTCTATCTGCGTGTAGCTTAACGGCATTTGCTAAAACAATTTTTTCTAAATCGCGTCCTTTTGCAATTAAATCACTAATGGCATGAGCATGCGTGACTCTAGTTACGTCTTGTTCTATTATTGGTCCTGCATCAAGCTCTTCAGTAACATAATGGCTAGTGGCTCCAATAATTTTCACACCTCTCTTATAAGCAGAATGGTAAGGTTTAGCACCTACAAACGCAGGTAAAAAGGAGTGGTGAATATTAATTATTTTGTTTGGGTACTTATTGATTAGTTTTCCTGATATAATTTGCATGTATCTAGCCAAAACTATAAAATCAATGTTATGTTCTTTTAGTAACTGTAATTGCTGGTCTTCTGCGTCTTGTTTAGAATCTTTAGTCACTGGTATATAATAAAAAGGTATTTTAAAATTATCAGCAATTGGTTTTAAATCATTATGATTACTTATAATGAACGGAATTTCTAAATTAAGTTCTTCAGAATTATAACGCCCTAATAAATCATATAAACAATGATCATATTTAGATATGAATAATGCCATTTTGGGCTTTTTTTCAGATGAGTAAATACGCCATTTCATTTCAAATTTGTTGGCCAAATCACTTTCAAAGACAGATTTAAAATTACTAGTAGAAAAGTTGTCTGATATAAACTCACTTTCCAAACGCATAAAAAATATATCTTGTTCTCTATCTACATGCTGATCTATATAGATAATATTACCTCCGTTTTCCGCAATAAAATTGGTCACCGATGCAATAATATTGGGTCTGTCTTTGCAGTGAATTAAAATCGTAATCTTATTCATTAGTAGTTTTTATTCGGAGCTAAATTTAGTTTAAAAATGATTCAAGAAGGAGTCTTGATATAAATTTTATATAATCTTTTGCAAACACCTTATTTTTTTGAATATTTCGTAAATTGCGATACTTAAATTCAATAATCTTTACGAATGAACCAACAAGCGCCGTATAAGCCAAAACATAAAGTCAGAATTGTAACTGCAGCATCACTTTTTGATGGACATGATGCTTCTATAAATATCATGCGACGCATTATTCAGGCTACCGGAGTAGAAGTTATTCATTTGGGTCATGATAGAAGTGTTGAAGAAGTTGTAAATACAGCAATTCAAGAAGATGTGAATGCCATTTGTTTAACATCGTATCAAGGCGGGCACAATGAATATTTTAAGTATATGTATGATCTCTTAAAGGAAAGAGGCTCTGAGCATATTAAGATTTTCGGCGGCGGTGGCGGTGTAATATTACCTTCGGAAATAAAAGATTTGATGGATTATGGAATTACTCGAATCTATTCACCAGATGATGGTCGTGAAATGGGTTTACAAGGCATGATAAATGACCTGGTTAAACAGTCTGATTTTGCTATTGGAAATATATTGGATATTGAAGTAGATGACCTTAAGAATAAAACTTCAAAAACTATTGCAAGAGTAATTTCGTCTGCTGAAAACTTTCCAGAAACAGCAAAGAATACGATAGATAAAATTCACTCAAAGAATAAAAACTCACAAACTCCAGTATTAGGAATCACTGGCACTGGTGGAGCAGGTAAATCTAGTTTAGTTGACGAATTAGTTAGGCGATTTTTATTCGATTTCCCTGAGAAAACTGTTGGGATTATTTCGGTTGATCCTTCTAAAAGAAAAACGGGTGGCGCTTTATTAGGTGATAGAATTAGAATGAATTCTATCAATAATTCAAGGGTCTATATGCGAAGTTTAGCAACACGCCAATCTAATTTGGCCTTATCGAAGCATGTAAATGAAGCCGTTGAAGTTTTAAAAGCAGCTGAATACGATTTGATTATTTTAGAAACTTCAGGGATCGGACAAAGTGATACCGAAATTATAGAACATTCAGATGTATCTCTTTATGTAATGACTCCAGAGTTTGGTGCGGCAACTCAATTAGAAAAAATCGACATGCTCGATTTTGCAGATTTGGTAGCTATTAATAAGTTTGATAAACGAGGTTCATTGGATGCCTTGCGTGATGTGAAAAAACAATACATGCGCAACAATAATCTTTGGGATGTACACCAAGATGATTTACCAGTTTTTGGAACTATAGCATCTCAGTTTAACGATCCAGGAATGAACACGCTTTATAAAGCGATAATGGATAAATTGGTTGAAAAAATAGATTCAGATTTAAAATCAACGTTCACCATTTCGAATGAAATGAGTGAAAAGATTTTTGTTATTCCGCCGTCTAGAACACGTTATTTGTCTGAAATAGCTGAAAGTAATAGAGCATATGATAAAAAGGCTGATGAACAAGTTGAAGTTACTCAAAAGCTTTATGGAATATATAGAACATTAGAATCGGTTATTGGTAATTTACCAAAACTAGATAAATCAGGTATTGATTCTGAATCAGTTGAGTCCTTTGAAAATAAAGATTTCATTAGGCTTTTAGTGGGAGAATTTGATAGAGTTAAGCTTGGCCTAGACCCATATAATTGGGAGATAATTCTAGGTTGGAGTGAAAAAGTAGATAAATACAAGAACCCTATTTATTCCTTCAAGGTTAGAGATAAAGAAATTAAAATAGAAACCCATACTGAATCCTTATCACATACTCAGATTCCTAAAGTGGCACTTCCAAAATATCAAGCTTGGGGAGATATTTTAAGATGGTGTTTACAAGAAAATGTTCCTGGAGAGTTTCCTTATACATCTGGATTATATCCATTTAAAAGAACAGGTGAAGACCCTGCACGTATGTTTGCAGGCGAAGGTGGACCAGAACGTACAAATAAACGATTTCATTATGTTAGTGCCGGTTTGCCAGCAAAACGTTTATCTACTGCTTTTGATAGTGTAACACTATACGGTAACGACCCTGATTATCGTCCAGATATTTATGGGAAAATTGGAAATGCAGGGGTGTCTATTTGTTGTCTAGATGATGCTAAAAAGCTCTATTCAGGTTTTAATTTAGCAGATGTAATGACCTCTGTAAGTATGACTATTAATGGACCAGCTCCAATGCTACTTGGGTTTTTTATGAATGCGGCCATCGATCAACAATGTGAAATTTATATTAAAGAAAATAGTTTAGAAAAAGAGGTTGAAGCTAAAATAACCGAGATTTATATAGGTAAAGAACGTCCTAAATACAATGGTAATTTACCAGAGGGAAATAATGGTTTAGGCTTAATGCTCTTGGGAGTAACAGGAGACCAAGTATTGACTGAAGCTATATATTCAGAAATTAAAAAGAACACAATTGCACAAGTTAGAGGAACGGTTCAAGCAGATATTTTAAAAGAAGACCAAGCACAAAATACCTGTATTTTTTCTACGGAATTTGCTTTACGTTTAATGGGCGATGTTCAAGAATATTTTATAGAAAATAATGTGCGTAATTTTTATTCAGTGTCTATTTCTGGTTATCATATAGCAGAAGCTGGAGCAAACCCTATTACACAAATAGCCTTGACATTGTCAAATGGTTTCACTTACGTGGAATATTATTTGAGTAGAGGTATGGATATCAATAAATTCGGACCAAACTTATCTTTCTTTTTTTCAAATGGTATCGATCCGGAATATGCAGTTATTGGTCGTGTAGCACGTAAAATTTGGGCAAAAGCATTAAAACATAAATATGGTGCTAATGCGCGAGCACAAATGCTTAAATACCATATTCAAACCTCGGGTAGAAGTTTGCATGCTCAAGAAATAGATTTTAATGATATTCGAACGACACTTCAGGCATTATATGCTATTTATGATAACTGTAACTCATTACACACTAATGCTTATGATGAAGCAATAACAACGCCTACTGAGGAATCTGTAAGACGTGCCATGGCCATTCAGCTTATAATAAATAAAGAATTAGGTTTGGCTAAAAATGAAAACCCAATTCAAGGCTCATTCATTATTGAAGAATTAACAGATTTAGTAGAAGCCGCTGTTTTATTAGAATTTGATAGAATTACAGAACGAGGAGGTGTTTTAGGTGCTATGGAAACCATGTATCAGCGTTCTAAAATTCAAGAAGAGAGTTTGTATTATGAAACATTAAAGCATAATGGAGAATTCCCTATTATAGGCGTTAATACATTTTTAAGTAGTAAAGGGTCACCTACAGTTTTACCTGCGGAAGTTATTAGAGCTACCGAAGAAGAAAAAGAATTTCAAATTAAGACTTTAGAAAATCTTCATAAATCAAATGATATTGAAGCAATACTCAAAGATCTTCAGGATAGAGCAGTTAGCAACGAAAATATTTTCGAATCATTAATGGAGGTTTGTAAAGTTTGTTCATTAGGGCAAATTACAAATGCGTTGTTCGAAGTAGGAGGACAGTATAGAAGAAACATGTAAGCAGAGAACCTCTTTTTCTTTCTCAGAAAAAGCGTGTGAATCGCTTATCCCGAGCCAAGACTCGGGATCCATAAAATGAAAGCAAAGTGTACTAAGAACCTCTTTTTCTTTTTCAGAAAAAGTGTGTGAATCGCTTATCCCAGGCTCTAAATCGGAATCTTTATGGACTGTTTTTCTGTATAGCTTTAATTTAAAGTCCCTTGAGATTACTTTGCTTAATTTGTTAAGCACCTATTTTTAAGTTTATTTTGATACACTTACGAGTGGTAACTTCATAATATGGTATCAATGTATCGCAAGAAGGTTGGGGTGATAATTTACTAAAATATCTAGTTTAAAAAGTATTATAAAGTCAGCATCCAGGAGCTCTGAAGCTTTTTGAATTTTTTCAATTCACTTCTTAGAATTGGTAAAAAATCTTTTCCATTGCTATTTGAGCGTTCTAATCTATAAGAGTTTTTGTAGAGCTTATTCGTTAGTCGCTTAAGAGAATCAATATGTTTATGCTTTTTTTCTGAGTAACGCTCCAGTTCAGCATTCATAATTTCAGGAACTAACGATACAGATTGCTGAATAATATCTCCAGAAAAATAAATATCATTATCCTCAGAACCATCTAATTTTAAATTAGATAAGTCGTTATTTAAGTACGTAGATATGTTTTGAGATAAGGCAAAAATCTCTAATGCCTTTTGATAAACCGGTAATTCCGATAGATTTAGTGGGGTATTGTGTAACATGTTCTATTTATTTCAGCAAGTTTATCAAAATTACTCACAACAAATGAGATTTAACTTTAGATTTTAAAGTAAAAACGTATATTTGCCTTAAAATTTAATTATTTTTAGTTAATTCTCCTTTAAATGAATTTAGATTCGATTAATAGTAAAATTTTAGAGTGTTTACAGAAAAATGCAAGACTATCTAATGCAGAAATTGGTAGGCGAGTAGGGATAAGTTCACCAGCCGTTTCGGAACGTATTAAAAAGATGGAAGATCTTGGCATTATAGAAGGCTACAAAACTATTGTATCGCCTTTTGAAATCGGTTATCAACTAAAAGCAATAATAACTTTAAGAGCCTTCATGGGAAAACTAAAACCCTTTTTAGATAAGGTAAAAACCTATGATGAGGTAATTAATTGTTACAGAATTACTGGTGATGAAAATATCGTTATGGAAGTAGTTTTAAAAAATCAAAATCATCTTGAAGCTTTCATAGATCAATTAATTAGTTATGGAGAATCAAAAACACAAATTGTTTTATCGAGAGTTGTAAAACAGAAAGAGGTTGTTCCAATAAAATAATAGTGTGTTTAATGAATTTGCCAAAGCGAATTTTTTCTTTTCTTATCTGCATAATACAAAATGATACTATTTCTATGTGGTTCTTTTAAATGTGCCTCTCGCCATAACCATGGTTTATCTTCAGCTAACTGATTAAATTTAATACCTTTTTCCTGAAGTTTAGAAACCCATTCATTCGGTGTTCTTATTCAAAATAAATAGTGACACCAGCACCGTTTGGTAATTCATCTACTTTATGAATTGAAAATGTAGCATCTCCATTAGGCCATTCAAAACCTTGCATAATTTGGGATTACATCTACATTAATATGCAATCCCAAGGATTTATAAAACTCAACAGATTTTTCAAGATTAAAAGATGGAATAGTGATTTGGTTTAAATTCATTACTAGACATTTAATATTCTTTTTCTGTATTTAAAGCTAGTTCAATTATTCTAATCTAATTGCTTTCTTAAACTTAAATGGCTTTTTAAAATAAGTAATAAAAGCACACAGAAACCACCTATAATAGTTATCATGTACCAAGTATTATCAAATCCCCAGCCATCAACCATTTGCATACCAGCCTTGTGTCCAAATATGTGAGCCATAGAAAAAGCGATAGAATACAATGCCATATATTCACCTTGGTTTCCTTTTTTAGCGCGTTCCATAGCAAATGCATTTGAAAACGGAAAGGCTATCATTTCTCCAATAGTCATTAAAAACATACCAATAATCAATATTCCAGACCAAGTTGTAATATTTAAAATGATAAAACTTGATGCGGTTAATGCAGCACCAAATATCATGAGGTCTATTTTAGAAAATCTACTATTTTCTAACCATTTAATTAGAGGCATTTCTAACAAGAAAATGAAAAATCCATTGGCACCTAATAATAATCCTATTTCGATCTCTGTTAACACATGCACTTCTCTGTAATATATTGGCAATGTCGAAAAGTATTGTAAAAAGATAATTCCGAATAAAAACATGGCAATCAAAAAGATTGTAAATGCTTTGTCTTTATAAGCCGAATCAGGATTAGTCAAAATAATATCATCCAATACTATCGATTTTTTTGGGTTTAAAACCATAATCAAAACTATTGTCGCAAGTATACATGTAATACCATCTAACCAAAATAAACCGGTATAACCTAAAGTTGTAATAATTATTCCACCAACAGCTGGACCTGCTGAAAATCCTAAATTTATAGCTAATCTAATAAGTGTTACGCTACGTGTTTTGTTTTCTGGTTTGCTATAAGCACTTAATGCTACAAACATTGCTGGACGAAACATATCGGCAACAAGCATGACCAAAAAAATGCCTAAACACAAAGCATAAAATGTATTTAAAAATTGTAAGCCTATAAATAATATACCGGTACTTAAAAGGCTTCTTACCATTACTTTGTAATAACCTATACTGTCTGTTAATTTTCCACCAAGCCAACAACCAACTACGGATCCCAACCCGAAACATACCATCAAGGTACCTACATTACTCAACGAAAACTCCAAGTCTTCAGTAAGATATAAAGATAAGAAAGGAATAACCATGGTTCCTGCTCTATTTATAAGTGTAATTAAAGCAAGCCACCATACTTCTTTAGAAAGTCCTTTAAAAGTGTTTAAGTAATTGTTAAATAGTGTTTTCATGTGGTTTCGTTTTATTTTTTTAAATGTCACATGTTGCATTCATATAGTATTATAGTTGGTAATAAATATTTACTTTATGAATGGTTCATTAGTTCTAATTATTCACGTTTTAATTTTTATTGGAAGCCGTTATTTGACTAAAAATAAAAAGTCCGACTGTGAAGTCGGACTTTTTATATACTGTAATATTTTATATAAACATCACCAAAATATATAACGAGCCCAACTTCCTGTCTTATAACAAGAGTTAAATGGCTTTTTATAAATAGTGACACTATTATGCATTTTTACTTCTTTTCAAGTTCAAATCTATGTAAAATAAATTTAACTTGTATTTTTACAATAATAATTTTTAAAATGAAGAAAATAGTTTTAGTAATAAGTTTAGGATTTTTGCTAATTTCCTGCGGTGGTAGCTTTCAGAGTTTTTACAATAACCATAAGGCAGATATGGGTGCGACATCATTTCAAGTGCCCAATTTTATGAAAGCCGTTTTAAGCAATATTTCGCCAGAAGTAAAACATGCTATTGGTAATATTTCAGATTTTAAATATATAAAGTTTGAAAAAATAGATGTCTTAAGACGTCAAAATCTTATTGCTGAAATGAGCGCAGTAACTAAGAGTGGGTTTACAGATATATTTAGAAAAAATGAATCGGACAATACACGTATTATATCAGTACGAGAATTAGGAGCAGTAGTAACCGATGTGATAATTTTTAATAGTACAGAAACTGAAACTACTGCCTATTATTTACAAGGGAATTTTGACCCTGATAAAATTAAATCATTTACAGATGAAGCTACGTTTAATAACTTTTCTAATGATTTAATGCAATCTTATCAAACTAATATAACGCCCTCATTTAATCCTCAAAACTAATGAGAAACCTATTTGTTTTATGTGCTCTTTTAATATTGTTATTGAGTTGTTCTGAAAAAAAACGGGCTATTAAAGGTGATACTGAATTTCAAAGAGAGCTTAATGCAGATTATAGAGATGCCACTAAATCCCCTTTAAAAGATAGGGATAGGAAAAACTTTGAAGGCTTAGATTTTTTTAAGTTTGATTCTACTTTTATAGTGAAAGCGAATTTTAAAAGGACTCCGAATGAGAAGACTTTTAAAATGAAAACCACAACAGACCGAGAACCTATTTATGTAAAATACGGTGAATTAACTTTTAATTTAAAGGGTGAATTATTTAAATTGAATATTTACCAAAATCAGGATTTAATAGAAAAAGAAGGTTTTGAAAACTATTTGTTTTTACCTTTTTTAGATGAAACTAATGGACTAGAAAGTTATGGTGGCGGACGCTACGTTGATGTAAGAATCCCGGAAAGTGATACTATGGAAATTGATTTTAATACAGCCTATAATCCTTACTGTGCCTATAATGATAAATATTCTTGCCCAATTGTACCTAGAAAAAATTATTTAAAAACTAGAATTGAAGCTGGTGTTAAGGCTTTTGGAGTACATGTTAAACGAAGTTAGTTGAAAATTTCTACAAAGTCAAGTGATTATTTCACCAAGTACATCCCAGCAAAAACAGCTAAAAATCCAATTACAAAACTTGCAATGGTATATACCGCAAAACTTGTAAAATCACCAGATTTTAAAAACAGATGATTTTCGTAAGCAAATGTAGAAAAGGTTGTAAAGCCACCGCAAAAACCAGTAGCTAAAAGCAAGGTTTGATTTTGAGAGAGGGTATCATTTTTAGCAGCTAAACCGAGTATAATACCAATAAGTAAACTTCCTAAAATATTGGCAGCAAATGTACCGTAAGGAATACCTGTTTCTGCACTGTTTAAATATTTTCCAATAGCATAGCGTAAAACACTACCAAAACCACCGCCAACAAAAACCAATAGAAGTTGTTTCATTATTTTACGGCAATATATATTTCGGTAATCCAATTGGCAGGATTTGGTGTATTCATAGGATCTGTTTGATATACTTCAAGAGCTGATGAATTATATAACTCTTCTAAATTTGTGTCTTTTATGTATTTTGATGCTATTTCCCAAGCTTCTTTCAAATTACTATAATCACCTTTTAAAGTAGTTTTAATAGCTTTAAATGGTTTTAATTGCCCTGTTAAAATATCAGGCTCAGAAGAAATTACTTTTTCAGTTGTAGGTAAACAGAATGAAAACATTACTGCGTTATTCTCTTCATCCCATTTATGGTAATTTATAAAAGGAGCTCCCGCCATTTTAATATTATTGTTCTTGGCATACATACCAACTTTAGACATCATTTCTTGCATTTTATTTGTCAAATCAGATATTTTGCAAGACGTTGTATTATAAATATAGTAGCCACCACCGTGCTGTCTAATACCATTTACGGTTATACTATACTTCTTCATGCTTTCAACAACAATACTATCTAATTTTTCTAAACTGCGCTCATAATGCGGTGCAATTTGTTTTTCCATGCCTCCCATTACAGTAGTATAAGCTTTAAAACCAAAAGGTAAATCTTTGCCAGAAATAGTCCACGTGGCATCTGTTGAGCCATCTTTGTTTTGTTTAAAAATCCATGTAATATCTGAAGTTAACTCTGTGAATTGCATTTGCTGTTGTATAGATTTGTTTGGCACAGCTTCAATAGTTTTCATAGTACCTATACCATCTTTATCTTCCCAAGAATACGAGCCATCAACACCTTTTGTTTGTTCTGAAAGTGTAATTTTCATGTCAGGGTCTGTTTCTGCCCAAGAGGACCAAGCTTCCCAATTTTTAAAATCTATAACATTATCATAAAGCACTGCAGCAGGTGTATTTATTGTCCTTGTTCTACTAACTTCAAATTCGTTAGGCTGAATAGCAATATAAATAGACATTCCAATAATAACAATAAGTAATAAGAATGAAATGTATTTGAGAGCTTTCATTTTTTTATTTTGAAATTATACATATCAAAGATAATCATTTTTAATTTTCGATTAATAAATTATTACATTTGTTGTGTTCAGATTCAATTATCGATAGATAAAAGTTTGTTTTGTAATAAAATCAATAATCGTAAGGTTCTTTTTACCATTTTTTTGTTCAATAATTTAAATATAATTTAATACAATGAAATTTACATCAATTTTAAATTTAATGTTAATTACCACTATGTTATTATCGTGTGGTAATGAGAAGTCCGAGAATAATAATGATGATATGGCATCAAATGAAACCATTTCATTTAATTATAATTTAGAGCAATTTGCTGATATCAAAGTATTAAGATATCAAATACCTGGTTGGGAAAAACTTACTTTAAAAGAACAAAAGCTGGTTTATTATCTTGTTCAGGCAGGTTTGTCTGGAAGAGATATTATGTGGGATCAAAATTACAGACACAATCTAAAAATTAGAAAAGCATTAGAAAATGTTTACACAAATTATGAAGGTGATAAATCTTCTGATAGTTGGGGGGAATTCGAAACATATTTAAAACGGATTTGGTTTAGTAATGGGATTCATCATCATTATTCAAACGATAAAATAAAACCAGAATTTTCTTCTGATTATTTAAAACAATTACTAGCTGCGACTAATACCACTTTTGATGGGGAAGCATTTCAAGTTATATTTAATAATCAAGATTCGAAAAAGGTTAATCAAGCCAAAGCTGTAGATAATGTGGCACTGTCTGCCATAAATTTTTATGGACCAAATGTTACTAATAAGGATGTTGAGATATTTTATAAAACGAAGAAATCACCAAATCCTAAAAAGCCTTTATCATATGGCTTAAACTCGCAATTAGTAAAAGAAAATGGTGTTTTAAAAGAACGTGTTTATAAATCCGGAGGATTATATGGTGAAGCTATTGACGAAATTATAAAATGGTTAGAATTAGCAAAAGGTGTTGCTGAAAATGACGCCCAAGGTGATGCATTAGGTTTGTTAATTGATTATTATAAAACAGGCGATTTACAAACTTGGGATGATTATAATGTGGCTTGGACAGCTGCTACCGATGGTAATATTGATTATATAAATAGTTTTATTGAAGTTTATAATGATCCTTTAGGGTATAGCGGGTCTTATGAAACTATTGTGCAGATTAATGATTTTGATATGTCTCAAAAAATGAAAGTTGTATCAGATAACGCAGAATGGTTTGAAAATAATTCCCCTTTAATGGACGCCCATAAAAAGAAAAATGTTGTTGGCGTAACATACAAAGTTGTAAATGTAGGAGGTGAAGCTGGAGATGCATCACCAAGTACGCCAATTGGTGTGAATTTACCAAATGCTAACTGGATTCGTGCTGAAGTTGGTAGTAAATCTGTATCCTTAGGTAATATCACTCACGCTTATAATAATGCAAGTAGTACTGGTCGTTTAAAGGAGTTTGTACATGATGAGGAAGAATTAAAACTAGAAGAAGAACATGGGCAATTAGCAGACAAATTACATACGGCATTACACGAGGTTATCGGTCATGCCTCGGGGCAATTAAATCCTGGAGTAGGAGAGACCAAAGAAACGCTAAAAAACTATGCATCAACACTTGAAGAAGGTCGTGCAGATTTAGTTGGACTTTATTATTTATACAATCCTAAACTACAAGAACTAGGATTAGTAAATGATTGGAAAGCAATTGGGATGGCTGCTTACGATGGATATATTAGAAATGGTTTAATGACTCAATTAATACGACTAAATTTAGGTGATGATGTTGAAGAAGCTCACATGCGTAACAGACAATGGGTTTCGGCTTGGGCGTTTGAAAAAGGAAAAGCAGATCATGTTATAGAAAAAGTAACACGAGATGGAAAAACTTATTTTAACATAATTGATTATGAAAAATTACATGATTTATTTGGTCAATTATTGCGTGAGACTCAACGTATAAAATCTGAAGGTGATTATGCTGCTGTTGAAGCTTTAGTTGAGGGATATGGCGTAAAAGTAGATCAAGAAATTCATGCTGAGGTTTTAGACAGAAATAAGCAATTTAATTCGGCACCTTATAGTGGTTTTGTAAATCCTGTTTTAGTGGCAGAAAACGATAAAAAGGGTGAAATAACCAGTGTGAAAGTTACACAGCCAGAAACATTTTCTAGTCAAATGTTAAATTATAGTATGTATTATAGTTTCTTGCCAGAAGTAAATTAAAATTTAAAGAAAGTGATAAAAAAAAGCAGAATCTTAAATTAAGGTTCTGTTTTTTTATTTACACTAAAAAAGAAAAGAAGACTCTTAAGAGTAATTTGAAAAGTAATATAGAAATATTTACATGATATTTTGCATGTTTGGATTTATTAATACATTTAAAAAATACCAAAATATCGTCAAAATAATATATTTAAGGATCCGTTTTTTTATTTACACTAAACACCAATAGTAGTACATTAACAACAATGAGAGTACTTATAATTAATAAAATATTCATTTTTAGAAAGATTACTTATTTACTAGATGCAGTTTTTTAAAAAAGGTTGCGTAAGAAAATGTTTTATTAGTCTATACTTCCGGTTATTGCCTCTTAAGTTATCTAGAATATCATATTCCATAAGCTTTCCCGCACCAATTAACTTTGTTTTTTTTTGAATATTTTTTCCATGCGTCTGTGGTGAATGTGCTTAAGTTTACTTTTTTTGCTATATGTTTAGACTTTTCAACGTTAACAATGTATTGTATAACTAACAATGTTCTTTCTTCTAAAGTATTAATGTTGTTCTGGTTTTTTTTATATCTACCAGGTTGAAAAAGAAAATGAGAGCGTTTAAAGCTTCTTTATGTCTTGTAATACCTTTTAATGCTTCAATAATAGCATAGGATTTCTTTTTCTGATATCGCGCGACCTTCAATCTTATAGTATTTTTGGTTTCTAAAATTTCTTTTACAGCTACCAATTATTTATTTTGAGTAACTTTAACAATTTAGGTCAACTAAACGAATAAAAAAATACCCACTTTTGGGGATATTTATGTTTTTGGTCGAAAATTTAATCGATAAATGGTTGTTTTTTAAGCTTGTTGCTTAATGATGCGTTTTGTTTCAGTTTTGTTTTTAACTTTTATTTTAAAAAGAGATATACCTAAATATAAGTTTTTAAAATAAAATGTGTTTAATAAATCCAATTTAAAAAGCATCTATGCAGATTAATAATTAAGCGTTAAAATACGAATATTAAAAAATAAATAGTTAGTTTATTTTTAGAAGGCAATGGTAAAATAAAAATTTTACTTAAAGAAAAACTTAATAGCAGCAATAAATAGGATAAAAAAAATGAAGGCCATTAATACCCAAATACTACCGCTGTAAAAACGTTTGTGGAGTTTGTAATCTTTGCGGTAGGTGTAAGCAATTATAATAGCAAAGACAATAAAGAAGATAATTCCGAAAATGATTTGACCTTTACTAAACATATAGTTACTTTTATGCAAACTTAATGAAAACCCTTAAAAGATTTCCCTCTTTACTGAAACAAGTTCAGTACTTAGCAAGGAAATGAAAAAATAGATATTTATGAAGAATAAAATAGAAGCTGTAAAAGTATTTCATACTGCATTTAAAATAGGACACAGAGAAGCACCTAAAGCGGATTTAGGTTTAGCTAAAAACATGTTGCGTTACAAATTAATGCGTGAAGAAAATGAAGAATACCTTGATGCTGCTAATAACAATGATTTGGTTGAAGTTGCCGATGCACTAGGAGACATGCTTTATATTTTATGCGGAACTATTATTGAACATGGTATGCAACACAAAATTGAAGAAGTGTTTGAAGAAATACAGCGCAGTAATATGAGTAAACTTGGTGCGGATGGACAGCCTATTTACCGTGAAGATGGTAAAGTGCTAAAAGGACCAAATTATTTTAAACCGAATATTCAATCTATTTTAGATCAATAAAAAAAGCAGCCATTTGGCTGCTTTTTTTATTTCATTATTTCACTGCATATCGCCAACCAAATGGGTCTTCAACTTTATTGGTTTGTATATCTGTAATGCGCTTTTTCAAAAAGCTAGCATATGTGTCATCTAATTTTGGTAACTCGTAGTCACTATCTTTAAAACCAAATCCGGCAATAGGAGATATTACAGCTGCTGTTCCGGCGCCAAACATTTCTTTTAAGGAACCATTTTTAGCCGCTTCAACAACTTCAGCAACACTTATCTTTCTAACTTCGACAGGGATGTTTTCCGATTTAGCCAATTCAATAATACTTTTACGAGTAATACCATCTAGAATTCTGTCACTAGTTGGTCCAGTAATCAAAGTATCATTTATACGAATAAAGATATTCATTGCACCTGCTTCCTCAATATATTCATGTGTATTGTCATCTGTCCAAATCACTTGTTGATAGCCTTTTTCTATAGCTAATTGTGTGGGGTAGAATTGTCCTGCATAATTACCACCAGCTTTAGCAAAACCAACACCACCATTTGCAGAACGTGAATATTTTTCTTCTATTAAAACTCGCACTTCTCCAGCGAAATAGGCTCCAGAAGGTGCTGTACATATTATGAATTTATATTCATCAGCAGGAGACGCATGAAAGCCATTTCCAGACGCAAATATAAATGGCCTGATGTATAAAGAACTTCCATCTTTTTTAGGAATCCAATCTTTGTCAATTTCTAACAACGCTTTTAAACCATCCATAAAGTAACTTTCTGGTAATTCAGGAATAGCTAAACGTTTTGAAGAAATATTCAAACGTTTAAAATTATCTAATGGACGAAATAACCAGACATTTTCATCAACATCTTTATAAGCTTTCATGCCTTCAAAAACAGATTGGCCGTAATGAAAAATTTTAGCCGACGGATCTAAAACTACAGGTTGGTAAGGCATCACTTTTGGAGCTTGCCATTTACCATCTTTATAATTGCATTCTAACATGTGATCAGAAAAATCATGTCCGAATTTTAAATTCTCAAAATCTACGTCGTTGATTTTTGAGGTTTTAGCCTTTATAATCTCTATATCGTTGATTATAGTATTCATAAGTCTTGTAATTAAGTGATACAAATTTAAAGAAAAACGTTTTTAAAAAAGCGGTATATTTACATAAATCATTTAAAATTGAAATATTTGTACCATGAAGTCAATTACCTTAGCAATTATCTGTATTTTAATGTTAAATTCTTGCAAAAATAAAAGTCAAGATGCCGTTGTAAATCCAGTAAAATTTGAAAAAATAGAATATGCCTCATTTGGCAAAGAAATTATTGCTGATGATGCCGTTAGTGCAAGTTCTATGGCAGCACATTATAAAATTATGAAGGCTGGAGACAGTATAAACTCAAAAATAATAGCAGAAGTGCATGAGGTTTGTCAAGCAAAAGGTTGTTGGATGCGTTTAAATTTAGATGATGAGAATGAAGTTATGGTGAAATTTAAAGATTATGGTTTTTTTGTTCCAAAAGATATTACAGGAAAAAAGGTGATTATAAATGGACAAGCTTTTGTGGAAGAAGTGTCAATTGATGAACAAAGACATTACGCTGAGGATGCCGGAAAATCCGCTGAAGAAATAGCTAGTATTACAGTACCCAAAAGAACATATTCATTTGAGGCTGATGGTGTTTTAGTTGTCAAATAAGTCAAACATCCTACTTATGATTTTTTACTTAATTACTGTCATTATTGGTATTACATGTGGCGTAATTAAAAAATAGAATGCTCACATGAAACGGGAAATTATTATTACGGCCGATGGTTCCACAACCATTCATATTCCAGAATGGGATGAGCAATACCATTCTAAACATGGCGCCATTCAAGAAGCGTATCATGTGTTTATAAAGCATGGCTTATATCATTTTATTAGTTCTGAAGGTGTTTCAGAATCTTATAAAACGGTTTCTGAAGTATCCATTTTAGAAATAGGTTTCGGCACTGGTTTAAATACGTTTATAACGCTTTTAGAAACTGAAAAACTAAAATTAAACATTGATTATACGGGAGTTGAAGGGTATCCTGTTTTAGCAGATGAAATTAATGCATTGAATTATACTCAAACGCTTAATGCAGGAAACAGAGCGAAGCTCTTTAAAGCCATTCATAATGTATCTTGGGAAGAGAAACATCAAATATGTGATGGTTTCACTTTAATAAAAAGAAAGCAATTTTTTTCTGAAATCGATGATACAGAAGCTTATAATATCATTTATTTTGATGCTTTTGGAGCTCGAGTACAACCGGAACTTTGGACAGAAAGTGTATTTAAAATCATGTATAAGGCTTTAAAAACTAAAGGTATTTTAGTTACCTATTCAGCAAAAGGTAGTGTTCGAAGGGCTATGCAAGCTGTTGGTTTTACTGTTGAAAGGCTTCCTGGTCCTCCAGGCAAACGAGAAATGTTACGCGCTTGCAAAGAAGCGTGACATTCAACGACTCAAATAAAATAATTTTGGAGTTAAATGTTACGAGCGACAAAGTAGATTTTTAATTGTCACTACAGAGTGATTCAGCTTGTAATGGGCGCAGTCGAATTTTGGCAATCTGTTTATCATAATGATTTGCTGCTTTCAATCAATAATTCGGAACAAAGAATTTCTGTTAAACCTAATATAAAAACTTAGTAAACACCTAAGTCATTTTGTAACTTTATAAAAAAAATAAAATGCGAGTTTTAATAACGGGTGCAACAGGACTGATTGGTCAGGAAATGGTGAAGCTTTGTCATGAAAAAGACATAAAAGTAAACTACTTAACAACCAGTAAATCCAAGATTGTTCAAGAAGAAAATTATAAAGGTTTTTACTGGAACCCGAAAGCAAAGGAAATTGATGCGGATTGTTTTAAAGGGGTTGATACTATTGTTCATTTAGCTGGAGCCACGGTTTCAAAACGCTGGACACCCAGCTACAAAAAAGAAATTTTATCTAGTAGAACCGAAACTACAGCGTTATTAGTAAATACTTTAAAGGAGTTAACTCACACAGTAAAACAAGTTGTTTCAGCAAGTGCTATTGGAATTTATCCAGATTCATTAATTAATTATTATGACGAATCTCACAACGAAATTAGTTCATCTTTTTTAGGACAAGTCGTTTCAGTTTGGGAACAGGCTTCAGATGAATTTTTAAAATTAAATATTACCGTTTCAAAAATTAGAATTGGTTTGGTGCTCTCAAATAAAGGTGGCGCACTAATGGAAATAGTTAAACCCATAAAATTTGGTTTAGGAGCCGCTTTTGGTAATGGAAAACAATGGCAATCATGGATTCATATTCAAGATTTAGCAAATCTATTTTTGTATGTGTTGCAAAATAATTTAAAGGGAGTTTATGACGGTGTTGCTCCAAATCCCACTTCTAATAGCGAATTAACAAAAACTGCTGCAAGTGTTTTGCATAAGCCACTTTTTATGCCAAATATCCCCAAGTTTTTTATGAAACTGGTTTTAGGCGAGATGCATATTTTATTATTTGAAAGCCAGAGGGTGAGTTCTAAAAAAATAGCTGATGAAGGATTTCTTTTTAAGTTTAATTATTTGGAACCTGCTTTGAATAATTTGTTGGGGTAATTTCTTTGTTTCTTTCAAACTCAAGTTTCTATAGAATCAAAAAAACCACTATGCTTATGCAAAGTGGTTTTGATAAAACTTATTTTTTTTAATTACAACTTAGCAGCCTTAACCATAATTTTTAATTCAATATCATCATTTATAAATTTATCACCTAAATTATCAAAAATTGATTTTGAACCATATTGTACGTTCCATTTTGTTCTATCAATAGTAAAAGCTTCACTGCTAACAGTAATAACGTCATTTTCATTGCTTACTGTTACAGGAAAGGTAACATTATTTTTCACTTCTTTAAGTGATAGATTACCAGAAAGCGTCATTTTTCCATCATCGTCTTCTAAACCAGTCACAGTAAAACTAGCACTTGGGTATTTCTCAACGTCAAAAAAGTCAGCACTGGTTAAACGACCAGCAAGTTTAGCATTGCATTCATCATCAGCAGGAATATCTGTAACAGCGATAGAAGTCATATCAATTAGGAATGAACCACCAATAATTTTTCCATCGGCAAGATCTAGTACCCCGCGCTCGATAGAAATAGTTCCGTTATGAGACCCTGTAGGCTTAAATCCTTTCCATTCAATGGTTGATCCATCTTTATTCAATGCATAAATATCAGAATTTACTATTTCTTCAACTTCTTCAGCAGCTTAAGTCGCAGCTTCTTTTGCTTTGTCTTTACATGATGTAACAGAACTAATTAAAGCAGTAATAAATAAGATTGTTGCAAAATTCTTTTTCATTTTAAAATATTTTAGTGTTTCTGTTACGAAATTAGACATTCACTATCAAAAAAAATTAAAATTATTTTAATGACATTATGACAATTTCATAATATTGGCAGTACTTTTGCCAACTAAATTTAAGATTGAAAAAATTGAATTTACTATGAGTAAAAAAGATATAGAAAACGAGCAAGTGGAATCAACTCAAGCAGAAGCTAATGAAGCGCAAGAGCAAGTTTTAGAAGAACAGACGAAGGAGGAAAAACTTGAGACTGAAATAAAGCAAGAAAAAGATAAGTTTTTACGATTATTTGCAGAGTTTGAAAATTATAAAAGGCGCACAGCAAAAGAGCGTATAGAATTGTTTTCAACCGCTAGTGAGGATGTTATGAAAACCTTACTGCCTGTTCTTGATGATTTTGAGCGCGCATTAGCCCACATTGATGAAGATAAAGAAGCTGAAGAGTTGCGTAAAGGTGTGTTGTTAATTTATCAGAAATTGATAAAAACATTGGAGCACAAAGGGTTGAAGCTTATGGAAGTTAAAAAAGGTGATACTTTTAATGCTGACAATCACGAGGCTATTACTCAAATACCGGCACCTAGTGATGATTTGAAAGGAAAAATTATCGACATAGTTGAAAAAGGATATCTTTTAGGAGAAAAAGTGATTCGTTTTCCAAAAGTAGTTATTGGGCAATAAAATTAAGACATGGCTAAAAGAGATTATTACGAAATATTAGGAATTAATAAAGGGGCAGGTGCTGCTGAAATTAAAAAGGCTTACAGAAAGAAAGCTATTGAATTCCATCCTGATAAGAATCCAGATGATACAGGAGCAGAGGCTAAATTTAAAGAAGCAGCTGAAGCATACGAAGTATTAAGTGACGACAATAAAAAAGCACGTTATGATCAATATGGTCACCAAGCATTTGAGAATGGTGGTGGCGGTGGCGGCTTTGGCGGCGGCGGTATGAATATGGATGATATATTCAGTCAGTTTGGTGATATCTTTGGCGGCGGTGGCGGTGGCTTCTCTGGTTTTGGCGGTGGCGGTGGTCAACGTCGTGTGAAGGGTAGTAATCTGCGTATTCGTGTCAAACTTACTTTAGAAGAAATTGCTCTGGGCGTTGAGAAAAAAGTAAAAGTAAAACGTAAAGTTCAAGCACCAGGTACTACTTATAAAACGTGTTCTACGTGTAACGGTAGTGGGCAAGTAACACGCATTGCAAATACTATTTTGGGAAGAATGCAAACGTCTGCACCTTGTAATGTATGTGGTGGTGCAGGACAAACTATTGATAAAAAACCTAATGATGCCGATGCACAAGGATTAAAAGTTGCTGAAGAAACGGTATCTATAAAAATACCAGCAGGCGTTGTTGATGGCATGCAGCTTAAGGTGTCTGGAAAAGGTAACGAAGCTCCCGGAAATGGAATTTCTGGAGATTTAATTGTTGTTATTGAAGAAGAAACACACGAAAAACTACAGCGTGAAGGCGATAATTTACATTACGATTTATATGTAAGTTTCCCTGATGCTGTTCTAGGAACATCAAAAGAAATTGATACCGTAACAGGTAAAGTGCGTATAAAAGTAGAAGCTGGTGTACAATCTGGTAAAATTTTGCGCCTACGCGGAAAAGGGATCCCGAGTATTAATGGTTATGGTAAGGGAGATTTGTTAGTCCATGTAAATGTTTGGACCCCAAAAACACTAAATAAGCAACAAAAGGAATTTTTTGAGTCTATGGAAGATGATGAGCATTTCGCACCCAAACCAGAAAGTTCAGATAAATCATTTTTTGAGAAAGTAAAAGATATGTTCTCTTAGTAAAACGACTATATTTAAGCTTGTAAATTTATATTACTAGCATCTTTTTAAATTTTAAAATCCGCTTTTTTAAGTGGATTTTTTTTACGAAAAAAGAGAAGATATTTAATAGTTTTGCTAATAGTATTGAAAAAAAAACTATATTTGAATATCACTAATTTAGTTTAGTGATAATTTTTCTTTTTCATAGCAATTTTTTTCCCATCCTTAATTTTATTAGGGGTGGGTTTTGTTTTTTTAATGAAACTCAATTTTCAGAAGACTTTAAGTCGTACTGAAAATTGTAAGTTGAATTAATATCGAATTTATTCCGAGATCACTTTTTCTCTTTAAAAAAATATCTAATTATTTGAATCAAAATTATTACTATAAACATCAATCATTTTAATGTTTATTTGGTAACACAACATTTAATATATTTACCTTTTTATTAGTCAATTAAAAATTTAATATGAATAACTTACTTGAAGTCAATAATGTTTCCAAGTACTTTGGAGATTTTAAAGCTTTAAATGATGTATCAATTACAATACCTAGAGGCAGTATATTTGGTTTATTAGGGCCTAACGGCGCAGGAAAAACGACACTGATAAGAGTTGTTAATCAAATAACTATGCCAGATTCAGGTTCAGTAATTTTAGACGGAGAAGCACTTAGCCAAAAGCATGTTAAGGATATTGGCTACTTGCCAGAAGAACGCGGTTTGTATAAATCAATGAAAGTTGGTGAACAAGCCATATACCTAGCACAGTTAAAAGGGTTAAGTAAAGCTGAAGCTAAAACGCGATTGAAATACTGGTTTGAGCGTTTAGAGATTGGCGACTGGTGGAACAAAAAAATCCAAGAGCTTTCAAAAGGGATGGCGCAAAAAATACAATTTGTAGTTACGGTACTTCATGAACCTAAATTATTAATTTTTGACGAACCATTTTCTGGCTTCGACCCTATAAATGCGAATTTAATAAAGGACGAAATTTTACGATTACGTGAAAACGGAGCAACAGTTATATTTTCTACTCATAGAATGGAATCGGTTGAAGAATTGTGTGATGATATTGCTTTGATACATAAATCAAATAAAATATTAGAAGGAAAATTGGTAGACATAAAACGTCAATACAAAATTAATACATACGAGGTAGGTATAAGGCCTTACAATCGTGCCTTGTTAGAAAAAGAATTGTCTGAAAAATTTAATGTTTCTAAAGCCAATTTTAGAACGTTGGAAGATGAGTTAAAGCTCAATATTAAACTTCAGCAAGGTGAAAAACCAAATGATTTATTGAGCTATCTAACTGATAAAGGAGAAGTGTCTCATTTTGTAGAACTTATACCTAGTGTTAACGATATTTTTATTCAAGCCGTTAATAACAACTAACTTTATGAACCATTTACCACTTATTATAAAACGTGAATATTTAACTAAGGTTAAAAATAAATCGTTTATTATGATGACGTTCTTGAGTCCTCTCATATTTATAGCACTTATTGCATTTGTTGCCTACTTATCTCAACTAAATAATGACAAAATTAGAGTGGTGTCTATTTTAGATGAATCTGGGCTGGTAAAAGATGTTTTTAAAAACTCAGGAAATACATCTTATAATATCCTTGAAGGAATGTCGGTTGAGGATGCAAAAATGCTAGTTCTAGAAACAAAAGGATATGGATTATTGCATATTGATGATATTACAGAAGGAAAACTAACATCAAAAGATCTGACTTTCTACTCAGAAGAGTCGCCGTCACTAACTTTAATTTCAAATTTAGAAAGTGAAATTCAGTCAGAACTAACACTTCAGAATAGAATTAGAGAAGGTATTGATGTTGAAAAGTTAAAGGCTTCTAGAGTTAATATAGAAATTAATCAAGAAAGTTTTGAAGGCGAAAAGACATCAAAAGTTGATAGTATTGTTAAACTTATTTTTGGAGGTGCAGCAGGGTATCTGTTATTTATGTTCATAATTATATATGGAAACATGATTATGCGAAGTGTAATTGAAGAAAAAACAAGTAGAATTATAGAAGTTATTATTTCTTCAGTAAAACCAATGCAATTAATGCTAGGAAAGATTATTGGAACATCTTTAGCTGGTATTACACAGTTTGTAATTTGGATTATTTTAGGTAGTGTTTTAATGACGGTGGCTTCTTTAATTCTAGGCATTGATATGGCTCAAATGGAAACACCACAACAACAGGTGTTGGAACGAGCTATGGAGAATCCTGAAGTAAATCTTCAACTTCAAAATATGGTCGCAGCGTTTTATAATTTGCCATTAACCAATTTAATTATAGCATTTATTTTGTTTTTTATTGGTGGTTATTTATTGTATAGTTCGTTATATGCCGCTATTGGTGCAGCAGTTGATAATGAAACGGATACACAACAATTTATGTTGCCCATAATTATGCCTCTTGTTTTAGCGGTTTATATTGGTATATTTACAGTTATTGAAGACCCACACGGAACTGTTTCAACCGTATTTTCGTTTATACCATTAACATCACCAGTAGTTATGCTTATGCGAATTCCTTTTGGTGTTCCAATTTGGCAGCAAGTTTTATCTTTATTAATACTAGTTGCTTCATTTATGTTTACGGTTTGGTTTGCTGCAAAAATATATCGTGTTGGAATTTTGATGTATGGGAAGAAACCAAGTTATAAAGAATTGATTAAATGGATAAAGTATTAATATGGAAAAGTTAAAGAGTATACTTAATTATACTTTCAATCTTACTAATGATATTAGTATTTCAGTAAAAGGAATATTGCTAGTTATTATAGTTATTATGGTTACGTCTTTTGTTCTAAATGTATTTAGAAGAGTACTAACAAGACGATTGCCAAATGAAGATAAAGCTAAGTTTAAAATATTATTTGGTTATGGTAAATGGATAGTTTATCTAATTATATTACTAATAACCTTTAATGGTATTGGTGTTAATGTAACTGCCGTTTTTGCGGCATCTGCGGCACTATTAATTGGTGTTGGTTTAGCATTACAAACCTTATTCCAAGATATTATTGCTGGGGTGTTAATTTTATTAGATCAAACGATTCATGTAGGCGATATTGTTGAGATTGATGGTAAAGTTGGTCGCGTAGATGAGATAAAATTAAGAACTACAAGAGCCGTAACTATAGATAACAAGGTGCTCATTATTCCGCACCATCTATATCTTACTAATAGTTTATATAATTGGACTCAGAATGGTTCAACAACTCGCGAATCGGTTGTAGTTGGTGTTGCTTATGGTAGTGATGTGCAATTGGTTAAAAAACTACTTTTAGAAGCTGCAAATAATCATGAATTGATTTTAAAGCAACCAGCCGCATATGTGTTCTTTACAAATTTTGGCGATAGTGCTTTAGAGTTTAAACTAGTTTTCACTTTAAATGATAGTTTTCAGGGAGCCATTCCTAAAAGTGATTTACGTTTTGAAATAGATAGACTATTTAGAGAAAACAACATTAGTATACCATTCCCACAAAGAGATATCCATATTATTCAAAAGCCAAAGTAAATTTAAAATTAATCGGGGAATGAATCAAAGAATAAGAAAGGAAACTAGATATGTAGTGGTATTATGTTTCTTTTTTGTTTTTCAATTTTCAATTGCGCAACTCACAGATATAGCGAGGTTAGAATATTCATTTATTCCTCAAAGTAAATCTGAAGATCAGTATACGAGATTGCGAGCACTTTTAAATTATCCTATAGAAGTTAAGAATGATGCTTATTTTATAATTGGAGCAGAGTATAATAGAATTTTTCTCAATTTAGAAGAGAATTATCCATTTGATACATCGGTTTTAGATAGAATTCATATCATAGATTTAAACATTGGTTATACTTTTAAATGGAATGAAAAGTGGCGATTGGGAGTAAAATTTAATCCTAGAATAGCCTCAACACTTACTAAATCGTTAAGCGCAGATGATTATTTTTTGAATGGAGGGGTCTTTTTAATAAATGACAGAACTAAAGATGAAAGTTTAAAACGATCCTACCGTTTAATTATAGGATTAACATATAATGCAACTGTAGGCTTGCCGTTTCCGCTCCCATTTGTTAGTTATTATAGGAGAATTAATGAAAAATGGAGTTTTAATGCGGGAATACCAAAGTCTAATTTGAAATATACGTTTAATAAGCGAAATAACTTGCAAGCTTTTGTTGGACTAGACGGTTACTTGGCTCACCTGCAAAACGCGGTTGTAATAAATGGACAAAATATAGATCATATTTCATTATCTGTAGCCATTGGAGGATTTGGGTATGAATATTGCTTTACTAAACATTTAGTAGCTTATATCTACACGGGTTATACACTAAGATTAAATAACGTTTTACGTAATAAAAGCAAAGATGAAATTCTTAAATTAAGTGATTTAAATACATTTTATTTAAGAACTGGATTAAAATTTAAAATTTAAGTATGTCAAAAATATTAGTAATAGAGGATGAGGCAGCGATTAGACGTGTGCTTGTAAAAATTCTTTCAGAAGAAAATGAAGCCTATAAAGTAGATGAAGCTGAAGATGGTTTATTAGGTATAGAAAAAATAAAAAAGGAGGATTTTGATTTAATACTTTGTGATATCAAAATGCCAAAAATGGATGGCGTTGAAGTCTTAGAAGCTGTCAAAAAAATTAAACCTGAAATACCAATAGTTATGATTTCTGGTCATGGCGATTTAGATACCGCTGTAAATACTATGCGTTTAGGAGCTTTTGATTATATCTCAAAACCACCAGATTTAAATAGATTACTAAATACCGTTAGAAATGCTTTAGATAGAAAAGAATTGGTTGTAGAAAATAAAATTCTTAAGAAAAAGGTTAGTAAAAAATATGAGATGATTGGTGAAAGCGACGCTATTTCACAAATTAAAGATATCATTGATAAAGTAGCTCCAACCGACGCTCGTGTTTTAATTACTGGACCAAATGGAACAGGTAAAGAGCTAGTAGCACATTGGTTACACGAAAAGAGTGCACGTGCAAAAGGTAATTTAATTGAAGTAAATTGTGCGGCAATACCAAGTGAATTAATTGAAAGTGAGTTATTCGGACATGTAAAAGGTGCCTTTACAAGTGCTAATAAAGACAGAGCAGGAAAGTTCGAAGCTGCCAACGGAGGTACTCTTTTTCTGGATGAAATAGGAGACATGAGCTTATCAGCTCAAGCTAAAGTTTTACGTGCATTACAAGAAAGTAGAGTTCAGCGTGTTGGTAGCGATAGAGATATTAAAGTTGATGTTCGTGTTGTAGCAGCAACAAATAAGAATTTAAAAAAGGAAATTGAAGAAGGTAGATTTCGTGAAGATTTATATCACAGGCTGGCTGTAATTTTAATTAAAGTTCCAGCGTTGAATGAGAGACGAGATGACATTCCGTTATTAGTAAGTCATTTCTCAGAAAAAATAGCAAACGAACAAGGTACCGCTAAAAAAATTTTTTCGGATAAGGCTATAAAATTGCTTCAAGAGTATGACTGGACGGGGAATATTAGAGAACTTCGTAACGTGATAGAACGCTTGATTATCCTTGGAGGCATTGAAGTGAGCGTACAAGATGTAAAACTATTTGCATCTAAATAATACAAAAAGCCTGTTTAAAAAGGCTTTTATATTTAATTTATAATGTTGAGCGTGTCGAAAAGGATGTTGATAATCATCAATTTAAAATATTTCGACAAGCTCAGTATGATTTAGAATCATACTTTTTAGACTATATCTTTGATATGTTTAATAAAATCATCTATTCTTAATTTTATTTTCTCATTTAATGTGTCATTTTTAACATAAGTATGAATATCTCCCAAATAATTCATGCCTAAATACTTAGCAGATTCAACAAAAGGCATATTAAATCCATCTATTAAATTATCATGATTACTCGTGCTAATCATGGCCATGTTTTTTCCTCGTAATTGACGCCCAGTATCTTTATGTATTCGGAGTATATCAGAAATTCTATCAAAAAACACTTTTAGTACACCACTCATACTATACCAATAGATAGGAGTAGCGAAGATTATGGTATCATATGTTTTTATAATATTGGTGATTAACTCTATAAAATCATCATCTTTATTTTTATACTCATAATCATAATGTCCAATATTCTTGTTGTGTAAGTCAATAACATCAATGGTGTTTTTTGATGCCATGTAATTAACAATTTTATTAGTATCACCTCCGCTTCTAGAGCTTCCTTGTATAATAACAGTCTTATTCATAATTCAAAATATAATAACAAAGGAACAACTTTAAAAAAATACAAATATCGATTTCAAATAGAAACAATTAATGTTAAGCATGATAAAATCAATAGCATTTTTATATATTTAATCCAGATAAAATACCGACTATGAATGACTATAAAGTAACTTCAAACATATCTTTAAAAAATTCGAAAACAAAAGTTGTTATAAACGACGCCGAAAAAGAACTTAAAAAGGTTAGGAAGCAATTAGGAAAACTTCAAGACACCTTATATGCTCACGGAAAATATGCCGTTTTAGTATGCCTTCAGGGTATGGATACTTCTGGAAAAGACAGTTTAATTCGCGAAGTGTTTAAAGATTTTAACGCCAGAGGAGTTGAAGTTCATAGTTTTAAAGTGCCTACAGAATTAGAATTGAAGCACGATTATTTATGGCGTCATTACATAGTACTGCCTTCTCGCGGAAAGTTTGGAGTTTTTAATAGAACGCACTACGAAAATGTATTGGTAACTCGTGTGCACCCTGGATATATTATGGGTGAAAATATTCCAGATGTTCATTCCGTAGATGATATTAATGAGGCTTTTTGGAATAAACGTTTCGATCAGATAAACAATTTTGAGAAACACCTAGCTGAAAGCGGAACTATCATTTTTAAATTCTATTTAAATCTGTCAAAACAAGAACAGAAAAACAGATTATTACGTCGTTTGCGAAAACAAGAAAAAAACTGGAAATTCTCACCTGGCGATTTAAAAGAGCGTAAACTCTGGGATAAATACCAAACCTATTATGAAGATGCCATTAACAGAACATCTAAACCACATGCGCCATGGTACACCATTCCTGCCGATGATAAACCTTCAGCAAGATATTTGGTCGCAAAAACCATGTTCGATGCCTTAAGTGCATACACCGATATTAAAGAACCAGAATTGGATGACGACATTAAAGCGAATATTGAATTATATAAACAACAACTTAATAGCGAATAGTTTTTGGGCGTTTTAACACGCTTTCACTACTCAATTTTTTTGCGAAAAATCAAAAAGGATTTCAAATATTTAGCCTGTGGTGAGCGCAGTCGAAACATTCAATCATTAACGCAAATGCCTCAAGGTATTAACACAAATTTAAGTTTAATACACAACTTTTAAGAAATAGTATCTTTAAGCATAAAAATATTCTATGAAAATTTTAAAATCAATTCTACTTTTTGTTTCAGTAATATCTATAGTAAGTATTAATGCTCAAACTGATGCAGAAGTTATAAAAACGATTTACAAACAATCTTTAACCAATGGGAAAAGTTACGATTGGTTAAACCATTTATCAAACCAAATTGGTAGCAGATTATCAGGCTCTCTAGGAGCAGAACGTGCAGTGGCTTACACCAAAGAAGAAATGGAAAAACTTGGTTTAGATAAGGTTTGGTTACAACCGGTTATGGTACCTAAATGGGTTAGAGGGGCACAAGAATTTGCTTTTATAGAAAGTACTCCGGGAAAAACCACTAACGTTAATATTTGTGCTCTAGGAGGTTCAATAGCTACTCCAGCTTTAGGTTTAAAAGCAGAAGTTGTTGAGGTAAAGAACTTCGAGGATTTAGAAGCACTTGGTCCAGAAAACATTGAAGGTAAAATTGTATTTTATAACCGTCCAATGCAAGCCGATTTAATTCTCACCTTTGAAGCCTATGGAGGTTGTGTAAACCAACGTTATAAAGGTGCGGTTGAGGCCATAAAATATGGAGCTGTGGGTGTTATTGTGCGTTCTATGAATTTACGAATGGACGACTTTCCGCATACAGGAAGTATGACGTATGATAATTTACCTGTGGATAGACGAATTCCTTCAGCTGCAATTAGCACCAACGATGCAGAGTTATTAAGTACCATGTTAAAATTGGATAAGTCTATTAAATTTTATTTTAAGCAAAATTGTAAGCAACTTAAAGATGTACAATCTTATAATGTTGTTGGACAAATTACTGGAAGTGAATTCCCGAATGAATATATGATTGTTGGCGGGCATTTAGACTCATGGGATTTGGGGGATGGCTCTCACGATGATGGGGCAGGTGTAGTACAATCTATGGATGTTCTTAGATTATTAAAGGAATCTAGTATAAAACCAAAAAGAAGCATTAGAGTTGTTTTATTTATGAATGAAGAAAACGGTTTACGCGGTGGAAAAAAATACGCTGAGCTTGCTAAACAAAAAGGTGAAAATCATGTATTTGCTTTAGAAAGTGATTCAGGAGGGTTTACACCTCGTGGTTTTAGTTTCGATTGTAACGACGCTAGTTTTAATCAAGTTTTAAGCTGGCAGCCACTTTTCAAACCCTATCTTATTCATTATTTTGAAAAGGGTGGAAGTGGAGCCGATGTTGGCCCTTTAAAAACAGAGACCAATGTTTTAGCGGGCTTACGTCCAGACTCTCAACGTTATTTTGATCATCACCATGCCAGTAATGATACATTTGATGCGATAAATAAGCGCGAACTAGAATTAGGAGCAGCAACAATGACATCTTTGGTTTATTTATTTGATAAATATGGAGTAAATCCAATTCCGAATAAAACGCTAATAAAAAATTAATACATACATTATTGATTTTAGAACGAGAATTGAATGAAAAAAATCACATTGTTATTAGCTTTTATGACTAGTATTGGTATGGCACAGGATAAAGAAATATTACCATATTACGAAATACCAGAACACGCTGATAGTTATACAGCAGGAAGTGCAGCCTCCCGAATGTTAGATGGATTAGGATTTCGTTATTATTGGGCGACAGAAGGTTTAAGAGTGGAAGATTTAGCGTATAAACCAAGTGAATCTGGACGAACAAGTGCTGAAACTATCGATCATTTATTAGGGCTTTCTAATTTTATATTCAATAGTATCTCAACAGAAAAAAGTAGTGATAAAAATGAAACACTAACTTTTATTGAAAAGCGAAAACAAACCTTATTAAATATAAAAAAAGCTTCAGAGATTTTAAGAACAATAGATGATATCTCTCAGTTTGACAATGATAGATTTCCATTTTGGAATATTATTAATGGTCCAATATCAGATGCTTTATGGCACTGTGGACAGGTAGTGATGTTGAGACGAGCTTCTGGAAACCCTTTTAATTCTAAAGTTAATGTGTTTTCAGGAAAGTTAAGAGAGTAATTTATTGGTTTTTATCTTTTTAATGTATTAGCTCACCAATCTTATACTTAGCCCAGCGAAAAGGATGATAGCAAATACCATAACAATATCTAAACCACTCATAGCCATAAATCTAGCAAATATACTATGGTCTTAAAGGTCTTTATCGCTTTTTAATAGTTATTTAACTTACCCGCTTTATGGTTTTAATGTTTAATTAAATCATTTCAATTTATTTTTATAAACTTTAATGAGTACATAAATAAGGCTCAAAATTCCGATTAATATTCCGGCAGCAATAGCCTCAACTTTACCAAGATTAGATAGAAAATAAATTATAATTCCCATAGCTAGAATAGGAACCACCAAACCACCAGGTATTTTAAATTCATCGGATTGAGCTTTTTGAGAATATCTCAATTTCACTACTGATATTGCAATACCAAAATAGATGATAAGCATGGAGCTACTGGCTATGATGGCTAATTTCTCAAAATTTCCTGAAGCTGCAATAAAAAACGCTAAACATGCATATATTATGATTGCGATATAAGGCGTGGAAAAGGATTTATGAATTTTAGACAAACTTTTAATAGGAATAACTTGGTCTCTAGCTCCTGCATATAACAACCTTGGGTTGTTTAATATAGAACCGCTTAAAAAGCCAAACATTGAAATAGCAGCGCCTATAATTAATATAGTAAACCCTATTGGTCCAAAAATCACTTTTGCAGTTTCCGCCAGAGGTGTTGCTGTGAAATTTGGTAATGCACTACCTAAAACCCCTTGACATACAGTTTGTATTAAAGCATAAAGAATGACTACAGATAATATACTTATTAAAATAGCTCTCGGAATAGTGCGCTTAGGATTAATAACCTCTCCGCCAACAATGAGTCCTGTTTCACAACCTTGAAAAGCAAAAAAAAGAATGAGAGATGTTTCTCCCAATTGTTTTAAACTTGGAGCAGACTCTATTTGAAGATTTATGAAATTAACATCTTTCCATCCAAAAACTACAAGTAATAATAACGGGATAAGTTTTGCCATAGTATTAAATTTTACGAGGCCAATACCCTGTTTAATTCCAACGACGTTTACAGTTGCTAATCCGAAGAAAATTACAAATAAAAAGAGCAGCCTAACCCATTGTATTTCAAAAAAGGGGTACATAGAACCCAATATATCTATTAATACATTGGATACTGCCGCATCAGCAAATAATGTTCCTGCTGCAGTAAAAAAGCCTCCTATAAAACCTGCGTAATCACCAAATGCTGTTTGAATGTATGCATAAGGTCCGCCAGTGATCGTTACTTTACTGCCTGCTTCAGCAAAACAAAGGGTGATGAGTGCTATTAAAATACCACAAAAGAAATAAGCGACAATACTTGAGGCTCCCATTTTAGAGGCTACAATAGCAGGTAGAGCAAAAATCCCAGCACCAATTATAATATTCATAATATTGGCAGATAGGCCTAATACACCAACACTTCTTTTTAGTCCCTCTTCTTTTGAAATCATATTTATTTATAAAATTACAGGTAACTCAACCACCATTTATCTTTATTATTTTGTTTATAGAGGTCGAACTTTTTACAGAGTGGAAATAATAGTAGAATTATTACAATCCAAACCAAATAAACAGAACCAAGGTTCTAGCCGAAGCCTTTTAATGCAGGTGAGTCTGTAACCCAATCTTTTAGAATCATTTTTTTCCAACCAAACCCTGAAAGTTCAGCAAAAAGCAATGCTAAAGTATGAATTAAATAAATATAAAAAATAGAAAAGAATAATGGCAATCTTCCAAAAGTTTTGAAATCTATTATGAAATACTAATGAAACAATCTGTAGAATAAAAAAAATGCTCAACATATGTTGAGCATTTTTTTTTATTTACTTTTTTGGAGCTTTCGTTGTTGTTTTATGGTAAGTGTACTTCCATCATGACTCCATCCAGGTGCACCAAATGCATACATGAATTTATGATACCAGTTTTTGGATTTTTTCATGTCATTCCAAATATCTTTATACTCATGAGTTAAGATAATTAATGGATTGTATGAATTTGGAGCATGTGTAACCCCATATTTTATATCTATTGTTTCATCTAGCTCTTTCCAAGTTCCAAAAATTTTATCAAAAATATTTAAGAAACCGCCATGGTTTTTGTCCATATATTCAACATTCTGAGCATGGTGTACTTGATGCATGGTGTGCGTGTTAAAAACTTTTTCTATAATACCCATTTTAGGAACGTAAACAGAGTGTAATTGAAATTGCCATAGGGCTTCTATACCCAAACAAACAACTAGCATTTCGGGAGGAAAGCCCACTGCTGGAATCCACATATAAAAAAAGGGTTTATAAAAAATAGTAAACCAACCGTTTCTTACGGCGGTGCCTAAATTAAAATTATCTGAGGAATGATGAACAATATGTGCAGCCCAAAAAAAACGGACATTGTGGTTTTGTCTGTGAAACCAATAGTAACTAAAATCATCAGCTAATTGGCATATTATCCATATATACCAAGCATAACCAAAAGATTTCCAACCCATAATATTGGTGCGAATACCATCAATTTCTGGATTAAATATTTCATAAACAAAATTAAAAAGAACTATGGCTGCTATAGTTTTAGTTAGAGGAGCAAGAATAGCAGAACCAATACCCATGGTTAGACTAGCAGCTAAATCCTTCCATTTATATAAATCTTTTTTTTCTTTGTGATGTTTACTGTAAGATAATTCGAGAAGAATTAAACCAAGAAAACAAGGAACACCGTAAACAAGTGGGTTCGTAAAATCCATTAAAATTTTTCTTTTCTCAAAAATAGACCGATTTCGTGAGTAAATTTAAATAACATCGGTTTATTTTAAAAAAAAAAGGCTTTTAAAGCTATTTTGTCTTAAAAAGCCTTTTGGGTTGTAGAAAGAATATTACTTTACTAATACCGGTTCCTTTTTTGTGTTAAAATTAACCTCAATTTGATTACTCATTATATCTTCAAATGTTTCTCTTTTTCGTATTAAATGAGCTTTTTCATTATACCATAAAACTTCAGCAGGTCGGAATCTAGAATTATAATTACTTGCCATTGAGAAGCAATATGCACCAGTATTTTTAAAACATAAAATATCACCTTCATTAATTTCGTTAATGCGTCTATTGTTTCCAAAAGTATCTGTTTCACATATATAACCAACAACAGTATAAAAACGCTCTCTACCTTTCGGGTTAGAAATATTAACTATATCATGATGAGAACCATATAACATGGGGCGTATCAAATGATTAAATCCAGAATCTACCTGAGCAAAAACCGTTGATGTGGTTTGTTTTACGGCATTTACTTTAGTTAAAAAACGGCCAGATTCGCTAACCAAAAATTTACCAGGTTCAAAAGCTAGGATTAAATCCTTACCATATTCTTTACAAAAGGCATTAAACCGAGAAGATAGTTTTTCACCCAATTCTTCAATATTTGTTTCAATATCACCTTGTTTGTAGGGCACTTTAAATCCTGAGCCAAAATCGATGAAATCTAAATTTTTAAACTGTTGGGCCGTATCAAATAATATTTCACTAGCATATAAAAACACCTCAATATCTAGAATATCACTACCCGTATGCATGTGAATACCGTTGATAGTCATTTTAGTGTTTTCGACAATTCTTAATATATGAGGTATTTGATGAATTGAAATACCAAATTTAGAATCGATGTGACCTACAGAAATATTAGCATTTCCTCCAGCCATAACGTGAGGGTTAATACGTATACATACAGGAGTTTTTGGATGCTTAGTACCAAATTGTTCTAAGATAGATAAATTGTCAATGTTGATTTGAACACCTAATTTTGCAGCCTGTTCTATCTCCTTTAACGAGACTCCATTTGGTGTGTAGATAATTTCCTCTGGAGAAAATCCCGCAGCTAAACCTAATTGAACTTCTTGAATTGAAACGGTATCGATACCAGATCCGAGTGACTTAAAAAGCTTTAAAATAGAAATGTTAGACAATGCCTTGACAGCATAATTAAGTTTTAGTTTCTTAACTCCTTTAAAGGCATTGGTTAGCCTATTATACTGAGTTGTAATTTTTTCAGCATCATAAACATAAACGGGGCTTCCAAACTCTTCTGCAATTTTAAGCATCTGACTATCTAACATAGGTTTTTTAATTTTTGTCAAAGATATTTTTTTGAAACTTATAAAAAATAAATAAATAAAAAATAATACAAATTAAACATTTTGTTAATTATTTAACAACTATAGTATAGGCCTTAATTTATCAAAGTTTTCACAATTAAATATTAGGGTAAGTAAACGCTATTATTTACATTTGTGAATCTTAAAAAAGAAGCGATATTATGAATTTACACGAATACCAAGGTAAAGATATATTAAGCAGTTTTGGAGTGCGCATACAACGTGGTATAGTAGCCCAAAATGCACAAGAAGCTGTTGCTGCTGCAAAGCAATTAACTAATGAAACTGGAACGAGTTGGCACGTTATAAAAGCACAAGTTCATGCCGGAGGAAGAGGAAAAGGTGGCGGTGTTAAAATTGCTAAAAGCTTAAAAGAAGTTGAAGAGATTGCTGGACAAATTATAGGAATGGATTTGGTAACACCTCAAACTTCAGCTGAAGGTAAGCGTGTACATCAAGTTTTAGTTGCAGAAGATGTGTATTACCCGGGTGAAAGTGAAACAAGTGAGTTTTATATATCCGTTTTATTAAATAGAGGAACTGGCCGTAATATGATTATGTATTCTACTGAAGGTGGAATGGATATTGAAACGGTAGCAGAAGAGACGCCACATTTAATTTTTACAGAAGAAGTTGATCCTACTGTTGGTTTAATGCCATTTCAAGCAAGACGCATTGCTTTTAATTTAGGATTATCTGGAATGGCATTTAAAGAAATGACAAAGTTTGTTACTAATCTTTATACAGCTTATGTAAAATCTGATTCATCTTTATTTGAAATTAATCCGGTTTTAAAAACAAGTGATGATAAAATAATGGCTGTTGATGCTAAAGTGACTATTGATGATAATGCTTTATTTAGACATAAGAACTATGTTGATTTACGAGATGTACGTGAAGAAAGCGCTATCGAAGTTGAAGCTGGAGAACTTGGTTTAAACTATGTTGACCTAGAAGGAAATGTTGGTTGTATGGTGAATGGAGCGGGTTTAGCAATGGCTACAATGGATTTAATTAAACAAGCAGGAGGAGAGCCAGCTAACTTTCTAGATGTTGGTGGTACTGCCGATGCTGCACGTGTTGAAGCTGCATTTAAAATCATATTAAAAGATCCAGCAGTTAAAGCAATTCTTATTAATATTTTTGGTGGTATTGTTCGATGTGATCGTGTTGCACAGGGTGTCATTGATGCTTATAAAAATATGGGAACTATAAATGTGCCTATCATTGTACGTTTACAAGGGACTAACGCAGATATCGCTAAAGAATTAATTGATAATTCAGGATTAGACGTAATGAGTGCAACTGAGTTTCAAGAAGCTGCTGATAAAGTACAGCAAGTATTGTCTTGAAATTGTTTGTTAATGCTGAATTTGTATCAGCATCTGATATAAAAAAAAGAGTAACTTTAATTGTTACTCTTTTTTTGTGTATTACTTTTTTCTCCCTTTTTTGGCATGGGCCCTCTAAGGTGAATTACAAGTCCGTTTAAAAAGTTACGTAAAATTTGGTCGCCACATTCCATATATTTAGGATGGTCTTCTTTTCTAAACAAAGCGCCCAGCTCACTTTTTGAAATTCTAAAATCTACGAGTTCTAAAATCTTTACTATATCATCATCACGTAATTTTAAAGCTACTCTTAATTTTTTTAAAATATCGTTGTTCGTCATAATTTTTTAATTGATTTTTAATGGATGTATTTCATCGATTATCATAATTAGCTTAATCAAAACTAACGTTTAGCTAGCTTCTGTAAAGATACCTTAAATGTTGGGATTAATAATTAATTTTTATTACAAAAGATATCATTATAAAAAACTGATTACGAATATATTAGGTGTATTTTATTTAGGCGAAATAATGATTTAATAAAAGATGAAATGCAATTTTTTTAGTTTAATAAAATCAAATTATTGATGAAGTAAACATTAATCACGATTAAATACCTACTGTTTTTCGATAAGTTACATTATATCTACGATTATTAAAAGACTGTTCTGCCTAACTTTATGTTGTAATTAATGTATACCTAAAGAAAACCTAATAGCATGGTAAATAGAGTAGAAAAATTAAGCCTTTTGTCAGAAATGATAGCTTTTGCTAAACATGATAAAGATATAAGACGTCTAGAGTATAATTTCCTATTAGGAGTAGCGAAGCAATTAGATATTTCTCGTGAAGATTTTGAATATTTGTTAGAAAATCCGGTAACATACACGCATTTAAAATCACACAGTGAGCGTATTGTTCAGTTTCATAGATTAGTTTTATTGATGAACATTGAACAAGAGTTTAATGAAGACAATAATTCAGCAGGAGTTATCAAGTTATATAATTTTGGTTTGAGAATGGGACTTAGTCACGAATCTATAACTAAGGTTTTATATTTAATGGAAAGCTTTCCAAACAAAATTGTACCACCAGATGTTTTGATAGATATTTTCAAAACACAATATAATTAAAATTCAGTTCATTTAGATTATTCTAAAAGACATCAAATATTAGTGTTGATTATAATTTACAAAGAGTAGATTGCTAAAAAGCTAAAAGTTTATACTTTTAGCTTTTCTAGTTTATTTTGGTAGTTTTTTATTTCGTCGCGCAGTTTTGCTGCTATAATAAAGTCTAAAGCTTTTGCGGCACCTTCCATAAGTTTTCTTTTTTCTCTTATTTTATTCTCAAGTTCAGATTTACTCAGGTAGTCACTTTCTGGTTCAGCAGCTTTCAATGCTTCTAATTCATAACTGTAAGTACTAACTGAATTTTTTGATAAGGCATTATCTAAACTTTTATTTAGAGCCGTTGGAGTTATGTTGTGTTTAGTATTGTAAGCTACTTGTCTCTTGCGTCTGTATTCGGTTTCATCAATTGTTTTCTGCATACTTTTAGTTATTTTATCTGCATACATAATAGCTTTTCCATTTAGGTGTCTAGCAGCTCTACCTACTGTTTGTGTTAAGGAACGTGCGGAACGTAAAAACCCTTCTTTATCAGCATCCAAAATAGCAACTAACGAGACTTCTGGTAGGTCTAAACCTTCACGTAATAAGTTTACACCAACTAAAACATCAAATAGACCTTTCCTTAAATCTTGCATGATTTCAACACGTTCCAAAGTATCTACATCACTATGAATGTAGCGGCACCGAATTTGAATTCTATCTAAATATTTAGTTAATTCTTCAGCCATACGTTTGGTGAGTGTAGTCACCAAAGTACGTTCGTCTTTTTCAATGCGTTGTTGAATTTCTTCAATTAAATCATCAATCTGATTTAAACTGGGGCGGATTTCAATAATTGGATCTAGTAAGCCGGTTGGTCGAATTACTTGCTCCACATAAACGCCGTCTGTTTTTTGTAATTCATAATCGGCAGGTGTGGCACTTACGTAAATCACCTGATTCTGAATAGCTTCAAATTCTTCAAATTTCAATGGTCTGTTATCCATAGCTGCTGGAAGTCTGAAACCATAGTCAACTAGATTTTCTTTTCTGCTTCGGTCACCTCCATACATGGCATGTACTTGTGAAATAGTTACATGACTTTCATCGACTACCATTAAATAATCATCTGGGAAATAATCTAGTAAACAGAATGGACGCGTACCAGGAAGCCTGCGGTCCAAATAGCGTGAGTAGTTTTCAATACCAGAACAATAGCCTAATTCACGTATCATTTCTAAGTCGAATTCCGTACGTTCTTTAAGGCGTTTTGCTTCTAAGTGTTTACCAATCTCTTTAAAATAATCATGTTGTTTTACTAAATCATCCTGAATTTCTTTAATAGCACCTTGCAACACATCAGGAGATGTTACAAACATATTTGCTGGATATATAGTAAGTTGGTCATATTTTTCAATGACTTTATTTGTTTGAATATTAAAGGCTTCAATATCTTCTATTTCATCACCAAAAAAGTGAATTCTAAAAGCATCATCAGTATAACTCGGAAAAATATCAACCGTATCTCCTTTTATTCTGAAATTACCATGCTTAAAATCTGCTTCTGTTCTAGAATATAGACTTTGCACCAATTGATGTAATAATTTTGTTCGAGAAATAACCTGATCACGTTTTAAAGAAATTACATTCTTTTGAAACTCAACAGGGTTTCCAATACCATATATGCAAGAAACGGAAGCGACAACTAGAACATCTCTACGACCAGAAAGAAGTGATGATGTTGCGCTTAAACGCATTTTTTCTATCTCTTCATTTATAGATAAATCTTTTTCTATATAAACCCCCGAAACAGGAATATAAGCTTCCGGTTGGTAATAATCGTAATAGGATACAAAATACTCAACTGCATTATTAGGGAAAAACTGTTTAAATTCAGAATATAATTGGGCTGCTAATGTTTTATTATGCGCTAAAACCAAGGTTGGCCGTTGAACTTCTTCAATAACATTGGCAACTGTAAAGGTTTTTCCAGAGCCTGTGACACCAAGTAGGGTTTGGTATTTTTCGTTTGAAGAGATGCCATTTACAAGTTGTTTTATAGCTTGTGGCTGATCTCCAGTAGGACTAAACTCTGATTCAATTTGGAACTTCATGGTGCAAAATTACGCAAAATATACATGCTATCTTTTTAAAGTGAAATGACCCGAAAACTGTCTACCATCTTCAAGTGAAACTTGAAACCAATAATCATCCGTGGGTAATATAGCTCCATTATAAGTGCCATCCCACCCATCATATTGAACCAATAATTGCTTTAGTAATTTACCGTAACGATCATAAATTAGAACAGTCGTGTTAGGTTGAATCGTTTCGTTAACTCCTTCAATCTTCCAAAAATCATTAAGACCATCTCCATTCGGAGTAAAGTATTTTGGATATCCAATTACTGAAATATCTAAAGTTGATATTCCGCAAATATCATCCTTAACATGTATGGTATAAAAACCAGCTCTAACATTATCAAAGAAAGGTTCATTTTGATATACAATAAAAGTAGAACCTTCTTCCTGTAAAGCATATTCATAATGACCCATGCCTAAATTAGTAGTATTAATCGTTACAGAGTTATTTTCTGAAAGGTCAACTATGATCACATCTTCTTGGGTTATAGTAGCAATTTCAGAAGCATCTACATAAATTTCTCTAGCTCTATAGCAACCAGTGCCATCAGTTTTGGAAAGTGTAACTGTATAAGTTCCTGGGGTTGAAATCGTAATTGTTCTATCATTTGAGATAAATTGATTGGTACTTGTTCCGTCCAAACTTGTCCATAGCCACTCATAATCAAAAGTTTCAGATGAATTGAATTCGAAAGGTTCTAGCAAAATTGAAAATGTAGGATCAGATGAACAAACTATATGAGGAGATTCCACAGTAAAATCTGGAAGTGGGTTTACTACCATATTAATAATGGCATTAGCAACGCAAGATCTATTGTTCGGATTTACAACTTCAACAATAATTATTTGGTTTTCGGAAATTAGAGGGTTTGGTAAGCTTGACTGATTAAATTGATAAATACCATTCTCGTCAAAAAAAGCATAATAAATTTCCATACCTGTTTGAGTTCCTAAAATAGTACTTGTAAAAGCCGAAGTGTCGAAAGGGTAAATCCCATCATCATCAATATCGCCAGCATCACCATCACATACTACTTGTTGAGGAATGGAGTTAGCAATAGGTTGTTCATCTATAACAAAGTCTATAGTCGTTTCATCATAACATGCACCATCGGGGTCTTGTGTGTTATTATTAGTAACTCTAATAGTAATGGTTTGGTTTTCGGTTAAAAATGTGGGTTGTATTGGGCTTGTTACAGATGTTCCATCAGTGTATAATAAAGGATTTCCATTTGAATCAAAATAAGCAATAGTTACATTCAAAGGGTTTTGTCCATTTAAAACACCTGCTTCTAGTTGAGACACATCGAAAGGATAGTTTAAAACTATATCTGTTATATCAAAATCACATACTCTTGCAATTGTTATAGGATTAGCTATTGGTAAAGCTTCAACATTTAAAAGATTTGGAAATTCTTCAAGGCCTAAACAATCGTTTCCTAAATCGCTTTTTACTCTTACCCAAATACTTTGAATATTTGGAGAATTTGTATTTTCATGATTAGCAATATCTAATATTTCATTGGTTTCTAACTCAGCATCGGTTTGACTTTCATAAAAATGAACACTCACATTAAAAGTAGAAAATATATTAGTGCTAATATCGTTTCTAATATCTGTCATATCAAAAACAGAAACACCATCTCTATTATCAGAGCCATCATCACATTCAAACTTTGGAGCTGGCATATATAAAGCTAAAGCTGCACTGCTTGGATTTACTTCTAAAGTTATTGGTACTACTCTAAAACAAGTATTGGGGTTCTCTACACGAATCCAAACTATTTCAGATGTAAAGCCTAAAGCGTCTTGATAACCATCTGGGTTAGTAATTGCATTTTCTGAGTTTTCTGCTTCAGTTTGTGTTTCAAAATAAGTAAACACTAGTCCTTGAGCTATATAGTTTGTATTTATCTCTTCCTTAATATAATCTAGGGTTAAGTTAAAAAATGCTTGTCCGTCATTAGAATCGTCGTCACATTGAGAATATATATTGGGGTTATTTACTTGAGGCAATTCGAAAACCTCTATTTCAAAAGATGTATCCGTATAACAATTAGTAAATAGATTATTAGTAACTCGAATGTAAATTGTTTGTAAGCCAGAAACCGTATTGTCAAAAGCAGCAGGTGTAGTTATTTGGTTTAAGTAGCTAGCATCTGAGAAATATGTTATTGTAAAGTCTGAAGCCGATTGACCATTAAGGATTTCTGTTTCTTTTTGAGTTAAATCTAAGGTTATAAAACCATCAGTGTCATTGCCAACAGAATTATTATCGCATTCCTGAAGTCTCGTCATTGTTACAGAATCAGTAGGGAAAGCTGACTCATAAACTTCAATATTAAAGCTTGAAGTATCAAAACAAGATGTGTTGTTGTCGTTTTCAACTCTAGCATAAATAGTAGTATTATCACTTTCAAAAGGACTTGTAATGGCATCGATATTTCCATCGGCATCAAATTGCGATATGTGATATGTTATTGTCATTCCAGTAACAGTAGTAATAGAATTATTTTGTGTTGTAAGATCAAAAGGCATGGTGCTATTATTATCGTCATCACATAAACGTATAATTGGGGCGGTATTAGCAATTGGTAATTGGTCAACAATTAAATCTATTTCATCTGAATAGATGCCACAACTATTCCCAACTCTATCTAACTTAACTCTATATAGGTATCCATTATAAGTTATTGGAATCAAACTGATAGTTAAATTAGCTGTTTGAGTACCAGAATACGTTGTATTGTCTACTATATTTGTCCAATTAACACCATCTATACTTAACTCCCAATGGTATGTTTCTGTTTCGGGAGATATAACACTAAGACTTACTGTTGATAGCTCACAAGCTATGGTATTAACTGGTTGGGTTGTAATACTAATTGGAGCAGTTGTTAGGTAATCTATATTGGGTAATGTATAGCCATCAGTAGCATTGTTTACCAAACCATTTAAATCTATTATCGGAGGTATATCTCCAAGAAAATTGTCTTGATTCCCATCTGAAAAACCAGCCTCAATAACATCACTACATCCATCATCATCACTATCAGAATCTAAATATGTGAAAATAGTATCGTTATCTAAATCATTTAAGATATACCCAATTGTATTACTGTCAGGTGAAGTTTCAGCAGCATCTGCCCATCCATTAATGCCATAAGTAGGACCATCTTCAACACCATTTAAATCGGTGTCTGATAATGTTCCTAATTGGCCGGTTTCTATCAAATCGGAAATACCATCATTATCACTATCTAAGTCATAAAAATCTAAAACATTATCACCATCTGTGTCAATTGGTAAAGCTAAAATATCAAAAACATCATCTAAACCATCTAGATTTACATCTATTGAAGATAGAGTAATTAGTGTTCCTTGATTTTCAATAATATCTGGAATTCCATCGTTATCACTATCTAAATCAAATGCATCTTTAATACCATCTAGATCATTATCATTTTTAAAACATGTAATGGTTAAACCACCAGTAAAAATTGAGGAAGTAGTACCGTTTTCTAATTTGTGTACAAAAGTAAATCCATCTACTTGATTTGCTAAAAACTTATAAGGTGTATTTCCAGTAGGTGAAGAATTTATTCTAAAATGAATTTCGGAACCAGAAATTTGTGTCACACCAGCTTCAAAAATACCATCAAAATTTGAATCTATTAATAAATGGTCATCAGGGTCGACTAAGGTTATGTTTTTGTTTACGGGGAGAATTCTAGCTATGAAAAATTCATCATCTATATCAGTGTTTGGGAGCGAAATTGTTTCTTCAAACTTTACATTTACTGGTTCTGTAAAAGTAATAGCATACATGTTTTCTGCATTGGTAGCATTACTTAAAATACTAATGAACCCACCAGAACTATTCCCGCTAAATATATTTACATTACCCAAATCATTGGATTGGGTATAGTTACCACTTGCAATCGTATTATTTCTTGTATTGTCTTGAAAAATTAATTCTGGGTTGCTTAAAACACTTGTATTTAAGGCAGCATCCCCTTTGGATTCTGTACAATTTAATATACCATCATTATCATTGTCAATGTCAATATTATCAATAATACCGTCATTGTCTCTGTCATCAGGACAAATACTAACCGGAATTGCAATAGATTCTAATTCTTCGCCTGTACAGGTTATAATACCTACAAGTTTATATTTACCAGGCTGGGTAGGTGTGATTAGAGAGGTGGTAATCATTAAATCTACAAAGCCTGATCCAGAACCATCATCGAAAAGCCATTTGAAGCTATCAAAATTTTGAGTATTTGCAGCTTCTAAAGTAACATTTGGTATACAATTTCCTAAGGTGATAAACTGTGTGTCAAAATTAATTTCAGGAGCTGAAGGGAATCCTGAATAAAAGCTTCCAGAAGTTGCTGCTCCATTAACATTAAAATAGGCTACATATAATTCATCATTACCTTGCACAGAAACGTTACCATTAAGTCCATTTATTTTATAAGTTATATAATCTGTTTTGCCATCAACGTTGTTAGGACCTGTAGTAGAAAAGTTTGTAAGTGGGAGATTGTTTATTGTTACAATGGCTCCAACTTTGGTAACTATAGATAAACCGCCACTATACTGTGTGTTGCCAATGTTATCTATATCTGCAATATTATCAATATTCCCTCTAGTTTCACAACTTAAAGGAGGTACAAAAAACATGCCTTGATTAGCTTCGCTATTCGATCCAACACCTTGGTATGCAAAAACCTTTTCAGAAGTTTCAACATACATGTTTCCAGCACCATTAAACAGATTGCCCTCAATTAAATAATATTCTCCAGCATTTATTGTTGTTACAGGAGTATTTCCATTTATACTTATAGAGGTATTGTCTGAATGTGCAACTATTAAAATATTTTCCCAAGCATTATCACCACCTCCTTTTACAAAAATATATTCTGTTCCTATTTTATCTAGACCTACTATTTGGTCTAAGCCATAATCTCGTGCTCCTCCGTTATGAAAACTTCCATTAGCAGATCCGCAATTAACAACAATGGGTTTGTCAGCATTAACCAATGTACCAATTATACCATCTCTATTGATTACTGCATCATTACTATTAGTAGCGATGGTATAGCTTTCACCTTCATTTAGAATAATATTTACTGGAGTTGTTCCTGTGTAGTTTTTTATTATTAACCCAGCTGGCATATCGCTAAATACAACTTGTGTATTATCTTCTGTTGCCATTACAGAAACAAAGTTTAAATAATTACTTTGTGGATTTTCATTAGTATAACTGCCAATTCTAAATACTGTGCCTAAAGCAGCAGCGCCTTTACTTACTATAGCTCCAGCTTGTGCACCACCACCAGCATTCATCCTAACTGAAACATATATTGGTGCCTCAGCTTCTATAATATAGCCTCTATCATTTGTAACTACACTGGTTTGAGTTGATGGGATAAATAATTGACCATTGCCAGTGCCAATTGGTATTTGTTGAGGTGCAGCATTTGAAACTATTCCGGTCATGTAATTTACAGCTGGTTGTCCTACAGGTATTATAGTATATGGGATATTAGAATTACTAGGTGTAGAAAGATAAATATGCTGATCTTCCACATTAGCATTTCCAAAAGCAGCACTCGTTAAAGGCGGTATATAATGCTTCTTACTTAATTGAGAAAAACCTTTAATACTGAAAAGTATTATTAGAATAAATAAAAAACTTTGTAAAGGATAATTCTTAGGCATTTTTTCAGAATAAGTAATAATCTAAATGTTTAATTAAAAACTAAAATATAACATTTAATACTATTGGACTGATAAAGCCTTTTAAGGTTTAATTTTGTAGGATGAAATACTTAAAAATTATTTATTGAATAGTAATGAGAGTTTATCTTTTTAAAGCAAAATGACCTCGATATTCTTTTCCATCTTGAAAAACAACTCTGAACCAATAATCATCATTCGGGAGATAAGAACCATTAAAAGTACCATTCCAACCAGGTTCTAAAGGATTAATGGTTTTTAATAATTTCCCGAAGCGATCAAAAATAATTATTTTAATATTTGAGTTAAACTGAGCATTTACACCAAAAGGTTTCCAAGTATCGTTATACCCGTCATTATTAGGTGTAAAGTATTTAGGAAACCCTAAAACAGAGACTTCTTTAGATACTATTCCACAGCCATTTTTATCGTATATATAAACGGTATGAAAACCAGCTTTAACATTAGTAAACACATTATTATCATCATATATTTCTGTGTTTAGTGCAAATTGGTAATCGCCCTCACCAGATGCATTTATTGTAATAGAATTATTCGACGATACTTCTTTAACTATTATATCATCTATTGTTGCCGTATTTGACATAACTACTAATATTTCTCGTGTTGCAGCACAACCATTTTGATTGGTTGCAATTACAGAATAGGTACCAGCTTCATTTACATCGATTGTATCAGACGTATCGCTAATGCTTTGGCTATTTGCAAACCATTGGTATGAATAATTACTCGGGTTATCATTTAAAACACCTGAATATAGTTGAATGGTTTTTGGATAGGTATTGAGGCAATAAAACTGAGATTCGTTTCCTAATAATAATGGTGTAAAAATCACATTCAAATTTATAGTGCTTATAGCATAGCAATTTCCATTGTTTTCAATTTTCACAAAAAGCGTTTCAAAATTTCGGGTTTCGTTTGTGTAATTTCCGTTTATGGCATTAACGTCATTTAATGCGTCTTGTTCATTTTTATAAAAGCTTATTGTTAATCCGTTGGGAATTAGAGGAGCTACATGCGATTTTAAATTATCGGTGTTAAAAACTGAAAATCCATCAATAATATCATCATCACAAATATTAAAATCAGGAATAGTTATCGTAATGTTTGAAATGCCTAAAGTTATTTCGGCAACAGAAAAACACTTAAATGCATTTTCTACTCTTGCATAAACAATTTGTTGTGATGTTGTGTTTTGAAACGCTACAGAGTTGGGTATTTCGTTAGAATTTTGTTGTGCTTCTATAGACGTTAAAAAGAAATTTTGGACTGATAATGATGAATCTCCGCTAACAATATTTGGTACAGCATCAAATAAATTATAAGTCGTTAAACCGTCTTGATTACTATCGCATTCAATAATATTGGTATTTGAAACTATAGGATTTGGAGCGTATTCAATAAGTATTTCACCGTAAGAAAAACAGTTGTTATTCAACGTGACTTCTACATTGTATTTCCCAGTTTGTGTAACATCAAAAGTTTCGCTAATACTCCCTAATTGCTCCACATCATTAAAAAACCATCTGTAAGATGTGGCCCCAGCTTGAGAAGCATTTAGTTCTAAAGTGTCATTTTCACATAGTGCACTGATTGTTGATACTAATCTATTTGATCCCAAATCTGTATTTAATTGAAAACTTCCGGCTTCAAGAAATACAGCAGAGTCAAATCTATAATTTTGTTCGTCTGCAATTACTAATTTCACATGATAGGTATGACCAGATAATACATTTGCAGTTGCTGTAAGAACCTTAGTTTGACCGTTAAAATTAATAGGTGCAGCAGCATTATTCCAACTTCCAAAATAACTTTCATTTTGTGCAGAACACCCATTTGGTATATCTGGATGTACTGTGGTTACTTTTACAGGTATTTGTGTATCTGGAACTAATGCAATATTTGTATAAACTTGGTCTGACGCCTCCCGGATTAAAAACCCGAATAAATCTGAAAACTTACATGTGTTTGGGTTTCCTTGTTGATATTCTTCTGAAGCAAAAAGATACCTAAAACTTACTAAATTTGCTGCTGATGTAAATTCAAATTCTATGATTGTAGCATTGTACGTATTGCTTTCATTTAAAACAGTTTCTAAATCATTATCACCGGTCCAATTCGCTGCATCATCATCGCTTAAAGTTGTATTTGGACCTTCAACATTACTTAAACGGCCAGTACTTAAAACAATGCCGCTTTGAAAAGGAAATGTTGTGCCCGTGGCATCAAAATACCCATAACTTTGATCTGTACCCCCAAAATCACCACCAATAACATTCGTGACCACTACATTGGTTATACAGTTACTATCTATTAAAACATCTTCAATGAGTTGTTGTGGTGTAAAGATTTGGTCATTTACTTGTACGTTTTGAGCAAATAAATTTATGCTAAATAGGATGTAAAATATGTATATAAGGTATTTCATTTATAACAAATGTAAATGACTTTAAAGTAACATAAAATTTATGTTGAACGTTTTAAAGTGAAAAGTGCCATAAACTATCGGCCATCTTCGGAAAAACCTTTAAAACTGAGCAAAATTATATATGTAATGGTAACGGAAGGTTATCTTTTTAAAGCAAAATGGCCTCTAATATTGAAAGACTTTCCGTTTTGAACAATATCAGCTGAAAACCAATAATCATCTGAAGGCATATTTTGCCCATTGTATGTGCCATCCCAACCGTTTGATAAATGTGGAAGCGTTTTAATTAATTTTCCATATCTATTATAAATATAGACTAAAGTTCCTGGTAATTGATTAGCTCCAACGATATGCCACGTGTCATAAGCATTATCATTATTTGGTGTTACAAATTTTGGAATATCAAATACAAAAACTTCTTTAGAAACGTCTAAACAGCCATTTAAATCTCTTACGGTAACACTATGCTCTCCAAAGGAAACATCCTCAAATATGTTTGAGCTTTGTGGTTCTCCTCCATCTAAAATAAAAACATAATCACCAATTCTAGACTGGTCAATTTTAACAGTAATTCTATTAGGGTCTGCAAAATTAACTGTAGGCGTAAAATTAATTACAGCTTCGTCTGAAGGAATCACATCAAAATTGTGTGTATACGAACAATCATTTCCAATTAGGTTGGGTCGGGTAACTGTTACAGAATATAAGCCTGGGCTTGTTGGGGGAATTATGATTTCACCAGTGGTAGCCCCGGTAGACCATAAATAAGCATCGCCCGCTACTCCTGTATCTGCACTAACTACTATAGGTTGGTCATTACATAGGGGTACAATTTCATTTATAGAAATAACAGGTAAGGGGTTTATACGAATGTTAAACTGGGTAATATCAAAACATCCCGAACTGTTAATTTCAAGCCGTACATATATTGTATCTGAGTTAATAGCAGAAAATAGATTTGGTAAAGCCTCTAATTTATTTTCAGCATTATCTAAATCGCCATAAAAAGTAATTGAATGATTTGAAGGATTTAAACCACCTAAAATTATATTGTTATTTGTTGTTAAATCGAAAATTTGAATACCGTCGTAATCATTATCACAAGCTACCAAATCGGGAGGTGCAATAGCAATTGGGTTTTGGTTTATTTGTAAAACAAAAGAAGTTACAATTGGGCACCCTGTTGTAATATCTGAAACTCTAATAAAAATTTCGTGGCTAACTGTTGTATAATTAAATGTACTATTTAAAGGCGCTAAATTATTATCAGCATCGTTTTGGTTATCATGATATGATATGTTTACTAACGAAGTGTCGTTAACAATCATAGTATCAACTTGTGATAAATCATACGTATCCGTATCATTATCGCAAATAGCATTGGTACCAATAGTATTTATTACCGGAGGGAGATTTACGATAAGTTCTAAAGGAATTATATTATAACAACTAGTTAATGTATTTGCTACTTTAATGTAAATGATTTTTGAATTGGAATTGAAACTTGATGGATTAGTAATTTCGTTCGAATTATCTAATCCGTCGCTAGTATTAATATCGGTTAAATTTTCAAAATAATTTATGGCGAGATTACTTTTTACCCGATCTAAAATTTCAAAATCTGTAGTTTGCGTATCTAAATTATAAAAAGTTAAATCAAAAATTGCGAAACCATCAGAAGCAGGAGCACATTCAGTTATAGAGGGTGTGACTGCAAGAACATCTGGTGCAGCAACAATATTTATGCCAAGTTCTTCAACTACATAACAGAAAGAAGCACTACTTTCTATTCTTACATAAATGCTCTGTGGGTTTCTAATATTAGTATAGGCAGATGGTAAAGGGTTATCATTCTCTTCAGCTTCTTGAGCCGTTAAGTGAAATGAAATGTTTAAAATATTAGGAGACGTCGATTGAATTTCAGTCTCTTTTTCAGCTAAATTAAATTCGTTAAAACCATCATTACTCGCATCATCACATATTAGAAAATCTATTATTGGATCGTAAACTGGATCAGGCGCTACTTGAATTTCAATAGAACCCGTGCTGTAACATGTCGCAGTCTCAGCTGTAATATTTTCTACTCGTATATATATGGTTTTGGAATCAGAGTTATAGGCATCATTCTTAGGAATGGCATTTGTAATATTACCATTAAGAGCATCAATCTCATCTTCAAAGTAATAGACTTCTTTACCTGTTTGTCCGTTTAAAATAGCATCATCAGTTTCAGATAATATAAAATCAGCAAAATTATCTCCATCATCTTCACAAACCTGAAAAAGTATGTCAGCAGGTATAATTGGCAATGTATTTATTATAGTTTCAAAGGAAACAATAGCAAAACAACCGGTACCACTAACCGAATCCTCAATTCTAATATAAATAGTTTGCGTATTTGTGTTGTAAGTACTTCTATCAACAACAAGAATTGGGTTTACGTTATTGTCTGCGTCGTCAAATGATGTAAAAACATCAATATTTAAACCCGTCCTGCTAGGTACCGTCTCATCAATTTTAGTTTCAAGATTTACTATTGAAAAACCGTCTTGATCATTATCACAAATAATTTCGTCAGATGGTTGATTAGTTGAGGGAGCAACTAGTACTTCAATTTCAAAAGGATTTACGGTTGAACAACCAGAATCTATATTTACAATACGTGCATATAAAGTTGTAATAGCATTAGTATTGTTATAAAAAGGCGGTAATTGATTAGCAGTATTATTGTTTTGAGCATCAATGTCATCTTCAAAATAAGAAACCGTAAAATTAGCGTTTCCGCCGGTAATGGTATCGTCTAAAGACTGCAAGTCTATACTAGCGAGCCCGTCGTCATCGTTATCGCAATAAGGTATTGTCACATTTTCAAATAGTAATACAGGGTTAACAAGTAATGTGATTTCAGTCTCTTCAATACAGCCACTGTCATCATCTTCAATTGTGATATACAAAACTTGAGGACTTAGAGCGGCATAAGCCGTTGTTCGATCTAATGCGTTCACCCGATTATCTCTATCGTCTTCATATTCATAAAAAGTAACTATTATTGAGTTGGGTAGATCGTTGGCAATAAAATTTTCAATCGTATTTAAATCAAAGTCTAACTTATCCGTGCTATTGTCATTAGTATCACAAAGGGCAAAATCTCCAGTATCTGTTCCAGTTAGCAATAAGTTGGTATGAATTTCAAAAGGGACTATTGTAGCACAACCTGTAGTTGGGTCTTCAATTCTTAAATAAATAGTTGCAGAACCAGGCTCAATAACCGCATTGGTATATTGATAATTGGTTTCATCTGCTATGACATTAATATTCATTTCTGCATCATCAAACGTGGCGTGAAACGTTGTTGAAACTCCAGTTAACCCATTTAAAATAGTGCTAATAACTTCAGTTAAATCAAAAATTGCATCACCATCTAAATCTGTATCACATGCATCAATATATTGTGTATCTCTAATAACATCGGGGCTAACCGTTACAACAACATCTAGAGTGGTTGCAGTCACACAACCAGTTGTAGTATCTACAATTCTTACATATACCAATTCGTTAGGCGTATTAGTATTTATGTATGGTGAAGGTATAGGATTGTCTCCAGTACTTACATCTAATGGATTGTAGTGATAAGTGACAAGTAAATTGGTTTGACCAGATGTAATTTCATCATCTTTTTGAGTCAAATCTATAATTGCGAACCCATCAGGAGTATCATCACCATCACAGACTTCTACAGGAGTAGGTGACACTATAACAGGAAGCGTGTTAACTATTAAGTTAAAGGTTGTGTATGAAAAACAATTGCTATCTAAATCTTGAACCCTTACAAAAATAGGTTGAGAACTGGACGTAATAGTTGTTATTCTATTATCATTGTTTCTGGCTTCAGCATCTGATAAGTGGTAACTATATTCATAATTGGTAAAAGGTATATTCGCAATTTCCGCCTCAAGTTCGGCGTTCTTGGTTGTAAGATCAAAACTTTCTATACCGTCACCACTTGAATCATCACATAATTCGAAATCTGTTATAGGATTCATTGGTTCTTCAGTATTAAGAACAACAATAATTTCATCAGTTTCTACACAGGTCGTTCCATTAACAGGAACGCCAACTTCAACTCGGTAAGTGCCATCTTGAACAGCTATATAAGTTGAACTAACAGCACCGGTAATTAAAGTGCCATTTCTATACCATGCATAAGAAGCCAGAGGGTTTTGCAAGTCAGCATCTAATGTTGCTGAACTGGCACATGTGGCAATATCTCCTCCCAAATCTAAAATTCTAAAACTATCTCCTTCAATAAAAACGGCCGAGTCAAAAGTACCATCAGTTTGATCTGCGATTATTAATTTGATATGATAAGTGACATTTGGTAAAATACTGCCAGAAGCTGTTAAAACGGTTGTTCTTCCGTTATAATTTGTATCACCAATGTTGTACCCATTAAAATATTGATTGTTTTGTGCAGGACAAACACCAAAAATCTCATCATGAATCGTGTTTGTATTCACTGGTGTAGATGTACCTGGTATTAGTGCTATATTTTCATATGGATTTGCTGTTCCAGCTTCTCGAATTAAAAAAACAAAACCATCTGAAAATTGACAAGGGTTAATACCGAAGTATTCTTCAGAAGCCAATAAGTAATTAAATTGAAACTGATTTGATACAGAGACAAAATCAAACTCTATTGATGTAGCATTAACAGTATTGGTAATTCCTAAAGCAACTTCTAAATCTGTATCCGTTCCCCATGTTGTAGAACCTTCACTAAGCGTTGGAGTTACCGTAGAATTACCACCGGAAGCAGCGCCTCCTGTAGAGAGCATGATGCCATTTGCAAAAGGGAAATTAGAACCTGCTCTTTCAAAATAGGCATAACTTGAAAATCCACTAGGATTACCATTAACTTGAGAGCTAATATTTGTAATGTCAACACAGCCATTGACTAGGTTGTCTTGTATTAAGGATTGCAACCCAACAGAATCATCCACTGATATTTGTTGAGAAAACAAATAATTACTACTAAAAAGTAGTACACTTAAAATGAGGTAAATAAATCTCATAAATAGCAGGTATTTTCTATTTGGTTTTCATTCTGAAAAATAATACCACTAGCTGGGGCTAATAGTAGTGAAAAATAGACATTTTACAGATGAAATGCAAAAAAAACAAGGTAAAATGCATTACAGTTAATTTTTTAAATTAATTGTTTAATTCTTAAGCGTAAAATGATTTTTAAATATTCTACCATCTTCAAGTTGAACAGAAAACCAATAATCGTCACTTGGTAAGGCATTACCATTAAAAGTCCCATCCCAACCAATACCTGAAGGGTCTAACTCTTTAATTAGTTTTCCAAATCTGTTAAAGATTAGAATTTTTGTATTTGATTGAAACTGGTTTGAAACACCATATACTTGCCAAGTATCATTAAAACCATCATTATTTGGGGTGAAAAATTTAGGGAATCCAATTACAGAAACTCCTTCGTTTACGATACCACAATCATTTTTAATATCTCTCACAAAAACCCTATAAATACCGGGAGATACGTTTTCAAACACATTACTGTCTTGATATGAAAATATAATTTGGTTATCACTATTCACTAAGCTGTACTCATAAATACCTTCTCCAGAAGTAATAACTGTAACCGTATTATTTTCAGTCATATCTACAACATTTATAGATTGGAAAGACGCAATATTTGAAGGTTTAATAGTTACTGTTCTTTGTTTAGAACAGCCGTTAGCATTAGTAACCGTTACATTAAAAGTGCCAGATTCATTTATTTGAATGTCATAAATATTTTCACCAGTAGACCAATTATATGAATAATTATTAGGTGAATCATTTAAAACAGCAGCATTTATAGTAATGGTTTCAGGAAAAATATTTAAACAATAATAAGCTAAATCTTCAGTAATTATATCTGGTAATTTATTTATGGTTAGAAGTACTTCACTTATTCCATAACAAGCATTATCATTTTCTGCCCTTGCGTACAAAGTTTGTAAATAAGGTTTTGTATTATTATATGGTGAGATTAACTCATTTTGTTCTGAAAGGACATCTTCATAAGATTCATAATATGAAATGGGTAATGAAATCCCATTTATGGTTTGTATATCGGTGGTAATATCATTCAAATTAAAAGTGCCTAAACCATCTTCAGAATTCAATTCATCACAAATAGGAGGTGCTAAATAATCATTAATTTGAGTAGATGAGGTTTCTAAAGTAAGTTCTCCAATGCTAAAACAACCTGTGTTTGAGTTGATTATTTGAACATAAATTATTTGAGGATTTTCTGTGTTTTTAAAACTAGTGAAATTGGTAATTTCACTCTCACTATTTTCAGCATCAGTTGGTGAAGTGTAAAATTTTAGTGCTCTGTCTGCAAAATTATTGGTTAATATACCTTCAGCTTCAAGTAAATTATAAGAAGTTAAATTATCTTTTATACCGTCTTCATCACATTGAATAAGGCTAGTATTGGTAAATAGTGGTAAAGGATTTATAGTTAATTCGATTGGTGGTGTAATCGCAAAACAATTAGTGTTTAAAATATTTTCAATTCGGCCATAAATATTTTCATTAAATGGTATTTGATTGTAGTATAGAAAACTTAATGGTTCGTTTCTGGTTTCTGCATCAGGTAATGATTGATAATAAGAAATTGAGTATAATGCTGCATCTTGACTACCTAAAATACCAGTATCAAATTGGTTAAGGTTTATATCTGTTTGTCCGTTAGTAACATCAGAATCACTCATAACGACCTTATCGCATATTTCGAAAGGATCAATAGTATTCACAATTGGCGTATTAAAAACTTGAATTGTAAAAGATTGAGAAGAATCAAAGCAATTATTATTCCCAGTGATACCCAATCTCGTGTAAATTATTTGAGGATTCTCAGTATTTAGAAAAGGAAGACTAATTTCATTTCGATTATCATCAGCATCTTCTTTAGAGAGATAATATTTTATATTATAAACTGATGGATTTTGAGCGCCCAAAGCCTCTTGAGTTTGCATGGAAAAGTCAAATAAAAATTTGCCATCGTTATCACTATCACAAATCAAAACATCATTGATTGAATTTGTAATCGGAACATCAAAATACTCTACTAAAGCTGCACCTTCCAGGGTATCACAATCTCCAGTATTGAGTTCTATTAAAACGTCGTATGCGCCAGGTTGACTTATTACTAAGTCAAAATCATTTTCAGCTAATATAACACCATCTTTACTCCAAGTGTATGAAGCTCCAGGTATATCCTCAGAAATTAAAGTATAACTTTCTCCTACGCACAGAGGTAGGTATGTAGTTTCAAATCCATTTTTAACAATATCTATTTTTTCAGTAAAAAATGAAGAAATAAAAGGTGGTAAGCCTTGTCTAGCATTACTGCTAAGCGGCAAAGCATTATGAGTATAATTGCAAGCTGTGCCAATTTGGTTCGGATTATTAATAACAGAAAGAAATGGTAAGCCATTATTGTATGTTCTACTCATGGATCTGTAAATTTTACCATTTGGGCCTAATTGTAATGCACCTCTATAGGTTTGTCTTTCATCAATAACTATTTCAGAAGCGTTTATATCTGTAGCAGTTAAATCATATTGCAATAATGCACCATACTGACTATTTGGATTATTAAATTCTGCCTGACTAGGATTATAAGAAGTTGTAACATAAAGTAGCTCGTTATTTTGTGAAAATTCAACACCATAAGGCGCTTGAATTTTACCTGCTGGAGGTGTGAAATTAATATTTAGCCTTGTTGGATTACTTACTATTCCAGTGGCTTTATCAAAATCAAATAAATATAAGCCATTACTAGAATTTGCACTAGCCAATTTTGTACCGTCTGGAGATAGTTTTAAGTAGCCTCTAGGATCATTAATAGAAAAATTAAAATTTGAAGTAACTGGAGTTGTATTTATACCTAAATTTGAAACCTCATAAGCATAAAAAGTATCATAAAAATTTGAATTTAAGCCATTAGCATTAGCAAATGTTATTACCCAAATAGATTTTGATTCACAATCTTTTAAAACGGCACTGATTTTTTCGGAGCTAGCTTGTAAAAGATTAATGTTTTTACTAGTTACATCTCCTAAACCACCATTTAAAGTTAAATCGACTATGGAATAATTAAAACCCAAATTTGAAGGAGAATTAAGTGAGTTAGAAGTGTCAACTGTAAAAATGTAATAAATATTAAGATCATCAGGTTTAGGAATAACTATGGCCGATTGTGTGCTAGAAGGATCACCAAAAAGATCGTTATTAGACATTGGTTGGTGCAGTTTGTTAAAAACAGTGATTCCATCTGTATAAAATAATAAATCTCCATTATCATCTGAGATAGTAGTACAGCCTTCAACAGTATCTAGCATTCCATCCGTTAAATTTGAAACAGATCCATTTGCATTAAATTTAATTCCAGCATTTTCTCCAAAGTACCAGTTAGAGGCTTCATTTTGGGCATACATAAATAGTCCAAATAGACTAAATATTACGAATAATATAGTTTTTTTCATTTTTCAGTAGCAAAAGCTACCAAATATATTACAAATCTCGCCTTTTTAATAATCTAAACGATAAAAAGATGAATAATGCTGTCCAGCATAAAACGATAATAATTTCATATCCATGTGCTCCATAATCATAGGTCAGTTCTCCTTTGTCTGGGAACTTTGTCATGGCAATGCGCTGGAAGGGTTGGTCAATAAGTTTATACATTGATTTTAGTGGAAAGAAATTTTGAATCTTCTCAGCTAAACTAGAGTCTAGTTTCCAGGCCATTAAACCAAATACAATCCACTCTAGTATATAAAGTATAAATAGGAAGGCTAATGCGAATGCAGAACGTTTCACTAACACTCCGAAAAACAAGCATAAACTAAAGAAACCAATTAATTTAACAAAGTAAGCTACCAAAAATTCTGTTTCTCTAAATATAATAGAAGCTTCAGTATAGCTTGAATAGTATAAACCAATAGACAATGAAATTATACTAATCAGAATTGTTGAAACTAAAGAGAAGAATACAATAGTATAAAACTTTGAAAGTATAAATTCCTTCTTACTTAAACCGTCAATAAGGTTTTGTTTAATGGTTTTATTACTGTATTCATTACCAATCATGCTAACTACAACAATAGCAAAAAAGAACTTAAATTGTGATGCGAAAAAGGTAGTTAGGTGCCAAATAACTGGGAAGTTAAAAATGCCTAATTCACCTAATTCTAATGTGAAAAAACCAAAAACATTAAATTTTATTGATGAAAGCAAGATCACAAAAAATGGTAAAATAAACGATATAAAAATGAGTATTTTACTAGTTCTATTAAGTAATAACTTTTGTAATTCTAAATTTAAAAGTCGCAACATGTGGTTAGTTTTGGTTGTTATCGGTTAATTGTAAAAATTGCTCTTCTAAACTTTCTTTACGTTGTATTAAATGGGTTAGTATTATACCCTTGTCAAAAAGATATTTGTTAAAATCTTCCGATTTCATAGGTTCATTTAAAAAAGCTGTAACCAAATTATCTTGAACTTTAACCTTTCCAAATGATTTATGATTTTCCAATAATGTAACTAACTCCGTTTCTTTGTTGGATTTTAGCTCAAAGAACCCATAACTAGAAATCATTTCATCAACCCTGCCAGAATATAATTTTACACCTTTCCGAAGCACAACCACATGAGAACAAACTTTCTCAACTTCATCAAGTAAATGAGATGCTAATAAAATGGTGGTGCCTTTGGCCGCAATTTCTTTTATTATTTCTCTTATTTGATGTATTCCTTGGGGGTCTAAACCGTTTGTTGGTTCATCAAGAATTAATATTTCTGGATCGTTTAATAGGGCAGAGGCTATAGCTAAACGTTGTTTCATCCCTAAAGAATAGGTTCTGAATTTACTATCTCTACGATCTAAAAGCCCAACGATTTCTAATTTTTCATTTATTTTAGTATAATCCACACCTTTAATTTTACAAACCAGTTTTAAATTTTGAGTTGCTGTCATGTAAGGGTAAAAGTTTGGACTTTCTATAATAGCTCCTACTTTCTTTAAAGCATCGTGCGTTGAGGTGTTTCCATCAAACCAATGAAAATCGCCTTCGGTTTTATTAACTACGTTAAGCACCATACCTAAAGTAGTTGACTTGCCGCTTCCGTTAGGACCTAAAATCCCATAAATATCGCCTTTGTTGATAGTAAATGATAAATCCTTAACGGCGGTTAAATACCCGAATTTTTTTGTGAGGCTATTAATTGTAAGTATAGATTCCAAACTATAAAGTTTTTTTACTAGCACAAGAAGCCAGCATCGGTTAGTTGTTTAAATATGACGATAGTCTTTGATTTTTGTTACAAGAATAAGTAGAAAAACGTTAAATTTGAATAAGTTTGAGCCTTATGCAAGATTTAAAAATATCAAAAAAGAAACCATCATATCCAATACCTGCTAAGTTACACGGTTATCTTTCAAGATATAACAGGAATGTGAAAATCCCAATTTTTTATGATGATTTGTTACGCTTTCAAGGATCAATAGTGGTTTATGATAAGGATGATAATGATACGCTTTGGATTCGTGTATATTATAATGAGTTTGAAAGGGAGGAAATAGATTCTGCATTAAAGAAAGTTTATACCATTTTCCATTCAGATGGTAATGAGAATATCTTACCTTTTTTAAACGTTGATGCTATTGATTATTGCACCTTTGGAAACTCAAAACCTTTCAGAATTAAAATTAGAAATGTTTTAAATGATAATTACACGTATTTCTATGTGAAAATTGCAGATGCCTCTCGTATTTATGGTTTGGAGTTAGAACACATGTTGTCGCCTTATAACTTAAACTTTCTAGTTTATAAAAATACATTAATTGAAGAGCATATTGCAGGAATCCCTGGAGATGAATTCATCAAGGATTTTTTACCCAAATGTGATAAGTCTGAGAAATCCCAAATAGCCAAAGAGTTTGTTAAATTTAATGAACGCTGCATGATTAGGCTTTTAGGAGATATGCGCTCTTATAACTATGTTATAGTGCCAACTCATGATTTTGATCATGTGGTATATAAGATTAGAGCTATAGATTTTGACCAACAATCATATGAAGGGAAGTTTAATATTTACAGACCTCAATTCTTTAAAGAGAATTATGAAATGGTTCAATTGGTAGCAAATAGCATTCAAAAATTTTCTATTGATCAGTATAAAACTGAAGAACGCTCTATATTGGTAAAACGCTTAAAGAGTTTTAATAAAAGAGTGGCAAAATTAATAAATTGTATGGAATTGGATGAGATTTCAACAAAAGAGAACGTGAAAACGTTGAAAATGACCATTTTTCACTATACTAATGATGTCAATTTTAAAAAGAGTAAAAATATGGGTGAAATTCTAAAATATTCCTTAGAGTTTTTAACACGGAACTATGAAAATGTAAATCTGGAAAATTTAAGGACAGGACGTAATATTAATTCCAATTTTCGTTAAAATCTAAATCCTCATAATCATCTACATCAATACCATCCTCAAATTCGTTATAATCTTCATCCTCATCAGCTTCAAATAATTTTTCAGGTGCTGTATCTGGAACTTGACCTTGCACAAACATAAGATTCGGATAGTCATTACCTTCAGTTTCATCAACTATTTCAGCTAATTCAACATAAAACGTCCACAAACTTAAAAAGTCATAAATATAAATAAGTTTTGTTTGCACTTCATGCACCACACTATCTAATGAGGTTTCGTTCATCAAACGTGCTGAAGCATCTTCGCTTAAATCAAACAATGAAATTTCTTCCCCTTGATCCCAAGTATCGTTGCTTATGTAAAATGATGCCATTTCTGTACCATCAAAACCAAAAGATTGTGTAATGATGTTGTGTAAATCTTCAAGCGTATCGGTTTCACGAATTTCTAAATCGCGAAAGATATCTTCATCGGTATCATTATCTAAAATAATTCTAAATCTGTAAATCATGAAAAGCAAATTATGCTACAAAGGTAGCTTTTTTTTAAATTATTTAGAGAATCTATGAAGTGTAAATGTCATGGCGCTTAACAAGAAAAAAGCACCGATTTGATGTGCTACACCTAGCCAAACAGGAACTTGTGATAGTATAGTAAAAACACCAAGTAAGAATTGAATTCCAACTATTATTAAAAGGGAGTTTATACCTTTAAATTGATAAGGTGTTAGGCTCATCTTTTTGGACTTCACAAAAATTGAAATAATGAAACCAACAACTATAAAAGCCAAAATTCTATGTACAAATTGTACACCACTTTTACCTTCAATAAAGTTTTTGTAGACAGGTTTTTGTTCTATGTAAGCAGTTTCATGAAGAAACTTCCCCTCGCTCATCATGGGCCAATGATTATGTATCCAACCTGCATCTAAACCAGCTACAAAAGCACCATAAATAATTTGCAATATTAAAACTAATAGTCCCCATCGAATTAAATTTCTAAATGATGTGTTTCTTTCTTTTTTAGATGGAAAGATTAAATCTAAAGCCACCCAAAAGGTATAAGCAAACGTTATAAAAGCAGTTGTTAAATGTGCCGCTAATCTATAATGACTAACGTCTGGATTATCAACTAAACCACTTTTAACCATATACCAGCCTAAAAACCCTTGAAGAGAGCCTAATCCTAATAATAGTATTGCTTTTTTTATAGTGGGTTTAGTAAGTTGTTTTGTAATTAAAAAATATATAAATGGAAGTAAAAATACGAGACCAATAAATCTGCCGATTACTCGGTGTATCCACTCCCAGAAATAAATATCTTTAAAATCTTGAAGCGTAAATTGATTGTTAAGTTTTTGATATTCTGGATACTGTTTATACAAATCAAAAGCAGTTTGCCATTCAACTTGATTCATTGGTGGAATAGTTCCTGAAATTAATTTGTAGTTAGAAATAGATAAACCAGAATGTGTAAGTCTGGTAATACCGCCAACAACAACCATTATAAAAATTAAAACACATCCTGTTATAAGCCAGTAAATTACTTTTTTGTTATCTTTTTTCATTTTTAGAAAAGTTCCTTTTTAAAACATAAGCTATTAGTTATGTTCTCATATTGTCCGTAATTTGGAATTATTGAATAATTCATTTTTTTGTAGAAAGAAACTGCTTCTGTTTGTCTTTTTCCAGTTTCTAAAACACAAGTTCTATAAGATAGTTCTTTTGACCATTTTTCTAATTCTTGCAAAACTTTTGAGGCTATACCGTTTCCACGGGCATTAATTTGGGTGAACATGCGTTTGATTTCAATCGTGTTTTCATTTATAGCTTTAAATGCCCCACAAGCTAATGGGATTTCATCTTTATATGCCATTACCACATGTTTTAAGACATCAATATTATTGTATTGATTATAAAAGGCATGGTCATCACCATCAACAATTTTTAAATAAGCGTTTAGATAATTAACAAGATTAACAAAATCTTTGTTTTCTGAATTTGTTCTAACGAGCTTAATCATAAACCAATGTTAGATTTGAGTCCTAATTTTTCACCTTTTTCTAGCATTAATTGATAAGCCGCAGCATATTCATTCGGAATATCACCTTCAAGAATAGCCTCTTTAATCGCTTCCTTAATGATACCAATTTCTCGTGAGGGTTTAAGGTTGAAGGTTTTCATTATTTCTTCTCCTGAAACTGGAGGTTGAAAATTTCTAACATGATCCCGTTCTTCAACTTCAACAATTTTCTCTCTTACAATTTTAAAATTATTATGATACTTATTAAATTTTTTAGGATTCTTGGTTGTAATATCTGCTTCGCACAATACCATTAAATCATCAACATAATTGCCAGCATCAAAAACCAAGCGACGAACCGCTGAATCTGTAGCCATATCTTCAGCTAAAACAATAGGTCGAGAACTCATTAACACCATTTTTTGAACAAACTTCATTCTATCATTCAATGGCATTTTTAGTCTTTTAAATAATCTGTAGACCATTTTTGAACCTTCAAATTCATGTCCATGAAATGTCCATCCCACTTTTTTACTAAACTTTTTTGTTGGCGCTTTTCCAATATCATGTAACAAAGCTGCCCAACGTAACCAAAGATCATTAGTGTTTATAGCTATATTGTCTACCACCTCTAGAGTATGATAAAAATTATCTTTATGACGTTGCCCTTCAACTTCATCAATACCTTTTAAAGCTGTTAATTCAGGTAGAATATGTTTTAACAATCCTGTTTTTTCTAATAGTAAAAATCCTTTAGATGGTTTTTTACTTTCAAGTATTTTATGGAGTTCGGTAACAATGCGCTCATTAGTAATAATTTTAATTCTATCACTATTATTTGTTATGGACTCAAGTGATTTATCCTCAATAGTAAAATTAAGTTGTGTTGCAAAACGTATAGCACGCAGCATGCGTAATGGATCATCACTATAAGTAATATCTGGATTTAGAGGCGTTCTAATAATTTTGTTTTCTAAATCTTCAATACCATTAAACGGGTCTAGTAAATCACCAAAGCTCAGTTCGCTTAAGTTTAAAGCTAGTGCGTTAATTGTGAAATCTCTGCGGTTTTGATCATCTTCTAAAGAACCATTTTCAACAGCTGGATTTCTACTGTTTTCAGAGTAAGATTCTTTTCGAGCACCAACAAATTCAATTTCAATATCGTCATGCCTTAACATGGCCGTACCATAAGTTTTAAAAACCTGAACTTTGGGCTTATTAGGTAGGTTTTTAGCCACCTGTTGTGCTAGTTTAATGCCATCTCCAATAGCAACTACATCAATGTCTTTTGCATCACCACGTTTCAAAAGAAAATCACGCACAAAACCACCAATTACGAAAGACTCTAATTGAAGTTCTTTCGCAGATTTTGAAATAACTTTTAAAATAGGATGTTGTAATGCTTCAATATAATTCATTAATAATATTTGAGGTTTTATTCTCGTGTAATCTTTACAATTCCATTGTTGCTTAACATAATAATAGATGATGGATTTGAGTAGATTTTTTTGTCATGCAAATTTACAACATAGTCTACACCTTTTAAAACCTCTGGTGCAATTTCTTTATTCATATTTTGAACCTATATTTGCAGGGTTAGTAATTATCAACAGAAAATAAAACTGACGCGGGATCAGTTTGTTTTATAAATATGAAAGAAATTAAGGTTTTTAATGATAATTTGAGTGATTCTTTTAAGGAAGAGGTTGCTAAAATGATTCATAATTTCAATGGTATTGAAGGCGGAGTAGGAATAAGAAATGTTATTAAAATTATAAGCATTGATGCTATTGATTTAAACATTAAAGCCTTTAAGATTCCAAACTTAATTAATCAATTTGCTTATCGTTTTATTAGAAAAAGTAAGGCACAGCGTTCTTTTGAATATGCTAATAAGCTTATTGATCTGCAAGTGGGAACACCAAAACCAATAGCGTACTTTGAGTATAGAACGGCTTTGTTATTTAAAAAAAGTTTTTATGTAAGTGAACAATTAGATTGTGATTTAACATATAGAAAACTTATAAATGATTTTAATTACCCGGATTATGATAATATTCTTAGGGCTTTTACAAGATTTACTTTTGATTTACATGAAAAAGGCATTCAGTTTTTAGATCATTCTCCAGGAAACACGTTGATTAAAAAACTTGGTGATACGTATGATTTTTATTTGGTAGATTTAAACCGAATGAATTTTAGAGTTTTAGATTTTGAGACTCGAATTAAAAACTTTGCAAGGTTAAGTAAGCATAAATTCATGGTGGAGATTATGAGTGATGAATATGCAAAATGTATTGACGAAGAATATGATAAAATTTTTGATTTAATGTGGCAAGAAACCCAAAATTTTCGTGAAAAACTTGATCGAAAAAAAGAGTTAAAAAAGAAGTTTAAATTTTAACTTCTCAGCCATAATTCTTTAAGCTTTTTATATCTATAGTTAACGCCAAAAGCACTTAGATAGCAAATTATAAAGCCTTCTTTTCCGTCTAAAAAACCAAGTCTAAAAAAGTAATTCGTAATAAATTTATAAAAAGGCCTAATGTAAAAATGGAACAGGTTTGGTTTTTTTTCTTTTCTGAATAATTCTTGTGCCTTAAGACGCGCGTAATGCTCCATTTTCGATTTATAATGTGCTGAATTATCAAAACAATAATGTAACATATAATTTTTTAGGACTTTACTTTTACCTCTTATTATTGGTGCTTCATGTACAATTTTATCTTCAATATATTTTACTTTTCCTTTTTGAAATAATCGATAAGTTGTGTCTGTTTGGAAACCACTAAAACGAATCCTCTTTTGTTTGAAAAAATACAGTCTTTTAAACATAAATCCTGCAGTTCCATCGGGTAAATTTACTTCTTTAAGAATTTCGGTTTTTAGTTTTTCCGGGATACGCTCATCGGCATCAATAAATAAAATCCAATCGTTTTCAGCTTGTTTTATAGCAAAATTCCGTTGATCTGCGAAGTTTTCAAAATTACGCTGAATAGTTTTCACATGTTTCATTGCATTTAACTTCTTAAAAGTACCGTCACTACTAAAAGAATCTATTACAATGATTTCATCAGTAAAACTTATATTCTCAATAACTTGGTCAATATGGTTTACCTCATTATAAGTAATTAATAGCGCTGATATTTTTTTAGTTTTATTCAAAATAGAATAACATTAGTTTTAAGAGTTTCTTGTAAAAAAAATTAAGTCTTGTGATTGCTGCTTATTTATAAGCATGAATAATTGTAAAAGCTTTATTGTAACTTTTTAATGTAAAATACCCCAAACGTTTTCTAATTTTATACTTTCTAATCAAATTTAATGGTTTAGACTTTAAATGGCTCTTGTCTTTGTGCAAATATGAAATTGATGCATCTATAACCCGCGTACTTGATTTTCCATCAAAATAGGGATGTAGTTCTTGAATAAAAGGGTCAATTTTTTCTAGTAAGTCTTTTGGGTAACTTAATGCATGATTAAACATGTCTTCTAAATCATTGGCTTGGGTTACGTGTAATAAATAATTATGATTAAATGTATGATTAAATGTAACCACAGGTTTTTTCTGTAATAAAAATTCTTGAATAGCTGAAGTAGTATCTGCAAATAAAATATCTGATTCTTTAAATAAAGGAATCAAATCTGTAGTGTTATGAAATTTAAAATTTTCACCATTTAAGGTTTTCCATTTTTCTGTAAGATCTTTAGGTAGTTTTGGGTGTAATACCATAATGAAATTAAATAAACCATTTTTTGATAATCGTTTTATTTCATTAAAAACCTCATCATTATAAGCTAAACTTAAACGCTCTGTGAAAGTTGAGGCTATCATGATAGTTTTAGTATTCTCTTTTATTTTTATAGGAAATAAAGGATCTACTTTAGGCCACCCTGTTTCAATAACTTCAAAATATGGGCGAGTGTATTTTTTTCTTTTAAAACCTTCAGTGCTAGAAGGACCTTGAGTACAATACAAATCGAAAAAGCCTCTAATTCTAAAATGAGCAAATTTGTTATTTGTTTCAGGTCTTTTTTGAGCGAAAAACCCATGAAATATTTGAACTTTTAATCCGGTAATAAAATCTGGAACATCATCTGTAGCTGCCAAAACAATATGCGGTTTGAAATCAATGACATCTTTAATAGTATCTAATCTATTAGTTTTATCTTCAATAGTTTTTTTGCCGTCTTCTATATCTGCAAACCACTTGATTTCGTAACCGCGACCCAAAATTTCTTTTTCTAATGGCAGTCCAATAGGAATAGCATAGCTATATGATATGTAAATTAAAAACTTGTATTCCATACAACTTAGTTGTTTGACAAAAGGAGTTATGCATTTATATAAAAATTAGTTTCACTTTTTAAAGTCTGTACGATTCTCTAACCATTCTAGTAAATATTCTAAAATTTTTGGAGGACACAAATCTAAACTTTGCATCCCTAAAAACAACTTCCCTTTAGCTTTTGTATTCAACTTATATTTATACCAAATCAAAGGTTTCTTATAAGACCTGAAATATAACAATTGTAAATCATTTTTTAAAATACATGTTTTATTCTTTATTTCAATATGATTTGCTAAACCTTGTGGCGTAAATTGACTTTCATTTCTGAATTTATGCTTAATATTATTTATAAAAATTTCCTGACTGGCTTCAAAGTACTTTTTGAAAGTAGATTTTCTTAATGGGTGTGGTGTGTGCTTGAAATTATAATAACTATTAAAACCAGCAAGTTTAGCTGCGTTTTGTTGTATAGATTTATGACCTTTCTTTATTTTTTTAAATTTTTTGTAAAATATATCTTTATCAAATTTCAACCATTTTCCTCGTAAAACTGGGAGGCCTTCTTTGAAAAAATCAGTTGGTGTTGTTTTATTTATTAGAAAAAAATCATCGTTTAAATAAATAAAGTGTTCAGCTAAATCGGGTATTCTATGCAAACAAGTTTCAATAGGTCTGCAATTAAAAGTTGGTAAATACGCTTCATACCCTTTAAAAATAGTCTTATGATCTATAATTGAAACTTTATTGTAAACTTCTAACGTGTCTTTTTTTAATAAGAAAGCAGGAGTTTGCTCATCAGTTATAATATATATGTTTCTTATATATGAAGCATATTTTAAAAGGGAATCTATAGTAAATTTAATTTCGTTTACTTGGTCAAATCTAGTTCTGAACTTTTTTGAATTAATATTAACAGTTTTATTTATGTAAGGTAGAATCTTTTCTTGATGCTTTTCATCATCGCCATCAACCCATAAAATTACAGCGTCAATAGGATGTTGCATATCATTATTTTTTGTCATTATCTTTTGCATCGAATAGAAAATATAAGCCTTAATTTTAGATGATTAGTCTATTTTGGTAATAACTTTTTGTCCACTTTCTAGTTTAGGAAGATTGATGTAATCTCCAATAATTTTATTGTATTCGTCAGGAATAAAATCTTTTCTTCCATCTGATGGGTAAAAAGTCATTTCTCCAAAAACAGCTTTACCTTCTATAGAGTAAAAGTCAACACGTACAAAAGGAAAATTAGCTGATAAAATTTCTGATAATTTTATCATCTCTTCCAGATTACTTGGTTTTTCAATATCCGATGAAATCGTTTTTTCAGGCTTAGTATATCTAAACGGTAATAGTTTAAAGTCAAAATCATAAAATGCTCTCTTATGGTTTTGTTCTCTATCTAAATGGACTTCTAAAAATTTAGCTTCACCACTGAAGCAATAAAATTTATAATCAATAAGCGAAATTCCACCTTCATCTTTTAAAAGCTTTTCAGCAATTAATCTAGGCTGAACATCTTTATATGCCCATTCTTGTCCAGTGCGGTAATATTGGCTTTTTCCAAGCCATTTTTTGAATAGTTTTGCTGTTTTTGTTTTATTGAGTTTCTCTTTATCTCTTACGATTAAGTTATAACTACTTGCGTGAGTTGCTTTAATTATAAATTGATTTGGTAGTTTTTTATAGTCTAAATCATCAGCACTATCGAAAACACCAAAAATCTCATTTAGATATTGCGGTCCAATTTTATCTTCAACATAAGCTCTTACGGCATATTTGTCTACTAATTGGGTTAATATTTTGGGGTGATAAAAAACTTTATACCATTGGATTTTTTCATTAAATTCTTTAGGATCATTTAAATTTAATTTTTTTCCAGTATGATGTTCATAAAGAAAATGAGCGTAAGTTTTTGGAGGTAAAAATTTTATTTTTCGCAACATTTTTACGCTGAACTTACGTATAACTTTTAGCATTAGACAAATAATTTTAGCAAATATAATATAAAACTAACACGCCTTTTTCAAAGATTGATTTTAATGGGTACTGTCTTAAAAAAAATAAGGACAACTTTTAAAAGTTGTCCTTGATTTTAATGTTTTTTTTAAGTTTAAATTTAAACCGCCACACTATGCTCTCTTAAAGCATCATTTAAAGATGTTTTTTTATTAGTACTCTCTTTACGTTTTCCAATAATTAGTGCGCATGGTACATTATAGCTTCCAGAAGGAAACTCTTTTGCATAACTACCAGGAATAACTACAGAACGTGCAGGGACAATGCCTCTATATTCAACAGGTTCATCACCAGTAACATCAATTATTTTTGTACTCATTGTTAAAATTACTCCAGCTCCTAAAACAGCTTCAGTTTCAACGCGTACCCCTTCAACAACTATACAACGACTACCAATAAAGGCATTATCTTCAATAATTACTGGAGCCGCTTGTAAAGGTTCTAAAACACCACCAACACCAACACCACCAGATAAATGCACATTTTTACCAATTTGTGCACAACTTCCAACTGTAGCCCATGTATCAACCATAGTGCCTTCATCAACATAAGCTCCAATATTTACATAACTAGGCATTAAAATAGTACCTGCAGAAATATAAGCACCATGTCTAGCAACTGCGTGAGGTACAACACGAATTCCTTTTTTAGCATATCCTGTTTTTAAAGGAATTTTATCATGAAATTCTAAAGGACCACATTCAATAGTTTCCATTTTCTGAATTGGGAAATATAAAACAACTGCTTTTTTTATCCATTCGTTAACCTGCCAATCACCAGCAACAGGTTCAGCGACTCTTAATTCGCCTTTGTCTAATAGTTCTATTACACTTCTAATTGCTGCAGTTGTAATTTCTTCTTTTAAAAGATCTCTATTATCCCAGGCTTTCTCTATGATTTGTTGTAGTTCAGTCATTGCTATTATATATTTTGTCAAATATAATGGCTATCATTTAAAAAGGCATTGAAATAGACATAATAATAAGTGGATTTCTATAAGAAATATTCAATTTATTAGAAGTTTTTAAAGGATAGAAATGTGCCTTTTATCTTTTTGTCTTATTCAGTTTGGGATGAAGTGTATAGAAAAGTGTATTTGGGCGATAAAAAAAGCTTTTAAACTATTCGTCGATAGAAGTAAGTAGCTTCTCTAGTTATCGAATATACAGGGTTTTACAACTAATTTTTTGTGGTATACCTATCGTCTGTGTATATATTTGAACAATCAAACAATGATAATCGAATGAAAACAAATTTTTACATATTATTAGCTTTATTACTTTCTTTCTCTATCGGGAATACTCAAAGCACATCTGCAGTTGTAGATATTGAAACTAATAAAACTGTTTCTGTTTCAATTGAAGATGAAATAGCTAATGTAGTTGCAGAGGTTAATACTAGTAAAGAAAACGATTCATTGTTAATTGATACTTCTAAAGTAAATGAAACTATAGCTCGTAGTTCAAGTGATATTAGAATTTATTTAAACCGTAAAAGAAAAGTTAGTAATATCAATTTAGTATTTGAAGGAATAAATAAAGCGGCAAGAGTTTAAAAAATAATGTACAAGTATTAATATTTAAGGTTAATTATTTAGAAAGGCTGTCCGAAAGGATGGTCTTTCTTGTTTTAATATTATATTTTTGTAAAAAGATAATATGGCAAGAATTTTGGCGATTGATTTTGGTACTAAAAGAACAGGTATTGCTGTAACTGATGAATTGCAAATTATAGCCTCAGGATTAACGACGGTTGATACCAAACAGTTGCTTCAATTTTTAAAAGATTACATAGTTAATGAGGCTGTTGAGCTATTTTTAGTTGGTGAGCCTAAACAAATGGATAATTCAGCTTCTGAAAGTGAAGTGTATATCTTACCTTTTATATCTAAGTTAGAAAAAGCATTTCCAAATATTCCGATAAAACGTGTTGATGAGCGCTTTACATCAAAAATGGCATTCCAAACCATGATTGATAGTGGTTTAAAAAAGAATCAAAGAAAAAATAAAGCACTAATAGATGAAATTAGTGCAACACTTATTTTGCAAAGCTATTTATATTCAAAATAATTAAATATCTAAAGGAATAAATTTTTGTTAAATACAATACATAAAGTATAAGAATTGTATTTTTGCAGATATTAATATTATGCAGAATGATTTTACCTATAATAGCCTACGGAGACCCAGTTTTAAAGAAGAAAGGTAAAGAGATTACCAAAGATTATCCTAATTTCGATACACTTTTAGAAAACATGTTCGAGACCATGTATAATGCCTCTGGCGTTGGTCTTGCTGCACCTCAAATTGGTTTGCCTATTCGTTTATTTTTGGTCGATACCACACCTTTTGCCGAAGATGACGTTTTAACCAAAGAAGAACAAGACACTTTAAACGGTTTTAAACGTGTTTTTATTAATGCTAAAATTGTTGAAGAAGAAGGCGATGATTGGGCTTTTAACGAAGGATGCCTGAGTATTCCTGATGTAAGGGAAGATGTGTTTAGGAAACCAAACATTACAGTTGAGTATCTTGATGAAAACTTCAAATCTCATAAAGAATCTTTTGATGGTTTGATTGCAAGAGTTGTTCAGCATGAATACGATCATATTGAAGGCGTTTTATTCACAGATAAACTATCAAGTTTAAAAAAGCGTTTAATAAAAGGGAGGCTTACTAGCATATCTAAAGGTAAAATAGATGTAGACTATAGAATGCGTTTTCCTAACCAAAAAAAGAGACGATAATACTTGCAATACAATAAGAAACATTTGATATTTGCGCTTTTCAAAAATTAATTTATGAGTTTAGATAAAGTTATTTCAATTGCAGGAAAACCAGGGTTATATAAATTAATAACTCAAACACGAGGAGGTTTTGTTGCGGAGTCATTAGTAGATAATAAGCGTATATCTGTCAGCGTACAAAATAATGTAAGTGTTCTAAGTGAAATTGCCATATATACATTAACTGAAGAAGTGCCTTTACGCCAAGTTTTTAAGAATATCAAAAAGAAAGAAAACGGTGAGGCAACTCCGGTTAAACCCAAAGACAGTAAAGATAAGTTAGAAGAATATTTCTTTAATGTTTTACCAGATTATGATGAAGACAGAGTTTATGCCAGTGATATTAAAAAAGTGATTCAATGGTATAATTTATTACAACAGCATAACATGTTAGACATTTTATCAGATGATGAAGATGAAAAAGTGTCTGATGAAGAAGAATAAATCTTGATAAATATATAAAGCTAAACCTCCCGTCTGTGGAGGTTTTTTTATGCTCTTTTGGGAATTATTAACTTTTGTTTATACTTTTAAACATCTATCAAAAGATTAAAAATAATGAAATCACTTTAGTTTTGACGATTTCGATCTTTTCAAGATGCTCTTTCTCCATAAATTTAAAGCATAAAAGCAGGGCATGATTTGGACGTCTGCAAAAAGAAAGACTATATTTATTTTGTTAGATTTAATTTGTAGTTTCGACTTAGGAACTGTGCTTTTTAATACTATAATCATGAAATTTTCTAGCAGTAAAATAAAGAACATAATTTTTTTTATAATAATAGGGGCATTACTTATACCTCAAACACGACAACCAATACAGGTTTTATTGCATAAGAGTTTAGCAATCTTTAGTCCTTCTAAAATCGATGAATCAAAACAGACTATTATTGAAGATTATAATTGGAGTTTAATGGCTGAGGATAGCACTGCTTTAAATTTTAATAGCATGAAAGACAAAGTGGTTTTAGTTAATTTTTGGGCAACGTGGTGTCCACCTTGTATTGCCGAAATGCCAAGTATGCAATTATTATATAAAGATTATAAAGATAAAATTGAATTTGTTTTTATTTCAAATGAAGAATTTTCAGTAATCAATGAGTTTGTTAGTAAAAAGGGATATACGTTCGATGTATATAAACCAATAACTAAATACCCTCGAGCTTTTGATGTTAAAAGTATTCCTAGAACATTTTTAATAGCTAAAAATGGTCGAATACTGATTGATAAAACCGGTGCTGCTACTTGGAATAGTAAAGCTGTTAGAAATGCTATAGAAAAATTAATTTTATAGTGTTTTAAAGAATGCTTTTATAAAACTCCAAGAAAATAAAGACCACATAATTTTCAATTCTTCAAAGAAAGTAGATTCCTCATCTAAAAAACGAAACATCGTTTGGATAGAATTTTTATCATAAAACTGCTGAAATATCCATTCACCCTTGTGATTCTCATCTTTTAAAACTTTTAAGAATATTTTATCGTAAAACTTAAATCGACTTTTAAATAAACTATGTGATGGTATTTTGTTTGCTTTAATATTCTCGATAATTTGAGAAACTTTTTTTTGTGTATGTTTAAAAGAATATCCCGTTGAGCCTTTAACCCAACCACCTCCTGTTCCAATTTTTGTTATTTTATTTGTATTGAACTTTTCAAAGGGGAAATTGGTCATAGGTATTTGACCTTTTTCAGTTTCAGTTATGGAATAGTTGTCAATTTTGAGATAATCTTTAATATAGGTTTTAATAAACGAGTCGTAGGTGTCCTCATTAACAAGTTGTGAGGTAAAATAAGTGAATTCAACCAATGCTGTGGTTTCAGAAAAAGGTAATACGTAAGTAAAGGTTGTTTGCTCACCATCCTTCAATCTATAATCCATCATGATGATACTGTCTTTTTCAAACGCTTTATTCTCAGTTTTAATAACCCAACCTTTAAAATGTTGTATGATAGAAATATGTTTCTTTGAATTAACGGAAAAGGTTTCAGGAATTCTGCTATCAAAAACATGCCCAGCTGTATATTTGGTTTTATTAGTTGACACCTTTACTATGTCATCTTCTGTTATTGATGCAACATGTTCAACTATAAATCTAATATTTCCTTTTTTGGAAAGCTTTTTTTTAGCATAGATATAAAAATCTATAGCTTGAATTGCTTTATATGAATATGGATAAAGTTCTAAATCAATGTTTTTTTTAGATGTAATTATCGAAGCTTTATTCCAAGATTTATGAGCAATATCTTTCCATTGAGAGGGTTCTGTTTCCCAAAAACTCCACGTTTTATCATTAGTTTTTTTTTCTGAAGTGTCAATTAAAGCGATTAGCTTTTCGTCAAAGAATGAATCGGACGCCATTTTTAGGGCAAGCTGTAATCCAGCTAATCCATTTCCAACAATAATATAATCGTAATGGACATTATTTGTCATCAGGGAGGTAGGTGAAACTATTTTTTGAAATATTTAAACGGAACAAACAACATCCCGAAGCACTCACCATCTTGCTTTCCTAAATGCTTGTGGTGAATTTTGTGAGCACGCCTTACACCTTTTGCATACCAATTGTTAGCATTTCTAAAAAGTTTAAAACGTTGATGTATAAATATATCATGAACTATGAAGTATGATAAACCATAAGCGAAAATCCCTAAACCTATGGGTAAACCTTGCCAAAAACTTGTGTTTTTCCAAAGTAAAAAGAAACCAATACTAACTACGGCGTAGAATATAAAAAAGGCATCATTACGTTCAAACCAACTATCATGATTTTTGTGATGATGGTCTTTATGCAAACTCCACAATAAACCATGCATAATATATTTATGAGTAAACCAAGCCATGAATTCCATGAAACAATATGTGCCTAAAAATATGAGTATCCAATATAGAGTGTTCATCACCTAAAATTTAAATTAAATTTAATTGATATTTTACATAGCTGCGCATTAAAAGTTCGATTTTTTTAGGATTGGAAACGCGTATTCTGGAATCTTTTATTTTTAATGCGGGAGTTTTCTTTAGCTTTTTTAATAGTTGACTGTAATATCTGTAAGCCATAAAAACACCAAACTTAGCCTCTACAGGGAGCTTTTTTATACCACTTAAGCCCTTTTTAAAATCGGCTTCAATGTCGTCTATAATCACTTGTTTTGACGATTCATCTAAGTTTTTTAAATCAGTATTTGGAAAATATGTTCTATCCAAACCTTCAAAATCTGCTTTTAAATCTCGTAAAAAATTCACTTTTTGAAAAGCAGAACCTAAAGCCATAGCTGTATCTTTAAGTTCATTGTATTTTAGATCATCTCCGTTAACAAAAACTTTTAGGCACATGAGTCCAACAACATCTGCCGAGCCGTAAATGTACGCATGGTATTCTTCTTCTGTTAGGTAGTCGGTTTTATGTAAATCCAATTGCATACTCTTCATAAAAGCATCTACTAATACTTTATCTATATCATACTTATGAAATGTGTGTTGGAATGAATTTAGGATAGGGTTAAGACTGATTTTATTTTTTAATGATAATTCTAAATCTTCAGAAAATCTGTTGAAAAGCATTTCTTTATTATAATCATGAAAAGAATCTACAATTTCATCAGCAAATCTTACAAAACCATATATGTTATAAATATCACCTCTAATAGATCTATATAGCATTTTAGTAGCTAATGAAAATGACGTACTGTATGTTTTTGTTACAAGCTTACTGCTATTGTAAGAAACGGTATCAAATAATGACTTCATACTAATATGCTATGATGTTTTGTTACTAAATCTGCTACTAATTTACCAGAGATTAACGATGGAGGAACACCTGGACCAGGAACCGTTAATTGTCCTGTAAAAAATAAATTTTTAACAGTTTTACTTTTTAATTTGGGTCTTAAAAAAGCCGTTTGCATTAATGTATTTGCCATCCCATAGGCGTTTCCTTTATACGAATTGTAATCATTTATAAAATCGTTAAGACAAAAACTTTCCCTAAATATAATATCATTTTTTACATTTTGCGATGTTAAATTTTCAAAACGTGTAATTATTTTATCAAAATAGGTTGCTCTTAGCTCTGGAGTATCTTCAATACCTGGGGCCAAGGGAATTAAAAATATACCAGCTTCTTTTCCTTCAGGGGCAACGTTTTCATCAGTTATACTTGGAAAACTCGCGTAAAAAAGGGGGTTTTCCGGCCATTTAGGATTATCATAAATAGCCTCCGCATGCACATCAAAATCTACATCAAAAAATAGTGTGTGATGGTTTACATTTTTCAATTTCTTATTAAACCCTACATAAAAAAGAAGGGAAGATGGAGCAAAAGTCTTCTTTTCCCAGTAGCTCTCTGAATATTGCCTTAGTGGTTTTTCTAAAAGTGTTTCGGTATGATGGTAATCAGCACCACTTACTACAACATCAGAATAATAATTTACTCCATTTGAAACGACGCCTTTTGATTCACCGTTTTGGACAATAATATTTTCAATGGGTGCATTTGTCTTTATAGTAACTCCAAGTTCTGTAGCTAAACTTTCCATAGCAAGAATAACCTGGTACATACCTTTTTTAGGATGAAATGTACCTAAACCAAAATCCGCATAATTCATAAAACTGTAGAATGAAGGTGTGTCACTAGGTTTAGCTCCTAAAAACAGTACAGGGAATTCAAGAATTTTAACTAATCTATCATTTTTAAATTCTTTTCTGACATCTTTTTTTATGGTGCTAAAAAATTGATTTATTTTTTTAATTGTTGCTGGTGTAATTAACTCAAGAGGAGACACACCAGGGTTATAAACTAAATCTTTAATAGCAATGTCATAATTGTTTTTTGCTTGTTCGATAAACTTCTTTAGCTTTTTTGAGCTTCCAGGTTCCTCTTTTTCAAAAGCTTCGGTAATTTTTTCAAGTGTATCTTCAATGGTTATATAATCGTCTTTACCAAAGTAAACACTGTAGGCCGGATTTAATTTTTCCAAAGAGTAATAATCGGATGGCTTCTTATTAAAATCAGAAAAAAAACGCTCAAAAACATCTGGCATCCAATACCATGTTGGACCTATATCAAAAGTGAAACCATCTTTAACAAGTTGTCTGGCACGTCCACCAATTGTATTATTTTTCTCGAAAATTGTAACCTCGTATCCAGCTTTAGCTAGATAACAAGATGCGGAGAGGGAAGAAAATCCAGATCCTATTATATTTATAGTTGACTTCATAATTGTTGAACAAATATATAAAAAAGCTAAACAATAACAGGGTATTTATAAATCTTTAATTAAATTTTCTATGGAATTGAAGATAGTTGTTTTCGGATAAAGATTATTGAGTTGTATGTCAGAAAGTTGTTTTCCTAATAAAAATAGTTTTGTATTATCTTTTTTTAACAATAATTCGTTGAATTTTTTTATGTAATCTGGTATTTCCTGTACTAGTGGATAAACTGTAAAATAAGAAACATAGGTAATTTCATCAAAAAAATCAAGTAAGTCTGTTAAACTTTCCATTGGAACACTTTCACCTAAGAATATAGTATGATAGCCTTTACCTCTTAATTGGTAATTTATAAAAAGAAGACCAATATCATGAATTTCATTGTCAGGTAAGTAAAGAACAAATGTTTTCGATACTGGCTTTGGCTCTAAAAGTTGTAGCCTTTCTGTATTTAAAAGTATTTTTTGTTTCATGTGCACCGTTAAAAAGTGCTCATGTGCAGGAGTTATCGTGTTAGTTTGCCACAACAATCCAATCTCATTTAGTAGTGGTAGAAACACAGAATAAAAAATTTCGCTAAAAGTCTTGTTTTCTAACAAGTTATTGTAAGTACTGTAAAATAATACTTGGTCAAAATTAATCATTGCCATTTTTAATGCATTAATGGCATGATCTTCAACTTTTGCTCTCGAAGCAATTTCTCTAACTTTTATGGGTATTTGTTCTTCATCAAGCTCGGCAATTTTTGAAATTTTGAACCCGTTGTTGTTTAGAAAAGAAATATTTAATAGTTTTTGAAAACTTAATAAGCTGTAATTTCTAATGTTAGTATCAGACCTATTAGGGCTCAGTAAATTGTATCTCTTTTCCCAAATACGAATAGTATGTGCTTTTATTCCTGTAAGGTTCTCTAAATCCTTAATACTAAAGTTAACCTTAATGTTGTTCACTAAAAATGATTTTACGTTAAACAAAAATACATTTTTTTTGTTAAAACAGCAATAAAATTAATCGATAAAGTAATTATTTATTAGAAGATTAGAATTTCCTTGTATTTGAATATTTGCTAAATATGTATCGTTTGCATCGTTTTAAAGTTTTTATACTTCATTGATTTTCAGTTAAAAAATGACTTTTAATAGTTTTTAATACTCATAAATTATTTACTTTTAAAACCTACTCAATTGTAAATGTTTTTCATCTTGAAATTTCTTAATAAATTATCGGTTGCCTTCGTTTTAATAATAATTTCATCTCTGATAAACAAAAATAATCAAAATACATTGCTAATTATGAGGCAGTAAAAAATGTATTTAAACCACCAAATTAATCCCAGATATTTATTATTTAGGAGATCAAAAATGTAAGGAATGTCATAACCCTGAGTTTAAATTGTGGCAAGGGTCTCATCATGATAAAGTGATGCAAACGGTTTCAGATTCATTTGTTTTGGGCGGTTTTAATAATACAAAATATAAAAGTTAAGGCTTTACATCCGTGTTATTTTTTTTAGAGGAATAAAGTATATGCCCGAAAATATAAGACCGTATTAGAATATAAGCCTTCTATATGATAAAGTTAATGATTTGATAAATGCCGAACTATTTGCTTTGAAAGGGTTAAAAAAAGACGCGAATAATCAAGATTTGTTGTATTTATTGGCTT